>Ga0209174_10000248_pt1 | contig 41596 bp, 58 predicted proteins | sample JI91814BDNA_FD_187505 | JGI IMG/M metagenome (GOLD analysis project Ga0209174, IMG submission 187505) | Wastewater effluent complex algal communities from Wisconsin, to seasonally profile nutrient transformation and Carbon sequestration -... | ecosystem: Engineered > WWTP > Effluent > Algae...
GCCTTCGCCATCGCCATAGCCATAGCCATCGCCTGCGCCTGCGCCATAGCCATCGCCTGCGCCATCGCCTACGCCTAAGCCTACGCCTGCGCCATAGCCATCGCCTGCGCCTGCGCCATAGCCATCGCCTGCGCCATAGCCATCGCCTGCGCCATAGCCATCGCCATCGCCATAGCCATAGCCTAAGCCTACGCCTGCGCCATAGCCATCGCCTGCGCCTGCGCCTGCGCCATAGCCATCGCCTGCGCCATCGCCTGCGCCTATCGTTGCCATACACTCACCTTGCGAATAATTGTTTCAGCTTCGGCTGTGCATTTTAAAATCTCAATGGCTTGCAAAAGCTGCACGTCTACCGGCTGTGCGAATTTGCAATTTTGTGGGGCTTTAACTCCATCATTTGCCATCTGCGAAAGCGATGCGGCGCCATCCCAGTACCATAAGCGACGCGCGTCTGTCATTTCAACCTCTTGCCCTGATCGCGCCTTTAGAATTCCAGCAAACACACCAGCCGAGTATGTGCGAACGATGCAATACTTCCCGCGATAGTCAGTCATCTCTGAAGCGATTTCGGCTGTCGCTGAAATATCCATCTTTTTGCATCCGATTTCCTTTTCGATCTCGGCGTTTATTTTCCGGTGCTCTTCAACCTCGCCAAGTGTCATTTTCTTAATATCTTTCATTTGTTTCTCCTATGCGATTTGTTTTTGATTCCTTTCCTGATTTTCCCGTTCGAGTACATCGACAATAGCAGGTGCCCACTGTCCGTGTTCGTTTACGTATCGTGAAAAAGAATCCGGTGAAATGTTTTTCTTTAGGGTCATAATGTCCCACTTGGCTGACCAATCGTGAAACGCGGTTTCAAGTTCCGCGCGGGTCATGTTTTGGTAATTTGGGAAGGGCTGTGCAATCTCTTCGACGGCCTTCACCGGTTGTAACTGATGCCATCGACCTGATAAAGTGGTCGGCGTGAAACCTGCCTCTTTCCAGTACAGATCTGTCGGCTTGGCGTTTTTTATCCGGCGAAAAAGGTCAGCGGCCATAGACTTTACTTTCTCCATGCTTTCGCCTGACTGTTCCCAAATCCTTTGAAAGGCTTTGCCCCACTTGCCTGACTCTTTACCCCACGGGAATTTATTCTGAGCATGCAATGCGGGATAACCCTTTTCGAATATGTCTGCCATCTCTTTCGAAGGGTAAGTATGTTTGCGCTTTTTAACAGTGGAGCCGTCGCCAATAGGCGCGGTCGTATTCTCTGGGGTATTCTCTGTTAGTACTCTCTGTAAGGAGAGATTAGCCTTTTTGCCGATCTTAGATACTCCATTCTGCCGATGAAGATTATCCTTTTTGCCGATCTGGACAGATTCTCCATTATGCTGATCTGCCGCCGAGTACAGCTTTATTAAGGCCGCGTGCACATTCTCATGGTTTACGCGTGAGCACATCTTACCTCTGTCTCCCTTGCGGGCGCTATCCATAAATCCACGAGTCTCCAAAATGTGGCGCGCGGTCTGCTGCTGTTTTGCTGAAAGTGCTGTTTCTTGCTCCCATTCGTCTGTTGTCTTTTCAAACCATCCGTCACCGTGTTTTGTGCTTTTCCCATCCCAGTAATAAGCCTGAGACAACATGACGCCAGCCGGTACACTTTCGCAAATCTTGGCAAAGTCTGCGCGGTAGTTAATCGGCTTACAACGGAGTATACTAAGCGTTAGCTCTTTGTCGGTCATACAACTTCCCATGAGAATAGAATTTTTTCAGGCATGACACCGGATGCCTCAAACGCCGCTGCCCTGATTAAATCTCTGAATGCTTCGGCCTCACGCTTAACCTGCCATGCCGCTATTCCGGGGTCGGACATGCCTTTTCTGTTTTCAATCTGAATAGAATCGAAATATATTTTCTCAGTTTTCATTTTCTAAACTCCATAATAAAAAGCCCTCGGCTACGTTGGAGGAGACCTTTACCAGCCGGGAAGAAGCGGCCTATAAAGTCCAACGTATGCGAGGGCTTTCTTTTCTTCCCTATTTTCTCACGGTCTCCACCGTGTACGCCTTTCGACGCTCAGACAAGCTAACAAAGAATCAATGCGCCGTCAATTATTTAGCCTTGTGCTTGTCGCGAAATGCCCGAAGCTCTAAAAGCTCTGCGCGTTGTTTCTTGCGGTATTCTTTCATGTGCTTAGCATGGCACTTGCTGCAAAACGCTTGCCCCTCTGCTCGTGGCTTGTTTGGGCACCATGAGCACGTTTTCTTTTTCCTTCTGGCTGGCATCGTTGCACGTGAAACGTCCACATAGACTGTAAATTAGTTTGTGCTTTTTTCTTGCCTGTCCTCTGGTCTTTCTTCCCAAGTTGCACACATACGAAGTATTACCCCATTCTCCCCCCGCTCAGGGAACAAGGCCCACGCGTCGGCGTCTCTATCTTCGTTCAGGAATTGCAACCGCTTGTAGGCAGCGCGCTTTAATTGCCAGAACTCATTCTTAGTTAACTCAGCCGTCGAGCCTACAATAAAATACTCGCGGCCGAAAAGAGTCTTATACTCTCCGTAGGCTATGTTGCGTGTCTCGTCAAAGGCATCCTGCATAAGCAGATTGGACACCTGCCGCTTGTCCATCCCGACTTCATCGCCCAGAATCGTGCAGCGTTCAAAGTGTGCATTGCTTTGGGACACTTCCCGCTGTGGTGATTCTTTGACAATGCGGAGAATAAACCGCGCGTTCTCTTTCTGCTTCATAGCCCAACCGTCAAAGGCTTTGCGACGGTCGAGAATCAGGCGCCCGCCTTTTATTGTGCCAGAGTATTCTTGCACTACTTACCCAATAAGCGCCGCAAATCGTTTTCGGCTTTCTTAATCTCTTCGGCGTTATATTCTGCGCTGCGCTTTAGTGACTCGACTTTATGTTCTGCGCTTCGTATCATGTCGAGACGTCGTTTCGCGTCTTCATTCTTGTGGCCCCACCACCAACCCGCAAGGCTTCCGGGAATTGGTATTCACTTTGCTTCTAAAACTTTGCAAGCTCTACAGACTCGCGCCTTTAGGTCTTCAAGCTCTCGGTTGCGTGAGTTGAGTAAGTCAGCGTCTGCGCCTTCGTCTCTGCACGGCATTTTATTTACCCGCCATCGCTTCGCCGTTTTTCTCTGCTTCGATTAGCAGATCATAGCGCCGCGCCTTGCGTTCAAGGTCGCCGAGGTGCTTCATCAGTTCGACGATATGCTTTCCGTTCTCCGCGCTTTGCGCTCGTGCATTATCTCTCATAAGCCACACAATTCTCAAAATGCGCCGCATGATTTCCGGTGAGCATCCAGCACGATCGGCCACATGGTCAAAGATATTGCCAAAAAGTTTTTCGGTGTTCTCAAACATCCGTTCGGTTTGTTCGTTCATTCTCTCCCCCTCAATCGTAACTTGTGATAGTCTGGCGGGTTCCGTGGTGTCGGGTATTCAATCCCAACGCGCCCGCATTCCTCGGCCAATAGCTGCAAAGACCGGCGAACCCGTGGCCGATAATCCCACATGGCTTCGGGCATCATGTTTTCTATCATCCACAACCGTTCAGAGACAGGCCGCACGATGTCTATGCCCTTGACTTGTTTCCAGTCGAAGCAGGGTTCACCGCGTACCGAATGGCACTGCCGCACGATGTAGAATATATTAAACGGGCAATTTGCCAGCGCCGGGAAGTCGCCAGCCGGGAAGACGTGCGCCGGGTCTGCGCCTGAAAGCCCTGTGAATAAGCAACGGCCATCGGTGCGTTTCCATGCTTCGCGCTGTGCTTGTTCGCGGGTCATGGGTTAATCACCTTTGCGGTCATGCTGGCCATTGTCTCCCAAAGAAAAGCCGTCGTGCTTTGTTGTTTCTTTTTCATTGCGCTGTCCCTTGTTTCTTTGCCCACTCGTCACGAAGCACAGAAAAGAAGTTCTCAAAATCTGAATTGCATTGTTCAAACTTTTCAAACATTGCCGACTTGCTTTGATAACCCAGACGTAGGCAAAGACTCATTGCCTCTTTTCCGTCGTCGCTCTTTTTCCACTTTTCAATAGTGGTGATAATCTTAGCCTCTCGCGCCTTGGCGTCCGCCGCTTCTTTTTCGATGCGCTCGCGCTCTTTGTCGTCTTCGCTTACTGCGTCGGCCACGGTCTCCGCCTTTTGGGGCGTCACGTCCTTGGCTAACTGTTCGGCCCTGTGGTTAGTCGCTTCAGGCATTACGATGGGCTCGCCATGTTTTGCCTGTGCCATCTCGTCCTCTGTGTAAAGGCCGCTAAGTTCTTGCGGGAAAGCCGCGCGTCTCGCCAATGCTTCGGCGCATTTCGCCAGCATGACTTCGGGCATCTTTTTCCACATTGCATTCGGTGCGCCGTTTCTATCTGTGACGACATAACTTGAAAACTTAGCCACTCCCCATAAAGGCTCCGTGAAGTCCCGGCAGAGAATCCCAACCTTTGCCGCGTGTGGTGCTCCGTCGCCTAACCAAACGTCAGACCATGCACCGTCTTTACCGCACCAAAAAGGGCCAACCATGCCTTGATATTTTCCCGTGCGCTGAGAGATTAAGCGGAAACCGTCAATTGAAAACTGCCATGTCATCACTCTCTTTTTAACCCATTCGCCATGTTCATTCTGAACATTGTTCACGCGCGAGATAAAATAAATCTGACGTGCGAAAGGGTCAAGGCCGGTGCGTTTGACAACCTGCATAGCAAGCTCAAATTCTTCGGGGCTTGCTTCTTTTGCGATTGTATCGCGCAAAAGCTTAATGCGTGTGTCAGGCCATTCATGCTCGACGACGGCAACCGGATTTGAGTCGGCCTTTACGATCTCGGTTTTCTCCGCTTTCTTTTGCCGCGCCATTATGCAACCAACCTATAAACCGCTTCGGCCTGAGACACAAGCGCCCGCGCTTTATCCGTGACGATTTCGCTTTTCACGACGCCTGAAAGAATCAATTGCAGTCGGGCACATTGCAGCATCCGCCCGATGCTTTGCCGGTACATCTCTTGCAGTTCTTCAAGCCGTGCGTCATCTTCCATGCTTATGACGATAACATCCCGCAAATTGCGCAGGATTTCAGATTGTGTGTTCATCGTCTTTAGTAGCTCGCCACACGCGGCCATGCGTTCAAGAGTCACGCGCCACCCCCTTTGTTTTCGCGGTGCCAGTTCTTTGACATAAGATCGCGCCTTCCTTGCTCGTCTGGGCGCCCGTACTTTATGCGGCCCGTCAGATTGTCGCGGTACTGAAAAATAGCCATGCCCAACGCTGTACCACCAGCCGCTCTCCGTGGCAATCCTGACAAGAACCCGCGCCGCTTGCCGCCGCCCTTCGCCTTCCCGATTCGCACACCTGGTGGCTTTGCCGCGCCTTGCGTCTCTGCTTCGAGTTTACTTCGCGCCATACCAGAAAACATACCAGCCATAAACGCGGGCAAAAATCTTTTGAATCCTGATTTCACTTTTTCGCCTTCCTTGCGTCTTGTTGACGCTCTGCCGTTTCGATAATTGCGTTTTCAATCCACACCTGAACGCCGCGCCGGTCAGCCTTTGCCGCCTTTACCGCTGCCTTGTGGTATGTCTCGCGCATCTTAAAGCCGACGACCCTTTCGTCTTTTGCCTTTTCTTTCTTCATAGGCGCCCTGATAAAATCACGACTAACATGAACGCCACCGTGAACAATGGCAAAAGCCATACCGGAACCCCTGAAAGCGGCATCGGATATAATTCATCCGATGGAACCGTAAATGGTTTTTCCTTCTTATTCTTCTTTTTCATTGTTTCCCTTTAACCTTGTTGTAAATTTGATTTGCGATAATTAAGTTTATGCCGCACGAGCAAAGACACCCGATGGCTTGCCTGTCAAGGCCGACTGTAAATAGCATCACAGCGACACCAACCGTCAGGCCGCTAATCCACACGAGCACAAAGACGAGAATCACTTGCGCCCCTTGAGCCATTCGCCAAGCGTCTGGCGGTGTTCTTTGAGCTGTGCCGCTGAGCGTTCTTTGCGGATGAAATACGCCAGCCGCGCCCGCGTCTTGTAAAGCCCGTGATACCTTACCAGCCATATTCGAGACTGAACCCGAAACCGCCGTCGCTTTTGCTCGTCTGTCATTTCCCGTGTCATGCGGGCCTGTGACTAATCGCACACCTTTTGTCAACCTTTTATCGGATTATTATACACCTTTAGGTGACATAATAAATAATCTATGCCTGTAAATAAAGTGCTTTGCGCCTCACTCACACAAGGCATGAGCGGACATGAAAACGAAAAACCTTGTGAGCCTTTGCCTCTTTATAACCTGCGCCGGTGTCGGCGGTCTTGGCGGTGTTTCTCTGCTGCTTCATCTATGCGATAAAGCGGACGCGATACCGGGCGCGCGGGAATATGTGGCCGGTTCAATTTTGGGCGCTGTGTCCCTTGTGCTGACGTTCGAGGGTGTGTGGCGGCTATTTCGCTATGCCGCCGGAAAGTATGCGGATAATAAAACTACGCCCAAACCAAAGACCTATGAGCACGGCAACGGCGATTAGGCCGCCAATCAGAAACCGCCACTTACTCGCGGCGATTGCGTTGTCCTCTGCCTTTACCGCTTCTTTGTCGCGGTCTTTGCCGAGCGTTTCGGCTTGCTCGTCGATTTCGTCGAAGAGTTGCGAAAGGGCTTCTTCGTCTTCTTTCTCGATATCGTACTTTTTAACAATGGCGCGGGCGTCTTTGGTTCGGTCTTTGATTCTCTCGGCCTGAACCACCCCAACGCCTTGCGCCGAACGACACGCAGAAAATCCAAGCCCCACAAATGCCAGCCAACCCACACAAATAAAGCGAGCACAAGGGACAAGACCACCCAGTCGAACCACAGCATTAATTACCGCCCGCACCGTTGGCACCGCCTTTGATTGCTTTGATGATCTGCACGAGCCCGAGAACGACCGCGAGTCCGAAACCGCCGACAATCAAAAATACATTATCCATGTAAAACTTTTTGCCCGCGATGCTTTTGAGCGCATGGCCGTCTGCATCCACCGGGACACACGCCCCAAAGGAAGTCGCTACCGGCTGGTATACTCCATAGAGCATGAGAGCCACACAAAGAATTATGGTAATGATGCGGGTCTTGTCGCGCCCGCTTGCGTTTTTTAAGATTTTACCCATGCGCTCGGCGGTAAGACGACCGCCAAGCCGTCAACGGTTAAACTAAGCGCATCAGGTCATTGAAAAATGGGAAGTCAGCTTCGACGATTAGACCGTTAAAGCGGCGCGTCGGTGGCCTATCAATGGGCCCCGTCCATCCGCAAAGCTCGACAATCTTGTCAACGTCGGCATGCTTTTGAGGGACGATGCACCCCGCGCTTGCAAAGTCGATGCTTTTCGCGTTGTCCTGATTCTTGCGGTGGATATTTATCGCGCACACGTCGGCTTTATAAACTCGCTCACCCGCACTGACTTTTTTGTCAAAATTGACATCCTCAAACCAATCGAGAGGGCCAACCTGAATAAACGCTTTTCCGTTGTGCTTTCCAAAGCGCCACACGTTCGGGTAAAAACCGGGCTTGATTGTTCCTTCGCGGACGCCGTATTTTTTGCGCGTTTCAGGTGTCCATTTTGTACCGGGAACCGCTGCACACCGTGCAGCAAAAAGCCCATCGTCGCCGACAATCGCTATGCAGTCCTGGAAGGTGTTATCTGCGTTGACTGTCGTGTCTCGTGCGACGATGATATTCCGCTCTTGCCACGGGTATTTATTCACCCCGTAAAATTCTTTGATTGCGAAGTGTAGAGGCTTTGGCCCCTTCATAATTATTTTCATGGTTTCCTCTTTGGCTTTTTTGCCGTTTCTAAAACTTCGATTCGTTGGTCATGTAGGGCGATTTCGGTGTCATGTTTTGACACCAGATTTATCAAGGTGGTGTGCCCGGCTTTGAGTTCATCAAGGTTCTTGCCCAGTGCTCGCAATACAGCCCACGTCACACCAGCGCCAAACGTGATGCCGCCGATTTTAATTATCATGTCCACGCTTTTGTAAAAGTCTTGTTCTGGTATGGCCTGCACTACTTCTTTAAGGTATAGAAAAAACGGCAAGGAATCCTCTGTTATTTTGTAAAATGTTTCGCTCAGCATTTCCATTATTCTAATTTCCGAAAACTATTACGTTTACAATGGAGCAGTTAACCGCGTTGCCATCAACGTCTTTAACATTAAATCGAAATGCTGTCGTCGATTGTGATGTAATGTCGACGCCATCAGGTGCACCTCCATCTCCTTTAACTGTCACGCATGCTGCGTAATTTGCATCTGTGAACGCGGTAGAGAAATTTACCGTATAGTCCCCCGAGGAATTTTTTGTTACGTTAGTTACACCAAAACCGGCAGCTATTGTTATAGGGTCTGACGCTGTGCCGTCAAACTTACACCAAGCAGACTTTGCCGAAAATCGCAATTGCAAATAGGATTTGATCGTTGACCACAGCCAATAAACAACAGAGTTTGAATTCTCAGAATTCGCCCCGGCGAAGCGGTCACTGTCAACGATGGTGCCTTTTGACGTGGCGTTTATTGCGGTGCCTGTGACATCCGCACCCGTCGCGATTCCTGAAAGCTTCGTTTTTTCTGTCTGTGAATATTGCTTGTAGGTTGAACCGTCTGTCACCTGATCTTGCGTGTAGTCACTGGTAGTCGCAACGACATCGCCACTGCGCCCAAAGACTGTATCGACTCCGCCCGGCGGCCCCGGTGGTCCTTCTGGGATGACGGTCTCTAAAACGCGCTTGTGTGCGAGATACCCGCCGCCTTTGTAAATAATGATTAGCGTTTCGCCTTCGAGAGAGCTATTTACAATGACATAGCCACGGGGCTTGAGCTGTGCTGAATCGCTCCAGAATTGAGACGACGAGGGCTCGCCGGTTGTGGTAATGCGGGTGAGAGGGACAGAGGGGTCTGTGGCAAGATAGACGTTTATTTCAGTGGGGTGTGGTACTTGAGTTAAGAGAACCCCAAAGACGCCGGGGAGTTCATCAAACTCAGCTACGTCGAGTTCTTCGCTTATGTCGTCTGTCCAATTCTTTTCACCTGTTCTGGGGTCTATGCGAAGATTTACCGCGTCGGACATAATGCCGCGCGGTAAGGGTTAAGACGGTGTGTCAATAGATTAGCAATATCAAGCCATCGGCTCCGGTGCCGTTAGCTCCAGCACCACCGCCGAAAGTTTCAGGGGCGGTTACTGCATCGCCACCACGACCGGAAAAGAATCCGTTGCGCTCTCCGGGTTTGCCATTTTCCGCATGATTTCCATTTCCACCGAACCCACCGGCCGAGCCTCCACCTCCACCCCCCGGGATATATCTAACATCAAGCCAGCCATTATTCTCTGCCGCAGACCTTGAGAACCAATCGATACCATTTTGTGACGTCATTACACGGTTCGTGCCCGTTGATGACACAGCTACATAAATGCCATTCCCATACGTTACACTAAACCAATTATTTAATTCAGGGGCGGTTCTCTCAGTCCAAGTAGCCCCATCAGGTGAAGTCATTATTCGAGCTGAGCCTTCAGCCGAAACGGCAACAAAAAGGCCGCCCCCATAAGTAACACTTAGCCAGCCAGTAGTACCCGGGGTAGTTCTGCTTGTCCACGTTATTCCGTCGGTTGATATCATTACGTTATTACTGACACCGGATGTACCGGCCACCGCCACAAAAAGCCCAGCGCCGTAAGTTATGCTTTGCCATCCATTCGCGCTTGCCGCTGATCGACTCGTCCAAGTCGCACCGTCTGGCGACGTCATTACACGGTTCGTGCCGTTTTGAGCCACCGCCACAAAAAGCCCAGCGCCGTAAGTTATGCTCGTCCAGTCGTTAACTTCAGATTCTAAATGTGCAGTCCAGTTTATGCCGTCCGGCGATGACATTGTCCGATTAGCACCATCAGCAGAAACAGCAACAAAAAGTCCGTTCCCATAAGTAACTTCAAACCATGTATTATTTTCAGCGGCTGTGCGTGATGTGAATACCGCACCGTCTGGCGATGTCATTACACGGTTCGTGCCTGTAGAAGCAACTGATACAATAAGGCCATCACCGTAAGCGATGCTAACCCATGTATTATTTTCAGAGGCTGTGCGTGAGAACCAATCGATACCATTTTGTGACGTCATTACACGGTTCGTGCCGTCAGAGGCAACCGCGATAAAATACCCGTTAGCACCGTTTCCGCCAGTATGTGGTACGCCATTTATCCCTGTGCTCCCAACCGTTCCGGTCCCGCCAGCACCGCCAGAGCCTCCCGAAGTTGCCGAATTCCCGGCACCCGCAACGCAACCAAACATGGTTGTCGCAATCCCCACAACCCCTACTACGTATGCAAACATGTCTCCTCCTATGGCGTCGAGGTCTGCGACTCCGTAAACAGAACCGCCTCCGCCCCCTCCGCCGCCCGCGCTGTGACCATCTCCACCGGGGCCGACAAGCACAAAAAATACCTTTGACACGTTGGCCGGGCGCGACCAATTCCCCGAACCAGTAAGGATTTCAGGCTGTGTCCGGCGCGTTAAGCCAAGGAATTTACCCAAAGACACGAGGTCAGTTGACAGGGATTCTGTGACGTCCTTTATCCGTTTCCCGCTCGCTGAGATTGTCGAGCCGGTCGAGAGCGCCAAAAGCACAGACCCCCGCAAGATTGTTTCGCCCAAAACCCTCAGACTCTCAGCCGTCATGCCACCCTGAACCGTGACAGATCGTTCGAGGTTGAACCGATCATCCGCACGAAAAGACGAGTTTAACCCCATGCCGAGACCGTGGTAAGATATTGTGAACGTCTGCCCGATTCGCGTCTCGTGCACCTCTACAAAAGAGTGTGACCAATAAGTGAGCGCGGAATAATCGACGCGGTAATTTCCGTATGCCGGAACGGTTGTTCGGCTGACCTCTGAGAGAGTGACGAGCGCAGCATCCTTGACAACCACCGACGAAGGTGAGCGACGCTGACAGGCTTCGCGGGTGAAGAATCCGACCCGCCCCAAAGCGTCGAAATACTGCGCGACATGTACTTCATTTGATATCGGCACCGGCCGGAAAACTTGGCGGAAAGGGTCGAAGCGAAAGTCTGTATCTGCCATGATCAGTAGATGATTAAAATAAATCCATTTGCCCCGGCGCCACCCGCACCGACACCACCACCACCACCGCCGCCGTAAACCGTGCCAGCCGTACCAGTTGCGCCCGTACCATCGCCACCCGGCCCCGCAAAGAATCCGTCTGATTCGCCACCATCAGGGCTACCACCGGCCACACCGGCACCGCCGAACCCACCGGCCGCACCGCCGCCGCCGCCGCCCGTGCCACCGCCTGAGCCGTTCGCGCCTGCCCCACCGGACACCGCTTTACCCGTAACATTAGCGCCGACCGTTCCCGTACCGCCAGCGCCCGCCGTGCCGCTCGAACCGTTTGCACCTTTTCCGGCTGTGCTGCCGAAGATCGTTGTATCATTGCCTGGCGTTCCGGCCACATAAGCAAAAGAGCTGCCGCCGATTGCGTCAAGGTCGGCCACGCCATAAACCGCCGCACCGCCACCACCGCCACCACCGCCACCCGCTGCCGTCGAGCCATTGCCTCCCGGCCCGATAATCACAAAAAACACCCTGTCAACGCCCGTCGGCCGCGTCCAATTTCCCGAACCCGTCAAAATGGTCACCCCGTGAGACTCGACGAGATTTTCAGCCTGTCCCAACGGTAAACCGTCAGTATCGTCGACCGCGTTCGCCACGTCCTGAATTTGTTTGCCGCTCGCGCTGATTTCCGCCCCGGTATCCGCCGCAAGTATTACGTCGCCTTCAAGGGTAGTTTCTCCCGACACGTCAGCATCGCCGACCACCTCCAAATCACCGGCCACGGCCATGTCAAAAGCCACGTCGAGATTAGCCCGCAAGTGAGTAAGCCACCGGGGAGGGGTGCCAAGGCCATGATAACCAACCACGAAGGTTTCGCCGTCGCGCGACTCGTGCACCTCGACAAAGCCTGTGCCGGTGTATCCATCAGCGTCATAATCTACGCGGAATTGATCGGCAGAGGGAACCGTCAACCGTGGCACCTCAGTCAGTACGCCGCCACCCGTGGCCAATGACTCGACCGTAACTGTCGAAGGTGTGCGAAGTTGTGGAGCCTCGAAAAGGAAAAAGCCGTAACGCCCGTTTGATTCGTGAAGCTCCGCGACGTGCTGTTCGTCGCCTTCATTCCACCGCGGACGAAACGCCGTGTCTGGGTCTCCGTCAAAGGGGTCGAAGCGGTAAGGGCTGTTTAATTCGCCGGGCATGTCGCCGCGCGGTTGCGCTTAAAACGTGCGGTCAAGCGTTACTTAAGCTCACCGGCGCTTTGCAGTTCAGAGGTAAGCTGCTGCAATGCCGCCACGTATTCGACGAGCGCCGCCGCAGGGGTGCCCCACTGAGACTTGACCTCTACCTGATTTGGCGTGTAAGAGTAAACCGCCTGATTCAATTCGACATGGTATGTCTTATGCCCGACAAACTCAAAGTCGAGTTTATCAATCCACACGGAGGTTGCAGACGCAAACTCTTCATCTATGCTGAATCCAAAATACTTCGCGTCCCGGATATTCGCGCCGGAAAAGTCAACGATGATCGGCGTAAAAACGGCTGCGGCAGGAAAAGCAATCCTTACCGTGTTTTCGTCCCAAGCGTCAACGCCTATCCCCACGGTCATGAAAGACCCGGCGCGGGTTGAGCGGGCATAGAAAGCGATGCGCTTTACAAGTCCTTTCGTGTCGATGAAAAGCTCCGCCGTCTGTCCGTTTGCTGCTTCGAAGTCGAAACGCGGGCAACCGTTCGCAAACATGTAAATCTCGGTGTCCGCCTCGACCGACAAATCTCCAGAACCGCCGATGGCAAACTCTGAAACGTCGTCCACGTCCAAATCGCTGACCGTTTCGCGGTATCTGCCCAAAGGCATAAAAACCCGGTAAATGCCTTGCGCCAAGTAATTGCGCTGCGTCAAAGCTTGATACAGTCCGCCCTTTGCCGACGTCTTCGGCTCTGCAAGGTCGATCAATAAAGCCTGCCCATAGGTCTGCGCGTCGAGTTCTGAAATATACCCCGGAATTTTTTGAATCAGTTCATTGCGCCCGTACTTGTGAATCGACGACACGTCATTGAATGGCCCGACCACGCCAAAGCCCGCCTGACCGCTTCCGTCCGGTTGGTCTCGGTGGATTGAGATTGTATTCTTTACTGCCTCATAGTTCTCTTGCGGTTGAAAATTCTGCATCTGGTAGCCAATGAAAAACGAGCGCACGCGGTCTGTGCGAAGGTATTTCGTCCACGTAAACGCGCCCTCTCCGTCAACGCCCCACAAGTAATAATAGTCTGGCGTCTGTGTCAGCTTTTGGAAAAAGTCAAAAATCTTGCGGAGGCTGAACTTTGAAAGCTCAAGGTCGGCCGCGATTGTCACCCCGGATAGGTCGCCGATCTTTGCCGGGTCATAAGAGATAGGGGAGAACGGAGAGACGCCGTTTTCTGCCAGCGTCGCAATAATGGTTGTGGTATCCGTACCGGCTGAAAATTCCGTGAACCCGTCCGGCGGTTGCAGGGTTTCGAGCCACCGGCGCAACCCAAACCCCTTATAAATCAAAGGCTCGCTCTGTGTCCCCGGTGTCGGCGGTACGGTGATTGCACCCGTGAACCAGTTAAAATCTGAGTTACCGACATTGAATTTTACAATAGAAAAAGGCTCAATGGCAAACCGTGGCGGGCGCAAGAGTTTGAGAGAAAAGTCCGCGCATCCGTTACGGTCTATCGTAAACGTCAGTTCTGAAATCTCTGACCGCTGTTTGTCAGTGCGGATAGTGCCAAGGATTGCTCCGGTTAATGTCGATATTGTCAGGTTTCCGCCGCTGCCGGGGTTTGTCGTCGGGCTGATTGTATAGTCATATGCCCGGTTAAAAAGCCGGTGATCGTAGCCCCACCCGGTTTGATTGCGCCGCCTTGAGGTTGCCGGTGTGTAGCCCCCTAACGGAGACGAGGGGCCCCCGAGCCCCTCTTCGCCTAATACTGAACCGCCGAAGCCGGGCGCGCTCAAAATGGCCGCCTTGTCCGGTGCTGAATCGTAATACCCGCAGAACCGTAAGTAGAGGTAAAGGTGATTGTATTTAATCCGGGCGGAAAGTTCAAAAGCCCTGTGCCCTCAGCGAGCGCAGACGAAACGTCAGTGACCGCGAGCCCGTCGTCAATTTCGATTGTCCCTTCCCGCGAGTCGATGGTCAATGTCGCACCTGGAACAAACAGAGCCGAGCCCAACCGGAATACACCATCGTTTGCGCCGTTGACAAGCTGAAATTCTGGCATGGCTGACGCGCAAGTCATAATGATTATCGGCCATGCAGTTAAGGGCCCGTCATTCGTAACCGCGACAGACCCGCCGCTTGCCACCGTCGAGCCTCCGCTGTCCGTGCTTTCGATCTCGGCGGGGCTTTCCCATGCGCCATCGGGTGCAAAGCATGGAATCGTCCACTCTTCCGCACGGCGGTAGTTACCTTGAGCTTTTGGTTTTGGTTTTATCGACGCCGGGACAATCCAAAGGCGTTTAGAGTAATCTGTGTCGGTGTTATCGTCGCACAGGTAAAGTTTGTCCGGCGTTGCGGTTGCAAGCATCGCATAGAGTAAATCGGTCTTTGTGTAGTATTCCGCGTCATTCTTTGCGCCTACCTGCAAAATCAGGTTGAATTTTCGTGATCCGATCTGACGGTCGCCAGTTACGTCTCCGCCATCGCGCCCGTATCGCTCATAGATTTTTACCCTGAAAGGTAGTTCTGGCGTCTCAATTTCGGGAATATAGTCGTCCACCGTGCCGAGTAAAAGCTCGTCCGTGCCGTTGCGAAGATACCACATTTACGCCCCCATTATCCCCAAACGGCGGATTTCCGTACCAACCTTTTCCGCTACCATATCGCCGATCATTGACGCGAGGTTCCCGTCAGAGCCTACCGCGTTTATCGCGCCGGATTCAATCACTACGTTAATAGTCGGCCCCATGCCGCCGCTGTCCATCGCATCGAAAAGCGCCGCTGTGCGACCGCGTGAAAGGATAAGCTCACCGCCCTCGGCATTGAGATCTACACCCCCCTGAGAGTGTCGGGGCCCGTCGATAAGACCGCCAGTTTCAGCGATGAGCGCCGCCGGTTTGACCGGACGCTGTGAGTTAATCTCTGATACGCTCGCCGCCGTGGCGCCTGTGATGGCCGCTGCCGCCGCGATACCGAGACCCCACCCGACAAACGGAATAGGCGCAAGAGCCGCGAAAGCATTCGCTGCCGCTGTGATACCTGAAATAATAACGTCAGTAATCTTGACCGCTTTCGTCTGCTCGAAGTCCTGCACCTCTGCGTCATACTGAATTTGCAAACGCCGCTTTTCTTCGGCTTTCTCTTGCGCTGTCCGGTCAGAGTCGATCTGAGCGAGGCGCTTGTTTTTTTCCTCTTCGGTCTTTTTCAGAGCTTCGGCTTTTGCCGCTTCAAGTGCTTTGATGTCGTCCGCGTTTTGCTTTGTAGCCGCGCTGAGTTTTGCCTTTGCCTCAGAGTCGATTTTTGTTTTCTTGTCGCCTGAGTTTTTCGCGAGGTCGTTTAATTGTTGCTGGAAAAGCGCCTCTTGTGCTTTGACGTATGCCTGCCAGTTCGCATCCATAACGCCGTCATTGAGTCGACGCTGTTCTTTGTCGACCGTGCGCTCTGCCATGAGGGCTTTTTCTTCCTCAAATCTGACGCGCTCTGCCTCCATAAACGCGGCGTGTGCTGCCTCTGCCTGTGCTTTCGCTGTCTGGTATTCCGCATCGTTGAGTAATAACCTCTGTTTAGATTCGAACTCTATGGCCGCCGTCTTTTCCGCTTCGGCATCTTTTAGGGCGTTTATCTGGTCATCGTAAGACTTTTCGAGAGCCGCCGCCTTTGCGGTTTCCTCGGCATCCGCCGCCGCTCTCATTTCCTCATAAGCTTTTTTTGAGCGGATGGTCAAGACCTCAAGGTCTCGCAATTGTACTTGTGTATTATATTTAGAGGCGCCGGTAATTACGTTGGTGACGGCTTTCATTGCATCGCCGATGCCGCCCATATACCCGACGACCTCAGACGCGGCCTTTTTTGTAAAGTCTGCTATTGTTAAAATTGAGCGGTTAAAACGGGTGACGCCGTTCGTTCCTTGCTCCATGGATTTTGTGATGTCAATTCCTAATGCCGTTGTTTCTTTGCGAACCCCGTCGAAGGTCTTCTTCGCTTCTTGCTGTGCTCCCTTTGTGTCGAAAGTCAGCTTCGGCGGTGGTAGGTTTGTCGCCTCTTTCCATGTTTGCTGAAGACCATTTTTTAAGTTGACGAGAATTTTATTAGTTTCTTGCGTGCCCTTGTAAGCGTCGATAGTCATCTGACGCCATGCCTTTGAAGCTTCGTCGGATGCGCCGGAAAAGGCAGACTTTACCAAAGTATTAAAATTTGATATTTGCTTCGATGCGGTTTCAAGACCATTTGCCACAAGGGCAATCGCTCCCGCGATGATCTGAAACACCGTCGAGATTGAGGCGGCAAGAGCGGCCATAACCTTGGCAAAGGCGGACGCACCCTTTTGAGCCTCGCCCATGTTTTTACCCGTGCGCTCTAATGACTTCTGAAGCTCTGCATCGTTTGGCGTTGTAAAGATTTTGGCAATAGCCGTGCCCATGCTTTTAAGGGCATTCCATGCGGTTGTTGCTGCATCCACTACCGGCTGAAATATCTTACGGGCACTTTCTCCATACTCGGAAAAGAACTTCAAAAGCCCCGCAATGGCAGCGGTCAAGGCCATGACGGCAATCCCGATAGGCCCGAAGGCTGTCGCGAGCCCGGCTTTTAACGTCGGCAAAATAGCATTCAATGCGATAAACGCAGCGACAAGAGCGGCCATTGCCGTAAGGATTGCGCCCGTGGTTATTATAACATTTTTAGTTTCAGCGGAAAGCCCCCGCCAGAATTGAGTCACGCCCGCGATTGCGTCGCGCACTACGTTCATAATTCCGCCTTGATTGGTCCAAGCGATAATAGACTCGCCGATCGATGAAGTCAAGCCCTTGATTGCGTTCTTTGTCTCGGTTAAATCGTCGTTGAATTTTTCCGCTGCCGCCGCTGCGTTTTCCGAAACTACAAGGCCATATTTTTCAGCCTCAACCCGCGCCGCAGCGAGTCCGGCTTTCCCGTCTTTCAGTAGGTTGACAAGCTTCCCGCCCTCCTCTCCAAAAACCTTTGTAGCCACCGCCGCCTGATCGGCCGGGTTTTTGTATTTTTTCATCGTCTCGGCTACGTCGCCAAGCAGGTTGTCAGCGGTCTTTAAATGACCGTTTGTATCGCGGACGGATATCCCAACCGTTGCCAAGTTTTTGGACAGTTCGGGGGTAGTATTGTTCAGCTTGCCCAAAGACTTCGAAAGCTCTTCGGTGCTGACGTTTGATTTTTCAGCCGCGACCGCCAGAGAGGAAAACGTCTCGACGCTGACTCCTGCCGCGCGCGAAGCCTTGACGGTTGCGTCCTGCCATTGCGCGGTATAGACCGCCGCCGCCGACATGCTCGCCGATATCCCGGCAATGACGGCCGAGAACTTTAAGACCGTTTTTTCCGCGTCGCTGAATTTCTTTTTTACGTCGGCATTATCGACGGTAAGCTTAGTGACGATTTCCTTAACGGGCACCTTTTCCGCCTCGCTGGTTTCGCGCCATGTCGAACACGTCCGGCCCCGCTGCTTGCTTTACGCCGATTTGATTTCGCAAATTGCGAATCGACTTTTCAAGAGTATTGATAACTTTTGTTTTTGCTGAAGAGGCTTTCTTTGTGTTTATGTTTGCGATTGACATATAAACCAAGTCCGCCTTTTGTTTCTCATACTCGCGGATTTGAGCGGCAACCTCTGCCGCCTCCGCGTCTGAGTAGTCTAAGTTCTCAAAGTCTGAAAGGCTGAGAGTCGAGACCCTGAGAACCCGTTCGAAGTACGCTATTCTTTTTTTTTGCCAGCCTTGCCGCCATTCTGCATGAGTTCTGCCATTGCCTCCGAAAGTTCGCGGATGTCGTAAATGTCCATGCTGTCAAAGTCTTCGCGCGTGATGCCTTCAAGCATGGTTAAAACCATTTCGATCGAGTGCTCAAGTGCTGAATCTTCGTCGCCTTTCTCTTGCGCCTCCGCTGCTTTTTTTTCAAGGGCTGTGATGCTTTCCAGAAAAGCCTTGCGCTCAGACAAAATAACCTTGCGGCGAAGCAAGGTTTTATTGAGTGTTTCAGTTTTGATTTTGAGACCGGCCCGCCCGGTCTCGGTTGTGATAAACTCAATCAGCATTACGGAATGACCTCTTCAGGGAGCATCGTCCAGACGTGCGCCGGTACATCGTCGCCGTCAGAGTTCGGACGGAGCACGATTTCACCCGCCGGTACGTAGTCAGCCGATGCCGGGAAGCTCTTAAACATGACAGTGATAAACTGCTGTGTAAGGTCGTGTGTCCATTCGCCTGACTCGATACGTGGCGCGCACACCATGTAAACGCGGTCGAGCAATTCTTCGGACGGTTGGCCGTTGACGTATTTCGTCAAACGAATCCAATACAGATTATCTGTGAGGCGTGAGCCCATCGCATTGACGATGGCAACGCCAACGATGTCCGAACCGTCGCGCACGATTGACGCACCGGGAAAGGTACGCTCGAAAGCTTCGGCCACCATTTCGGCGAGGCCGATTTCGACCATGGTTTCTTGGCCGGTTATCTGAGCGTTGGCAGGCTTTGAGCCGTCCTGCATCGACATGAGGTCGAGGTAATCCGTGCTCGGCGTCATGGTCACATGATCTGACTTTCCAAGGTCTTCCCACCCTGATTCGTCTTCCCATGAACCGTCGACAACGCGTTTAACTTCCGTTTTGCATTGGCCCGCTTGAAAGTTTCGAGCGCCGCCAAACCATCCTGTAAATGCCATGTGTGTACCTCTCTAAAAGGAAAATTTCGTAAGGCCGCGCGGTTGGGCGCTTTACTTGCCGTCAATACTTAATTGCTTCGTCAATGGTGACTTTCTGAAAGTACGTGATGCGGGATGCCTGAGAGGCGTTGAGAATCTTTTCAGCCGGGAACACCGCGAACTTCGAAGCCTGAGCGGAAAAGATGTGCTCGCGCCCTTCGCCTTGACTGTGCTTAAATTCTCCCTGTGTGGCATGGTGCCGACCGTCAAGAAAACAGTAATCCAAACCCCACAAAATAACCCGCTCAGCGCCGCCCTGTAAGGCTATAGTTACCGTGGCCAAGCCAGACGACCCATAGGCATAGACCGGCCCTGGCTCTGCGCTGAAATGCGAAGCCATACGAAAATTGATAACTCCCGGCCCCTTTGCAGCATGCGCAGGGCTCAGAGTCAAGCCGCGCCCGATAGCCTCCGCATCTTCCCGGTTAAAAAAATTCGCGTCGATGGCTACCTTGAAAGCATATCCGGGCACCTTTTTATACGCATGGTTTACCGGGATTATAGTCCTCCCTGAAAGTTTCCGGTAATCAAACCCGGTGAGCGATGGCCCGGATCCGACGATGTGAACCGTTTTTCCGGTAAATTTACCGGTTATAAATTCTACGTAATTCATGGAGGAAATACGTTTCGCTCCCACTGAGCATCGAAAGTAAGCGTCCGAACCATGACCGTCAGGTCTGACGTGCTCGACGATGCGACCTGTGACCCGGTGTAAATCAGGCGACGGACGACTCCGCCAAGTACCTGATTTTCGCGGATAAGGATATTTTCCACCGCTTCTTGAATCTCTCGAAGCTGAGTGACCGCCGGGTCGTTCGCGTCTTGTTTTTCCTGAATATCGCGGCCTTTTGAGATAATCTCGACTGAGATTTTTTCCATGGTCTCGTATGTTCGCTGAGTCGGCGAGAGCGTCGGCGCGTCGCCGTTGTCCTTTACATTTATGGCCGGAAGCTCCATCGAATCAAGGTTCAACGTCCGCCAGTCATAAACACCGGCCACGGCCGTAATACTTGAAAGCTCGGTAATGATAGCTTGAACGATTTCAGCGCCTTTCGTCATATTGCCTCGCGGAGAATCACAGCGGCCAATCCGTTTTCTGGGTCTCGAACGTCAGCAATCGGGAAATCTTCGCCGTTGATTTCCAGCATATTTTGATCTGAAAGCGGTTCGTCGAGTTCGCTGTTTATGTCTTCAAGGTGAACGAAAGCTCGCGGTGTGTGCATTGCAACGCCCGTGCCGTCCGGTTGAATCTCTACCCAGTCTGAATCGAAGATTAAAAGCCATGGAGGGTTGAAGTCGGCCCCATCTAAAAGAACAACCCCGGCAAGGTCTTTTACCTTGAACGGGGTTTCCTCTGCAAACTCTCCGCTCGTGATTGAGCGGAGGTCAGCTTTGAACGAATCGCGCAAGGCTTAGAAGCCGGTAGCGCGCCGCACGCCGTGTGCGTTTGGATTAAGCGGGAACATGAGAGCGGCGGTCAGCATCTGGTAGATGTACGCCCCCGCCTCTTTGTCCGGCCATGCCTTCATATGACGCTCGGCGGCGACGGGGTTTTCCACGTCATCGACGAGAGCGTAAAGCGGCGTAATGCCTGCCATGGTTGAACCGACGATAAAGCGGTCTGTGTCCATGAATGCGGTAAGAACGCCTGTTTTCGGGTGCTTATACCAGTCGGGCACTTGCCACCAGTCGCGACCGTCAGCCCGGCCCATCTTGCGTGCGCCGCTTGCCTCCAGCGTGTTATCAAGCTGACCACGTGCCGACCAGTCAGTCGACAGGGCACGCTGTACGCTTTCGAGTTTCAAGGCAGCGTTGGCCGCCGTTTGCCCCATGATAACGTAATCACCGGGAAAGCCCGACCATTTTTGCGTCAGGTCTGCCAGCGTATTAATATCGCCAAGGGCGTCGGCCGTTGAGGTTGTCCATGCTGTGCCGACGTTTGCGGTATTCAGTGCAGCTATTCGGCCTGTTGAGATAGTGCCCAACGCGTCGCCGGTCTCGCTGTAAACAGTTACCGCGCCGGTTAGCAATGCTTGGAAAGCCTGCAAAATCTCGGCCCGGCTGATCGATTGGTCGAGCTGGTCGAGAATCGTTGCCGAAAGAGCCGTGACCGCGTTTGCCCGGCTGTTGCCGTTTACGGTCATACCTTCGCCGGGGAGACGCTTTGTCAGGTCGAGAGAGGTTAAAACCTTTTTCGGCTTGAATGAAGGCGGCTTAACAACGAGGCCGGTGTATTCCGTTTTTTCGGTCACGTTCGCGGGTGCACCGCGAGGCGTTGACGTTGCGACTCCACGATCATCGCGCCATTGCGCAATGTCGATCAGGTCACTCGCGAAAAACTCGGGTGCGCGGAAAAGGTAATCCCTTAAGAAGCTCGCCGGGCGCGGGGCTTCGGGAAGTGCTGCTGTGATACCTCTGAGGATATCCTCAAAAACTGGTGCTGGCATAGTGTGTTACTCCTTTTCCTTTTTAATTAAGATTCTGGGAACGAGCCGTCACGGAAAGGCACGATGTGCACCCCTTTGAGTCGGCAAGCTTGCGTAAATGTCTCGTCAACGGCGTCGCCGGATGCTGAGAAAATCAGTGCGTTTTCGTTTACTTCGCAACCTGTGATAACCTCGACGCCGCCAAGCTCGCCGCCTGTTGCGTCGTAGTCGTCCGGGGAAATACCGAAAAACGGATTAGACGATTTGTCGGCGTCGGTATAGGTGATGAGTTTTCCGGTTGCTGTGACGATGGCCAAAACCTCGCCGCGTACAACGCTTTGCCCCGATGTCAACGTGAGATAGCGTTTTGTTTTTGGGTAACCTTCGTTGAAAAGGTTGTCGTAGCTGATTGTAGCCATGTTTATTTACCTGCCTTTTGGTTTCTGTCGCGTTGAAGATGCTTAACAATTGCGGCGGCTTGTGCTTTCGAGTCGCCCTCATGCGGTGCGCCCGTGCTTGAGCCTGTGTGCACTTTTGTAAAATCGCCAGTAAGTCCGGCTTTTGCGCGGCGGGCGAGTTCGGTGTCAGACGGATTTTTGCGGGCTTCGAGAAGCTGGCGCATAAAATCGGCGGCTTTGATCTTGCCGGATTTCAGTGACGCAACGACGGCTTGTTCGTCGGTGTTAGCTTCGTCAGCGAGGGCGGTGAGTTTCGCCTCTTCCTCTTTTGCGGCTTCGGCTTCTTTCGAAGCTGACTCTTTACCGGCGTCATAAATCGCCTGATAAACTTCGGGCTTATTTTCTCTAAGCCACTCGGGCGAAATTTCTTCGGCGGTCTTCGCCTCTTCTGGGGTCATTTCCGCTTTTGCTTTGCGTGTCGCGAACCATGATAATTTCATTTCGTTTTCCTCGCTTGCGCTTTCCGCGCTTTCTTCGGTCTCTTCGATTTCCGTTTCAGCGGCCAAAGAAACCGGCGCCGCAGCGGTGAAAGCTTTCGCGAACGTCAACGCTTTTTCACGATCTGCTATTTCGTCGATCATGCCGACCGCGAGCGCCTGAGCGGCTGAAAGCAAACCACCCTTACCCCATTCGGCTTCGATTTTCTCAACAGGCGTGTTTCTATTGGCTGAAAGCGCTGCCACGAATTGCTCGAAAGTTGTGTCCAGGATTGCTTTTTCCCTGTCGATCGCCGCCGGGTCGTCGCCTGAGTTAAATTTATTCGGAGACTTTGAGGCAACCACCACCGTGCCAAAATCAATTTTTGGCAGAATGTTAATCACTCCGATTGAGCCAAGAAAGGCTGTAGGGTGTGCAAAAATTTTCTGTGTGGCAGAGGTCAGCCAATACATCGCCGACGCAGAATACCCGGCGACATAGGTGACGGTCGGCTTTGTGGATGCGCGGATAATTGCCGCTGTCTCCGCGCATTCGGCAGCATCACCGCCGCCGCTGTCTACGTCAAAAAAAATGGCTTTGATATTGTCGTCGGCCTGAGCGGCTTTGACGGTTTCCTGAATCCGGCGGTACGTCCGCTCACTGAGCCCGCACCGGATTGACAGTTTCAAAAGCCCGTCGTCAACGCAGGTTTCAACGCCAGCGCCGAAAAACATATCCCAAAAAGCTCCGGGCCTACCGGACATTGGTGTCTTGATTAACATTGTTTTCCCCTTGCGCTTGAATCTGCGCAGTTTCTGCTTTTATCTTTTCGGCTTCCGCCACAGGTGTGGGGTCGACCTGAATTGCGGTCGCCTCACCTGAATCAAAAAGAAGATTAATGCCTAAGCTGTGGCGCTGTTTTTTCTCGCGGGCAAGACCTTCGACGGTTGACATGTAGTCATTTCCGGTTTGCTCTAAAGACTCTTGCTCAATAGTTGAAAGACCAATTCGCGTCCGCATATTCGCCGCGTTTGCGTCGCGCTCGTCGTCGATGTTCCCCATAGGCTCGCGGGTAAACGTAACTTTTGACCACGCCTCTTGCATTTCCATGTCTGAAAAAAAACCGGGCAAAGAGTATTTACCAGACGCCACGCGGCAATAAAGCCACTCAGTAAACACCGGGCCATTGAGGTCTGTTTCGTATCGGTCAGCCATGGCTCCAACGGGCTTTTTGAAGATGTTCAGCGCCGCGCGTGATGCGGTATAAGACGAACCGAATTTACGCTTATAAATCTCTGGGGGGATGCCGCAAGAAAAGGCCGTCTCGTCGCGGAGGTCTGAGGCGAATTGTCCATACTGTACGTTAGGCCGCTTGGGGTCTACTGGGTTGGCTTTCTCGCCCGGTAAAAGGCGCTGCACCGCGCCGCTCTCAAGGTTCAGGTCGTCAGCGTTTCCGCTCGTGACAACTTGGTGATATTTTTCCCGAAGCTCGTCGGACATGTCTTGTAGAAAGTTCGGGTCTGGGCTTTCCACCGTCATGGCGAAGTAAGAGTTTACCACACCCGCGCGAAGCTCGTTTTTTTTCAGGTCGGCCAAATCCTTAAAAGTCAGGATGTTTTGCGCGTACATCGGCACACCGCGCACCTGACCGGCCCGGATAGGTTGGAGCATGTGAATTACGCGCTGACGGCCTGAGACCGGCGACACGAAGTCAACCGTGTCAAATTTTTGGTCGTAAACATTGTCGAGGCTTCGGCGTACCCGGATTTTAAGAGGGCGCCCGCGCTCGTCGAGAATCAGGCCGAGAACATTTCGAGAGGTTGGCGGTGTGTAGTCGTAAACCCTATCCGGCTCAATCAATCCCACGTTAAGCTCTACTGACCCGTCGGGCTGTGCTTCGCGATTCAGAATCACAAACGCCTCGCCGCTGTGCATTTCGGTGCGGAGAATCAAACGGCTTTGGGTATAGTAATTCATCGTCCGAGACGACGTTGACTTTTTGCTTTTCGCCCATGCGTCAAAATCTTCGCGCGCGCGGGCTGAAAATTCGCTGATTAGTTTCTCGGCTTCGGCCTCTGTGAACCCGCGTTCAACAAGTTTCGGGATAAGTACCGACCTTTTTGGCACGCTTTGCGCACGCTGTCCACGTCCGATTGCGTAATCGACATAGGTTTCGACTATGGTGCGGGCGTCGGCGTTGTTATAGTAAAGGTCTCGGCAGACCGCGCGAAGTTCTCGAAGATCGTAAACGATTTCAGAGTTAGGGCCACCGTAAGAGAACAGGGCGTTTTTCAGAGCGCGCGGGCGACGGGTGCCGACGGAGCTATAAGCCGAAGTACCGGCGACGAGCATCGGGCCGGGGTAATTCATCATGTGCGGGGCGCCTGTACGCCGTATTTTATCCGGCTATGCCGACCGGATAGGACGTTTACTTTTGCTTCCCAATACTGAATCTGACGCAACAGCGCATCAACGCTTTGACGCTGAAAACTGCGTGAGCTATTCGTCGAGCCCATCGAATACCCTTGACCTTCGAGAGCCAAAAGGTAAGCGGCGTTAGCTTTGTCGAGGTTAGCTTGTGCGATTGCTAAGGTGATAGCGGCCATGCGGTGCCGCGCGGTTGGGGCTTAGACGCTTTGTCAATCTCAAACGGTATTAAGATAAATCGGAGAAATGGCAGCCTTCAAGAAACACAGGGATTATGGAGCCCACAAACTTTTTACAAAGGGTTTAATCAAGCTTTGACCTTTACCAATTAACGTCTTAAAGTCTAATCTCTGAACCTTCATTTTTAAGCCTTGTTGTTTAATCTTTGATCTTTAATGAAGTGGATTTGAACCACAGCGCCTGTTTGATAGTCAGATGCTTTTCCTTAAAGCTCCCAAAGCTTTTGCATTTTTGCGATGCTACGCCGTATTTTCCGTACAGCGCGGACGGTTCCATATTTAAGTGTTTTCGCCATTGCCCCGAAAGTATTACGCCTCTATTTCTGTGCGAGAATTGGACTCAGACAGAATGAAATCAACCTCCTTTTCAAACTCTTCGATTCCTTCCTCTACCTCTTTTATTTTTTTTTGGAGGTCGAGCGGGTCGATAATAACCATTTCATGCGCAGCGCGAAAAGGTTTTCCGACCATCTCGTAATCTTCTTCGCTTGGCTTTTTATCAGCCGTCGCTAAGTTCGCTTTAAGCATTTCAGAAATTTGATTTTCTATGGTCGAGTTATGCTTTGTTGCGTGCTGCGTTATCTTGGCTTGCTGCTCTTTCATTACAAGCAAAAGCTTTTTCGTATATTCGATAGACGCCTTTTTTTCTATCGCTTCCGCCACTGAATAATTAGAGCCCGCAATCTTAACAATCGTCGCAGCATTGGCCGCCATGATAGCCGACTTAATTTTACGTCGATTTTCAATCAGGGTTATGATTGATTCAAAATCTGATTTAGCGGTTTGTTTCAATGACTCAGGGTCTAAGTGTCGAAACGCAGTCGCCTTTAGTTTGTTAGTTTTGCAGTCGATAAATATCGCCGCTGTGGTTTGTTTATTTATTCGCGCGTCTAAAAGCTTTATTTCAGCCAGCGCCCGTGTGATTGTCATTTTCATCCTTTATGCTCCTTAAACTTAATGGCCTCTGGTCGCTACCGTGCACACTTACACAATGGGATGAATCACCGCATAAGTCGGTAGCGGCCAAAGGCCACTCTGTTCATCCTATGTGCGCTTGCAAGGCGCGGCCATGTAGGCTGAACGCAATTTGATTTTTTAAGCTGTTTTGTCAATCTCAATCGCCGAACATGCGCCCGCCGCCGCGATTCCCGCCGAATAGGTTTCCTGATTTTTTACGAATCATAGGTTTAGATATTCCGCCAGCCGGACGCGGTGCGGGGTTTTCTCCGTACTGCCTTTCGAGTTCGTCCCATTGTTCCTGAGAGTATTTCTCAAAACCGCAAATCAAATAAACTGCGCGATTCCCAACCCCCGTGTCGAGTGCTTCGTTTGCCTTCCCCGCGCCTTTTTCCCAAACAGGTTTTTTCGTGCCGTTCTTGCTGTATTGCCAGCGAAGTTTTTCGGCTGTCCTTTGGTGGAAAAACTCTTCGGGATAGTGGGGGTGATGCACAAACCCCGGCGGCCATGTTCGATTATGGTCGTCCCCTTTTGGCCGCAATCTTAGCCGCGTGTAAAATTCAATTTTCAGTGTAGAGGAACCTATAATCCAAACGCGCTGAGAGCCGAGTTTCTTTTTGTCTCGTGACCAATAGTCTGTATTTTTGTATGCCCCCAAAGCCGGTGCGCCAAAGTTCGAGGCGCCTTTTGTCGCAAACACTCTTTCGCGCGGATGCTTCTTCACCCACTTATAAACGTCTTTCGTCCCTGCCCCTGAGTCAATCCCTACTCCGCGTAATGACATCGCCGCGCCGTTCGGATGCTGCCATGTTCGCGAAAGGTACGTGTCAAGCTGCTCCCATTTCGACTCGCCAGCTAAAATATCATATTGAATTGACCACGATTCTCCGTGACGATTCCACCCCATAACCTCAATTTCGAGGCGCCCGGTATCTTCGAGCTGGTAGTCAACGAAAGCAGTGAGAGCGACAATCGACTTGTCGGGAATAGTCCCGATCTCGTAATCTTCGCGCAAGTCGTAAATTTGTTCCCATGGGGGAGCGTCGCCAAAGTTTTTCCAGAGGTATCCCAAAACGGTATTGTAAAATACCTGTAACTTTTCCGGTGTGTCGGCGCGTTCGAGGTCGTTTATTAACTCTTCCCATGTCCGCCACGGGCTGTAAAATTCGTTAATGAATCCTGAGCGCACGCCCGGTTTAGGATTTGGATTTTCCGAAACCGGCTTCCCTGCCGCTATAACCTTCGCCTTGTCTTTCTCTGTGATATGGCCGCCGCATTTTGGGCAGACGAAGTGAACGGGTATTCGCTCGTTTTTCTCATTCTTATACTTCATATTCTTAAAGTGCAGTTCGTGAAAGTGTCCGCAATGCGGGCAAGGTACATACCATTTTTCCCGCGTACCGTCCATGTAAAGCGGATGAATCAAAGACGTGGCTTCGGTCGACGGAGAAGAAACTGCGATGATTTTTCGGAATAGAGAGTTTTTGACGCGCGCCTTTGCCTGATCTAAAGGGCTACCCTCATCTCCAACATTCTGGTTCATGCGGTCGCACTCGTCCAAAATTACAACGTCGAGAGGGTCAGACGCCAGAGCCGCAGAACTGCCAGCGTGTGATATATTAAGATACCCCCCGACAAACTCGCGGAACATAATGTTTGTCCCTTTTCCGCGCCCAGCCTCAGAGACTAAAGGCCGCAGCGAGTGAACGTCTCGCACCATGGGATTAAAGCGGGTTTTCGCAAACTTCTTTGCTGTGCTTTCCGTGCTGGTATAATAGCCGATGCGGCATGGCGAAGTCTCTATCCGATAACCGCAGTACGCCTGCATTAAAAGCGTCTTAGATATCTGTGCCGAGCACATGATATTTACTTCTTGATGGTCTGAGGAAAGAAGATCGAAAAACCACCGCTGCCACGGGGCACGGTTAAAAGAAAACTTACCTTGCTCGGTTGCGTACTCCGCGCTTAGGACGAGGTTTTTTTCCGTCCACTGACTCAATGTCAGTTTCGGAGGTGGCCGCCATGCGGAGGCTAAGGCGTCGCAGAGCCGCTGAAGTAAAGTTTTCTCTGAGGTCAAAAGTCAGTTCCTCTAAGGCGGATTTTACTTCGTCGCCGATTATCTCGGCCACTCTTTTCGGGCTGTCCTCGGCGGCTACCGATTGAGACAGAGAAACGCCGATTGTTAAAAGCTTTTTTTTTGCGCCGTTTATGTGGTCTGTCATTATTGAAATAATGTCGTCAATGTGGATGTGCGTTGCGGCGTGTTCGGCGTTTGTGTTTTCGAGTTTCTGACGGCGGGCACGGAGTAAGAGGGCCTGTTCAGTTTCGATATTCGCGCGGCGGTCGTTACCTTTGACCCGGCGAAACTCAGCGGCGACGATCTCGGCTATGTCATATTTTCCGCGCTCTACCGGGTTATAACCGCGAGCCCTCAATGTGTCCGGGGTTACGCCTAAGATTTGCGCACAGTCGCGAACGGGTAAAACGTAGCCTTTAGACATTGCTTTCTTGTGAGTAAAAGTTATTGCGGAGGCTTCGCGCGTAGTCTTCGGCCGTGTTTCTCTTGCCTTGACGATTACGGATAAGCACTTCGTCGGCGACGTAAATGCGGTAGAGGTCGTCTTTGCTTTTCCCGCGCGTCGTTAATTTGCGTGCGCCATTTGCCTTTACGGGGAATCCCTGAGATTTACCAAAACGTCGTTTACCGTCAAGCCTGTAAATCATCGGTACAAACTCAGCCATGCGCCGGGGGTGCATGCCTTTATCGAAATAATTAAAATCCACCGGGGCAACCGTTGACGCGTAATTATACTCTATGGTCTCAGACTTCACAAGGGCGAATTGCTCAGGCTTCAAAATCTCGTCGGGGTCTATGCTCATAAAATGGGTGCACTCGAACACGCGGCAAAGGTCAATCGCCTGATTTCGCTTTTGCGCTTCGCCGTCTTGCCCGGTGCCGATTGGCTCGAACCTGACAATCTCGTCAAACTTTAGAGACTTGCACAGCTTGCCGATTTTGATTAAATCTTCTTGCGTCCGTGATTCTCCGTAAACGCTTTTGGCAGACCATACCAGAGCGAGAAAGTCAACGTGCGCCCGTATTGCTTCGACCGACTCCGCGAGGTTTTCTTCACCGTCCCAAAAGTTCCAGACCGCGCCAAGTTTCATTTTATCCCATGATCTATGATAGGGCTTTAGGCGGTTTTCGTGAATCATTGACGAAGCCGCCTTTTAATCTTGCGGCATTCTTGTGACCATTTCGCGGGATGAAATCGCCAAGCCGCTTTACGGTCAAATTTTACCAATATTCTGAAATGTGATTCAACGCCGATAATACACTCGGCGGTTTCGCTTATAACATGCCATCCTTCGCTTTGTGTGTCGTCTTTGTCTGGCCTTATTCTTTCGATGGAAATATCTAAGGGCTCAGGCTTTGCAAATCCGATTTCCATGTCGCCAATATACGCTTTGTATTCTTGCTGTGCTGCCAGCATTACCCGACGCGCTCCATGCGGTACGTAAATTCGTTCGCGCTGTTCTCGCTGACCTTTACAACCTTAAATCCGTTCTGTGCAGCGTTGCGCCTGACGCGCTCGTCAGTTACGAAGACATGCGGGAAGTCATAACCGATTTCCTCCCACTCGGTTTCAGCAAGCGGGGTTTCGATGGTCAAAGTTTTCGCGGCCATCGTTGCCAAGCGCCCGAAGATTGAATCCCACTCTTTTAACGCAAAATGCTTCATAAAGCCAAACGCGCAAACATTATCCGCCTTGTAGATATTTGGGTCGATGCGGCGAATGTTCACAAGCGCGAAAACCTTATCCGGATTCTTAGCCCGCGCAAGTTCAAGCAGTTTGTCTGATTGATCTAATCCGGTGTACGGATTTTTTATATGCGTCGCTAACTGCCCTGAACCGCAACCAACCTCAACGATTGGCCCAGTCAGGTCTGCTATCGTCTGGTACTGCTCGGCGTGTCCTTTTGGATTTTCCAACCAATCTTTTTCTGTCTGTTCGACATTATCATTTACCCAAAAAGTGTAATCCGCAAGATTCTTGCCGCGTCCGAGAATATCACGCATTGGCAAGTCTTTGACCCATCCCGTAAAATCCGGGCGGTAGTCAAAGAACGGCGCCTCGTAAATCCCATCCGGCGGGTTGAACCCGAAACGCAGTTTGTCAATCTTGCGAAAGTAAAGCATGAATGTCGGGATTTTTTCAATGACGGAAATGACAGAGAGCCCGCATTGATACGAAATGAAACCGTCGCACATCCTTAAAAGCATGACAATCACGTCCGCCGGTTCGTCAATCAGCACATGGTGAAACGACCCGCGAAAGTCTTTTAAAAGGTCGGTGTCATAAGACGCGCCTATCCAAATCAGATTTACATCAGGCATGGCGGCAAGTGCTTCGATTCTCGGCTTCCAGTCTGAGGCTTTCCAGTTTCCAGTAGACGATGATTCGTTATTGGCAACGCCGCTTGTGTAAACGACAATGTTTTTCTTATCCTGCCGGATGTGCTTTTTTGCGCGTCGTAAAGATTCGTGGTTTATCTGCCAATTCAAAATAAACTCGGTTGGAAATTCATGGAGGTAAAATTCAATGCGGTTTCCCTCTTCAAGCCATGTGTTGCACTCGCAATACATGACAGGTTGCAATTCTGTATAGTGCCCGACCTCTTTGGCTTTCTTAATCAATGCCGGGTAGGTGATGCCATCAGGGGTGACGCTCTCAACGCAGTCGATAAACTCCAGAAACTTACCGCGCTGCATTTTGATGTCTGAACCCGGCGGCGTGTGGATGCGGAATTTTGCGCCGATCTCGTTCGCACGGCGGGCGAGTTTCATCAGAACCCAGTAGATATCGCCGATTCCTGAGGGGGTGTAAAGGTCTATGTGTTTCAAATTATTACCTTCCTGAAAATAAATGTCATAGTATTTGGGGACGATTGCGGATTCTTGCGGATGATATCTTCGATAGGCTCGCGGGTTTCCATGCCGTAACCATGGCGAGAGAAAACAGCGCGCAAGGATTTTTCAGTGAAATAGTGTAAATGCTCGTTCGGCTTATAGTGCCGCCATGCCCTGATTGACTCGTCCGTGACGCCTTCGGGCAACCACGGGACGGTGACGACAAACATTGACGGCGCTGCCTTAAATGGCTCGTTCAAGTCCGGTAAATGCTCAAAGCTGTCGAACATAGTCACGATGTCAAAAACACCCGGCTGTAAGTCTTTGACCACCGGCACCCCGATGTCATCGCCATGTGCGTCGTAACCCATCGTGAAAAATCCAGCGCGCGATGCCTGACGGATGAACTCACCGTCACCGTAACCGATGTCGAGAATGCGGCCTGATTTTTTGTAAAGCCACAAGAACGCGAGGCGCACCCATGAAAGCTCGACGGTAGGGCGTCCGGCGTATCCCGCCACGTATTCGGCTCCGTACTTCATGGGCTCAACGGTTTCTTGCCAGAGGTGCCCACAGTTTTGGCAGTGAAGCAGACCAGATAGCGGCCAACGAACCCACGCAGGGCGGCGAACGTCGGTGGGGTATTGGCAACATGGGCAAGTCATATAACCTCTACCGGCGCGGGCGCATATTCTTTCGGGACGAGAATCATTTCGGGCGTCACGTATTTCATAAACCCTGAGCGGTTTTCTTGTTCAGGTTTGAAAAGAGTTAGCGGCTTTCTGAAAGCCTGAGCCAAAGGCGCAAGGTGGCCGATTTGCGTTGCGATGTGGTCAACGCGCGAAATCAAGCTTAGGTAGCTGCCGACGGGATGCTGTGACGAAAATTTGTAGTCGATGCCGACGAGGCGGTTTTTTATCGTGTTTGTTTCGTGCTCAATCGCGATGAAGTAAAAGCGGTCGCGATTGTCGAGCATCCACCGTTGAATCACTCTATGATCTGGAGTGATTGAAAAATCGTTGCGGTTGCGGTGCATGTGTGCGGTACTTGGCTCTTTTATCAAGCAGACTTTACGGTACGTTTTGAATATCTCTGAAAGTTTAGGCGCCTCTTCTTTCCACGGCAATTCAAAAGGCAGCATCGGGACGCCTGCCGCTTTGCAGTAGTCTTCGTAATAGTTATGACCGGGGCGCGGCATGTAGCGAAGGCGCACGGCATCCGACGGCGCGGCGTCCATGGGAATCGTGTTTGCATTTTCGATGAAGTGGAAAACGTCAGGGTAATTTGTTGCGACCGTCACCGGCTGAGATTTTGCGAAGTGTGCAACGATAGGCGCCGCAAAAACTGCGTCCCCTAATCCTGAAAGTGTGCGAAAGGTTTTTACCGCCTGAGAAGTGCGGACTTGTGAATCAGTCACGCAAGACCGCTAATCTGACAAGTGATCGTGCGTCAAGTCAATGAAACAATCTTCCACAATCTCGACGGCCTTTACTGGAAAAGGGTTTGCACTTCCGACCGCGCACCATTCAGAATAATAGCGCAGCGCATTTTCGATAGATGTTGCTGGAACGTAAAAATAAACCGCCTGTGTGGATGTATTCTTTTTCTGGTCTCATGTCATTGACTCCCATTCACGAAATTTAGACTCAAAAGCGCCACGCGCATACAGCGTGCGAACCCACAACCGATAATAACGGCGCTTCTTTTTGCTGCCATGTTCGGCCTGTTGTATCATAGAGTGCAGCAGTCGCGCAAACCGGCATAGCTTGCCGTACTCTGTTGCAATATGTGCTGTCTCGGCAGCGGTGAACCCTCGCACAGCTTTAAGGTCAAAAGGCTGGTCTCCGCTTGCTAAAAAGTTTCTCGGCGCGGCTTCTGCTATGTCCTTGAAACGGCGGGTCATGCAACTTCCCATGAGAATAAAATCTTTCCTGGCATTTTGCCTGTCTGTTCAAAAGCAGCAGCGCGGATTAAATCGCGGAATGCTTCGGCCTCTCGTTTGACCTGCCAAGCGTCCAAACCGCCTGCCATAACCTCTGCTCGGTTTTCCCTCTGTACGCATTCAAAGTGTATTTTTTCTGTCGTCACGCTACCCCCTCAAAACTTATCCCCTCTTTCAAGGCAGAGGCGAGGGACGAGTAGTTGAGAGCCATAGCCCGATTAAAAGCTCCACGCTTTGAACCTTGCGGATGATCTGTTGAGTGTTCGTAAGTTAGTTTCAATGATTCAATATCCCTCACCATTGCCGCGCATTCTTCGGGGGTTATGTTCATAATTTATCCTTGTAGTACCAATTATCACAATACGCTCGAAACTCTTCTGACAGAATTTTATCCTTAATAAATCGCCTTTGAAATATGAAGTTTCTATACACGATAGAAAAAAGTTTTTCGCATTCCGCTATTGAATCATCTTGAGTAGCGAACGCGAACGGCCTTAATATATGATTAAGGTGCTGCACAAACTCATATAGCTTGGCGTATTCATTGTCGCCATGTCCTGAATAGTCGCGTAATTTAATGTCCGCGATGTCCTCTATTTGCTTGGCGGATAACGCTTCGAGAAGCTCAATTAACTTACTATTATTAAGCGCGTAAAGATCGCTTTGGCGAAACCAATCTCCATTCAGTTTCATTATTATTTTGTCTTTCATCCCTCCCCCTTAATCCCGTAAATCTTAAATGCTATCTCTTCGACGCAGTCCTTAATCGTAATCAACCCACGCCGCCGCGCCATGCGGATGTAACTCCCTGACCGGCCCATGAGCCGCGCAAGTTTATCCGTCCCGCCTGCCTTTGCCACCTCTTGTGCCAAGGCGTCGAGATAGTCAGCACGGAGAGCGGCGACCGCTTCGCGTTTGAGTTTTACGAAGGCTTTGAGTTCTTGTTTGTTCATGCCGCGCCCTCTGACGTGAATTTTTTAGAAAGGTAGCTGATTTCCTTGTTGAGTCTGACAATCTTTGTATTGCGTGAACCTGATTGTTTTTCCGCAAGTATGTAAGAACGCAGAGCCTTTAGGTGCGCAATTGCTGCCAAAGCGGACATTTCTTGTTGAATCTTTGTTGATACTGTTTTCATCTTTTACCCTCCAAGCGGGGCGGCTTATGCCGCGACAAGGCAAGATTTCGCCAAGCGAATCGCCTCAGATTTAGCGGCTTGCGCTTCTGAAAAGTCTTTAATCATTATATAAAGTTCATACGCTACGAACATATCAGCGCATGAGTTGTGCTTTTGCGCTGATATATAAAACTCGTCAGCTAAGTCGCGAATTGAATCTGATACAGATTGCGATTCAACGCCGTAAAGAATTTGTCTTTTTGTGTGATCTGCGACTCTATATGTTGCATCGTCAAGCGTCACGTATACAGAGCATGTACCCGCAATTTTGGCAAAAGCTGATTCACTCTGAGCGACTATGCTCTTGATTTTTTCGGCTCTTTTTGCTGTCATTGTTTTCATAAAGTCAATGTAAGCAATTCGAGACGAACCGTCAAGTATTTGTGACGTTTTTTGTAGATAAAATTCCCGTGAGATTTTTTTCTAAACAATGAGAGACGTCGAGGCCCCAACTACTCGTGACGACCCCACCCGTCAGGGAAGAACCTACAATGTTTTTTTATGAGCCTTCCAGACGCGTTTACAGGCTCTCTGCGGGGCTTTATTGTTCCCATTAGGGGGTAGGGTAGGGGGAGGGGCTACCATGCCTTATCTATGGCCCGTGTTAATGCTTTCTGTATCTCGTTTTCTATGTTGTCATTATAGACCTTTTCGACTATCTCAGCCCACTTAAGGCGGGGTTTATACTTGGCTTGTTCAGAGGCGACGAGCACAGGTACGGCAAGTTTATTGCCTAAGCGTTGCATTACTATGGGTTTTGTGGGATGGAAGAAGAAACCGCCAGTCTTGCCCCGTGCCTTCTTCTTACCTTTCTGCCTGTTTGCTGTATATCCTGAACCGTCTGGAGCTTCGAGGACCTGGAGTTCTGAGAGCATCTTCACAAGAGCTGAGCGTTTAGGGTTTCCGAACCCGTCTAACTCCATATACCGGGTGGGCACGAAAACCTTTTTATCTTTGTTTATTCCGGTTACAAACTTGGCGCCAATGATACGCTGTAGCCTGTTCTCAAAGGCTTTGGGTGTTCTCTTGCCGCCGTCGATCTCTGGGGCGAGGTATTGCGCCGGGCTAACTGCATTGCCTGACTTTTGCTTAAAGGTCTTATTGTCATTGATACCTATTAGGGCGAATATCTCAGAGGCTTGCGGGTCTGCCTTTTGGACAAGTACACTATTTATGGTGCGCGGGGTTGGGCGGTCGAAGACTTGCTTCATGTTGGCCTGAATGGCAGCGCGGACGAGAAAGGCTGTATTGTTTACGGCGATAGCTTCGGCATCGGGAAAGGTCTTTGCCATAGTGCGCAAGCCTGAGAGGTAGCCCTCTGCGTCGACTATTGCCTCAATTTTCATACTGTCGATGTCTCGTCGTATCCTAACTCGTTAACGGTGTTATCAATGACGATCCCCTGCATGGTGGCTGACAAGCTTTGATTGTTTGCTGAAACTGTCCCTGTAATCTTAACGATGGTTTTTTCGGGTAATCTTAACGGGATATGAAAGTCGTACATGTCCGACGTTGCCCCAGAACCGTTTACAACCGTATTTCCCCTAACATTAAAAATACCGCCAAAAGGTTTTATTAGCAGATTGCCGGTTGTAAATCCTGTGCTTGCCGTACTGATTGCCCAATCATAAAGCAAAAGCGATTTTCCAAGTGGCACCTGATAGATTATGGATTGCGCCTGATTTTCTGTGGGTTGCATTTGTTGCTGTACGGATGAGTTTGCAGCGGTCGAAGTACATGTGATTGTACCGACATTTGCGCCGGTGCTGCCTGCGGTGTTTCCTATCATGCGGTAAACAATCCAGTATTTATTGACGGATAACACGTTTGCTGTGCCGTTGAGTGTGATTGTCTCCGAAACTTCAGAGTAGTTCTCATTCAATCCGGTTATTGTAAGAGTCCTTAGGCCGGTGCCGTTCGACGTGTCGTTTGTTGATGTGCTAACGATGTTTACTTTTTCCGCTGTAGTCGGAGCTGCCCATGTTCCGCCCTGTGAAATTATATCCTCGGACGCTGCGGTGTCGATATCTGCGTTTTTACCGATTTTGTAAAAGCGTGTAACACCTGGAACCTTGCCGCGAGCAACGGCGACGATGAAGTCTTCAGTCATAGTTTACCCCTTTAAAAGTTTTTCCTCAATCACTCGCGCTGTGGTTTCGCAAGTAAGCATCTTGTTAATTATTCCTGTGCGGTCGGTAGTCATCGTTACTTCGAGAATCTTTATATTACTTTGTAAATTGAAATCCACAAACGGAAAATGACGAGCTATGAAATGCGGCACGTCTACCTTTTTAAAGTCGCTTGGCATCAATCCCACTTGCATACCTCCGTTTGCTTTGCTGGCAAACTCAGTTTTTCGAATGGCTCGGCCATGGGTTGCAACCGACGGACAGAGAAAAGGCCGTCCATAGGAACAATAAAGCGGCCAGACTTGACAACGCATTTTGCTGAGCCGTGCGCGATTTCTGGGCGGTGTTTTTCCGTAATGTCCCGCACCGTGAATTCGTAGCGCGACTCTTCGCAATTCTCAGTAGGGAAGTAAGGCCGACAAACATAGTCGACCTGCGCGAGGGTTAAAATAAGATCATAGAAAGCGATGAACGCGAAAGCCCGCAACATGATTAAAAGCCTCGCACCAAATTTACGCCGTCAAGCATATTGCCACTTGAAACCATTGGCGCGGGTGCCAAGTTTTAACGCCTCTGAAAGCGTACCGAGACAGATTTCATTTTCTCGCGCTGCCTGAGTCAAAGACTCGTATCGCTTACCGTCGCTGCGTAATAGCGGTTTCTTTTTGCCGTTGTATTTTCGATTGTCGATTTTCATGGTTAAAGATATTCCCATTTAAATCCGTTTGCACGTATCCCGATTTTCAGGGCTAATGATATCGTGCCGACCGTCAATTCATTATCGCGCGCGGCTTGTGCTAAAGATTCATACTTCTTGCCGTCGCTTCGGACGACGGCTTTCTTTTTTCCCGTGTTAAATCGTCTCATGTTTTCTTTCATACTGCCTCCAGATGCTCAAACAAAGTAGGCGCGGACTTTTCGACCTCTAGCTTTTTCAGGTAGTCAACGCCGTCTTTATAATAAGCCTCTGACAATTCTGTGCCAATTCCGACGCGGTTCATTTTAACCGCCATGTATGGCACCGAGAATATCCCGGCGAAAGGGTCAAAAATCGCCTCGCCCTCGTTTGAGTATCGCACTAAAAGCCTTTCGATTATGTCGAGTTGTAGCGGGCATACATGCTTTTGCTTTCCGCTGTTTACTTGGTTGAGGTTCAACGTACGGAAACGCATCACATCATCCCATGTGTTACCATCGGTTGCCGAAGGCGACATCGTGCCAAAGGTTGCGGATAGCTTGCCGTTTTTTTCAAGCGTCGCCGCTATCTCTGTATGCTCTTTGTAGTTGTATACATTATCCTTGGAAAACTTTTTGTACGCATGGAAAACCTGAGACTGGTCGGCCATGTTCTTAACTTCTTCGGATGTCAAAAGCCTGTCACCGCTTGAACGCCAAAAAGAGTCGGCGTCAATCTGCCAGCGCCCACGTCCATAATACTCTTTTGACTTTACGACCGGGATGTCTGCGTATGCGTTCGACTTGTCAGACGGTAACTTGCGAAAAAGTAAAACGTACTCTGGGCAACCGATACCCATTTTCGATCCGTCCTTTGCGTTCTCGCTCCAGCCGAGACGGTATGTCTGATTGTTCTCGCGCACAACGTCGGTATTTACGTGGATGCGGCCCATGTAGCGAAAGCCATGCTTCATAAAGTGCATGACTGTTAAGTCTGAAAATGGGTCAACGGTCGGCATACCGTCGCCGGTTGCGTTGCCAAAAAGGATGCGGTCTTTGACATGGATACACGCCATGCGGCCTGGTTGTAAAACTTTAAGCAGGTTCGGTGTGAGATAGTCCATCTGCTTAAAAAACTCGTCATTGTCTGACGTGTGGCCGAAATCATTATAAGTAGGCGTGTACTCGTAATGATTTGCGAATGGGATAGATGTCACGATAAGCCCTACCGAATCACGCTTCATGTCCTGAGTTTCAAGCACATTGTCCCGGTTAATCGCTGTGAACCGAGATCCTTTTGTTTCTTTTCTTGTGTCCATTAAATACCTCTTGAATGCTTTTTTTGTAGTGACGCCGAGCCCATGCTCAGCAATGATTTTTTTCATTTGTTCCGACATTTCATTATGCAGACGCCATTTTTCTTGTAAAGTTTTGAGAATGTCGCGTTCATATTCCGTGTGAATAATATAGATTACCACCTCTTTTTCTTGCCCGAATCTATACACGCGATGGATTGCCTGTATAAAGTCGTTAAATTCGTAGTTAATCCCCATGAAGATCTCTATTCGACAATGCCTCTGAAAGTTGCAACCTTGACCGGCAATTTCTGGCTTAGTCGCTAAGTATTTGATTTCACCGTCAGCGAATTGTCCTAAAAGACTTTCTTTGACTTCGATGTCTTGTGAGCCATATACGTCAACCGCATCTTTTACGGCGGACATAATCGCTTCGCGCTCGCTTTCGAGGTGATGCCAGATAATAGCATTCTCGCCTTTGTGCTTTTTCAAAATCTTTTGAACCGCTGAAAGCCGACTGCCGATGCTGCGCCGCTTTTCGGATGCTGCATCGCTTAGCGAGACTGCTTGACCTCGAATTAGTTCCAGCTGTTCAAACTTTTGGGCGACTTCTTTTTCTGACTCGACTTCGATGTAACGCACGTCAAGTTTTGGCAAGTCGTAGCCTGTCGCGTCATAACCCAAGTCGGCGGGCGACGATATAAACAAAGCCCACGAGCTAACCCATAACCAAAACTCTTCGACCTTGTGAGGATAAAGTGTGAGGTCGTTAGCCTTTTCAGAATTGCGCTGAAAGAATCGCGTCAAGGCCTGCCCGGTATCCATTATCTCAAGGAACCCCGCGTAGTGGATGAGTTCCTTGAGCCTGTTGGGGCTTGGGGTGGCTGTCGCTACAAACTTATACGGTATCCCCGCAAACTTCGGCAAAAACTCTTGATAGGTTTTCGACCCATAAGATCTGAGACATGACGCCTCGTCGAGCGACACACAATCAAATCGGCGCACGTCAATGTCTCCGTCACGCACACGCTCATAGTTTGTGATGCAGATATCTGTCTTTGCCGCTTCGGCATCTGCCTGATTCTTTATGTACGTGATTTCAATTCCGAGTTTATTCCGAGCCTCGTTTTCAAACTCTCGCTTTACCGAAAGCGGGCATATAATCAATGCGCGGCATTTCCTGTGCTTGGCGATAACCATGCAGATAATTAGCTCCTGAATAGTTTTGCCAAGCCCGAACGATTCAAATAATGCGCGGCGTCCACCTTCGATAGCCCACTTTACCGCGTCTCGCTGATGCGGCTTTATTTTTGTCCCGTCAAGAAACTTCTCAGGGATATTATATTCGACTTTAGAAAGACCTGACGATTCCGCCAACCTGATTTTTTGCATGAGAAAATCTTCATATTTCATAGTGTACCTCTATTTTCTTTTGCAGCATTCCCGCAATCTGTTCCGGGTGAATATCCCAACCTATCCCGCGTAATTTGTAAACACGTAATGCCGCATATTCGTGCGGCACGTCGTCACGTCCGGCGAGCCTCAGACTTTCCAAAGTATCGACACTGAAAAAGTCGGCAATCTTTTTGCCATAGCTCTTGTGATCGTAACACGCCACCGCATAGGCTTTGTAACCGTGCTTCGCCGCCTTCAAAAGCTCTGGTATTTGATGCGGCTTGAAATCTTTCAGACGCAACCGAAACGACTTCGGAACCTTTGCCTCTATGGTGAAGAAAGCGCCACCGATTGCCGCGTGTATATCATAAGGCCGCGCCGGGGAAAACTTCGCCATGATTCCACGGTTGTCTGGTATCTTATACCAGTGGCCCCCGGCTTTTCTCCATGCGTTGCCAAACTCTGTGCAGAAATCACCCTCTGGGTTCTTGCGCTTACTCATGCTTTTTTACCACATCTTGAGCAAATCCAAGAATCATTGTCTTTTATGTGCGTGTACTGATGCTCTTCATGTTGACACGCGTGCGCATTTGCCTCACCGACAATTTGAGATGCTGCCTTTACTGAATCAGTCACGCGCACATCGTCTTCGACTTCCGGCCATTTTTTTAGGCGCTCGATATAGATTAAAGCAGCGATGCGGATAATCTCTTTTTTTGTTTCGGTCATAATTCACCTGCCGCAGTTAGGGACGCAATCAATCCAGTTATAAATGCAAAAAAAAGATACACCACAAGAGAAAACCCGCGGCCTGTATCAAACTCAAGCCAAAATTGTGGCACGCCAAAATACACACGCTGCAACGTCGGCCACACAAGCCAGTAAACAATTGCTATGACTGAATGTGCAATTGTCACGGTTAGCAGTATTTTTTTTAGAATCGACATTTTCTTTTCGTTGTAATAACTCATGGTAGTTTAACCTCCGTTAAAGCCGAGAGGCGAATCAGCATTGCATCCCGCGCTTGCTTGTCTCCCACACAAAACTTTTCGCATATTTCCTCTATCGGCTGTTGCGCCGTAACGATGAGCCGAAAGCCTTTACCGGCCCGCGCTGCATCGAAAATCAAAAACAACTTTCCGCGCATTGCTTCGCTTGGCATGATTTGCCCGATGTCATCCAAAACCCAAAGGCCGGAAAACTTCGGCGGTTCATTGTTCATCGCCATACGTGTAAGTTCTGTTTTCAATTGCTCGCCCTTCAATACCTTTACGCCGCGCTGGTAGGTCATTGCACACGCAGCGGCCAAAGTCGTCTTTCCCTGTCCGGTCGCTCCATAGATGTAAAGACTCTTGCGCGCCTTGAAATCTTCGAGCGCCTTTGACTGACGAGGTGAAAGCGTCGGGATTTTCTCAAGGCCAAGGTCGCGGAGAATCCCTTCCTGGTATTCGTCGAGACGCGCGGCTTTTTTGCATGGGCAAATATCTATTGCGAGCGGGCGGCATATCGTCGTATCGATCTTTGCATCCGGGTTTACCTCGCCAAAGATGTCGCTCTCATCATGCTTCGGCATTTTTTCCGCTAAGGATTCTTTCAGGGTGCCGATAATTTGTTTATGCTCTTCGAGTGTCGTGCTGTATGTCGTTTGCTCAAAGCGTCTAATCACGTAGCCCTGACCGCTGCATGGCAAAACGCATTCGCCGACAGTGTGGAAAGTCCCGGCGCATCCGTCTTTCTTGTCGTCGCCTTTTAGCTGAGCAATAAGGGCGGCCGTTGCATCTGCTTTCGTTTTAATGGTGAGAGTGTCTTTCTGTATCATTCTTTATGCCTCCGTAAAGAAAAACCCGGCGCGAACCGGGCAAGTGTTTTACTTTGTTCTCGTCTTTGATATCCGCGATAACTTGACGCGCCGCGTTTTGGATTTCATCCATGATGCGACCGTCTTTCAGTTCTTCGAGGGCTATCACATTTTGCTTTGACATTGTTTCTCCTATGCTTTTATAAAGCTATTCATTTTTAGCCATCGCCTGCGCCTACGCCTAAGCCTACGCCTGCGCCATAGCCATCGCCTGCGCCATCGCCATAGCCATAGCCATCGCCATCGCCATAGCCATAGCCATCGCCTGCGCCTGCGCCATAGCCATC
>Ga0209174_10000249_pt1 | contig 41557 bp, 36 predicted proteins | sample JI91814BDNA_FD_187505 | JGI IMG/M metagenome (GOLD analysis project Ga0209174, IMG submission 187505) | Wastewater effluent complex algal communities from Wisconsin, to seasonally profile nutrient transformation and Carbon sequestration -... | ecosystem: Engineered > WWTP > Effluent > Algae...
AGGATCATAATTGAGGAATAACGGGCCCAGGTTTTGACCTCTGACCCGCATCCATTCCTCTAAAGCCAGGGCTGTTTTGGGGGGTAAAGTGACTTTCTCTTTCGCTGTGCGTCCTTTGCCTAGAATAGAAATCTTACGCTTCTCTAAATCTACATCTTCTATATTCAGAGAAGCGACCTCTGCCCTCCGGAGAGCAACATCAAAGAGAAGTCGAAAAATAGCCCGATCCCGTTTCGACTTCTTATCTGTCTTTTGTTCTACGACCTCTAAGAGTTTACGCACTCCAGAAATGCCCGGACCGCTGGTATCTCGATAGCTATCATTTTGGATTCCTTCAATGTCTATAGACCAAGAAACCACCCCAAGCATTCGAGCCAGTTTGACCAAGGAACGGATGGCAGCCAACCGCCGATTAATCGTTGCAGGCGCTAAGCGTTTCTCGAATAGAAAATGACGATAGGAGAGGACCAAAGCGTTAGCAGCGCCCTGGCTTTGAGTAAACAGCAAAGAGATGGCTTGTTCAAAAGTGAGAGCTTTTACAAAGTGGGTGAAGGTTTGTAAGTCCAATTGGTAGGCGCGGATGGTTTGCGGATTTCTACCTGAGAGAAAGGCAGTTAACAGCGGTGTAAGCAAAGAAGAGGAAGGAAAAAGAGAAATATTAGAAGGGAAGAGTTGGATCTGTGCTTGGTTGTCATCCATATCAACAACGTACATAAAGGGAACGTTGTTTGTCAATTTTTTATTCACGATTATCTAGCATGCATTCCATGCTCTCTTTAGATAGTAACCTAAGTTGCGCGCTAGAAAGGGCGCTAGCCGAAGTGTTTCATTTTGATCGGCTAACCATGGAACGATTTGACTGACTACACCCACCCCAAAATGAGTGCTAACCCAAATAGAATCAATGCCGCCGATACAATGCGCTTAATCCCTGATATGGTCATTTTAGTCAACACTTGACTTCCTGCATAAGCGCCCGCAAAAGCGGCCCCTGTGGCTAGGACTAGCAAACTCGCATTTTCGCGCAGCACATGTAGACTGAGTTGTTCCGTTAAGTAGAGGCTGAGACGCGACACATCCACCAAACAAGCTATCAATACACCCGTGGCCACAAAGGCTTCCTTACTCAACCCAAGCTTATTCAGAAACACGGTGCGTAAAGCTCCTTGATTCCCCGAAAGTCCACCAAACAAGCCACTTAGCACTCCACCCAAGGGGAGATACTTTCGAGGAAGAGAAAGTTTTTGGAGTCGGGAATTGGTCTCAATAAACACAAACCCCACTAACAACATCCCCACCAGGGTTTTGATCGGGGTGATGGAAAACATCTTCCCATACAGAGAATAACTCCATAATGCTGGCAATTTTCCTACCCAATAAAGAACTCTAGCCCCTAAAAAAGACGCCAATAATGCCGGGACCCCAAAACGCACAAGGATTCTTCTATCAGCCTGTTTACCGATAAGAACGACCTTAAAGAGATTGTTAAGTAAATGGACAACCGCAGTTAATGCGATGGAAATGTCAATCGGGAAAAAGATAGCAAAAGCAGGGGTCAGCAAAGTTCCTAAGCCAAAGCCCGAAAAAAAGGTGAGCAAAGAAGCTCCCAGTGCCACAAAGGGAAGGAGAAAAAATTTCATGTTCTCACATTATCATTCCATGGAATATTTCAGAAGAAAAACTCATCTCTCCTTCTTGTTTCATCTCCTGGCACAGCTAGGAATGCAGCAAGATCTAGACCATATCTTTGTGGTCGATACCTTCCCGATAGAGGACCTTCGCAAGTCCATCGAGACGGTTGGAAATCAATTCAATGCGTTGTTTCCCAAAATGATTCATGCCATCACGGCGCAGGAGTTCAAACTCAAGATGCTGTTTTTTGTCCTGGCCTTTGTATTTTGTGCTCTCTTTGGGTAGCGATACCACGCAACTTAAGTTAGTATGCCTTCCTTCTGAGTCATATCGAAGTACTTAGCTTTGTTTTCTTCTAGAGAATTTTGAAAGGACTTATATGAGGATGGGTTTATCCTGAACCAAGTATTCATTATTTATCCTTTAAATGATTTATAAAACAGAAAAATTCAAATTATCCGTTTTCTGGATGGGCTTCTCCATTTTCAGTTTGTGTACCTCCATCACTAGGTGTGGTAGGTGCTTCTGGTTCTGGAGGTGTAATGGTACCATGTCTACTACAGTAAAGGGCTAATTGGTCTTGGCCAGAATATTTACTCTCTGTCACTTTTCCATCCTTGTGAAATTGAGAGGTGAGCGCGTATTCGTTGTGTTTATCCCCTGTATATTTGCTTGCAATGTCTGCACATGGTTTTGGTTCAGCAATCGAAGAAAATTGCCAGTTGTCTGTGAACTTCGTGCAGAGGGTAATTTTGCAAGTTTCATAGTCAGACGCTTTAGTTGTTTCCGTCGTTGTTGATTGTGCTGGCTTTGGTGAGCTTGCACAATCAACAACGACCAATCCTACAAATAAAAGAGTAAGTATAGATAGATAAGTATTTTTCATGTTTTCTTTCTCCTGATCTGAAAATGAAGTAAAAGATAAATGGAATGAAGCATTGTAGGTATATGTACCACACTCCAATCTAAAAACAAATAGGTTGTGATTGATATACAACAGGCTCTCGGGTGCTAATTCGTTTTTGTTCCTTTTCGCTCTTGTTTATGATTCTGTACTTTCTGGATAGGAAGAGAGACCTCAAGTGACACGAATTTGAGACTAAATCCTCTGGGAATTTTTTCTTCTCCAAAGTAGGTAATACTTAGAGTTGCTTTTCCACTGAGTTCGAGAGGGTATTCTTCTTCTCTCCACGGTAAATAGGAATGATCGGGGGATTGTTCTTTGCGGCTCATATCAACGTTTCCTTTGTAGTAGAACTTGACTCTATATAATGGTATTAAATATATCAATATCATATTTGGTAAATATGTGGTATTTAATTTATTTTGTCTCAATGGGGGTATTTATGCTTTCTTTATTTCTATGGCAAAAAAAGTTCGTGTTTCTTTAACTATTCCCGAAGAGCTTCATCAAAAATGGAAAGACGCGGCGATGTTTTTAAGTGGTCCTCCTCTTCATTTAACCATGGCTCGATTAGCGGTAGAAGGGATTGAGCATCAGATCGAAGTCCTGAGCAAACAATACAACAAGGGAAAAGTCTTCCCTGAGCATAAAGGTCCTGGCAAAGTGGGTAGACCCATTGAGACGTAAGATCAAACATTCTATAGGCTACCTAATAAGGAAGAAGACATGGCCATTCAAAAGAAGAAATCAAAAGTTCTAGATTCACTGAACGCCTCTCCAGAATATTCGGTTGGAAGAATCTCGCCTTTTTTATCTCGCTTACCCTCCTGCCGAGATTTCCGAGACACTATCTCGGAAATCTCCTAATGCATTGTTATCAAATTTGAAAATAGAAAATAAGGTTTTTGATGATGCCCCTCAATTTCCACTCTCCTTTTCTCATTATGTTCTTTTACTCAGGCGAACTCGTTCAAAAGAAGCCTTACGCGGAGGTTGGATAACTCGGCAACTAGAGAGACAGTTTTACGAGCGTCTTCTCTGCTCAAAAAAGAGCCTCCAGCAAAACCAGAATTTGCAGTGACTCCCGAAGAAGAAATCAAAGATCCTTTCGTTTTTGAGTTTCTAGGGATTAAAGATGAATACTCGGAGAGTAAATTAGAAGAAGCTTTAAAAGAAAACTTAACAGCTTTGGTATTGACAAGCCATTTGACTTTCAGTAATGGGATAAAATGGGTTTCTAGAACCTAATCGGAGATAACTATGCTTAACTACATCTCATTACATCAACACCGCAAAACGATATTCGCCGCTCTTACTTTGCTTACCCTCCTCATGCTTCCTCACCGGAAAGCACAGGCGTTTCCAATCCCTGGCCTTAAAGAGGTTGACCCTTCCTTTTTTAATTTTAAAAATGTCGTTAGACAGGATCCACCCAATCAGCCGGGAGGCTGGAAAACCGCTTGTGCCAAAATTCCATTCATTTACGTTTCTCTTATTCACCCACAGAAATGGACGTGTGAAATGGAGGTTGGTGTTCCGGAACAAAATTATCTTGGTAAAATCACTGATAAGTTCGCCAAGGAAGCATCCGCAACAGCAACAAATGAGGCCGTAGGAGCTATTTTTACAGGTGGACCTTATGAACCTACCACTTTCTGCGTGCAGCTGAATCAACTTACAGAACTAAACCTGAAACACCTGATTCCAGGCGCTCGTGTGAGCAGATGTGGCATGCAGTGAGATAAAAAGTTATCTATTTATCTATCCATTTCTTACATAAACGATAAACAACTTACGAGCAGGGTAGTTGAATAGTCGTTTATCTTAAGAAGGGAATACCATTTATGAAAGAAACCAAGCTATCCCCGGCAGAACTAATGCAAAGGGTCTATATCTTTTATCCTCGTCATCTTTCTTCTTCTGATAACCATTATTCTCAGTCTCCAGAATGGCAAAAGCTAAAAGCGCTTCAAGAGGAAAAATGGAAAAATCGAGAAGGCTGGCTCGCGATGTTAAAGGCACTGCGCAGTACCTTTCCAGGTTCCTGGGTTGTAGATGAAACAGTACCCATGCGCCTCCCAAGCTATCGATGTCAATTGTATCCCAAAGAGTGTAGCGCTTATCGATTACCTCAATATCAGACGGTGATTGGATTTGTGAGTTACCTGGCACCGGTTTATACAGTCTGTGCCTTTCATAGCAACCAAGTAGGCAATCACTATCAGGCTGAAAACCTAAGTTCTGTCTTCTCAAAAGAAACCATTTTGTATGCGTACCAACTCATGGACGAGATTGAGAAAGAGTTTCACTATGAGTTTTTACCCATTGAAAAAGCTCTAGAGAAGGTACCTGATGTAGCAGTAGGCAATCATTTGATGGGAGAGGCAAAATTGTTTCATTATCTTTTTGATGCCCATGAGTCACTCTAAACAAGAGAAAACCGGAACTTTAAAACCCTTACCTACCCTTCTACCACCTCGCAACCACTTTGATAGAAGATTTCAGCTTGCAAATTTTCCCATCTTTCAGGAAATTACCGTTCAAAATTCTTTTATTCTTTTTGATTTTTGAACGTTACAAAAAGATAAACATGAAAAATTAGTTTTGGCCGCCGTCGGAAATAATTGTTGAAGAAACGTATACAAAGGGAACGTTGTTGTCAAGGTAGATCAAGAAATAAAGGTAAACCCTAGATTCTTTGATGGCTATAGCAAAGCGAATTTATTCTATGTCCCTTGTATAAAAATTAGAAAGCCGTAATAGATGTCTTATATAAAATTTGTATATAACTTATATAAAATGTCATGACATCTCCTTTCTGGCTATCCAGGTTTCCTTCATCGTTTTTTTTCATTGCTAAAAATGAATTTTTTCAAACTCACATTTTTCCTGCTCAAGTTGGACGGTGAGATGTGTGATATGGAAGTCCTTTTTCATCTGTCCTTGAATCTTTTGTAAAAGGGCATGAGCCGAGAATTCTGGACGATAAAGGATATGAACGCTCATGGAATAAACCTTGGAAGCCAGAGACCAAATATGAAGATCATGAACGCCAGCAACCTCTGGTAAAGCAGCCAGCGAATCACGGACCTGATCGCTATCAATGCTAGCGGGGGTGCCTTCCAGTAAGATCTGAATGGTATCTCGTAATAGAATCCAAGTTCGTGGGAAGATAAAAAGGCCAATTCCTAAAGAGATCAAAGAGTCTGCATAAGACCAGCCTGTAAGCCAAATGATGAGCGCGGATATGATCACCCCAATTGAGGTAATCATATCCGAAAGTACTTCAAAGTAAGCTCCTTTTAGGTTTAGGCTCTTTGAGGAGTCCTTCCGTAAAATGAGGACTCCTATGATATTAATAACGAGCCCTATAGATGCAATCACAAGCATGCCCCGACTAGCAATGATTGAAGGATGACGAAATCGTTGATAGGCCTCATAAAGAACATACAAAGAAATTCCAATCAAAATAATTGCATTGGTGAGAGCGGCCAAGATCTCAACGCGGTAATAACCATATGTACGTTTCGGGGTAGCAGGTCGGTCCGCAAACCAAATCGCCAGGAGCGCAAGGAATAGGCCTGCTACATCTGTAAGCATATGACCCGCATCCGCAATCAATGCTAAGCTTTTGGTTAAAAAGCCGCCAACCACTTCGGCGATAAGGTAAAAAGAAGTAAGTCCTAACACCCAGAGTAATCGATGTTTATTTTGTTTCAGGTTAACAGAACTGGGTTCATGACTCATGGGTTTTCTCAAGGGGGAAAGGGGGTTGAATGGTAGAAGAAAGCTCTACGAATTGACCGTTAGGGGGTAGAACAGATCCTTTTTTTCGATAAACCAGGCGATACAGGGTAGGAAATAAGAACAACGTAAGTAAAGTTGCCGTAATAAGTCCACCAATCACGACAGTTGCAAGAGGGCGTTGCACTTCGCTTCCTGGTGCCTGAGAGAGCGCCATGGGAATGAAACCAAGCGAAGCCACCAAAGCTGTCATAAGCACAGGCCGAAGCCGAAGTTGCGCGGCCCGTTCGATGGCTTCTGCAGGAGAGAGCCCCTCTGCTTCCAATCGTCGGCTGAAAGTCACAAGGACCAGTCCGTTTAAGACCGCAACCCCAAACAAGGCCACAAACCCAACTCCAGCAGAAATGCTAAAGGGAATCTGACGAAGCCAGAGCGCAATGACTCCTCCAATAATGGCAAAAGGAATATTACAAAAAATAAGGAGCGCTGGACGGAGTGCGTGAAACGCTGTCCAGAGAAGAAACAAAATTAATGCCAAGGCAAGAGGAACCACCAAAGTGAGTCGGCTTTTGGCTTCCACAAAATGCTGAAACTGTCCACCCCAATCGATCCAATAGGCTGTTGGATGAGTTACTTGTTTCTGAATAGCAGCTTGCCCTTCTTGTACAACTGAGAGCAAATCCTTTCCTCGAACATTAAACTCTACAATGAGACGACGGGATTGTTGCTCTCGGTTGATCACAACCGGCCCCTGTTCAATTAAGATCTCAGCCACATCTCCTAAGGGGATCATCTGCCCGTTAGCCGCTTTGAGAGGAAGCCCCCGGAAGGATTCGATAGAGCCTTCGAAAGGAGCCAGGATCTTAACCACAATGTCAAACCGTCGATCCCCTTCAAACACAGTGCCCGCAGGATGGCCTACAGCTAATGTTTGGGTCAACTGATTGATATCTTGGATGGTAAGGCCGTAGCGAGCCAACTTCGCACGGTCTGGACGAATACGAATATAGTTAAGCCCTGAATTTTGCTCGGTGCGAACATCAACAGCCCCTGGAATTTTTGACAAGACAGCGGCCACTTGCTCTCCTAGGTTTTTGAGGACTTTCAGATCAGGTCCGTAAATAAGCACAGCTACATCCGAACGAACCCCCGCAATGAGCTCATTGGTCCTCATTTGAATGGGCTGAGAAAGAGCTGCTGTTACCTCAGGGACTTGCTCAGCTACTTTTTTCGAAATTTCCTCCGCAATTTGAGCTTTGGTTACTCGAGGTCTCCAGGTAGTTCGTGGTTTTAAAAGAATGTAGACATCACTTTGCTCAATGCCCATGGGATCTGTCGCTAGCTCTGGAGCTCCGGCTCGACTGACAACCTGATGGACCTCAGGAACCGCAAGAATGGCCTGTTGCACTCGACGATCCATAGCAACAGACTCAGAAAGAGAAATGCCCGGCAGTCTTCGGACTTCTAATAAAAGATCTCCTTCATCGAGCTGGGGAACAAATTCAGCACCGAGCCGAGTAAATAATCCCACTCCCAGCGTCATAAGGAGCACGCCAATCGAGAGGGTCAACCAACGCTTGGTAAGGCTCATGCGTAGAAGGGGTTTGTAGAGAGCTTCCAACTTGCGTACAAGGAAGGGTTCACGATGATGTTTTGAGGGTCGCAGAATGAGGCTGCATAAGATGGGGATCACGGTTAGCGAGAATAAAAATGCACCCAGCAAAGCAAACAACACAGTGATGGCCATGGGACGGAATAATTTTCCTTCGATTCCAGATAAAGTTAAAATGGGCAAGTAAACGATAGCGATAATGGCCTCTCCAAAGATCGTAGCACTTCGAACTTCTAACGTGGAGTCACGCACAATGGAAATTCGTTCTTGTGAGGTCAGGTCCATCCCTTTGCGAGTCCTCGCCTCGTTCAGATGACGAACTGCATTCTCAACAATAATGACTGCTCCATCCACAATGAGCCCAAAATCAATCGCACCCAAACTCATCAAATTGCCAGAGTCTCCCCGAATCTTCATGAGCAACAGTGCAAACAGCATGGAGAGGGGAATCGTGGCTGCGACAACAAGCCCAGCTCGTAGGCTTCCCAAGAGCAAAAATAGGACCAACAGGACCAATCCCGCACCCTCTGCTAAATTTTTAGCAACAGTTTGAATGGTACGATTCACCAAAATGGAACGGTCATAAAAAGGCTCAATTCGAATGCCAGAAGGCAGACTTTTCTCAAGCTCTGCGAGTTTGGCTTTGACCCCTTCTGTAACCGTTCGTGAATTTCCTCCTAGTAGCATCATGGCCACCCCTACCACCACTTCTCCCTGACCATCGCGCGACGCGGCCCCTCGACGTAAACGGGGTCCGAATTGGACTTCTCCCAGTTGACTCAGCGTGATGGGAACTCCTTGTGGAGTGGCCCCAATGACGACCATGCCCAAATCTTCCCGATTTCGAACCAGCCCCGAGGAGCCAATTACATACTGTTCCCGATTGTGTTCAATGTAACCACCTCCTGCGTTTGCATTGGTACGTTCGATAGCCTCAACCACTTCACGGATGGAGATACCCATTGCTTGTAATCGTGTGGGGTTTAGTACTACTTGGTATTCTCGATTCTCCCCACCAAAGCTGTTGACTTCGACGACCCCAGGAACAGTACGGAGCTGAGGACCTAAGTACCAATCAAGGGTTTCTTCTACCTCCATCAGAGAACGGCCTTCTCCTCGTACAACAAATTGAAAAATCTCTCCAAGCCCTGAAGAGATCGGAGCCATTTCCGGCTTGCCATATTGACGAGGTACTGCATCCTCTGCCTCTCGCATCCGCTCCGCAATCAGCTGCCTGGCTAAGTATAGATTGGTATCATCTGTGAAGACCACAGTGACTACAGAGAGCCCGTACTTAGAGATAGAGCGGACTTGAGAGACCTGAGGAACCCCAGACATGGCTCGTTCTACCGGAACAGTAATATACTGCTCCACTTCTACGGCGGACAAGGCAGGAGCTGCAGTAATAATCTGTACTTGTACATTTGTTACATCTGGGACTGCATCAATTGTTAGTGTTTTGGCTGCATAAAGTCCGATTCCCACCATCAGGGCGGCGAGAATTAAAACAAGGAGCCGATTTCGAAGAGAGGCTTCTACAATAGCACTTAAAAATTTCATCTTACCCTCCCTCTTCCATGGTACTTTTAAGCAGCATACTTTTGAGCGTAAATACCCCTTCCACAACGACCTTTTCTCCTGCTTTTAATCCACTCAGAACCACTACTTTTCCTCCTGCAGAGGACCCTAATTTTACAGGATGAACCTCAAAATCCTGATCAGGATGATGGACAAACACAACTTGCAGGTCAGCAAGTGTGGTCACTGCAGTAAGAGGAACAACCAGTTCATCAGCTTGTGATTTACCTTGACTATCGCTGACCTGCGCTTTTCCAAACAGCCCAATTTTTAATAAATCATGATGATTTTGAAGAGTGATCCGTGCGACGACTGTTCTTGCCAAAGGATCAAGCCGGCTCCCAATGGTTTCAACCGTTCCTACGAAAATTTCCGTTGGATAACCATTGAGCCGAATCTCAGCAGATTCTCCGACTCGAACATGGGTCAAATCTTTCTCAAAGAGACGACCCACAAAGTAAGCTAACTCTAAGTTAACAATCTCCGCCAATAGATGGTCAGCCAAAACAGCTTGTCCCACGATCGCATTTCGAGAGATTACGATGCCTTCTCGAGGCGAGCGAATTTCAAGCTGAGAGCCAGGATGGGTAAACTGATTTTTCGTGAGCCCAAAAGAAAGAAGAGTACGCTCGGCAGCCAAAGCATCTGCTTGCAAGGAATATAATTCGGCCTGTGCTGTAGCAATCTCTTGATCAGCCGCAAGTCCTGTTTTGGACAAACTTTTCAGCCGCTGTACATTCTTGGCTGTTGCATAGATCCGAGCTCGTGTCGATAGGAGGACTGAGCGGACTCGAGCTAATTCGGAGGATTCGATTACAACAAGAAGGTCTCCCACTTTTACCTGCATTCCTTCTTTGAAACGAACGTCAACGACTCGGCCCGAAATCCGAGCGGCGACCTGCGCCATTCGATTGGGATCGGCTAGAATTTCGCCACTAAGTTCAATGGTGGCAAAAAGAGATTGCTTCAGCACAGGTTCACTTCGAATTCCTGCTGAAGCCAGGACCTGGGCAGAGAGTCGAACTCGAGTGGGCAGCCCAGGGTGAGCCTCCATTTCATCTTTGTGGGTAGCCTCGATCGGAGGACATTCTAATTGCTTTCCACAATTCAAAAAAAGACTCGTAAGGATGAAAAAACTCTTCAAGTTGATTACATATTTCATAAGCTTTCCCCCAAAAAAGGAATTCCTACCGCTCGGATTAATTCGATTCGTGAGCGAGCACAGACCCACCGTGTTTGCAAATGTCGCTGCAATAACTCGATTAAGACCCGCTGGGACAAAAGTGCTTCTCGAATCGAAAGCTGTTTTCCCTGGAGTCCTTGCGCAATGGCACTCAGATCTTTCTGCGCCCGGCCAAGGAGTTCAGGAGGAAATAAACGTATCTGGTCGTTGCACGCTTGGAATTGTGTCCATGCCTGTTTTACCTCCGAGCGTACGCGACGATGAACCATCTCAGTCGTGGTATCTGTTTGTGCAATTTTGACTTGAGCTGAAGCGATTTCCCCTGCTCGACTTGGAGCAAGGGGACTTGGTAAAAACACGGGTATGGAAATACCCATACCTAAGACACGTTCGTTAAATCCATCATTTTGTGCAAACAGCGAAAGAGTGGGATTGGGAATCCGTTCTCGCTTTAAACGTTCTAGTTGAGCTTGACGCTGCATCCGCTCCGCGTTTGCAACTGCGACCTCCCCACGCATAGTAAGGGCTTGCTCAAGGAAGCTTTCCAAGGAAAGGGATTCTTTTACCTGAGGACCTTGCTCCAATTCACCTGTAAGCAAAACCGGCTCCGAAAGGCCGACCTGCCGTAAAAAGACTGCTTGGGTTTTCCCAAGTTGCTGCTCAGCATCTAGACGTTCAAGCTGAAGCCGGGTCGACTCGGCTTGAACGATATCCGCATCTACCCAAGAGACCAACGACTCTTTGGCACGAGCTTGCGCCAAAGCAGAAAGCGATTCAGCAGTTTTGCTTAAATCCGTCTTTAAACGTAATTCTTCCTGGGCCATAAGTAAGTCATAGTAGGAAAATAAAGCCGCAGAAATCTCTTCCTGTTTTAGAGCTTTCATCTTACGAGTTTGCGTCATCATTTCTACATCTACTTCTTTCAAACGAGTGCCCCGTTGACCCGCAATTTCGATTTCTTGAGAGAGTCCTACAGACCAATTGAAAGCAGAGGGCCCTCCTATCCCTCCAAACGGTCGACGATCTCCCATTGTCACCGAAAGCGTGGGTCGGTTTGGTAACAAGGTTCCTGCACTGATACGCCGTCCCTCAAGAGCCTGTAGGTCTTGCTCCGCCGAACGTAATTCTAGGCTTTGGGCTAACACGCAGCGGATCACCGCATTTGCGTTCAAAGGCCCTTTGCAAAGCTGGGAGGCAACAACAGCTATCTTCTCTTTTTGAGGCTGCTGTGGTTGTGTAACCCCTCCTTTTTCTAAGAAAACAAAAACGAGAGACAGGGTAAGAAATCCCCACCGAATGTAGACTCTCATAACAGTACCTCCAGTTGAGCCAGCCAGAAGGGAGAAAAAAGGGTCCAACGAGATCGACATCCGAACAAATTTCGGGCAACAAAAGATAAACACATTCTAGACCTCCAAAAAAAATGGGCGAATCATCCACACAAATTTTTGGTAGGAACTAAATACGTAGTATAGTCTTTTGAGAAAAGGGGAGTCTGCTTGGTGGGGCTCTTCCATCAGAAAGAGGACCTGGTCGATAGATACGCTGAACAAAGGGGAGATCCACCCAATGAATCGCTTGGGCTAAAAGGACGACTTTGAGCAAACTGAAAGGTGAACACCCTACGGGGCAGGAGACCTCAAGATCGCATGGCGCTGTTTGGATGAGGGTACAGCAGTTCTCTTTACTAACCGTTTGGAGTTCGGGAAGGGTTGTAGATGGAACTTCAGGTTCTGGATAGCATGGGTAAAGTATGTGCGTCGTAGTTTCGCTCGTGCAGGCATAGACCGGTAGAACCGAAATACCCACATGAGCGAGGAAGAGAAAGCACAAAAGTATGGCCAAGCCTTTACGCATCATATTTTGATCATAACAGGGTTTTATTCAACCACCAATTAAATTTTTGCCAACGAGTTTATGAACCGCTGCGCATTCAAAGCCACAAACAGGCAACTTCAACCCAAGACAGCACTGGCCATCATCAGAACAGACAGACTCTACAATGTATATTTCGGTAAAATTGCAATTCTTTCTTTAAGACATCAAAATATATGACATGCTCGTAGGTTAACATCTTTTGTTCTAAAAACCTGTGTAACATGCTTCTACTAGCGTTTCTGTAAAATCTCTAGGTCAACCTGTACAAGTTATAAATCTAGTATTGAGCCTTTGAATTCTGGAAATATTACCACACCTTGATAATAATGAGTTATGAATATTTTCAGTATGATAGAAAGATTCTCTTTGTTTATCTTTCTATCATACTCTCGACGAGAATATTTGAATTTTTGAATAAAGTTTGTTATACTTTTCGGAAAAATAAAGAGGTATAAACATGGGTGGACTCGGTTCAGGCCGTTCTAAACAACGAAACCATATTGATGGACTGCAAACAATCAGGGGAAATATTCTAAAGCCTCCTCTTTTACCAGGGAGTTCCTTTTTGATTTCTTGGAGGGCCGGAGGAAAGAAAACCAACTTGATAGAAGTGAAAGTAAAGCAAGATTTGATTGTTCTTCGTTACGACCTCAAAACATGTCATCCACCACAACCCGTTGAATTACCCGTTTGGCTTGAACGAAAGGTCTGCTTTTATGGAGGAGAACGCATTTATTTTTCTTGTCCTCGTTGTCGGAAGAGAGCGTTTAAACTGTACCTCTCTGGAATTCATTTTATTTGCCGAACTTGCGTAAACTTACCCTATGAGAGTCAATCCTTATCTGAAGAAGACCGTCTCCTCAATCGCTATCATAAATACGGGCGAAAAATCAGTTCTTCTTTCCATCCAATGCAGGGATTGCCAGACCGTCCTAAGGGTATGCATGATGTGACCTACCTTCATCTTTTGGAACAAGCTCACCAAGCTCTCATCAAGAGAAAACCTCTTTCTGATGCATGGTTTCGTAAAATGAGTAAGGCTTTAGGAAAAAAAGGCTTTGTTGAATCAGCACATTCAAGCACCAAACCGCTCTGAACTCTGATCAGTCATCTACTGCTGCTATCTGTAGTGGCAATGAGAAATCGATTTCTGGAACGGAGAAATGCAGAGGGGCAAACACCATCAACAATACAATTGCAACCCTCATCCGATCGGAAAAGTTTGAAGCTCAAAAAAACGCATACTTTTCTTCCTGTCCTTTCTCATTTTCACGGAATAGAATCTAGAGAAAAGCTTTTGTTAAAATACTCGATTTTATTAGAAGAATTTATTGATAGCCTTATTTTGTATTCTCTTGCGATGAGGTCTTGCGTATAAGCGCCTACCCCTAAAATTCGAGGAAATTGGAATTGCAATATGCTGCAAAAAATCACGTATTGTAAAAGGAAAGATCGAACTCTTTTAATTTCCTTTTATTGTCTTTCTGTTTTCTAGAGAGTAAAAAAGCTTCTATTTTTTGAGGACAGCTAGTTCATGAGCAGCTTCTTGATAGGTAGGATCAGCTGCAAGTGCCCATTCAAAATCTATTTTCCCATCTCCTCCCAGAGCTTGTGCTTGTTTTCCATCTAAATAATGATAACGCGCTTCCATCCGTGCATGATTCGGATGCTGAGGAAATAAAATAACTGCCTTTCGTATATAACCAATGGCTACAGAAATAGTTTTTTGATCCTGATTCTGCTCTCCTTGCTTTGCGAGGCTTTCCCCATATTGATAAAAAGCATCTACCATCTCTTTCCGGCGCGGGTGCTCAGGCTGATGAGACAAAAGCCATTGGTAGATATCGACCGCTTGTTTCAGTTGACCCAATTTCTCTGCATTTTTTCCTTTTGCAAATAGATTCTCTCCTCCCATTTTCTGTTGATCATCATAGAAACGAAATAACAACAGTGTCATTTCTTTTTGTGTTGCTGTTTTCGGAAAAGAAACCTTCCATTGAATTAACTCATTTTGAACATATACTTTCGCCAGTTTCCGAAAATCCCAAAAATCTTCCTTGGCTTGTGTCTCTACCACCCCATTCGCTTGCTTGCGATACCGTCTGGGCGATGGAGGGGGAGCTGGACCTTCTACATACCGCAGAAATGCAGCACGAGCCGCCGCACGGACCGAGGGTAAGCTATCCTTTGTATAAAGAAAAACAGGTTCTACAGCAGGGTGGTACTGAATATCGCCATAAACCTGTAGCAGCGCAACTTTAAGTGCCTCACTTGTAGTCCTTTTTAAGGCTTTCTCAGCCGTTTGTCGATCCATCTGATCGAGTAATCCTTTTGCATATTTGATTTGGGCGGAAAGGTTTTTTCCCTTTCTCTCTGCCTTGGTTTTTTTATCTTCGAGGTTATACCGAGTATAAGCAATTTTTGTAAGTTCAGGGACAGCATATTCTCCAATCTGTTGCAAAATGCGACCACATTCTTCTTTAAACAAACCCTGATGCAAAAATGCAAAATCAAACAGGGGACTGACAACATGCATATTTCCCTGTGTTCCAAACTCACCAAGGGCACGCAACAAGGCAACACGAAATAATACATTTGCTCGCAACGAAGTAAAAGAAGGCAAAGAATCAGGATGAATAAATTGCAACCCTTTCTTCCTTTTCATTTCGGTTAAAGCTGCCTTCCAATCAGGCTCTTCTATCGTAATCAAAGTTTGAAGCCAATCCGCGGGTGGAGAATCTGTTTTCTGATCCGCTTTTCCCTCATTTGAAGAATGAGAGGGATAGTGAACCGACCAAAGGAATGCTTTCATTGCAACCTGAGTATCATGATCCGTTGAAAAAGGTTGTCCAAGCATCTGAATGTAGGTATTAGTAAGAGAAGGGGAAACTTGAATGATATGATTCACCGTCTCCATTCTCTGTTTTGCATTTCCTGCTTCTAATTCCTGAATATAGGAAGAGATACTCGTTTGTGAACTTGTCGTAGTAGGCTCAGATTGTCCCATTCCCTGAATGGGAATGAGGACGACGCAAGTCAAAATAATAGGGGTATATAAAAACACACGGAAATAAACATTCATGACTCTCGATTCTCCAACACGATGAAACCATCTTTATATAGCATGAATGATATCTCTGAAACGTCTCTACTCTTTTTGTTTATAATCTAAAGTCTTGATTTAAAAAAATTCCCCTTCCTTTATTTCTCTTCGATTGAATAGGATTCGTTTGAAAAAAATGAGACAACGATGGATTTTTATCGAAAAACAAAAAAGTGAGCAGACCTATCGAAACATAGCGTTGCTCTTTCAACGAAGTTGCCTTCGGAAAGATCAGAATGAGCCTTGTTTCTTTTCGAACAGGGCGATGGCTCCTTACAAGCTCAGAAGGATGCTCTTTAAGAAAGAAGGCTTTGTGCGCTTTCTTGAATGTACGCAGTGGTCACTGCGTACATTCAAAACCATATATAAGAACTTAACTTAAAATAGAAATGTTTGATCCTCTTAGAAGAGGGAGCTTAGATACAATGAATTTACGCAGTGGTCACTGCGTAAATTCATGTCTTGTATTCTTAAGAAGGTTCTTCTCCTTCTAATCTCGCTAATCGTTGCTCTAACTCTTTCACACTGGGGAGACTGCCTTGTAAAGTGGCAGGAAGAGCTTCTGTAAATCTCAATTCAAACGTAGACACACCCATGGGCTTGCGAATCTCTTGAATCGCGTATTCTGCTACCACTTTATCCTTACTCTTGCAAAGCAACAACCCAATAGAAGGCTGGTCGGTCGCATCCTTTACCTGACGATCAATCGCCGTTAGGTAAAAATTCAATTTCCCGGCGTGCTCAGGCTCAAAAGGACCATTTTTTAATTCAATAATGATATAACAGTGTAATTTAGTGTGGTAAAAAAGTAAGTCCAATGCAAATTCTCGTTCTCCTACTTTCAAAGGATACTGACGCCCAACAAAAGCAAACCCTTTGCCTAATTCCAATAGGAATTTCTCTAAGGCACCTACTAGACTTTTCTCTATCTCCAACTCATGTGCATCTTTTGCGATCGGGATGGAATCGATGATATATGGGTCTTTAAAAATATGATGAGCCAGCTCGGAATAGGACTCAGGTAAGGTTTGCTTGAAATTGGTGACGGCCTTCCCCTGCCTCCGATATAGATCCGTGCTAATGTGATGAGCCAGGACACTTTGACTCCATCCATATTTAACTGTTTCATTCAGGTAGAACGCTCGTTCCTCTGAATCCTTCGAAGCATCTAAGATTTTCATGATGTGCCCCCAAGGAACTTGGAGAACAGAAGAGTGCTGAAGCTCTTTAGGAGAAAATGCGTTCGCAAAGGTTCTCATATAGGTCAAGTTTCGGGTTGAATATCCCTTTTTCTCAGGAAAGGCACTTCTTAGATCCACAGCCAGCCGCTCAATGACAAAAGCCCCCCATCCTTCTTTTTCTTGCTTCTGCAAAATTTGTTTTCCAATCTTGTAATAATGAAGAAGGACTTCTTGATTCAGTGCAAGGGCAGCACGTGCAGGTAAGGTAGCAATACTAGTCTTGATCTCATCTAGCATTTCTTGGTAAATAGCGGATTCTTCTAAAGAAGAAGACGTAGACTTAGTTAATTCTTGCTTTCGTTTAAAAGCCATACGATTTCATACCAGATGAAATTATACCTGTCTAGGTTTTTAGCCATGTGGCACGCCTGTCTAACCTAACTGTAATTTTTTATAACTTTTATAGAATTCCTCTTTTCCTACCCTTCTCCCTACCTCTAAACTCTTTTTACAAAGTCTTATACCTAGATTGGACAGGTCGGACAGGTTAGGCATAAAGGGGTTTTGATAAGAAAAGAGCAAACCAGACTGTTTTGTTCCAGGGATATGTTAAGAAATAACCTAATTTTATTGGTCGAGTCTTCAGATAGCCCCTCACCCCTTCTCTTGCAATAAGATCTATAGATCAGCGCCCACCTTAGGGGGAAGCTATTTCAAACAGAATTTTGTTACCTTTTATTACCCTAAATCGAGGCTTGTCTGATTGCGTTTCCGACGAGAATTAGCTTTTGAGAAGGAACTTTCTGCGGATTTTCATTTATGTCTCTTCTTTGAGAAGCAGCTTTCGCTCTTTGCCTTGTTCCAGGCCAAACAAATAGGGGACCAGAAACTTTTTGATGTTCTCACTTTGTTCCTCTTCCTGATACCTTTTGAGATAAAAGACAAAATACGATTCGCTGCTATAGAATTCATGCTTGTCTTTCCATCTAACGATAATGCTTTCATCTGGCCCTACATGATTTTGGGTCCCCACGCAGGAATACACATCCCCGACTCGTGCATCGGACAGGCATTCATACCGACGACTGCCCAAATAAAGGCATTTGTCACAATCATGCGTATAAAGCGGTCTGTGTTCTGTGCTGTTTGTTTCCATAAAAAGCAACCTATAAAAGTTTTAAAAACAGGACAAGACAAATGACTTGTTAAAGCTGTTTGAGCAATCCATGCTTTTTGGCTTGTTCAAGATCGGATAAAAAGGCTGAGTTGTTAGGGCTAACATATTTGGATAATCTGATTTCTGCTTATAGAAACAGCATCTATTCATGCCTCAATTAAGCAAAATGAATACTCTCTTCTTTTGGAGTAAGACAAAAGATTTTTGTCATAATCAATTGTCTGTTTTTTGAAAGAAAAAAGATTCTCCTTTGACAGAAAAGCAATTTTTCAAGACAATACCGCAGGAACACGAGAAATTCACATTATGCAAATCATCCGTACCCTAGAAGAAGCCTACAATTTCAAACGACCTCCCTACCTAGCAACTATCCTCTCTGGAATTCCAGAAGCCCCTGAAACAGGTCGTCGCTATGATCTATCTACCAAAACGTCATGGACTATTGGCAGTGGAGTTCAGGATGACATCCAGCTTGCTCCCGAAGTAGCGGAACCTCACCACGCAAAGATGGAACAACGAGGCAAAGATTGGTATTTAATCGCAGCAGAACATGAAGTTTACTGCAATCAAATGCTCATTCATCACTGGATCAAAGATGGCGATGTACTCACCATTGGTCAGTCTTTATTTAAATTTTTCTCAGGCGTTGGACCCAATGCCATCTACGACGAAGTGCTCTATGAACGTGGAATTATTGATCCTCTGACCGAAGTGTATGATCGAGGGTTTTTCGACCAAAGTTTCACACGCGAGTACAAACGCTGTAAACGACTCAAACAACCGCTCTCTTTACTCATGATCGATATTGATAACTTTAAAGGAATTAATACGAAATATGGTCACCAAGGAGGAGATGAAATCCTACGACAAGTGACGAGTCTTCTTGTCAAAGCGAGGGTGCGAGAAGATGAGATTTTCGCTCGCTATGGCGGCGAAGAGTTCATGTTAATTCTTCCCAATGCAAAACCGAAGCAAGCCCTACAAATTGCTGAGCAAATCCGCGAACTCGTCGAAAGTAGCACCATTGTTTTCCAAAAAAGAGAAATTAAAATTACTGCTTCCATTGGCAGCGCAACGTTATCTTACAAAAAAATGGAAATCGGGCTAGAGGAAAAAGAACTGATTAAGAAAGCAAACGTCAACGTACTACAAGCCAAAGATAAAGGAAGAAATTGCGTAGTTGGTTAAATTTTGGTTGACAACACGTTTTACCTAGTCTTTATACAAATGCATGCTACAACCTGACATGCCACCAAAACGCAAATCAAGTACAATTCCTCCTCCCTCTGTGGCAAAACTTTCCCCTCTCAAACAAAGCATGTCTGAAGAAATTCCGCCCCCAGCAATAGAGGCAAACATGCAGTTTGAAGAGCTTGACGAAGACGACGATTGGGGACCTTTTGAAAATAGTTGGATCGCCCCTGGCTTTAACTCCATGGAGATGCATGAAAAACTTTGTCAATCTGTGAACTCAGAAGAAGGAGGACCTTTTGATCAGGCTCATCTTTATGTTGATCATCAAAGCTCTGCGGATTGGGAGAGCATTACCAACAATGAAGAGTACATGACAGCCCAGCATGACATTCCGCTAGATGATGCAGTCAGAGCCATCAAAACCCAACTTGAATCCTTTCCTCATCTAAGCCAAAACGCCATCAATATCATTTCCCTCGGACCAGGCGATGCTCAATCTGAAATTATTCTGGTCAAAAAATTAGTCAGTCAAACGCCTATTAAAAAAGTACGGCTCTGTTTACTCGATATCAGTCAACCTTTATTAAGCAACGCACGCGCGCGCACGCAGAAAGAGCCTTTCGTGGCTATCCAGGGGTCAAAGTCACTGCTTGTTCAGGAGATTTCTATCAACTTCACAAATACGATAGGCTCACCAAACTCACCAAAAATAACAAACGACTAACTTTAGTCACCATGCTCGGCTACACCTTCGGCAACCTCATCAATGAACGAAGATTTGTTCTCGATCAACTGAATGCTTTTACCAAAAACACCTTTCTCTTGATGGATTTAGTGGTCGCCTTTGCGCCTTCCGATCAAAGGGAAGAAATCATGAAAAATGACCCTTGGCTTTCTGGAGAATCCCGCTGGCAAAAATCCACGGAAACCTTTTTAGAAGGACCCCTACGAAGATATCGGAAAGGGCTAGGAGACGCTAATGACATTCAATTTTCTATCGAATTAGATGACAACACACGCCGAACCATCCCACAAAGCTATTGCATTGAAATGCACGCCAGCTTGCCAGACAAAAGCAAGTTTTGCATGCGTTTTTTTAAACGCTACGAAATTAATCCTTTCTTAAAGTGCATGGAATCAGATGGCTGGAGATCCATTGATGCCTGGAGGTTTGGTCAAAACCGACTGCTTAGCCTCCTCAAAAGGAAATAAAACAAATTTTCCTTCTAAAACCAGGAAAGCCAGAAGAGTATTGAGGATTACAATGAACTCTACGATGGAAAAGATTCCTTTGCATCCTCATCATTGTGATGCTTGTATTTATCTAGGACAAGGAAGCCCTGCCAAAGAAGGAATTCCAGATGTGTATTACTGCGCAAATCCAGAAGAACACGACGAGGAAAGTATTGTAGTGAGATGGAACAAAGAACGATGGTTTTGTGCTTCTCTCTCTGTTTCTACGCTCCAGCGACCTGATTCCGTTTTTAGGCAAACAAATGTTTATTTTCAGCCTTTTCAGTTTGGTCTAGAACAAGCCCAAAAACGGAACCTGTTACAGCAAGAGTAATTCTCTCCTTTGCTGAGTTAGAAGTTGACTTTCTTGTTTGATTTTGATAATTTATTAGAATGGCTCTTGGTTTTAGTTATTACTGTACAGAACAAGGGAATGAGCCTGTGAAACAGTGGCTCAAAGATTTACCAAAAGAGGTTCGCTTTGCCATTGGTGTTGATATTCGATATCTGCAAGAGCACTGGCCCGAAGCAAACCAGATGCCTCGCGTCGTGCACTTGGTGCAGGTCTTTATGAAGCTCGCACCAAGGTAGACAGAAATCAGTATCGTATTCTATTCTGTATTCTTAACTCCACGATGATTGTTCTTCATGGGTTTTTGAAGAGGACTCGCGCCATTCCACAAGCTGACCTTACCTTGACAAGACAAAGACAGCAGAATGTGATATATATAAACAAGGAGAAAGCATCATGAAAAAAAATCCTTACATTGGTTCTGCCTTTGAGTCTGTTTTCGATGAACTGGGCGAGCGAGAAGAATTTGAACTCTTTGCTCAAAAACAACAGCTTGCCCAAGAACTCAAAGATAGGATGCACCAAAAGAAACTAAGCCGCTCCGCACTGGCCAAGAGAATGAAGGCTGAAAAGGAAGAAGTCGAAAGCTTGCTTGAAGCGAGAAGTGAAGGGATTTCCTATGACAAAGCCCTTCGTGCTTTCCAGGCCGTTGGACTCTCCCTTCATGCTACGTAAGGAGTTTGGCTTTAACAAGCTTTCGGGCTTTTGCCCTGTAGTAGGCTTCTAAGAGACAAGGAGCATGTCCTCCAATCACAGTACGCAACTGTTCACTTTCAGCGGGCAACCAAGCATGACATTGTGTAAAATTGTCACCTTCTCCATAGTGGGCAATTAGCTTGTTTGAAGATGGATCTTGGCAACAAAAGTAGAGTTCAAACCGTGTGTTCTCTCTATCTTGATAGTTACCTAGATACACACAATACTCACAATTATGCTGATATAGAGGAAGAGGTCCCATAAAAGGAAGTGACTGTGTACTAGAGAGCCAAATGAACTTGATTTTTGCCTCGCCGTTTGGCTTTGAGCAAGGCACCATCAGCAGCCCTAATGATTTCTTCTACCGTCTTTCCTACTTTTGGGCACTCTGCCAAACCAATTGAAATACTCATTTGTTTTCCTTCTAAAACAAGCTCATTGACTCTCTTTCTTAATCTCTCCGCAAACAGGAGAGCATCCCCTTCTCTTTCTCTAGAAAATACGAGGGTGAACTCATCTCCACCATATCGTGCTGCTATCTCGTTGGAACGGATACCACTCTTTAAGACACAAGACACCGTTCGAAGGGCAGAGTCTCCTCCTTGATGACCTAATTCAGTATTATACTCTTTGAAGTTATCAATATCGGTCATCATCACCCACAAAGAACCATGATGTAAGACTGCTTGTTTTACTTCCCTCTCTAGGTGCTGCTCTAAATAAGCGCGCGAATAAAGCCCTGTCAACCAATCTCGGCTACAGTTTGAACATAAAGACATTTCCTTCTTACATGTTGTTGTTTCGTTTCCATGATTTTCTCTCGTCATTTATCCCTCCTGGAACATAATATACATACATTGTAATATTGTAATATATGTATTGTCAATTAGAAAGAATCGGAAGTACAAAAAGTGGAGTTCTTTTAAAAGACAACATTCTTCATTCAGAGATAACCTAATTTTATTGGTGAAGAGACAGGATAGCCCCTAGCCCCTTCTCTCAAAATGAAAGTCCTGGATCAGCGCCCACTTTAAGGGGGCAATCATAGCTAGGGTTTTATTACCTTTTATTACCTAAAATGACATCTTCTCTAATAGATTTCTCGACGTAGATTAGGTTTTCTAAAAAAGTTTTTTGTGGTTTTTAGATAGAAGCTTAAAACGCAAAAGCGTTGAACAACAAAATCATCTTATGATGGATTTAGAGAGAATGAAGTAAATAAAATAGTGGAAAGAGTAAAATTTGTGAATAAAAGGATGAAGTAGAATTACCTACTCACCCTTTGCTTTTTGAACTCGTTCAATCCCTGCTTCATAAGGAGCCAAGTAGTTTTCAAGAGCTGTTAGAACAATACCGGCCACAGTTTGGGGAAGTTTCGGGTAAGCCATTTGCGCCATTTTAATTTTTTCTTTGAGCACAATCGGAACATTAATAGTAACCCGAGTATGACCTTCTGGGGGTGGGGTTGTTTTAGAAGCTTTTTTCTCTGGAGATGGCATACATAGATCCTTATGAGAGTATATGATAATAGAGTTAGAGTACTGAATCAAGTTTATGATTTGTTGGTTTGTATCCTACTTGAGGAGAAGGAATAGGTTATCCGATACTCGGAACCTTTTCATGCGGTGTTCCCAGAATAAAACCAAGCGGAAAACGGAGCCATAAATAACATCTCTAAATGATTCATCTGAAGGAGGGACTGTGTGTTTGACAAATTCATCTACCCAACAACAAAAGGATGCGTGCTTCGAGCCAATCGTTCATGGCATCCTCCCGTCCCAAAGAACGTCGCGAGGGACTTGCTTGGCTTTTTCTATCGTTCCAGATACTCTCTTATTCTTACTGTGTAACTTGGATTTATATGAATGTTTAGCCCCAAGAACGAAACGTGCGCTGGTTATGCTATATTACTTTGTAAATGGCCCAGGAGATCGTATGACTACCTCGATTGAAACCCTACTCACCTACCAACAGAAGCTGCTATCTTTTTTGGAAACACGGGTTCCCAGCAAGGAAATTGCCCAGGATCTATTGCACACAGCCTTGCTAAAGGTTTTGGATCATCCTGAGAAACTGCCTGAGGAAAAGCGTTTGCTGCCTTGGTTCTATCAAGTTCTCCGCAATAGCGTGGTAGATTTTTATCGTCGGCAGCATACTCAAAAGCAATCCATTAGGCATTATGAAACAGAAGTGCTCTCTCAGCCCTCGGACTCTTTCTTTCAACAAACCCCTTGCTCCTGCATGAATGAATTGATCCCCACTTTATCTTTAGAGTACAGTGATATTTTACAAGTCGTGGACCTCAAAGAACAGCAGCTCCAAAAATATGCTCAAACGCACGGAATCAGGGCAAACAATGCTACGGTGCGTTTGCACCGGGCACGTCAAGCTTTGCGTAGACAGCTTGAACACCACTGCGGAGTTTGTGCAAAAGAGGGATGTCTAGATTGTGAATGTAGCCCAAAACAAAAAAGATTGTAAGGATCCGTAGGCTCGTACGTCTTATGATAAGAAACGAGGTACTCTATGCATCCTGATCATTCCCTTTCTTCAAAAGCATCTTCTTTGGTAACCGACCCTGTTTGCGGGATGGCTTTAGAGCCCAAACAAGCGGCAGGCTTTGTGGAGCACCAAGAACAAACGTATTTCTTTTGTAGCTCTCATTGTCTGACTAAGTTTCAAGCAAATCCTGCGCAGTACGTTCAGTCAACACAAGAGTCTTCTGCTACACCCCTCAAGAAAGAAGACTCCAAGCCCTTACCGGCTTCTGGCACTCTCTACACCTGTCCGATGCATCCCCAAATCATCCAGAACCAATCTGGACTCTGCCCGATTTGTGGAATGGCTTTAGAGCCCAAAACGGCGAGTTTGGAGGAAGAAGAGAATACGGAGCTTAACGACATGCGACGGCGGTTTTGGGTTAGTGCAGCGCTGAGCCTTCCCGTATTTTTGCTGGGCATGTCGGACTTGCTGCCCGGCCAACCCATTCAGCATCTTTTGGGAGCCCGGCTGCTTGCGTGGAGCCAGCTCATTCTATCTACCCCTGTGGTTGTGTGGGGTGGATGGCCCTTCTTTCAGCGTGGCATTGCTTCGATCAAGCAACAAAGTCTCAACATGTTTACCTTGATTGCACTTGGAATCGGGGTGGCATTTGGGTTTAGCGTTGTTGCGACGTTTGTTCCCCAAGTTTTCCCTCCGGCGTTCCACAGGCAGGGACATGGCATTCTGGTGTATTTTGAAGCCGCTGCTGTGATCACCACCTTGGTGTTGCTTGGTCAGGTCATTGAACTCAGAGCGCGCAGTGCCACCTCAGGAGCCATTAAAGCGCTGTTACGCTTGGCTCCCAAAACAGCCCGCCGGATTCGGATTGATGGACAGGAAGAGGAAATTGGCTTAAACCACATTCACGTCGGGGATTATTTGCGCGTTCGCCCTGGAGAAAAGATCCCTTTAGATGGAATCATCCTTGAAGGCAGCAGCGCGATTGATGAATCCATGCTCACGGGTGAATCCATCCCAGTCGAGAAGCATAGAGAGGATAGGGTAACCGGCGGGACACTGAATGGCACAGGTGGCTTTGTGATGGAAGTCACAAAAGTAGGCAGTCAAACGTTGCTTGCCCACATTGTTCGCTTGGTCGGAGAAGCCCAGCGCAGTCGTGCCAACATCCAGCGTTTAGTCGATCGTGTGTCCGCTTATTTTGTCCCAATCGTACTTGGCATCGCGATTCTTACTTTTGTTCTGTGGGCCATTTGGGGTCCACAGCCGCGGCTTGCCTATGCCCTGGTGAATGCAGTCGCTGTGCTCATCATTGCTTGTCCTTGTGCATTGGGACTGGCGACCCCTATGTCGATCATGGTGGGCATTGGCAAAGCGGCCCAGATGGGCATTTTGGTCAAGAACGCCGAAGCTTTAGAACGCTTACATCAGGTAGATACCCTGGTGGTGGATAAAACAGGCACTCTCACCGAAGGAAAGCCTCGTCTCATATCTACAGTGGTTGTTTCAGGGTTCGAAGAAACGGAGATTTTGCGACTGGCCGCAAGTGGAGAACAAGGGAGTGAGCATCCGCTCGCCCAAGCGGTGGTGCATGCTGCAAAGGAGAGAGGTCTTGTGCTGGCTCCCGTGCAGAATTTTGCTTCTTTCTCTGGAATGGGAATCACTGGGATGGTAGAGAACCATGAGGTGGCTTTGGGGAATCAGGCCTTGATGGAGAAACTTCACATTGAAGGAAAGGACCTCCTTCCAGAACAAGTAACAGAAATGCAAATACAAGGACAAACTCTGCTGTTTGTGGCGATAGACAGAAAACTCGCCGGAATATTGGGTGTTGCAGATCCCATCAAGCCTTCCACCCAAGAAGCTATTCAGCACTTCAAGAAAGCAGGGATCCGGGTCGTGATGCTGACCGGAGACAACCAAAGAACTGCGGATGCGGTGGCAAAAAAACTAGGTTTGGATGAAGTCATTGCCGAGGTCCTGCCGACCCAAAAACGAGAAGTGATCCAGCGTTTGCAAGCAGAGGGGCGGAAAGTAGCCATGGCTGGCGATGGAATCAATGATGCGCCTGCATTAGCGCAAGCCGATGTGGGCATCGCTATGGGTACGGGTACCGATGTAGCCATTGAGAGCTCCCCTATCACCTTAGTCAAAGGAGATTTGCTCGGGATTATTCGTGCACGCCTCTTAAGCCGAGTCCTCTTACGAAACATAAAACAAAACCTGGTCTTTGCTTTTCTCTATAACATCCTAGGTATTCCGATTGCTGCTGGGGTTCTCTATCCTGCCTGGGGACTGCTTTTAAACCCCATGATAGCTAGTGCTGTCATGAGCTTGAGTTCCGTTTCCGTGATCGTAAACGCATTACGGTTACGAAAGACGGCCTCTTGAGAAAGGAAGGAAACATCAAAATGATCACGCGTTGTATTCAGCTTGATCGAGATTATGCAGATATCTGTAAAATGGCAGCAGGCAAATGTAGGGTAAAAATCTAGATGAGTGGCATAACTACGTTAGGAAATCAGCGTAAGTTGCAGAAAAGCTAATTGGCAACCAAATAAAAACCTGGTACGATGAAATATTGTGCGTAAGGGTCTAGCTACATTTTTGTGCTTTCTCTTTCTTGCTCATGTGAGCATTCCGATGCTACCGGTCTATGCTTGCAAGAGCGAAGTGACTACGCACGCGCTTCACCCTTGCTGTCCAGAGCCCGAGGTTTCAAGTACTGTTCTTTCTACTCTTTCTGCTTCTCAAACAAAAAGTAGGGTCAGTACAGAAAACAGGTGCTGTACCTTGAGCCAAGCGACAACGCATGACATTCAAGTTGCCCCTCCAGCAGGTTCTTCGCCGCCAAACTTGTTCAAAATAGTTCTTCTGGTCCCTCAGCTCTCTTGGGAAGGGAGTTTTCGTTTAGAGAGAGTCTCTCGACCTGGACCTCTATCTCATGGCAGAGCCCCCCCAGGCAGGCTCCCGTTTTCGCAAAAAACCGTACTGCGCATCTAGCTTCTCCAAAAGTTCGTGAAGAAGGTTCACTTAACTTTTTGTGGAGGTTTACGATGCGTTTGTCTTTTCTTGTCCAAAGTTTGTCCTTATCTAGAATCCGTTGTACTCGTTTCTTAAAATCTATCCGAAGGAGAAAGATCTCCCGTGCCAAGGGCTTCCTGCTCTCTTCCTCGTTACTTTCTCTGGTTGGGTTTTTCCCACTTGGTTGGACGGCTCGTGTGTATGCCAAGGAAGGGCCCCCGTTTACGCTGGACGCCCTGCTTCATGCAGTGGCTCAAGAAAGCCCGGAGCTTGTCAGCCGCCGGGCAGAGATTGCAGCGGCCAAAGAACGGCCAGCCCAGGCCAGAGCGTTTGAAGATCCTACGATTTCAGCAGAATTGTGGCAAGTGCCCGTAAGTGGCAACCAAGTACCTTTGATGATCACCTTACGGCAACCCATCCCGTGGCCTGGGAAACTCCGAGCGCGCGCTCAAGTGGCGGAATCGGAGGTGGGGATTGCTACAGCCCGAGAGCACGGGAGCAAGCGCCAGGTGATTCTGGAAGCCACGCGTGCCTATTACGATTACTGGTTTTCGGTGCGTTCCATCAAAACTTTGCACGACAACCAACAGCTTCTCTCTGTACTTAATCAATCCATCAGCGCCCGTTATCGCGTGGGCAAAGCCGAGCTCATCGAGGTACTCAAAATCAAGCAAGCCGAATTCACGTTGGGAAATAACTTGCTTGATCTAGAGCGACAGCGTCAAATAGCTATGACGCGGATCAATGTTCTTTTAGCCCGGCCTTCCGATTCCCTCGTAGGAGAGCCGATTACGACGCCCGATGTACAGGATTTGCCTGCACAGCAAGTTCTTTTGGAAAAAGCCTTAGGTCATCGTCCAAACATTGAGGAAGCACAGGCTCAGATCACACAAGCACAAGCGCGGGTAGAAGCAGCCCGTATCGAGCGCAGGCCAGATTTTGCGGTATGGGGCGGGTATATGCACCAGCTTCGCGGTGGGGCAGACAATACGTTTACGGTCGGGGTCCAGATGAGCATTCCTTCCTTTTCCCTGGGGCGCCACAATGCAGCTGCCCGGGAGGCTATGGCCCAGACCAACGTGCATAGAGCCACGCTACGGCAGACGCAAGCCCGCATCCAAGGGGAAGTACAAACCACGTTTCTTCGCTTGGACACGGCACGTCGTCATTTGGACCTCCATCGCCAGACACTGATTCCGCTTTCAGAGCGCTCGGTAGAAGCAGCCAAAGCCAGCTATGAGACGGGAAAAGTTCCGTTGTCCTTTGTCTTAGAAGCCATCCAGACGCTGATCATGCATCGTCTAGAATACGAGCAATTTCTTGCAGAATATGGACAAGGGTTGGCCGAGTTAGAGGCAGCCATTGGAGGCCCCTTATCAGAATCAACCCCCTCTACAAGCATCAGTCGGAGGTTGCCATGAGACGTATATTTTCTTCGATTTGCCGAATATGGCTGATGCTTTGTTTGGTTTTTGTGGGGTTGGTAGTTCTCACCGATTGCAAAAAAGCCGCTTCCCCTGCTGCGACGGCTCCTAACACGGCAGCCACCCAATGGTATTGCCCCATGCATCCTTCCTATGTCTCGAATAAGCCAGGAGAGTGCCCCATTTGCCACATGACGTTGGTTTCTAAAAGTGCTGGTCCCCTCGAAGAAGAGAAAAAAGCACCTTCTCCAAGCAAAGGCAAGGTTCTGTACTACCGCTCGCCCATGAATCCAGCGCAAACCTCTCCGGTCCCACGCAAAGACGAGATGGGAATGGACTATCTTCCTGTGTACGAAGACAGCCAAGCTTCCAAGGAGAGGCCACCTGGCTTTGCTCCCATTGTCCTCACTCCTTCCCAGCAGCAACTGATCAACGTAAAAACTGCTTTCGTCAAACGAGCCCCTCTGGCGGGTACCCTTCGCACCGTAGGCCGAATTGCTTATGATGAGACCCGTCTGTACCAAGTCCGTACTCGGTACGAGGCTTATGTGGAGAAGCTCTATGCTGATTTTACCGGCAAGTTTGTCCGCAAAGGCGAGCCCCTCTTATCCCTCTACAGCCCTGAGGTATTTGCCGCCGAGTTAGAGTATCTATTGGCATTTCAAAACCAACGAGGCGAAAACGCTGTCTTGGAAAAAGCAGGCGTGGATCTGACCCAAGCGACTCGTCAGAAACTTCTACTGTTAAACGTTCCTTCTGTAGAAATTAGAGCCCTAGAAAAGCGCGGCAAGCCCAACCGGACTTTTGTTTTGTATGCTCCGTGTACGGGGTATCTCCTGTCCAAAAAGGCGTTTCCCGGGATGCGTGCGGTATCCGAAGAGACCCTTTTTGAAATTGTTGATCTATCCCATGTTTGGGTGATGGCCGATCTTTACGAATCTGAAGTGCCACGCGTTCATCTAGGCGAGTCGGCCACGGTGACGCTGCCATACTTCCCCGATCGTCGCTTTCAAGGAAAGATTCACTATATTTCTCCTACGGTGGACCCTAAAACACGAACGGTCCAAGTACGGCTGGAACTAGAGAATCCCAAAGGCGAGCTTAAGGTCGATATGCTGGCCAACGTGGAATTCCACATTGCGCCACGCGAGGCGGTGGTTATTCCAGAGGACGCGGTGATTGAGACGGGCGTGCGTCAGGTCGCTTTTGTAGCTGTGGGAGAAGGACGGTTTCAGCCGCGGGAAATTGCAACGGGAGAGCGATCCAATCATCTCTACGAAGTTCTGCGGGGCCTCAACGAAGGAGAACAAGTCGCCACCGGTGCTGCCTTTTTGCTCGATTCGGAATCGCGGCTGCGTGCGGTTGTGTCACCAGGAAATCCTTCTCCCGATCGTTCACCACCGAAACAGATGGAGCCACCGGCCCAACACACGGGAGGCCATCATGATTAAACGCATCATCGAATTTTCCGCCAAGAATAAGTATCTGGTTCTGGCACTTTCTGCGATGTTGGTTGGAGCAGCGTATTTTTCCTTAAAAAACATCCCATTAGATGCGCTGCCCGATTTGTCAGACGCCCAAGTGATTGTCTATTCGCGCTGGGATCGCAGTCCAGACATCATCGAAGACCAGGTCACTTATCCCATCATTGCTTCGCTCCTTGGAGCACCCAAAGTCAAAGCCATTCGGGGGGTGTCAGATTTTGGCTATTCCTACGTCTACGTCATTTTTGAGGACGGAACGGATGTGTATTGGGCACGCTCTCGGGTGCTGGAGTATTTGTCCAAGATTCAAGCCCGTCTCCCTGCCGAGGTGCGGACCGAGCTCGGTCCTGATGCCACTGGAGTCGGCTGGGTGTTCGAATATGCTTTGATCGACGAAACCGGCCAGCACAACACAGAGGAGCTGCGTTCCTACCAGGACTGGTTTTTGCGCTACGCGCTGCAATCCGTGCCCGGGGTGGCGGAGGTGGCATCACTGGGAGGTGCAGTCAAGCAATACCAAGTAACGGTCGACCCCAACCGCTTGGTAGCGGCACAACTCAGCGTGCAAGAAGTGGCAGCAGCCATTCGCAAAAGCAACAGCGAAGTCGGCGGCCGTCTGCTCGAAATGTCGGGAAAAGAATTTATGGTGCGGGGACGGGGATATATCAAGTCCAAAAGCGATATTGAACAAATTGTCCTCAAAACCAACGACCGGGGCACTCCCCTGCGGGTAGGGGATATCGGCCGGGTCACAATTGGGCCAGAGCTCCGGCGGGGAGTGGCAGATCTCGATGGCAAGGGGGATACGGTGGGCGGCATCGTCATCATGCGTTCGGGAGAGAATGCGCTGCATGTCATTGAAGGAGTAAAGGACAAACTGAAGCAGATGGAATCTTCTTTGCCCAAAGGAGTCAAGATCCAGACCACCTATGACCGTTCCGATTTTATCGAACGAGCCATTGATACGCTGCGATCCAAATTGATTGAAGAAATGATCATTGTGTCGCTCATCATTCTGCTGTTTCTGTGGCACATCCCCTCGGCCATTATTCCCATTGTGACCATTCCTGTCTCGGTTCTGCTCGCGTTTCTGCCGATGCATCTGCTTGGAATCAACATCAATTTGATGTCGCTGGCAGGCATTGCCATTTCGATCGGGGTCTTGGTAGATGGGGCCATTATCGAGGTAGAAAATGCTTACAACAAGCTGCAGCGCTGGCAAGCACAAGGCAGTCAGGGCGATTATCACGCGGTTCGCTTGGCGGCTTTGACCGAGGTGGGTCCCTCGGTCTTTTTTTCTCTGCTCGTCATTGCCGTGGCGTTTATTCCCGTTTTTACCCTGGTCGACCAAGAAGGACGTTTGTTCCGTCCCCTGGCGTTTAGCAAAAACCTCACCATGGCGATTGCCGCCTTGCTCGCCATTACGCTTGATCCAGCGCTGCGGATGCTGTTTACCCGCATGAAGCCGTTTCGGTTTCGGCCCGCGTTTTTGGCGCGGTTATCGACCAAGGTACTGGTGGGTACCTATTTTTCTGAGGAAAAACATCCCATTAGCCGCATCCTCTTCCGGATCTATGAGCCGGTGTGTCGGTTCGTCCTGCGGCATCCGAAGAAAATCATCTTGGCCGCGCTCTTGATTGTGCTGAGCAGTGTGCCGATTTATTTTCGTCTGGGCGGTGAGTTCATGCCCCCGCTGCATGAAGGCAGCCTGCTCTACATGCCGACGACATTGCCCGGAATCTCGGTAGCGGAGGCCAGCCGCCTGCTCCAAGTACAAGACCAAATCCTGCACAGCTTTCCTGAGGTGCAGTCGGTGTTTGGCAAGGCGGGCCGGGCCGAAACCTCAACAGACCCAGCTCCCTTGTCCATGATGGAGACCACGATTGTCCTCAAACCCGAGAACCTGTGGCGACACAAAGACCGCTGGTACTCGGGCTGGGTGCCGCGCTTTTTAACAGCTCCCTTACGTGCTTTTTGGCCGGACCATATCTCCCAGGAAGAATTAATTGCAGACCTAGATCGAGCTCTACAAATCCCAGGAACCTCGAACTCCTGGACCATGCCCATCAAGGCCCGGATCGATATGCTGTCCACCGGAATCCGAACGCCCGTAGGCATCAAAATCTTAGGAAGCAATTTACAGGAAATCGAGCGCGTGGGGGTGGAACTGGAAGCCATTTTGCGCCAGGTTCCAGGGACTCGTTCCGTGTTTGCCGAACGCAGTGCCGGTGGATATTTTCTGGATTTTGACATTAAGCGGGATGCCTTGGCGCGCTACGGCTTGACCATCGAGGATGTCAATTCCGCTATCACCATTGCCATCGGGGGAGAAAACATCACGACGACGGTGGAGGGACGCGAGCGCTACAACGTGAATCTACGTTACCCCAGAGAGCTTCGGGATGACCTTCCTGAGTTGCAGCGCGTGCTCGTAGCCACACCCAGCGGTGCCCAGATTCCCCTGGGCCAGCTGGCGGACATCCATTTTACTGTAGGCCCTTCCATGTTACGGGACGAAGGCGGGCTGTTGGCTGCGTATGTATATGTAGATTTTGATACCGAAAAGCGAGATGTCAGCCGCTATGTAGCCGATGCTAAACAAGCCGTCGCCGCCAAGCTCACTCCGAGCTCCAGTTATACCCTGACTTGGAGTGGACAATTTGAGAACATGGAGCGTGTCCGAGAACGGCTGACGTGGATCCTTCCTCTCACAGGGCTTCTTATCTTTCTCCTGCTGTTTCTCAACACCAAATCTACGTTCAAAACTGCTGTGGTCATGCTCGCCGTGCCTTTTTCTGCAGTCGGAGCCATCTGGCTTTTGTATTTACTGGGGTATCATGTCTCGATTGCCGTGTGGGTGGGTATCATTGCGCTCATGGGGCTTGACGCAGAAACCGGAGTGTTCATGCTCTTGTTTCTCGATCTTTCCTATAAAGAGGCCAAGGAGCGGGGACAGTTGCAGAACCGCGCAGACTTGGTAGAAGCCATTGTTCACGGAGCCGTGAAGCGCATCCGTCCCAAGGCCATGACTGTTTGTGCCGCTTTCATTGGCCTATTGCCCATTTTATGGGCTACCGGGACAGGCTCGGATGTGATGAAACGCATCGCCGCACCCATGGTGGGGGGCCTGCTCACCTCGTTTGTCTTGGAGCTATTGGTTTATCCAGCGGTGTATCTGCTTTGGAAAAAGCGCCACCTTCCATCGGTAAGAAAAGAAGAAAACCAAGAACCTTCTACTGCCGAGCACATCTCCCCCACTACCGATGACTTGGCTTGAGGTTCGTATGCTTATCTAAACAGAAAGGAGAGAAATATGAAACTCACCGCCATCGACCGCATCATCATTCCTTCCCAGCCTCTTATGAACCCACAGTGGATAAGGTTCGAGTTGTTCCTGAATCAAAAACCAAAGGGTGTACTTTGTACAAGGAAATTTCGCGGGTCTTCCTTGTAAAGGAGCCTTTTCCTACGAGATCCAAACCACTGGCTTTTTTAGTAGGATGGTGGAAGATCCCATAGTCATCTCCGTCAAGCGTCGGTTTGACATTATGGTGAAGGTCCTGGCTCCTTTCTTGGGTTTTGTCGATGATTTTCGGGGACTTCCTCTCAAGGCCACCACAGGCCAACTGATTCCTTTAGGCTAGGAACAGCAAAGAGGTTGAAATAGTACCATTTACAGAAATAAGGAGAGCTTAGTTATTGTTTTGTACAATGACTAACTCTCTCCTAAAAAAAGTAATTAATACAAAGAAAACTGTCGTTCAATCACAAGAAGCTATCTTGACTCTTTTTATAAGGAAAGAAAAACAGCACTATGTGCAGTTGCTTGTGAGTAGAATGTCCCCTTAATAAAGAGGGGCGCATTCTCATTCTATATTGATTTCATTTGGTTACATTTATTTTCTCTCTATCAGAAAGAAGACTCTTATTCTTAATATATCAATTTTATTGAAATAATCAACCATGGGCAAAATCCCCACGGTTGATTAGCGGGTAGATAAGAAGGAACTTTTTGTTGATAAACTGTCTCTTTTCTTTTTTCCTTGTTTCAGCTTTTTTTTCCTTTGGAGAAAAAAGAAACCTACCAAAAGGGTTTCTTTTTCTCTACAAAGTATTTGTAAATACTTTGTAAATACTTTGTAAGAAAAAATCGTCTTCCAATATATTAATTTTATTTCTCTTTTAAAAACAGCTTGCACGAATTTTCGGAATGAGCAGGTCATAATCCCACGAATTTTCGGAATGAGCAGGTCATAATCCCACGAATTTTCGGAATGAGCAGGTCATAACTTCATTTGTTCAGTATCGGCATATAAAAGCTTTTGAAGCGTAGGTTGGATTATTCATTCCAATAAGGGGAGAGGAGTTCTTTTAGTTGGAGCTGCTTTTCTTTGGGAATCGTTTTCTTTCGACTTTCCCAATACGCGACCATGCTTTGAGATATACCTAGTTTGTTTGCTAAACCAGCTTGCGTGAGTTTTGCTTTTCTCCTGGCTCGAATGAGCTGAAAAGGAGTGATCTCTTCTGCTTCCCTCGTTTGTTGCATTTTTTGGATATGCTCGACTTTTTCAAAAACGCCTGCATCTTGCAGTTTTTCTTCCAGTTGGTCTTCGTAGTTACTTGGAAGGTAAATTCTAATCAGAAGCTCGGAAGCCTCTTTAGGTACCTCTTTGAGTATTTCAAGTTTGTGAAGCACAGCTTCGCTCTTCAGATCGGGGTTTTGTTTGAGTTCAATTTTGAGATGTAACGAACGATACAGTTCACGTAAATCGTCTACAAATAACTCGTACTGCTGCCGATTTGAGGTTCTTCGAACTCGATTTGGTTTTAAATAGCCTGCTTTCTCCATCCAGGTTTTTATTTTGTACCCATTCCCACGACTTCCATTACAGGGGGTATGAATTCCATCCGATTGCTGAGAGTTCAGTTCCTCTAGCAAACCATACGCAAGCAGTTTTCTTTGTAATGGCCATTCCTTCAGATTGCTAAAGGTTGTGAGCCGTGGAGAATGTTGATAATAGGGTTGCTTTCTTGCTTTTTGTTCTAGCTCTCTCCGAACTCGATTTGCTTCTTTTGGATCTGGTTCTGGTTTAGCAAGCGCTGCTTGTTGTGCGGCCTTACCTGCCTGAATTCCCCAATGGACAACCCCGCTTGCATCAACAGCATTCGTAATAAAACGTGCCATGAAATCAAGAGAAACTTCAATAAAGAAAGCATTCACTGGAAGAGCATGTGCTTGTTTGAGAAGTTTTGTTAAACCAAGTCCAGAATCCCAATCTGGTGCATTTCCTTCTTCAATCCCTGCCCAGCCATCAATCACCCTTCGAATCAATCGATCTCCAACATCTATCTTTTTATCTTGTATCGTGCGAGTTTGACGTTCAAAGGTAGAGAGAGCCTCTAGTTTTTCGAACAAAGAATGTCTCCAATTTTTGCCCCACTCCTCCCGAGGATCAAGTCGGCTTCTTAGGAGTTGAGGATCAATACATATGATCCTCCAGGGTTTTGTATCCACTTCCCGACCGCTGGGAAGTATTACTTTTTCAGCATACCAAGCATTCCTTTGCCGATAAAAAGCTTCAAAGATACAAAGAAACAGATCAGTACTAATGTCAAAGGAATTGAGGCGATAAAGCCATACCTTCACCCGATGAATCGCAAATTGAAGTTCCTGAATTTGTTCTCGTTCTTCCTCTCGGAAGAGCGATGGTTGTTGATTGGTGAAGATTCGATTGAGTTCTTCTTCGTAATTTTCGATCTGTCTCTGTTTAAGAGATTCAAGCGCTTTTCTTCCTTCAGGAAATAATAAGGTGGAAAGACCACCCAATCGGAATCCTTCCTTGATATTTCCTTTGGGAATCCAAAGCCAGCCATCGGAAAAGTGAGGTTTGTTTTTGTAAGGCTGAATGAAGGCTTGATACCCAGGGGAAGAAGTTCTCCGAAAGTGGAGGGGAAGAGCAGGAAAACCATCTTTGGTTTTAAATGCTTCTTCTGGCCAGAGAATGAGCTGTGTTTCTATCATGACCTTTCCGTTCTCCATTCGATTCCTACTTAAAAAAGCAGGATCTGCTATTTCTAGTCCGGCCCCTCCTTCTCCAGCATTAGCAGCCTTGCAGATTTGCCCCCAAAGAAGACGCGCTTGGCTTTCTTGAAATCCACGCAAGAACAAAGTTGTTTTGCCTGCCTCCTCTTGTTTATGCCAGGAGAGAAAAGAATTCTGTTCTGCCACTGCCTGATTACATTTTTCCTCCACTAGATTCCAGAATAGACGAGTGGCTTCTGCTTGGGCGAGTTTCCCTTGAATATCAATATTGGGGATTTGATTGTATCCTGAAAACATACGTCCAATTCCACGCTCTAAGGTCATGCTTTCTCGAGTTTTCATCGCCCTTGGCATGGGAACAGGATCGCGAGAAGAAGAGAGAGCTTCGCGAGGAGCACCTATCACCATCGAAGAATGTGAAATTTCTTGGTGCTGAAGCGTTTCATCCTCTGATAATGTGCCTATCCATTTTTGCGTAAAGAGGAGTAAGGCATCTAGCAAACTTCTCCAAAAATGTTCCCGCTCCTCTTTGGACCAAAGAGGAGGATGTTCTTGATAGTTCGTAAGAAGGAGCCGAACCTGAATGGGGTAAAAAACACGCTTTTCATCGACATTGATAACAAGAGGGTGAAAGGAAAAACGGAAAGCACCCTTTAGATGACGATTTTCATGCTTGTACTGAAAAGAGAATGTTTCTTCTGTTTCTGTTTTGGCTTCCAGAAGACTTGTTAGATGCAGAAGAGAAGGGCGGGTAAATTCAGGCCATGCTTTTTCACATGCTTGTTTGATACGTGCTGGCTCTTTCCATAAGGCATTTCCGAGGAAAAAAGGTTTAAAGCAGGAGTGAAAGAATTTGTTCTTTTCTGAAGTGGGAAGTCGATCATGTTGTTGTTGAGATTCGGAATGGAGCACAGAGACATATTCCTGATCCTTTTTTTTGTAAACTCCATGCGTAAGATGTTTAAGAATAGCAATTTCTACCCACTTCAGAAGTATATAGCTAATCTTGAGACTTCCTTTTTCTCGGTTTGTATTCTCTTCTCCTACCAAACCTCCATAAATAAATGTACTCTTTTCAAAATCCCATTCTACTTCGAGTTGCAATTCAACTGTAGGAGCGTTCCAGCTTACTTCGGAATCGGACGAGCTTTCTAGAATTTGGTGCAAATTTTCAACAGAAAGGGTGATTAACCGAGTAAGACCAAGAACAAACCAGTACTTCTCATTCTGTTTGTATTCTTGAACGCCTTCATGGAAGATGTCATTAAAAGATAGTTCTTGTTTATCCATAGTTACTCAGTCTACTCATAGGTTCAGTTTTAAAGAGTATGAGAATGCTTATTTTCGTACTCTTTCTTCTTTGGGTGAGAATGAGTTCTCATTATAAATCGAAAAAATACTTTTTTAATAAATGCTTATTAATTTTGCAGTCAGTGACTGCAAAATTGGACTCATGCCTATTTGTACATTGATGCAAAATTCAGTCATACCAAACCGAACCAGTTTTATCCAAGATTCAACTCAACATCTATGTTGCTTTGCTATCCTTTATGAATCAATCGGTCTTCCTCCCCGCAGAGGTTTTTCTCGTTTGGGGAAAGGTTGGCCTTGGTTGTATCTCTTTTGCAAATTCTCTAGTTCAGTTTGCAAAGCATGCTTCGCCATGTCTGCCAGCGTTAAGCGAGCAGGAGGACCTGAAAGAAAAACAACCGCATCTCGTACCGCTTCAAACAATTCAGGCGGCAAGTGAAAGGTGGCACGAACTTTGCTAGCTCCTTGCTGTGATGGTTGTTCTCTCTGTTCATCAGAAAGGGTTCTTTCTTTCTTTTGGGAGAGCATGGCATCTAGAGGATTTTTTCCCATCCTCAAGGGGCGTGTTTTCGTATCATTCATGAGAGGTCCTTTCTAGTTTTACAAGAAGTTCTTTTGCGGCTGCACGGTAATCTTGTGCGCCTGAACCGTTTGGATCATATAAAGTAATGGGTTTGGAAAAACTGTAAGCTTCCGCAATACGAATATTGGAGCGGATGATGGATTGCAAAACCACATCAGGAAAACGCTCACGTAAGCTTTGAAGCACTTCTTTGCTTAAGTTTGTGCGCGAGTCTACCAAAGATGGTAAAATGGCAAAAAGTCGTAAGCTTGGATTTAATCGTTCTTTGATATGTTCAATGGTTTCTAGCAAATGTGCAAGTCCCTCTAGGGGCATCACCTGGGTTTGTACGGGCACGAGCACGTTTTGACAAGCAACCAAAGCAGAGAGAGAAAGAAATCCTAATGTAGGCGGACAATCAATCAAAAGAAGATCCCATTTGTTGGGAAGAGAAGAGAGAAGGTTTTTTAATCTTGCTTCGGATTCGTCTGTTTGGAACAAGGCTCTTTCTACAGCTACCATCCAAGGAGAGGAAGGAATTACATCTACATTTGCAATGTCTGTGTTAACTACAATGGATTCAAGGTTCCCGTTGTTTACGAAAACATCGTATAATGTTCCTTCTGAATCTTTAGTTCCAAACCAACTAGAAGTGTTGGCTTGCGGATCGAGGTCTAGAACCAAAACACGCTTGCCTTGCTCTGCAAAGGCCGCCGCCAGGTTCACTGTGGTTGTTGTTTTGGCGGTTCCCCCTTTTTGATTCATGATCGCAATCTTTTTCATGGTAGCCTCCAAGCGTGCATGTGAAACAATACCATTAACGTTCCCTTTATTTCCTTATTATTCATCTCTTTGATCCTTGATGTACAGAGAACGACCGATAAAAGAAAGAGTGACCCATTTTCCGACATCACCGTAGCGATTTTTTAAAATACCTATCTCAAAAGGCGTTGTTTCAGGAAGGTCACAGTTGTTCTTTTTCTCTCCGCTTAGGTCCATTTCAAAATCGGTTCGATAGTTCATGAGTCCTAGTACTAAGTCTGCTTCTTGCTCTGATCCTCCTTCTCGAAGATGATGAAGTTTAGGACGTCGTGAGCGAAGGGCAGCTATCACACTTGGGTCTTCAAAGGATTTTTCAGGAAGCGCTTTTGCATCTTTGATAGCCTCTCGATTGATTTGTGCTCCTGTGATTACAGGGACGCCTAATTCTACAGACAGCGCTTTTAGGTTTCTTGCGACTGTAGAAACTTCAATATCTCTTCTTTCAAAGCTTGTTTCAGTTGCAGGAATCCTTTGTAGATAATCAACAACAATGGCACCAATCTTCCTCTGCTCGGCCATTCTTTTTGCGTGTGCTTCCATTTCAGCAACAGTCCAGTAAGGGCGGTAAATAATCATGAGGCGAGGCTCCCATAAAAGAAGCTTGCTTTTGGCCGTCTCTAAGGGTTCTCGGTTAGGCCAGCGATAGGAATTTCCTCTTGAATAAGGCTCCTGTAAAAATTCACCGATTTGCTTCATGGTCCATCCTTGACTTGGAGAGCGTAGATTGACCGTCAAAAGAGAGAGCAACCGATGGTAGATCCGCACCTCTGCTTCTTCCGCAGAATATAGCAGGAAGAGTTCATCGGAATTCTCTTGCTCTGCCATCTTGAGCCAGTTGCAAAGAAGCCCTATTAAAGCACTGGTTTTTCCATGTCCTGTTCGTGCTCCAAAGATAGAGAGTTCTCCTGGGTTAAATCGAACTCCTGTTTCATCCAGTGTATTCCAGCCTGATTTTTTTCCAGCGGGCAATTTTCTACTCTCTTGTTCTAACCGTTCCACTGAAAAAGGGAGCGGTTGATCAAGTCTTTGGACCTGTAGCGGCTGTAGTTTGGCAGAAAGTTCTTTTGTAATGTGTAGGGCGTTTTCTTTGTTCTTTAAGGAATTCTGTGATTCTCTCAGCAGCTTTTCTAGCTTTTTCTCTAATTCTCTTTGCTCTTGATTAGAAATCCGTTCTGTAGAGATTTCTCGAATGCCCTCTACACTATATCCTGTTTTTTCTGAGGTTAGGTGAAGAATATCTTCATAATCTAAGGCTGCTTGCGGACCTTGCAAGGTAGCAATATAGGAAAGAACACGCTCTACCGCTTCTCTCTTTTCTGGAATGGAGGTCTGTGGAGAGATATTTCCTAGGAGTGTATCTGCTGTATGTAGATTAGCTGGTTTTTTGTGCTGAAAGAGATTCTCAAAAGCGGGTAAGCCATTTCTTCTGACAAACTCATCTGGGTCTTTGTCATCTTGCAGATAGATAGGATCAACAACGTAGAGATAGGGAACGTTGTTTCCTTTTTGTGCATGTATAATGGCTTGTAAAGTGCCTTCCCTGCCTGCTTTATCATGATCAAGAAGAAGAGTGACCGTTCGAATCCCCAAAGAAGAGAGTTTTTCAAACCGCTCTGTTCTCATCTCGCTACCAGCGCCTCCAATTCCAGCGACAGACACGAACCCCCGAGCTTGTAAAGAAATCACATCAAGCAACCCTTCTACAAGAACCAGGTTGCTTTTGGTGCTGCTATGCTGAAGGGCTTCGTAAAGACCAAAAGCAATCAGCGCAGCTTTTTTGGTTCCTTGGAGATAAAGATATTTTTCGGCTGGCTGACTTTGTGAATGAAGATCACGTGCCCAAAAAGTGGCTAAGTTTCCCTTGGGGTCTCTCCAAGAGCCAATGAGTCGGCCATTCCAGCGTGTATCTTTGATAAGCCCTGAAGCTTCGATTTCTTCATCTGTATATCCTGCTTCTTGTAGCTTTTGCTTGATCCACTCTGAATGAGGATAGAATCCGAGTTCTCGCTTTTCAAGCTGCTCTTTGGTAAAGAGACGCTTTGTTGTTAAGTAGGTTAAGGCATTTTGTCCCTGTACATCCCATAGAGCTTGATGGGTCATCTCAAGGAAGCATTCTTTCAATCCAAGTGTTCTTTCTTCTTTGGCTCGATGGTTGCATTCTTCTTGTGTAAGTTCTCTCTCTACAGGGCTTGTATCTACGTTTGCCAATTCTGCCAGTTTTTTAACTACGTGAACAAAGTCTTCATGGTGAGGTTGCTTTCCTTGGTTTATAAACATGATGACATCGCCCCCTCCACAATGGCTAAAGCAATTCCATCGTAACGTTTGCGTGTTGATTGCAAAACTAGTTGCATTATCTCCTTGATGCAAAGGGCAAGCCGCACGCCAGTACAGCCCTTGTTTCGTTTTAAAATCTACCTCTCCATAAACCATAGAGAGGGTGAGACGAGGCTTAATCTCTCGTTCATACAAATCTACAATGCCTATTCGTTCTCGTTTCATGGACTTATCACCTTATCTAGGGTTTGTGAGGGCTTCAAATGATTTCAGAGATGAGGCAAGCGACTTCTCCGGCTTCATCTCTCCTTCTATCATCATAAATGGTAAGAGTTCGAACGTCTTTATGACGGCTAAACCTTTGTACCTTTCGTACATCACCCCTGGTTGCATCAAGGGCTGCTGTAATCCCCGCATGCCGTAGTCCATGAGGCCGGACCGTCATTCCTGCTTTGTTCCCTAATGTTCGAATCATGCGATAGATACTTGTTCCGGTCAGACGTGTTCCTTTCCGGGCAGGATCATAATTGAGGAATAACGGGCCCAGGTTTTGACCTCTGACCCGCATCCATTCCTCTAAAGCCAGGGCTGTTTTGGGGGGTAAAGTGACTTTCTCTTTCGCTGTGCGTCCTTTGCCTAGAATA
>Ga0209174_10000250_pt1 | contig 41371 bp, 55 predicted proteins | sample JI91814BDNA_FD_187505 | JGI IMG/M metagenome (GOLD analysis project Ga0209174, IMG submission 187505) | Wastewater effluent complex algal communities from Wisconsin, to seasonally profile nutrient transformation and Carbon sequestration -... | ecosystem: Engineered > WWTP > Effluent > Algae...
TCCATATCCGGTGTAGGCGTTAGAATATTGAGAGGAGCCTTCTTTAGTACGAGAGGACCGAGAAGGACATACCTCTGGTGTACCAGTTATCGTGCCAACGGTAAACGCTGGGTAGCTATGTATGGAGAGGATAACCGCTGAAAGCATCTAAGTGGGAAGCCCACCTCAAGATAAGTATTCTCATCACGTAAGTGAGTAAGGTCACGGTAAGACTAACCGTTTGATAGGCATTAAGTATAACTGTAGTAATATAGGAGCTGAGATGTCCTAACAGACCGAGGACTTGAATTTTTTCTAGTTACTAGTGAATAAAATCCTAGTAACTAGTTTTGCTTTGGTGTTTTTAGTGTACTAAGCGGAACCACACTGATCCATCTCGAACTCAGTTGTGAAACGTTATAAATCGACGACAATACTTGGAGGGGGACCTCCTGGGAAGATAGTTCAATGCCAAAGTTTTTCCTATTAACAATTAACTTCTTTAGTACAATTAGTACAAACTGAACTCCATACTAAAGTTCAGAAACTATTCTTGAACATTTTTCTAAAATAATAAAAGTTTAGAAGACAGCACAAAATTATAGTAAACTTGAAATTCAAACGAATAAAAATTAATAGTTTTGGGGCAGTGGATCAATTGTTTGCCTTTTCCAAAACTATTTTTTTAACCGACAAGCTCTTCTCTTGAAAGATCGTTTAATTAATGAAGGTTTCTATGAAAGCCATCCATAACTATGTAAGCCTTTTCCTAAGAAATTAACACCTAGATAGCAAATCCAGATTACGAAAAATCCTAAACCACCTAAAACTGCTGTTTTTTTTCCTTCCCAACCTTTTGTCAGACGAGCATGTAGATATGTTGCAAATACTAACCAAGTTATTAAAGCCCACGTCTCTTTTGGATCCCAACTCCAGTAAGAACCCCAGGCTTCATTAGCCCAAACTCCACCTGAAATTATACCAATTGTTAAAAACGGAAAACCTAAGCCAATAATTCGATAACTCCAATTATCCAAACTCTGTAATAACTTTAATTTCCCTAATTCAGAAATTTCATTGGATGAGTAGTAAGTAAATCTATAAAGACTTACTTACTTATCTAGATTTACTTACGAAAGAATCTTGAAGCTTTACCACTGATAGTTGATTTGGATTTATCATCAGTCCCTAATGTATCCGCATTTTCATTATATGAAGTTTGACTAATAGCAATTTTTGATTCTGTCTGTTCCGGTTCAAGTCTATTTTCTAATAAACTTGGGTCAACATCACTAAAATCAATTTCTACCTCTAATTCATTTGTATAAGTTAATAAGGTTCCTTCAACTTTCTTTCGTGTAACGATAATTTTTGTATTTGGATATAATGTTTTTGATAAACATTGTTCAGCCAGAGTATCTTCTAAATATTTCATAATCGCTCGACGTAGTGGACGTGCTCCATAAATTGGATCATAACCTTCATCAGTTAAAAACGCTTGCACCGCTAGATCAACAATTAAATTAATTCCTTTTTCTTTTAATCGTTTTTGAACTGATTTGATCTGTAATTCACAAATTTCCCAAATATCAATTCGTGTTAAATGATTGAAAACAATAATTTCATCAATACGATTTAAAAATTCAGGACGGAAGAAATTCTTAAGTTCTTCATTTACAAGTTTTGATACACGTTCGAAAAGTTCTGGATCTTTAATTGGTTCTGGAATAGGTTCCCAACCAAGAACAGCATCTGGAGTAATTTTAAATCCTCGATCTCCTTGATCAGATTTTGATTTAATTCCACTCTCACGTTCAATGATTTTCGCCCCTAAGTTTGTTGTCATAATGATTAAAGTATTTGTAAAATCAATTACACGACCTTTCGAATCAGTTAAGCGACCATCATCTAAAATTTGTAATAATAAATTAAAAACATCTGGGTGTGCTTTTTCAACTTCATCAAATAAAACAACCGAATAAGGTTTTGACCGAACAGCTTCTGTCAATTGACCCCCCTCATTATAGCCTACATATCCTGGTGGTGAACCAATTAATTTTGCCACAGTATGTTTCTCCATGTACTCTGACATATCTAATCGAATCATACTATCTTCACTACTAAACATATAGTCCGATAAGGCTTTCGTTAATTCAGTTTTTCCAACCCCAGTTGGGCCTGCAAAAATGAAACTTGCAATTGGACGATTTGGATTTCGTAATCCTACACGTGCACGACGAATTGCTTTTGATACAGCAACAACAGCATGTTTCTGTCCAATAATACGCTCATGAATTGTATCTTCCATTTTTAATAAGCGTTCAGACTCAGAACCTGTAATTTTTGTAACAGGAATTCCAGTCCAATTTGAAATTACATCTGACACATCTGTTTCTGTCACCATATCTACATCCCGACGACTAAATCCACGAGCTTCATTTGTTAACGCAGATTGTTTCATAATACGAATATGTGTTCGGACTTCCATCTCATGATCTAATAACTGCTTAGCCGCTTCAAAATCATGTTCTTTAATACATTCTTCTTTATCTTTGATAGTCTCTTGAAGTTCATGCATTAAACTACGTAAACCTAATGGTAAACGGCGATTTTCTAAGCGTACTCGTGCTCCTGCTTCATCCAATACATCAATTGCTTTATCAGGTAAATAGCGATCTGCAACATATTTATCAGAAAGAATTGCCGCTTGTTCAAGAGCTTTATCATGATAACTTAATGTATGGTGCTGTTCAAATTTTGATCGTAAACCTCTTAAAATTTCAATTGTTGTACCGACACTAGGTTCTTCAACGTGTACAGGTTGGAATCGACGTTCTAATGCTGGATCACGTTCAATATATTTTCGGTATTCATCGTTTGTAGTTGCTCCAATACAACGGAATTTTCCACGAGCTAAGGCAGGTTTTAAAATGTTAGCCGCATCTACAGCACCTTCAGCAGCCCCAGCACCTACTAAGGTATGAATTTCATCAATGACAATAATAACCGCTGAATCATTTTGAGCTTCTTCAACGATACGTTTTAATCGTTCTTCAAATTCTCCACGATACTTAGTACCAGCTAAAATTGACCCTAAATCTAATGCCATAATTAAACTACCATCTAAGAAATCAGGAACTTTTTCTGTTAAAATTAGTTGGGCTAAACCTTCAGCAACCGCGGTTTTACCTACGCCAGGCTCCCCAATCAGAACGGGGTTATTTTTTGTTCGACGTGCTAAAACCGCAATAACATCATCAATTTCTTTTTCACGACCAATTACAGGATCCAAGTTTCCATCAATAGCTTCTTTTGTAATATTTTCTGCATATTCATCAAGCGTTGGTGTTGGACTACCTTTTTTCTCACGTTCTAATAAGAATTTTTCAGCTTGTGTAAGAGGTCGTAAAATCTCTTCTTGAGTTTCTTCGATATATGTTAGAATTAAATTTCTTAACTTTTGAATATCAACATTTAGTTTATCTAATGTTCGCATTGCAACACCATCAGATTCAGCAATTAGAGCTAACAGAATATGTTCTGTTCCAACGAAATTTTGACCTAAATCTTTGCCTTCATGAACTGCCATTTCTAAAACTCGTTTAGCGCGTGGAGTAAAAGGAATCTCCGAAGCGACAAATCCAGTTCCGCGACCAATGTATAATTCAATTTCTTTACGAGCTTTTTTTAAAGTCACTTTAAGTTTTTTTAATGCTCTTGCCCCAATTCCATGTCGTTGACCAATAACCCCTAATAAAAGTTGTTCTGTTCCAACGAAATTATGTCCCATTCGTCGAGCCTCTTCCTGAGACAACATAATAACTTTAATTGCCCCTTCTGTAAATTTTTCAAACATATAAAATTTTTTGAAATAACTCTTAGTTTTTTATAAAATCTATTCACTTTAAATAGTATTATACATAAATCTTTTAGGAATTTAGAATTCGTAGAAAAATTTTAAACTACTAAAAATATTATTAATCAAGTGGGAACGGAGGGACTTGAACCCTCACGCCTATCACTAGGCAACGGATTTTAAGTCCGTCGTGTCTACCAATTTCACCACATTCCCATGTCTACTAAGACTATAATATAAAATAACTAAATTAAATGCAAGATTATAGTTATTTTATTAAGGCGGCACCCAGATTCGAACTGGGGGTAGAGGATTTGCAATCCACTGCCTTACCACTTGGCCATACCGCCAACTATCATCTCTCCTATAAAGATATTATAATAGATAAATTTTAAATAGTTAATCTCTTTTCTTAGATTTTTTTACTAAGTGAAGATAGATAACAAAATGTTATTTGTCTTCAAGTTAGTAAAAAAATCTAGTTAGTTTGCGTTACGATAAACAAATACGGTAAAAGACTCCTGGAGCTAAGTCAATTTCAGTTAATAAATCAAAAATCGGTACTTCAGAATCATAATGAATTTCTAAAACACGTTTATGAACACGAACTTCAAAATGTTCTCGCGAATCTTTATCAACATGTGGAGATCGTAAAACACAGTAAATTCGTTTCGATGTTGGTAATGTTATAAGACCAACTGAATTTAAAGAGGCATTAGTTAACGTATCACTTATTTTTTTACATGAAGCAACTAAAAGTTCATGATTAAATGATTCTAATCGTACACGAATTTTGGCATTCGTTTTTATTTCCATAAAAAATTTTAGTTATTTAACAATTTTAGAAACTACACCAGCTCCAATTGTACGGCCTCCTTCACGAATAGCGAATCGCATACCTTCTTCAATTGCAACAGGGTAAATCAGTTCTGAAGTCATTTTAATACGGTCACCAGGCATTACCATTTCAACACTTGAACCATCATCGGCTGTAAATTCAGTGATTGCACCTGTCACATCTGTTGTTCTAACATAAAATTGAGGTCTATAACCTGTAAAGAATGGTGTACGACGACCACCTTCCTCACTTGTTAGAACATATACTTCTGATTCAAAGTTTGTATGTGGTGTAATTGTACCAGGTTTTGCTAATACCATTCCACGTTCAATATTTTCACGTGTCACACCACGTAATAAGATACCTACATTATCACCCGCAAAACCTTCTTCTAATGTTTTTTGGAACATTTCAATACCAGTAATTGTTGTTGTTTTTGTTTCACCAACACCAACAATTTCAACGCTATCACCAACTTTTACAATTCCACGTTCAATTCTTCCAGTTGCAACTGTACCACGACCTGTAATAGAGAATACATCCTCAACAGCCATTAAGAATGTTTTTTCTGTATCACGGACAGGTGTTGGAATATATTCATCAACAGCATCCATTAGAGCAAAAATCTTGTCTACCCATGGATTATCACCACGTCGAATACCTGGATTTGATGAGATTGCTTCAATTGCTTGTAAAGCTGATCCTGGACAAATTGGAATATCATCCCCTGGGAAGTCGTATGCAGATAATAACTCTCGAACTTCTAATTCTACTAATTCTAATAACTCATCATCGTCAACTTGATCTTGTTTATTTAAGAAAACAACAATATCTGGAACACCTACTTGTTTTGATAATAAAATATGTTCACGAGTTTGAGGCATTGGTCCATCGGCTGCTGAAACAACTAAAATTGCCCCATCCATTTGTGCAGCTCCGGTAATCATATTTTTTACATAATCTGCGTGACCTGGACAATCTACGTGCGCATAGTGTCGATTTGCTGTTTCATATTCAACGTGAGCTGTATTAATAGTAATACCACGTGCACGTTCTTCTGGAGCAGCATCAATATCTGCATAGCCTTTAACTATCCCACCACTTTCTAGTGCTAAAGTTGCAGTAATTGCAGCTGTTAGAGTTGTTTTTCCATGGTCAACATGACCAATCGTACCAATATTAACATGCGGTTTTGTACGTTCAAATTTTTCACGTGCCATTATAAGAATCCTTTAATTTTTAAAAATTATTCGTAACTATTAAGCTTTTAGCGAGAAAAAATAAAGACTTAATGGAGAATTAATATCGAAAATGTGCAAAAGCTTTATTGGCTTCAGCCATCTTATGTGTTTCTTCCTTTTTTTTAATAGTATTACCGATTTCATTAGCCGTGTCAATAATTTCATTCGCTAATTTAATTGACATACTTCGTCCAACACGCTTTTTAGAATATTGAATGATCCAGCGTAGCGATAGATTTGTTGCTCTAAATCCACTTACTTCAATAGGAACTTGATAAGTTGAACCACCAATTCGTCTTGCTTTAACCTCAACAATTGGACTAGCTTTTCGAATTGCTTTTTCAAAAACTTTTAATGGATCTTCGTTTGTTTTCTGTTTAATAATTTCAAAGGCTTCATATACAATATTTTTCGCAATAGTCTTTTTTCCTGATTTTAAAATTCGTGAAATAAGTAAACTAACTAAATAACTATTATAAATAGAATCAGTTTCTGGAAAACGTTTTTTTGAAATATTTCTACGTGACATAATGTATTTACTAAATATTTTTTACTTCATAAACCAAAATTTATAGAAAATAATTTTTGGTTTACTACTATTTACTATTCGATATTAATTAATATAACTATGATTTAGGTTTTTTCACACCGTATTTCGAGCGTCCTTGTGTTCTATTTTTTACTCCACCAGTATCTAAAGCTCCACGGATAATATGATATCTAACCCCAGGTAAATCTTTTACTCGACCACCTCTAATTAAAACAACTGAGTGCTCTTGTAAATTATGACCAATCCCAGGAATATAAGCTGTTACTTCAAAGCCTGATGTTAACCTTACTCGGGCAACTTTTCGGATTGCAGAGTTAGGTTTCTTTGGTGTTGTTGTATAAACTCGTGTACAAACACCACGACGTTGTGGACAATTCACAAGTGCTGGTGACTTTGTTTTCTTTTTAATTTGTATACGTCTTGAACGAACTAATTGTTGTATAGTTGGCATAAATAAGTTTTTAAATTATTTTTAAATTATTGATCTGTTGAATTTAGTCCATATTTTTTCATAAATCGTTCAACTCGACCTTCACTATCAACCACAACTTGTGATTTTGTATAAAAGGGATGGTTTGCTAACCACATATCAACTTGTAATTCTTTTTTTGTTGAACCGACTAAACAAAGTGGTTTTCCATCACATAAAACCGGTGTATCTTTTGACCACATAGGGTGTATATCTGATTTTGGCATAATTTTTAATAATTCTAAAGATTAACGTTTTGAGTATTGTGGAGCTTTTCGAGCTTTTCTTAAACCATATTTTTTACGTTCTTTAATTCTTGAATCACGTGTTAAGAATCCAAACGGTTTTAAGACTAGTCTATGTTGCTTATCCATTTGACATAGTTGACGAGCCACTCCTAATTGAATAGCTTGCGCTTGACCTGTAAGACCACCACCTTTTACGATAGCTACAATGTTAAATTGTTTGTCTAAATTTAAAGTTTTTAATGGTGCCCAAACAGTATTTAAATAGGTATCATTATATTGTAGATATTTATTTCCAGAAAGTTTATTGATGATTAAATTTCCTTCTCCTGGAACAATAAAAACACGTGCAACAGCTTGTTTTCGTTTTCCAAGTCCAATATTCTGTTTTTGATAAATTAATTCTGACATAATTATAAATAGGTTAATGTTTATAATCGCTATTTAATAGTTGAATAGAGATTTGAAATGTCAATTTCGATAGGATTTTGTGCTTGATGTTGATGATTTTGATCATTATAAATGCGTAAACGTCTCATTAATCGTTTTGCTTCTGTTTCTGCTAACATTCTTTTAACTGCTCTTTCAATAGTTAATTTTGGCAGACATTCTGAGACATTTTTAATTTTTAAAGAATGACCAGGTCTTCCTGGATTGTAAACAAGATAATGCTTACTAGTTTCATTGATAATAATTGAATCTGCATTTACCAAAATAATATAATCTCCTGTATCAACAGAAGGATGGTATTGAGATTTTACTTTCCCTTTTAATAAACGTGTAATAATTGTTGCAAGTCGACCTAGTGTTTGACCTTTACAATCTATCAGATACCAATTACGATTTTTGTAATTTTGAATTGGTAAAAATGTTTTATTTAATGAATTCATAATTATTTTTATTGAAAATAAAAAAATAAGATTGTTATTTATTTTAAAATAATACCTAATTTATTTTTTAATGTGAAAAAAACTTCATCGGCGGATTTTCGACCAAAGTTTTTAAGTTCTTGTAATTTTTCTGGCGAATATTGTAATAAATCACCAACAGTATTAATTTGTGCTTTTTTCAAACAGTTATAAGCGCGGACTGAAAGTTGTAATTCTTCAATTGCAATATTAGTATATGGTTCAATACTTATTGACGAAGTTTTTAACTGTAATTCACTTTGTCTATTTGTATCTTTATTTTCAATTAATGCTGTAAATAAATCAATTGTAATTTGAGCTGCCGATTTCAATGCTTCACTTGGAGAAATACTACCATTTGTCCAAATATCTAATAACAATCGTTCGGTTATATTATTTGTATTGTCATACACATTCTCTATTTTGAAATCAACTTTTTGAATCGGCATAAAAATTGCATCAAGTTGTAAATAATTTTCATTTTCTTCTAAAAAAGTTTGTGATGCTAACCTATAACCAGTACCATATTCAAATTTAAATTCAATTTCAACAATATTCGCCGTCGAAATTGTCATAATATATTGATGTGAATTTACAATTTCAACAGTTGAAGGTAATTGAATTAAGTCTGCTGTTACAACGGCAGGGCCTTGAATTTTTAAACGACCAAATTGTGGAGTTTGTAGTTTACTTTTTAAAACAATCTCTTTTAAATTTAACAAAATTTCTAATATATCTTCTCGAACACCTGGAATTGTTGAAAACTCATGACTTATACCTGCAATCCGAACTGCTGAAATTGCAACACCTCCTAAATCATTAAGAAGTACTCTTCGTAATTGATTTCCAATTGTAATACCTTGTCCTGGTCTTAAAGAATTAATCAGAAATTGCCCGTGACATGCACCAGATTCAATTTTTTCAGATTTAAGACATTTTATAGAAAGGTTACTCATAGTTTAATCTAATAGAAATAAGAATTCTAAACTCGACGACGTTTGGGTGGTCGACATCCGTTATGTGGAACTGATGTTATATCTTGAATTGACTTAATTTCAAATCCGGCACCTTCAATTGCTCGGATAGCTGTTTCACGACCTGATCCTTGTCCTTTTACTAGAATTTCAACATTTTTCATACCTGTACTTAAGGCAATTAATGCTGCTTTTTCTGCTGCTGTTTGAGCAGCAAAAGGTGTACTTTTACGAGCTCCTTTAAATCCAGAACTTCCGGCAGATGCCCATGAAACTGTATCTCCTGTTAAATTCGTAATTGTTACAATTGTATTATTAAATGTTGATTGGATATGAACAACACCACTTGTAAAACTACTCTTATCTTTTTTTGTAGGTGATTTTCTATTTGTTTGTGCCATATAAAAAATTTCAAATAATTTTTATTAAAACTACAGTTATTTTTTCTTACCAGTAACTGTTTTTTTCGCTCCACGTCGACTACGAGCATTTGTTCGAGTTCGCTGACCTCTGACAGGTAAACTATTCCGATGTCTTTTTCCTCGATGACAATTAATTTCATTTAATCGCTTTATATTTAAACCATTAAATCGTCTTAAATCACCTTCTAGTTTTAGATCACTTGATTCTATAGTTTGACGTAAAGCTACTGTTTGTTCAGTTGTTAAATCATAAACTCTTATATCTGAATCAATCTCTGCTAGTTCAATCAATTTCTTAGCAGTTGTAAGACCAATTCCATGAATATAAGTAAGGGCATATGCAATTTTTTTATTTCTTGGCAAATCAACACCAACTAATCTTACCATTTCTAAACTCCTTTAAAATATTATCCTTGACGTTGTTTATGTTTTGGATTTGAACAAATCACCATTACTTTTCCATGTCGTTTAATTAACCGACATTTATCACACATTTTTTTTACTGATGGACGAACTTTCATATTTACTGTTTATTAGTTTAAAGAATATTTTTTAATTTATTGATACATATTGTTATAAACATTCGAGTAATAAATATTATCAATTTCACGAATTAAATCTAAAACTACACCCGCTAATATTAACAATGACGTTGTACTTAAACTACTTAAACCAGTAATATTTAATGTTGATTCAATAAAATTTGGTACAACTACTATAATCGCTAACATTGTTGCTCCTAGAAGTGTGATTCGTTTTATAATTTGTTTTAAATAAAATGTCGTTTGTAAACCAGGGCGGATTCCGGGTATAGTTACTGCCATTTTTTGAAGTTGATCTGACAGATCTTTGGGATTTAGTACAATCGATGAATAAAAAGAACTAAATGTTAGAATTAAAACAAAATAACCTATCCAGTACAAAAATTTAAATGAGCTTAAAAAGTTTAACCATTGAAAAACTTGCAAATTAACGATATAGTTAGGAATTACTAAAAATGCTGTTGTTAAAATAATTGGCATTACACCTGCTTGATTTAAACGCAATGGTAAATATGAGTTAATCTCATCTTGTCCTGATAATTGATTTAATTGCTTTGATGAAATTAATGGAATTTTTCTAATTCCTTGTTGTAAGAAAACAATTCCATATAAAGAACTAAAAATTAAGAGACTAATTCCTAAAATAGAAAAGACATTCAAACTTTCACTGTTTTCAATAACTAATCTTTTTAATATATTGGGTAAATTTGAAATAATATTCGTATAAACTAATAACGAGGTACCATTTCCTAAACCGTATTCAGTAATTAATTCACTTAACCATAAGACTATCATAGAACCCGTAGTTAGCCATAGGACTATCTCAGCAGCTAAAATATAATTCCAATCAAATAGAATTTGTCTTAAATATAACGTAACGCCAACACTTTGAATAATCGCCCAAATTAGCGTTATAAATCTTGTTAAACGACTGATTGACCGTCGTCCATTAAAGTCACCTTCTTTTTGTAATTTTGCAAGTTTTGGTGAAAACCCTAAAAGTAATTGGATAAAAATAGTAGCATTAATATATGGAAAAATATTTAAAGTAAATACTCCAATGACAAAAGTATTTTCTCCTGAAAATGTGCTAATTAAATTTTTAGCAACAGAATGTCTTTCAATATAGAATGCTAAATCACTATGATTGATTCCTGGAACTGGAAGAAATGTTCCAACTCGAATTAACAATAGAATTCCTAAACTAAACAATAAGCGAGTTAATAAAATATCTTTAACTTCTTTATTAATCTTCATTGTTCTATTTGTTTAATAGTTATTAATTTATTCTAAGTTTAAATTACGTTTCTTTGTAATTTCTGATTTTGTTGTTAAATTATTAAGTGCACATACAGAAGCACGTGCATTATTTAATAAATTATTTGATCCAAGTTGTTTAGCAATTACATTTTTTACACCAGCAACTTCTAGAACAATACGAACTGCTCCTCCAGCAATTACACCTGAACCTTCAATCGATGGTCGCATAATAACTTTACACGCTCCAAAATTTCCTGTTACATTATGTGGAATACTTAATGATTTAGTAAGGGGAAGTTCAATCAAATTTTTTCGACCATCTGTTTTTGCTTTTTTAAAAGCATTAACAACATCATCAGCTTTTGCAACACCAACGCCAACTTTGCCATTTTCATCTCCAACTACAACAATTGCTCGAAAACTTAATTTCTTACCACCTTTAGTTACTTTGGAAACTCGACTAATTTTAATTAATCGTTCTACAAATTTTGGTTCTTGGATACTATTATTACGTCGAGAATTTTTTTTATTTATTTTTTTTAAATCACTACTCATAAAATATATTTAATTTATGTCTAATTATTTACAACTTTTCATTTAAAATTGTAAACCGGCAGCTCTCGCTCCATCCGCCAGTGCTTTTATTCGACCATGATATAAATAAGGACCACGATCAAAAACAATTTTGGTAACATTTTGTTTTAAACTTAATTCAGCTAATTTTTCTCCCATAAGTCTAGAAGCATCACAAGTACGTCCCGTTGATAAACTAAGCTTAATTGATCTATCTAATGTTGAACAAGCTAGTAAAGTTCGAGAATTCGTATCATCAATAATTTGAGCATAGATATGTTCATTTGAACGATATACTGATAGTCTTGGACGTTCAATCGTTCCTTTCACATTACCACGTAACGCTTCACGCTTTAATTTTTTATATTTATTAGGTTTTAATTTTTTATTTTTATTTTTTAGTTTTAACAGAGTTCGTTTTGACAATTTCATAACTGTAATTTTTAATTTTTTAAAAATAGAAAAGGATTAAAGTAAAGATTGGCAATAAAGAATTTTGGAATTAATTCTTTATTTACCAGCTTTTCCAGCCTTACGAATAATTTGTTCATTTTTATATAAAATCCCTTTACCTTTATATGGTTCAGGACGTCTCCAAGCTCGAATATTTGAAGCAAACAAACCTAACTTTTCTTTATCACACGATTTTAAATTAATTGTTGTATTTTGAACAACTTCAACAGAGATAGTTTTTGGAATATCTATTTTAACAGGATGACTGTATCCTAAACTTAAGGTAATTTCATTCCCTTGTACCGCTGCTCGATATCCTACTCCTTTTAATACTAAAGTTAACTGGAATTGTTCAGACACCCCAATAACCATATTATTAATTAATGTTCGATATAAACCATGTAAGGAACGAAGATCTTTTGTTTCATTCTTTAGACTTATTTTTAAAATACTATTCTCTTGTTGAATTCCAATTGTTTCAGGAATATTTGTTTGCAAAGTTCCAAATTTTCCTGAAACAGTAATTTGAGAATCAGTGTAATTAACCGTAACATTATCTGGGATAGTGATAGGTAATTTTCCTATACGTGACATGTCTAAAACTCCTTAATCTACCAAATATAACATAAAACTTCACCACCAATACCCAAACTTTTAGCCTTTACATTTGTCATAACACCTTTTGATGTTGACATAATTGCAATTCCTAAATCATCTAAAACTTTTGGTAGCTCTTTTGAATTTTTATAAACCCGTAAACCCGGTTTACTTATTCTTTTAATTTCACTGATAACAGAATCTCTTGATTTTCCAGTATATTTTAATGAAAGTAATAAATACTCTCGATTATTTTCTTGATACCGTTCAAAATCTTCAATAAATCCTTCCTCTTTTAAAATAATTGTAATTGCTAGCGACATTTTTGTAACAGGAATCTGAACAATTTGATGTTTTACCATTGTCGCATTTCGAATTCGTGTTAACATATCTGAAATAGTATCCGTTACCACAGTTATCTCCTTATTAAATTTAATTATTCTTTAATTATTCTTGTGACCAACGTTTCCGTTTTAAGTGTCGTTTACGATCCCAGACTTGATTCACCTCTGAAAAAGAGGAGTATTTTTCATAGTAACCACAATCATTTAATGGGAATCGTAAAAATTTAAATAAGATCATACCATTTAAAATTTTATCAATGGATTTTGATTGATACTTTGGAGATGATTGTTCAAGAACAATCGTGATTGTCAAACCTTCTGTCCGATCTACATCATCATAGTCGATTTCAGGAAAAATTAATTGCTCTTTTAAACCAAAACTGTAATTTCCTGCTTTGTCAAAATTTCGTAATGATAAACCTCGGAAATCACGAATTTGTGCGAATGTAAAGAATAGTAATTTAGTTAAAAATGCATACATTTTTTCGCCACGTAATGTTACGCTTAATCCTAACTCCATATTTTCACGGATTTTAAATCCAGCAATTGCTTTTTTTGCGCGAGTAATAAGAGGCTTTTGGCCTGTAATCTTTTCAAATTCTTCAATATTTTTTTTCAAAAGATTAGTGTTCTGAGCGGATAAACCTAATCCACGATTAATTTGAATTTTTTTTAATTTTGGAACTGTATGTGGATTTTTAAATCTTGAAGGAGTATTCTTCATTAAAATAGGTTTAATTCCTTCTTCATATTCTTTTTTTATATCTCCTAGTAAGTTATGAATATCCGCAATTTCTTCCAATGAATGTTGATTTAGCATATTAATCTTTTAAATTTAATTTAACATTTGAATGATGAATAGGTGCTTCCATCTGTTTAATTTCACCGATTTCATTGATACTATTTGGTTTAACATGTTTAAACTTAAAATTAATTCCTTGTACAATGATTTTTCCTGTTTTTTTATTAACCTTAAGAACTTCTCCTGTTTCATTTTTATGAAACCCTGAAATAACTACTACTTGGTCACCTACTTTTACATGTAGTTTTTGTTTCTTGACCATTTTATAAAACCTCCGGCGCTAAGGATACAATTTTTGAAAAATTTTTATCGCGAATCTCGCGTGCAACAGGACCAAAAACACGTGTTCCACGTGGGTTACTGTCAGCATTTACAATTACTGCTGCATTATCATCAAATCTAATATACATTCCGTCTGAACGACGAATTGTTTTTTTAGTTCGTACAACAATTGCTTTTACGACATCAGAACGTTTTACTGGCATATTTGGAATTGCTTCTTTAACTACGGCAATAATTGTGTCACCAATTGTCGCGTATTTTTTGTTACCACCTAATACTCGAATACACATTACTTTTTTAGCACCGGTATTATCCGCTACTGTTAACATTGTTTGAGGATAAATCATAAAATAATATTTAACTTATTAACGATGATTTTGAAATAATTTCAACTAACTTCCAACGTTTTCTTTTACTTAATGGTCGACATTCTTGAACTAATACTTGATCACCAATATTACATTGTTCTTGCTCATCATGAGCTAAATATTTTTTTGTTTTTACTAAAGTTTTAGAATAAATCGGATGTGGATATCGGTTCTCGATTTTTACAACAATAGTTTTTTGCATTTTATTGCTAATTACGATACCAATTTGTTGCTTAACAGGCATTTAAAACTCCTTAATTTTTAACTTAAAATTATTTATTCATTTCCGCTTTCGAATCCAAGCTTTCTAGACGTAAGGTTAAAAGTGTTTTTAATTGTGCTAAGCGACGTTTTTTAGATTTTATCTCGTGAGATTTAAAATTTTGACGTGTAGCTTTCTTAAACCGCAAATTAAATAGTGCATTTTCAGTTTCAATAATTGCTTCAGAAATTTCTGTATTTGAAAGTGAAATAATATCAGTAAATTGAGGTAGACTCATCTTTTATTTAATACTATCTTTATTAATAAATTTTGTTTTTAATGGTAATTTGTATGCTGCTAAACTTAATGCAGCTTTAGCTACTTCTTCAGGAACTGAACTAATTTCAAATAGAATAGTTCCTGGACGTACTACTGCTACCCAATAATCAACAGCTCCTTTACCAGATCCCATTCGTGATTCGGCTGCTCGAGCTGTAACTGTTTTATCAGGGAAGATTCGAATCCATAATTTTGCACCTCGTTTTGTATATCGAGTAATAGTTCGACGAGCTGCTTCAATCTGACGTGACGTAATCCACGTTGGTTCTAGAGCTTGTAAACCAAAGCTTCCAAAGCAAATTTCATTTCCCCGGCTGGCCTTACCTCGCATACGTCCCCGATGATATTTTCTATATTTTGTTCTTTTTGGACTTAACATAACAAATTGATTTAATAAAAATATAAATTTTTTTAACTATTAATTTTTTATTTAGATAAAATTTCGTTTCTAAATAGCCAAACTTTAATGCCTAATACTCCATAGATTGTATTAGCTTCACTTGTTGCATAATCAATATCTGCTCGTAATGTTTGTAATGGCACTCTTCCTTCACGAATCCATTCACTTCGTGCAATTTCAGCACCATTTAACCTTCCCGAAACTTGAATTTTAATACCATTAACATTTTGTTTTTGAGCTCTTTGTAAAGCTTCCCGAATTGCTCGTCTAAACGCAATTCGTTTTTCTAATTGTTCAGCTACTAAATCTGCAAGTAGCTTCGCATCCAAATCAACTTTTTCAACTTCAAAAACTTTAATTGTTACTTGACGATTTGAAGGTAAAATCTTTTTCAAATTGCTTAATAAATTTTCAAGCCCTGATCCTAGTTCACCTACTAAAATTCCAGGTTTTCCTGTTTCAATAGTTACTTGAATTTGATCATTTAACCCATTCCGATAAATATTAAGATTTGAAATATTATTCGTTTTTGCAATACTGTTTATATATGTGCGAATTTTATCATCTTCTTCTAATACATTTGCATATTGATTAAAATTAGCGTACCACGTTGACTTGTGCTCTTGTGTAATACCTAATCTAAATCCTAAAGGATGTGTCTTTTGCCCCATAGAATTAGTCCTTTTAATTGAGAATCATAAGTTAATTAATTTCTGTCATAACGACTGTTATATGACAGGTAGGTTTTAAAATTTTATATGCACGACCTTGAGCCCTTGGGCGAATTCTTTTTAATTTAGGTCCTTCATCGGCGAATATTTCATTAATAACTAATTTTTTTTTATCTAATCCATAGTTATGTTTTGCATTTGCAGCCGCAGAATGAACGACTTGCCAAATTGGCCCACCTGCTTGGTAGGGTAAGAATTCTAAAATCATTAATGCTTCTTGATATGAGCGACCTCGAATTTGATCAATTACTCGTCTTATTTTATGAGGAGACATTCGAATATATTTCGCTACTGCTTTGACTGATTGCGAATTTGCCATAGTTAATTTTGTTTAATAGATATTCTTAAATTAATAAAAAATAACTCACTTTTAAAAATTTACCATAAGGATTCTTGCTTTTTAACCGGAATTTTAGTTCGATATAAAAGTTTGATTATTATATAATTAACTGATTCAAAATTCTGAGTGTTATTATTTAGAAATTTATTTGTGTTGACAATTTCATTAATATAAATTTCTTGAATCCATATATCAAAAAAATTAATAGAAAGATTATTTTGTAATGAAAGAACAGGTGAATATAAAAGTGCTAAGAGGTTATCTCGTTCACTTACATTTGAGTTCAATAAATATAAAAGATCATCAATTGCATAATATAGATATTTATTTTGAAAACTATTCAATAAAAATTTTGCAACTGACGATAATGGTTTTTCGTATTTTATTTGGAAAGTTTTTGATGTAAGTTCAGTTGGGTTGGGATATAATAATGGTTTCCCCTCACTTCTATTCGTTGACTTTCGTTTTTTTGTAATAGAGATTTCTTCATTACACTTACATCGGATTTCATATAAAATTCGATTCATTCTATTCGTTTATTTAACGTTTTCCTTTTCTATCAGCTTTGATATGAGTTTTAAAATTTCTTGTTGATACAAATTCACCTAATTTATGGCCAACATATTGATCCGAAATAAAAACTGGAACATGTTGTTTACCATTATAAACAGCAATTGTAAATCCGACCATACTAGGTAAAATAGTTGACGATCGAGACCAAGTTGTAATTGTATCTTTTTTGCCAGCTTCATTCATTTTATTAATTTTCTTTAAAAGATGATAAGCAACGAAAGGACTTTTTTTTAATGATCTTGTCATTTTAAAATATTTTTAGTTATATATAAAATAGTTGATTAGACACGTCGACGAAGAATATAAGCATCACTTAGTTTTTTTCTTTTTCGTGTTTTTATCCCTAAAGCTGGTTTACCCCATGGTGTTAACGGACGAGTTCGACCAATAGGTGCTCGACCTTCACCTCCACCATGTGGGTGATCACAAGGATTCATAACTGAACCACGAACTGTAGGTCGTTTTCCTAACCATCTTGTTCTACCTGCTTTTCCACTTTGAACTAAAAACGCATCATTGTTACTTACTTCGCCAATTGTAGCAAAACACTCTTTTCGAAGTAGACGAATTTCTTTGGATGGTAAACGTAAAGTTACATAATCACCCTCTTTAGCTAAGATTTTGGCTGATGTTCCAGCCGCTCGAACAAGTTGTCCTCCTCGATTTGGAATTAATTCAATATTATGAATTGACGTTCCTAAAGGAATATTCATTAATGGTAAAGTATTTCCAACTTCAAATGCAGCTTCGAGACCAGATACAATTTTATCACCAACTTGTAAGTTTTTAGTATGTAAAATATATCGTTTTTCCCCATCGATATAATGAATTAAAGCAATTCGTGCATTTCGATTTGGATCATATTCAATTGCTGCTACATTCCCTTCGATACCATATTTATTTCGTTTAAAGTCAACAAGACGATACTGTCTCTTATGTCCACCACCTCTATGACGAATTGTAATTACACCACGATTATTTCGTCCTTTGTTTCGATGATTCTTTTGAATTAAACTTTTTTCTGGAGTTGACTTTGTGATTTCAGTAAAACCAGAAAGTGCTCGATTTCGTGTTCCTGGTGTATATGATTTATAAAGACGAATACTCATAAACGTTAGTATTTTTATAATTATTAATTTTCAGTAAATAAGTTTATTACGTCACCTTCTTTTAAACTTACAATTGCTTTTTTGTATTGTGGTTTCCAGCCAATATATTTCCCTACACGTTTTTGTTTGCGAGGAAGACGACAGGTATTAACTTTAATGACTTTTACATTAAATAAATACTCAATTGCGGCTTTAATTGTAATTTTATCTGAGGAACGATCAACGATAAAACTATATTGATTCTTTTCTAAAAGTCTTGTAGCTTTATCAGTAATAATAGGATATTTGATAATTTGTGCATTATAATCTGAAGAGTTAATCACAATAAATCTCCTTGATAGTATTTAAGGCTAATGGGGTTAAAAGAATTTGTTTTGCTTTTAATAAACTAAAAGTATTTAAATTTGATGCTAAAATTAATTCAACATTTTTAATATTTTGTGTTGCTAATTTTAACGCAACTGTTTTTTCAGCCACCACTACTAATATTTTTTGATCTAAATTTACAGAACAGTTCTTACAAATATCTAAAAAACTTTTTGTTTTTGAATTTGTTAATCCATTTTCTAAATTTTCAATAACTAAAATATTATTTTTTTTGTTATATAACAAAGTTTGTAAGGCTAATCGACGTTCTTTTTTATTTAACTTAATCGAAATAGTTTTGGGTTTTGGACCAAAAATTACACCCCCACCTTTCCATAAAGGTGAACGATTTGAACCTGCTCGTGCACGACCAGTTCCTTTTTGACGCCATGGTTTTCGACCACCACCTCGAACTTCACTTCTAGTTTTAGTTGAAACAGTGCCTTGACGTTGTGAATTATAATGTCTTAAAAGATCTTTATGTAACAAATAATTTCCTGATTTCTCCAAAACACTTAATTTTAATTCTTCAGTAGAATCTAATGCTTTCCCTGTTAAGTCTAAGGGAGTATATTTTATAAATTTTTGAACGGTCATACTTGATTTTGTTAATAGTAAGATTTAACTTTATGAATTAGAAGGAACAATACTTAATAAATTTCCAGGTTTGCCTGGAACTGAACCTTTAATCACTAAGATATTTTCTTCCAAATTTAATTGAATAACTTTAAGCTTTTTAACAGTTGTAATTTTATTACCTACTTGACCTGCCATTCTTTTACCAGGTAAAACTCGTCCAGGAGTTGTACCCATACCAATAGATCCGGGTGCCCGATGGTTTTTTGAACCATGTGTCATTGGTCCTCGTGCAAAGCTATGACGTTTTTGTAATCCTGTAAAGCCTTTACCAATTGTTTTACCTTGTATATCTACAAGTTGACCTAATTCTAGTAAATCAACGGTTAAAGTTTGTCCAACTTCAAAACTATGATTACTATTAATACGAAACTCTTTTAGATATTTCAAAGGTTGAATATTTGACTTTTGTAAATGGCCTAATTCGGGTTGAGTCAATGATTTAGTTGACACACGACTATAACCAACTTGAATTGAATTGTAACCATCTTTTGCTTCTGTTTTTACTTGTGTGACAATACATGGGCCAACTTTTAAAATGGTAACTGGAATAATATTTCCAGCTTCATCAAAAATTTGTGTCATGCCAATTTTGTTACCTAATAAACCTACACTCACTGTAGTCCTCCAAATATTTTATAATTAATTAACGTTACTTTTTAAAGTTAAGAATCAGATAAACAAATTAAAATTAGTAAATCATATTCGAAAGTATAAATTATCCAATTAATTTTGTCTATATATGCTATATATAAATTGTTATTTTTTAAAACTCTAATTACGGATTTTGAAGTTGATCAAATTCTAGCTTAATATTTTATAATTATCATTAAAAATAAGAATATTATATTAAAGAAAAATATGGCAAAAGTTGTAGGAATTGATTTAGGTACGACAAACTCTGTAGTAGCGGCTATTGAAGGTGGTCAACCAAGTGTAATTATAAATGCAGAAGGATTACGAACAACGCCGTCAATTGTAGCTTATACGAAAAAACAAGAATTATTAGTTGGACAAATTGCAAAACGACAAGCAGTGATTAATCCAGAAAATACATTCTTTTCTGTAAAACGATTTATTGGTTCGAAAGAGAGTGAAATTTCAGCTGAGGCAAAACAGTTACCTTATAAAGTAACAAAAGATTCAAATGATAATATTAAAATCAAGTGCCCAGCATTAAGTAAAGAATTTAGTCCAGAAGAAATTTCAGCTCAAGTTTTACGAAAATTAATTAATGATGCAAAAACTTATTTAAGTCAAGATGTAACTCAAGCAGTTATTACAGTTCCAGCATATTTTAATGATTCACAAAGACAAGCAACAATGGATGCAGGTAAAATTGCTGGAATTGAAGTTTTAAGAATTATTAATGAACCAACAGCAGCATCATTAGCCTATGGTTTAGATAAGAAACAAAATGAAACAATTCTTGTTTTTGACTTAGGTGGAGGAACATTTGATGTTTCAATTTTAGAAGTTGGTGATGGAATTTTTGAAGTTTTAGCCACAGCCGGAGATACTAATCTAGGTGGAGATGATTTTGATAAGGTTTTAGTTACATGGTTAATGAATGACTTTAAAGAAAAAGAAGGAATTGATTTATCAAGTGATATTCAAGCTTTACAAAGATTAACAGAAGCAGCAGAAAAAGCAAAAATGGAATTATCAACGGTTGATAAAACTAAGATTTCATTACCGTTCATTACAGCGGATCAAACAGGTCCAAAACATATTGATAAAGAATTAACTCGAGAAACATTTGAGAAGTTATGTGAAAAGCTAATTGATCGTTGTCGAATTCCAGTTGAAAAAGCGTTAAATGATGCACGATTAGATAAGTCTGATATTAATGAAGTCGTATTAGTAGGTGGTTCTACACGAATTCCTGCTATTCAACAATTAGTTGAATCATTAACAGGTAAAAAACCAAATCAATCTGTGAATCCAGATGAAGTTGTTGCAATTGGAGCAGCAATTCAAGCCGGTATTTTAGCAGGTGAAATTAAAGATATTTTACTATTAGACGTTACTCCATTATCTTTAGGGGTTGAAACACTTGGTGGAGTGATGACCAAAATTATTGCTCGAAATACAACAATTCCAGTTAAAAAGTCAGAAATGTTCTCAACAGCTGTAGATAATCAAACCAATGTAGAAATCCATATTCTACAAGGAGAACGAGAACTTGTAGCAGGAAATAAAAGTTTAGGGAATTTTAGATTAGATGGAATCCCAGCAGCAAATCGAGGTGTGCCACAAATTGAAGTGACTTTTGATATTGATGTAGATGGTATTCTATCTGTAAAAGCAAAAGAAAAAGAGACAGGGGTTGAACAATCAGTGACTATTCAAGGTGCTTCAACATTAAATGAAAAAGAAGTTGAAAGTATGTTAGCAGATGCTGAAAAATATGCAGCCGCAGATAAAGAAAAACGAGAAAATATTGATTTAAAAAATCAAGCAGAGACACTATGTTTTGAAGCTGAAAAAGAGCTATCTTTATTGAAAGATACTATTAGTACTCAGAAGCAAGAAAGTATTTCAAAATTAATTGCTACTATTCGACAAAATAGTCAAAATGATCAAATGGATAGTTTAAAATCTTCTTTAGAAGATTTAAAACTAGCTATGAAAGAAATGATGGCTTCAAAAACTGAGTCCGAATCAACTTCAGATCCGATGTCTAATTTAAATGATTTATAAGAATTAAATCAGAGTAATTTTGAATCTAACTTCAAACGAATATTAATATTCGTTTGAAGTTAGATTATCATCAACAATAATACATTCTGTTGTTAAAATCATACTGGCAATTGAAGTTGCATTTTGTAGGCCAGAACGGGTAACTTTTGCTGGATCTACAATTCCTTCTTCATACATATTTACAAATGTATTTTTTGCAGCATTATAACCAATTTCAAATTCTTGTTGTTGAACTTCTTCAATAATCACCGGACCATTAATTCCCGCATTTTCTGCAATTCGTTTTAGTGGTGCTAAAATAGCCCTTGAAATAATAATTGCTCCAATAAATTCATCCTCTTTTAAGTTATTTTTAGCCCAAGTAACTAAATTCTCAGATAAATGAACTAATGTTGCTCCCCCCCCTGGAACAATTCCTTCTTCAACAGCGGCTCGTGTTGCATTAATTGCATCTTCTAATCGTAATTTTTTATCTTTCATTTCTGTTTCCGTTACTGCGCCAACTTTAATAACTGCAATTCCGCCAGATAATTTTGCAATACGATCTTGTAATTTTTCTTTCTCATAAGCAGTATCAGCAACATTAGCTTGTTTTCGCAATTGTTCACAACGAACCTTAATATCATCTAAAGTTTGACCATCCGCAACAATTGTTGTTGTATCTTTGGTAACAATAATTCGACGTGCTTGACCCAGTAAGTTTAATTGAACATTATCAAGACTTAATCCTGCATCTTGAGTAATAACGGTTCCACCTGTTAAGATAGCAATATCTGCCAACATTTGTTTTCGTAATTCACCAAATCCTGGAGCGCGAATTGCAACAACATTTACAATACCACGTAATTTGTTTAAAATTAATGTAGCTAAAGCTTCTTTTTCCACATCTTCTGCAATAATAAGAAGTGGTCGTTTTGTTTTTGTTATTTGTTCTAAAATCGGTAATAAATCTTGTTGAACTAAAGTAATTCTCTTATCAGTTAATAAAATATAAGGATTATCATAAGAAACTTCCATTTTATCGGTATTTGTAATAAAATATGGGGAAATAAATCCTTTTTCTAGTTTCATACCTTCTGTAATTTCCAGTTCTGTAACAATTCCTTTTCCTTCCTCTAAAGATATTACGCCTTCTTTTCCAACTTTTGCTAATGCATCAGCAATTAGTGAACCAATCACATCATCATTCCCTGCAGAAATTGAAGCTACATGTTGAATTGCTTGAATATCTTCAACAGGTTGAGCAAATTCATTAATTTGTGTTACTAAATATTGTGCCGCTTTTTCCATTCCTAATTTAATTGAAATCGGATTAGCTCCTGCCGCAACATTTTTTAAACCTTCTTTAACCATAGCATAAGCTAAAACTGTTGCGGTTGTTGTTCCATCACCAGCAACATCGTTAGTTTTTGACGCAGCTTGACGAATTAATGAGACACCAGTATTTTCAATATGATCTGGTAAATTAATTTCTTTTGCAATTGTAACTCCATCATTAACAATTTGCGGTGAGCCATAAGCTTTTTCTAATACAACATTTCGACCTTTTGGTCCTAATGTAACGGAAACTGCTTCTACCATAATTTCCATTCCACGCTCTAATGCACGACGAGCATTATCTTGATATAAAATTTTTTTTGCCATCTAGTTAATTGTATAAAAAATATTTTAAAACTACTCTAACTAACTCAATAGTAATTTTACAAGGTTAAACCTCAACTCTTTTAATTTTTTTTTTAACTTTACTAATTTATTAGATTTCTAGTATAATTAGAATTTGAAATCATGTTTTGGGCTTGTAGCTCAGTGGACTAGAGCACGTGGCTACGAACTACGGTGTCAGGGGTTCGAATCCCTTCTTGCCCAATATTTTAATTATCATGTTTCAATCTTATTTTTAATAAGATTTTGGGGTGTCGCCAAGTGGTAAGGCTGCGGACTTTGACTCCGCCATTCGTAGGTTCAAATCCTGCCACCCCAGTTTTGATGTAGGAAGTTTAAAAACTAAAAGAGTTGTTTTAAATATCTAGAAACTGCATAATCAAGATATTTATTATAGAGTATTAATCTAAAATAAATATCAAATTATGCAAGCTAAAATTCAATTTATCAAAGGTTTAGATGAAAAAGTTTTACCAAATGTTCGGTTAACAAGATCGCGAGATGGAAGTACAGGAACAGCCACTTTTCGGTTTAAAAATCCAAACATACTTGATAAAAGTACTGCCAAAGAGGGTGAAATTACTGGAATGTACTTAATTGATGAAGAAGGAATTTTAGAAACTCGAGACGTAAATGCTCACTTCATTAATGGAAAACCTGAAACTATTGAATCTATTTATATTATGAAAACGCCTAAAGCTTGGGACAGATTTATGAGATTTATGGAACGATATGGTGCTACAAATGGGTTAGTATTTACTAAAGCTAGTTAATTAAGTAAAAAAACTTATAATAATTTAAAAATGCAAATATCATTAAGATGGGTTAACGAATTAGTAAATCTTGAAACAGTAAACGTAGAGAATTTAATTAATAAATTGACACTTGGTGGATTCGAAGTTGAAGAAGTTTTAGAAGTTAAGTTAGGAGATGGAAGCACAACTGCCTTAGAAATATCTTCAACGGCAAATCGATCAGATAGCTTATCCATTCAAGGTCTTTCACTAGAAATTGCCGCTTTATTGAATAATACTCCTAAAAAATTACGTTATTCAACAAAGATTTGTCCATGGTCTGAACAATTTGAAACTTTCAATTCAAATTCTAACATGCAAAATGATTGCTCGGGATTTATTAGCTTAGTCATTGAAAATTTAACTAGTTTTAAATCTCCAAAGTGGTTACAACAAAAATTAATTGCATCTGGATTAACGGTTGAAAATGGTTTAATTGATTTTCAAAAGTATATTCTAATTGAAACAGGTTATCCATTAGAGTTTTATGATTTTGATCAAATTTATTCAAACGTCAATGATTCTCAAATTCAGTTATCATTAACAGAGGTAAAAGAACCTTTAATGTTTTCTGCTAATAATGGAAATGATTATAATTTGAAAGAATCTATTTTAGTACTTAAAGCTAATAATTTACCAATTAGTATAGCAGGAATTATTTCAAGTAAAGATAGTAGTTATTCGTCTACTACTAAAACTTTATTAGTTGAAGGGAGTATTTTTAATGCGGCAAAAATTCGTCAACAATCACGACTACTAGGTTTACGAACAGATCGATCGTCTCGATATGAAAAAGCAATTAAAAATACAACACTTTTAGAAGCCGTTTATAGGTTTGTTAGTTTATTACGAATTGAAAATCCTAAATTAATTTGTAAACTCCATACCATTGCTAAATCAGCGACGGATCCAACTCGAAGAATTAAACTTAATTATGAAAAAATTAAACAAGTTCTAGGACCAGTTCAAACACCAAAAGATCTCGCGCAAGAATATATTTGTCCTGAAATTATTACCGAATCGTTAAAACGGTTACAATTTCAAGTAAATTATGACACTAATAAGATGGAATGGGATCTTGGTATTCCAGCATTACGCAGTGATGATATCGTTCGAGAGATTGATGTAATTGAAGAGATTGGAAGACTTTACGGTTTTAATAATTTTTTAACAAGATTACCACAGATTAAAAATCTTGGAAAGGAAGATTGGGATTATAAAACGCGAAAAAAACTTACATCTTGTCTTATTAATTTAGGTTTAACAGAATTAGTGCAATATTCTTTAGTAAATCAAGACACTTACTTAAAGAATGACGTTCAATTAATTAATCCTTTAGTTCAAGAATACTCAAATTTACGTTCAAGTTTATTACCTAATTTAGTTAAAGCGGTAGAAGAGAATTTAAAAAAAGGGAATTCAATTTTAGAAGGATTTGAATATGGACATATATTTTCTATAAATTCATCTTTCTCGATCACTGAAGCTGAAGTAGTAGCAGGAGTTTTTGGGGGAGTTAAAATTAAAGCAAATTGGTCGGAATCCTTTCAGCAATTAAGTTGGTTTGAAGCAAAAGGAAAGATTGAACAATTATTTAAAAAATTAAATATTATTACATATTGGCAATCTTATAAACCAATACGAGAAAGAAATATATTCCATTTGTATTGTACTGCAGAAATTTTTTTATCAAATGGTACAAAATTAGGTATATTTGGACAAGTCTCTCCAATCTTAGCAAAAAAACTAAATCTTTCAACAGATATATATTTATTCGAATTTAATTTTGATTTAATTAAAGCTCAAATGCAACAGAATAAGTTAGTCGTATATCAAGATTATACGTCATATCCACGAATCATTAAAGATTTATCTTTTATTGTTAACACTAATATTTCTTTTAATAAAATTAAAGAATTATTGTATTTAAATGGAAGTCAGTTTTTAAAAGAAATTAATTTATTAGATGAATATCGTGGTCCATCGATTCCAGCCCAACATACAAGTTTATGTTTACAGCTTATTTTTCAATCTGACTATGAAACTTTACAAAGTGAAAAAATAGAAAGCATTATTACTAATTTAACAAATATATTAAGAAAAAAGTTTAATGCCACTCTTCGACTTTAATGTTTTGAGAAAAGATAATTCTATAAATTTTATAGAATTATCCTCCTCCTACAATTGTTACAATTTCAATTTTATCTTCATTTTTAATAAAGATTTCTTTCCAACGTTTTTTATCACAAATTAAATTATTATATTCTAAAACCAATAAGGAGTCGGGAAAATTAAAATAATTAATGAGCTCAAAAAGTGTAATATTTTCTTGAACAGAATAAATTTGACCATTTAGAGAAAAATTTTTAAATTTTGTCATGCTTTTTAAAATTTTTGAAAAATAACCTAGACGTCTAATGATAAAAACTGATAAAGTATTATTTAAGACAATATGGCGGGTGTAGCCAAGTGGTTAAGGCAGTGGGTTGTGGTTCCACCATTCGCCGGTTCAAGTCCGGTCACTCGCCCTTGTTGATATTTTTCTATCTTAAGTATTTATAAAAAATTATTTATACAGTAAATCTATCTATATGTCACGTTATCGAGGACCTAAATTAAAAATTAGTCGACGATTAGGCTCATTACCAGGTTTAACAACAAAAAAATCAAAAAAGTTAAATCGGCCTGGAAAAGATGGTAATTCTCCTGATACGAGTAAAAAATTAACAGAATATGGAATTCGTTTAGAAGAAAAACAAAAACTGAAGTTTAATTATGGATTGAGTGAAAGTCAGTTATTTAGATATGTAAAAGAAGCTCGCCGTCGACGAGGAGTTACCGGTCTAATTTTACTTCAATTATTAGAAATGCGTTTAGATACGCTGTGTTTTACATTGGGATTTGCTAGTAGTATTGCACAAGCCCGCCAACTGGTAAATCACGGACATATTACTGTAAATAACAAAGTTATTGATATTCCAAGTTTCCAATGTCGTCTTAATGATACTATTAGTGTCAAAGAAAAAAGTAGCTCTAAAAATCTAATTAGCGGCAATTTAAAAAATAATCAAAGAGGTGAAATTCCTTCAAATTTAAAATTTGATCCAAATTCGTTAAAGGCAACCGTGATAGATTATTGTAACCGGGAAGATATTCAGTTACAATTAGATGAGTTATTAGTTATTGAGTATTATTCTCGTCGTTAAACTAAAATCTAAAAAGTATTCGACTTCAACAAATCATTAATTTATATATATTAGAATTATGTTAAAATTACGATTAAAACGTATTGGTAGAAAGCGTTCTCCCTCTTATAGATTAGTTATTATGGAAAATGCAACAAGACGAGATGGACGACCTATTGAAGAAGTAGGTTACTATGATCCTATTTCAAAAAACTATAAGTTTGATGCTGAGAAGATTCAAAAATGGTTAAAATATGGTGTACAACCCACTCAAACCGTTTTTAATCTTTTAAAGAAAGCTGATATTATTTAAATTAAAATTTTAAACTTAGACGATAAAAGTGATTTTAAAATTTCTATAATTATAAGTAAGTTTATTTATTACTAAAAATTTTATGTCACATTTTACACATATAAAGACTCGTTTTCAAAACTTATTTTATTTAGAAAAAGCTTTAAATCGATTAGCGATTAGACATAAACAACAAGAAGCAACTGTTCCAAATTCAAAAGCATCGCATATCAATTTAGTTATTCCACAATCCAATGGTTATGATATTAGTTTTTGTTGGAATGGACAAGAGTATGAATTAGTAGCTGACATCAGTTTTTGGGAACAACCTTATCCAACTGAAAACTTTATTGATAGAATTGCACAACAATATGCGGGTGAAGTTGTTATTGGGGAAAGTCAAAAAATTGGTTTTCAACCGGTTAAATATTGTCAAAATGAAGATGGATCAAATACTTTAGTTTTAGAACGTTGGTCAAATACAAAATAGTTCGGAAGAGTTTATAATAATTTTTTAACAAAAATAAAAAGACTTAAAAAGATACTTTTCTTTCAACTTCCTTTTCTTATAAAGTAAGTTGAAAGACTGCAAAACCATAAATACCTTGGGGTTTAAGAAATATAAATTATTACTTATTAAAAGTATTAAACTTTATTTCAAATATTTCATCTTTCAAATTACGCAGATTAAAACAAAAAATTTAATGGAATCTAGATTGAATAATAAATATTGATTTCTAAACCTTTTTCAAGGTTTAGAAATTTTAGAAACTAGATATTAGCAAATTAACCGTTAACAGCTGGAGCTGTTAAAGCAACTGGTAATACTTCACCTGAAGCTAAATCTAATGGGAAGTTGTGAGCGTTACGTTCGTGCATTACTTCCATACCTAAATCAGCACGGTTAAGAATGTCAGCCCATGTGTTAATAACACGACCTTGAGAATCAACAACTGATTGGTTGAAGTTGAAACCGTTTAAGTTGAACGCCATTGTGCTGATACCCATAGCAGTTAACCAAATACCTACAACAGGCCATAAAGCTAAGAAGAAGTGTAAAGCACGAGAGTTGTTGAATGAAGCGTATTGGAAAATTAAACGACCAAAGTAACCGTGTGCTGCAACGATGTTGTAAGTTTCTTCTTCTTGACCGAATTTGTAACCGTAGTTAGTAGATTCGTTTTCAGTTGTTTCACGAATTAAAGAAGAAGTTACTAATGAACCGTGCATAGCTGAGAATAAAGAACCACCAAATACACCAGCAACACCAGCCATGTGGAATGGGTGCATTAAAATGTTGTGCTCAGCTTGGAATACTAACATGAAGTTGAAAGTACCAGAAATACCTAAAGGCATACCATCAGAGAATGAACCTTGACCGATTGGGTATACTAAGAATACTGCAGAAGCTGCTGCAACTGGAGCAGAGAATGCTACGAAGATCCAAGGACGCATACCTAAACGGTATGATAATTCCCATTCACGACCCATGTAAGCTGCTACACCTAATAAGAAGTGTAATACGATTAATTGGTAAGGACCACCATTGTATAACCACTCATCGATTGAAGCTGCTTCCCAAATTGGGTAGAAGTGAATACCGATAGCGTTAGAACTAGGGATAACTGCACCAGTAATGATGTTGTTACCGTATAATAAAGAACCTGCTACTGGCTCACGGATACCATCGATATCAACTGGAGGAGCTGCGATGAACGCAATGATGTAACAAGAAGTTGCTGTTAATAATGTAGGGAACATTAAACAACCAAACCAACCGATGTATAAACGGTTTTCTGTACTAGTAATCCATGCAGAGAAACGTTCCCATACAGAAACGCTTTCACGTCTTTCTAAAGTTGCTGTCATAAAAAAGTTTTATTATTATAATTCTTCCCAAGTTTTAAACTTGTTAGATTTAATTATAAAACAAAAGTAAAACTTTCATCACTCCTTTTTTATTTTATAAGTGTAAAAAATTCTAATTCAAAATCAAAAATTGCTCGATTTGTATTTCCCCCTATAAACAATTTATTATTCCGTTGAATTAGCCAAACTTGTGAATAAGTAATATAACTAATTAATGTACTTATCATTAAAAAGAAAAATCCTGAATAAATCATTGGAATTCCTGGATCTGTTTTTATTTGTAACCCCGTTGAACTTATAACTTCAACTAGTGTAAAAGTTTGGCTGAAAGTATTGGTTTCATTTAATTCTAGATTCCCTAAAAAATTTCCATTCTTATCATATATTGAACAATATCCTTCCAAATTATCAATTATTGTAACAACCCCATCTTCAGGTATTTTCGAATTTGAAATCCAACTTAGCCAAATCTTATTGGAATTTCCAAAAATATCGATTAAAGGATATTGGATTATTTGTTGCTTTATGTTTTCCATTCGTAATCCAATTAAATTCCAATCTGTTTGATAATAATATATACCGTTTTGAATTAATGGATAATTTACAGAAATTGTTTTTCGATTTATTTCATTTCCTTCAGAATTTAAGATCGAAATATCAGAGTAAAATTGTGCTATTGTTTTAGTTGGCGTATAAGTGATCCAAAAATCATTTATTCGGGCTGACGATTGGGAGATAATAGTTAACGGACCTGTAGCTAAAATATTTTGTATATGAAAATTCTCAGTTTTTGGAACAATCTCTTGAGCTTTAAAGCCAAATAGTGAACCAATAATTGTTCCCAATAAAATTAAGATCATACTAAAATGAACAATAATAGGTGCAATTCGTCCAATTAAACCTTTGTAACAGTAAATCATATTTTTCTGGTGGAAAATAGAATATTGCTGTTGTTTAATACGGCCAAGAATTTTATTAAATGAAAAGCGATTTAAAGTTGTCGAAATTTTTAATCGGTAAAATGGATTAATCGTTCTAAAAAATTGGCATCGTCTTGCAATTTTCAATGATGGTAGTTGTTGTAAAAAACTACATAATGTCAAACTACAGCCAAAAAGAAAGATAAGGCCAAGAAACCACCATGTTTTATACACATGGTCTAAACCAAGTTTAATAATCAAGTCCCAAGACAAAAAGCCAAAAACTGGATTATTTATTGGATAATTAATTTTATATGTTTCAATCGTTTGATCTTGTTCAATAATTGTTCCTAAAATACTACAGCAACTGATCAATAATAAAATAAAAATAGAAAATCGTAGATCAGCTAATGTTCGAAAAACCTTTTGTTGCATGGCTTCTTATAACACTAATAATAATAAGTTAAATGTATATAGTTTTCGATGATGCTAGACGAATTTGACCTGAGGACGCCCAATTTTGAAGGGCCATCATCTGATTACTTTCAAGATTCGCTAATGGAATTAGTTCTTTTAATGCGAGACAAATATCATCTGTTGTAACTTCACGTTTTTCATAAAATGCTAGATACATTCCTTCAATAATACTTTGTCTAATCTCAGCCCCTGAAAATGAGTCTGATAGTTGAGCTAATTTAGCGTAATCAAAAGATTTCCAAGTGGCAGGTCTAAATTCTTGTAGATGAATTTTAAAAATTTCTTCTCGCTCTTCTTTTCGGGGTAAATCTAAAAAAAATATTTCGTCAAATCGACCTTTTCGAATAATTTCTAGGGGTAATAATTCAATATTATTCGCGGTTGAGATTACAAAAACAGGTTTTGTCTTTTCTGATAACCAACTTATAAAAGTTGCTAAAACTCGATTACTTGTCCCACTATCTCCTTTACTTTCTGTATTAGTAAAAGCTTTGTCAATTTCATCAATCCATAAGATACAAGGCGAAATCGTTTCAGCAACATTAATCATTTGTCTTAACCTTGATTCAGATTCTCCAACAATTCCTCCAAATAATTTTCCAACATCTAATTTTAATAAAGGTAATTGCCAGTCATTAGCAATTGCTTTTGCAGTCAATGATTTTCCTGTTCCTTGAATTCCAATTAATAATAAGCCACGTGGTGTGGGTAAACCATAATTGGATGCTTGAATACTAAAAGCTGTTTTACGCTTGTTTAACCAATCTTTTAAGTTATTTAGTCCACCAAGATTGGAAATTTTTTCGTTTACAGAACAATATTCTAAAATTTCCGTTTGACTAATAATTTGTTTTTTTTCACTTAATAAAACAGAAATACTATTTTCATCAATTGTTTTGTATGTTGCAATAATTTTTGCCAATACTCTTCTAATTCTTTCTAATGATAATCCTTGACAAGCTCGTGTTAAACTTTCAAATAACTCTGGCTCAATCTTAATATTTAAAGAATCAATTAAACGATTTAATTCTTGGCTAATTTCCTCTTCTAATGGTAACTGAAACTCTAAAACAGTAATTAATTCTTGTAATTCTTTCGGAATATTTAAATCTGATCCAATAATAATTATAGTTTTGGGTTGTAATTTGAGAATCCGACTAATATTTCTAAGTTTACGGGAAATCGATAAATCCGTTAAAAAACGATTGAAATCTTTTAATAAAAAGAGTGCCGGTGTTTCAGCATTTAAGCGCTCGACTAATTCTAATGCTTGTAATGGATTTCGTTTACCAAATCCTTGATTATTCGGATTATTTGTGTACCCATCCACAAAATCCCAGCTATAAATACTTCGATTTAAGTTCATTTTCACATTTTTTCGAATTATGTATTCTACTCGATCCTCTTCAATTGTATTAATGTAGAGTATTGGATAGCGAGCTTTTAAAAAAAGAGCTAATTCACTAGTAAATTTCATATGATACTTATTCAAAAATTCCTTTATTAAATTATTATTATATTAGTTTTAAATAAAAAATTATTTATTATTCAAATAATTGAAATTATTTGAATAATAATTAATGATCTTGAGATCATTAATTATTATTCTTTCTATAAAATTTTTAACGGTTTTCATTAATTGTAATGAAAATTTAATTACATTAATTTATCCACGAATAGCTAATGTTTTTCGACCTTTTTTTCGACGATTTCGAATTGTTTTTCGTCCTTCTGCAGTTGACATTCGAGCACGAAAACCTGATAGTTTTAAAATCGAATATCGACCTTTATTTGATAATGTTTTTTTTGACATAAGAAAATTAAATTAATAATAAATTTTTTATAAAATGGATGATCTTAATAAATCATAGATAACTAATTGTCGTAATATTTTTTTACGGTTTTCAAATAAATAAAATGCCTCTTGTTTATATTCATATAAGGGATTTCTTTGTCCATAACCTCTCCATCCAACCGCTTCTCTTAATAATGTCATTTTTTGCAAATGTTCGCGCCAAATACGATCAATATTAATTAAAATAATACTACGCTCTAGATTTTCACAAATTCCATCTCCATAAACCGCTAATTCATTTATTTTTGACTGATAAGTTAACCAAAATTCATTAAATAAATATACTTTTAACTCGCTCCAACTAAATTCGTCCGTTAATAATTTTGCATTTTTACTGTATATGAAAGATAAATCCTTTCCAAATAAATTTTCAAATAACATTAAAATTTCTTTATTTGAAACTCGTTCTTTTTTAAGTTCTACTAATATATCAGTAATAATCTGTTCACCGTAGGCTAAAATATTTTTTTGATTTGAAACACTATTTAAAATTTGACGTCGTTCAAAATAGATAATATTTCTTTGTTTATTCAAAATATCATCATAATCAAATAAATTTTTTCGTTGTTGATAGGCGCGTTCTTCAACTCGTTCTTGTGCTGAATCAAGACTACGGGTCAAAAAGTTTGATTCTAATGGTGAATCATCCATCATTTGATTTTGCATGAAATCTTGAATTTTCGGACCTCCAAAAAGACGTAATAAATTATCGTCTAAACTTAAAAAAAATCGTGACGTTCCAGGATCTCCTTGTCTTCCACATCGCCCTCTTAATTGATTATCTACGCGGCGGGAATCATTTCGTTCGGTTCCAATAATATATAATCCACCTAAGTTTTTAACTATTATATTCTCTTGTTGTTGAGATTTCCGATAATGAAGAGCTAACTCATTAATTAAAAACTTAATTGAACATCCATATGAATTTGTTGGAATTGAAATTTTATCGTTTTCTCTTAAAATTCTTAGAATGTCAATATCAGAAAGTTTTAAGAAATTATTATCTGATAATAATGAGTTTAAGACACTTAAAAACTTATGTGAAGTACAGTTTAATCTATTTTTTAATGGTGATTGGAGAATATTAACTCTTTTCGATAAACTATAAGTTCTTGTTATAGTCAATATATCATATAACTCTTTTTGAATTTTGAAATTAATATTTCCACCTAAAATAATGTCGGTTCCTCGCCCTGCCATATTTGTAGCAATTGTAATCGCACCTTTTTTACCTGCTTGTGCAACAATTTCTGATTCGCGACGAACATTTTCAGGTTTCGCATTTAATAATTGATATGATAACTTGTACTCATTTAATAATTGAGCTAACATTTCTGATTTTTCGACGGTTGTAGTTCCAATTAGAACAGGTTGACCTGTCGATGAAATTTGATTACAAGTTTGTGCAATTGCACTCCATTTTGAAAATTGATCTTTATAAATTAAATCTGGAAGATCTTGGCGTAATGTTGGACGTGCTGTTGGAATTTCTTCTACTGATAGATTATAAATTTTTTCAAATTCAATTTCAGCCGTTTTACCAGTACCTGTCATACCCGATAACTTTGGATATAATAAAAAGAAATTTTGATACGTTATTGCTGCAACTGTTTCTGTTTTTTGTCGGATTGGAAGTTTTTCTTTGGCTTCAATTGCCTGATGTAATCCATCTCCCCAGCGTCGGTCAGGCATAATTCGTCCTGTAAATTCATCGACTATAACAATTCTATCATTTTGAACAATATAATGAACATTATTAAAGAATAATGCATTGGCTTTAATTGCATTAATAACATATGGAATCCATGGATCACGAATATCATATAAATCTTGAATTCGTAATATTTGTTCAATTTGTTTGCTACCTTGATCCGTTAAAATTACATTTTTATTTTTTTCATCCACCTTATAGTGAATGTTTAGTTTTAAATAATTTGTAATTTCTGACGCAATAATATATTTATCAACAGGGGTTTCAATATTATTTGAAATAATTAATGGAGTTTGAGCTTCATCAATTAATATTGAGTCGACTTCATCAATAATACAATAATTAAAGGGTCTTAAAACAACATCGGTTAAATTTAATGCCATATTATCCCGTAAAAAATCGAATGTTAGTTCATAATTTGTTACGTATGTAATATCTGCATTATAGTTTTTTTTTCGTTCTGAAGATGTCATATCATTTTGGATTAAGCCCGTATCAAATCCTAAAAACTTATAAATTTGAGACATTGATACTTGATCCCGACTTGCTAAATAATCATTTACAGTAACGATATGAACCCCTTTACCCGTTAAAGCGTTTAAACAAGCTGGTAAAGTAGCAACTAAAGTTTTTCCTTCCCCAGTTTTCATTTCCGCAATTTTTTGATTATTTAAAACAAGACCTCCAATTAATTGAACATCAAAATGTCTTAATCCTAGCGTTCGTAAACTTGCTTCACGCGTTAATGCAAAAGATTCAGCAATTAGTTTAGTTAAATCCTGATTATCTTTATACTGTTGTTTTAATTTAAAATTTTTAGCTCGTAATTCACTATCATTCAGATTTTTTAAACTATCTTCAAGAAGATTTATTTCATTAATTAAATTTTGATATTTATTTCTAAAGGAATTAATTTGAAAGAGATTTTTTCCCATCTAAAAATTTTTGATAATATTTTTTATACAACGACATTAACTCGTTTTTGTTTCCCTTCTTGATAATCAAATTTAATAGTTCCATCAACTAAAGCAAATAATGTAAAATCTTTCCCACATCCTACATTAGATCCAGGTTTAAATTTCATTCCACGTTGACGAATTAAAATGTTTCCTGCCCGAACTGTTTCACCACCAAATCTTTTTACTCCTAATCGCTTCGCATTTGAATCACGACCATTCTTTGTGCTTCCTGCCCCTTTTTTATGTGCCATTTCAGTTAACTCCTAATAATTTATAATTTAATTAATAACGATATCTTCAATAAAAACACGTGTTAATTCCTGACGATGTCCTTGCTTTTTGCGTGTTTTTTTCTTTGGACGCATTTTATAAACAATCGTTTTCTTACCACGTAAATGCTCTAAAATTTTTCCTTTAATTTTTACGCTTTCTAGATAAGGTTTGCCAATTAAAAGGTTACCTTCATCGTTTAATAATAAAACCCGATTGAATGTAATTTGTTTTCCTAGTTCTGTTGGGATTCTATTAAAATCATAATATTTCCCCGTTTCAATCCAAAATTGTCTTCCACTTATTTCGACAATTGCATATTTCATAATCTAAATTAATTTATTTTTGTTTCTTCGTATAATACTAAAAATTTTTTTAAACCGTCAACTTTTTTACAAATATCCTTTAAGTTTCAATTTTATTTTTCAAACGATTTAGTTCGGTATAAAAAAATTCAAAAGCCTTTGATTTATAGCAATCAGGATTACTAATTATTGATAATTTTCGATTAATTTTAATATTCTCAATTTTAAGAATTTCAATTGTTTGTAATTTAATTTCTTTCTCAATTGCTGATGAAGAAACAAAGGCGGCTCCTAATCCTAAACTAACAGCTGTTTTAATGCCTTCAATTGAATTTAATTGCAAAATTGTTTTTAATTGATTTGTTTCAATGTGATTTTGAATTAAGATATTATCAATGAATTTTTTGATGGTTGAATTTGAATTTAAGGTAATAAAATCAAGACAATATAAATCTTCTTTATTTATCCTTTTTTTCTTTGCAAAGGGATGAGATTTGGAAATAATTAGACTAAGCTCATCGTAAACGAAGGGTTGAATAGTCAAATTTCTTTTTAAATCATCTGAAATTTCGCCGCCAACAACAGCTATATCAATTTCTCGATTAATTATATTTTTTGCAATTATACGACTTGAATTTACTTGAACTTTTAAATCAATTTGGGGATAGTTTTGAGCAAACAAGGCTAAAATTCGAGGCATTAAATAGGTTCCAATTGTTTGACTAGCACCTACGGTTAAGTTTCCTCGCTCTCCGTTTTTTAAATCAATCAAAGCTCGGCAGCTTTCTTCACATAATGCTAGAATTCGTTCAGAGTATTGTAGGAGAACTTTTCCATTTTCCGTTAAAGATAGTTTGTTACGTTCCCGATTAATTAATAAAGTATCAAGGTTTTTTTCAAGATTTTTAATTTGTTTGCTTAAAGATGGTTGTGAAATATATAAAAGTGAAGCAGCTTTAGTAAAATTTTTTTCTGTTGCAACGGCTTTTAAAATCCGAAGTTGTTGAAGAGTAAAAGGCAGCATTTGGTAACAAATATTATTTAAATTAAAAATTACTAATGACTATTTAATACTTATAAATTACAGGTGGAGAGACTCGAACTCTCACAACCAAAGTTACTAGAACCTAAACCTAGCGCGTCTACCAATTCCGCCACACCTGCAAAATTTTAAAATGAATTATACTATATAACTATAACTTAGGAAATAAATCTTTAAAAATTTTTAAAGATTTATTCGTTTTCTTCTACATACATACTATAGACAAAACTTGTCGTTTTACCTCGTAACATTGATTTAGCTAAGGATAAAGATTTTTGAGCGGCTTTAAAACCTTTTCGTTTCCAGTTTGCCTTACGAGCATTTTTTTTCGATTTTGATGTTCGTTTCTTAGGGACAGCCATTTGTTAATCTGTATAAATGAATTTAAAGACATAATATAAAAAATTTATTAAAAAGTCAAATTGTTAATAACTTAATAATATTATTCTTTTTCCTTGTCATCTTAAACTTTTAAAAGTTTAAGATGACAAGGAAAAAGAATAATTAATAAGCTAAACCTAAACTACGAGTAGTTTCAGCTCCTAAATACACACGTACACTTAAAAAATCTGTAGGACATGCCGTTTCACATCTCTTACATCCTACACAATCTTCAACACGCGGTGATGAAGCAATTTGACCTGATTTACATCCATCCCAAGGTACCATTTCTAGAACATCGGTAGGGCACGCTCTGACGCATTGTGTACATCCAATGCATGTATCATAAATTTTAACAGTATGAGACATAAGTTTTTATAATTTTAGTATTTGTTATCTTAAATTGTAATGTAGTTCAATAAAAATAAAATTATTTATTAAAATTTAATAAAGTTTTCTTATTTGATTTCACATTCTCGACATTAACGTGATAAACGTTGAATTTGTTGAATAGCTAAACGGCCAATATTGTATAATGCCCATGATGCTGCAACTAACAATGGTAGAGCAATTACAAATAGACGAGTATCCATAAATGAAAATCCTTTATATATAAATATTTAAGTTTAGAAAATAATATTTTTATATTATTATATTTTAGTATTATATATGAAATTTAAATTTATAACATAAATTGTCTCATTATTAACCCTTCGATCAAAATGATTGAATTGTTAAAATTTACTAATTTGATCTAAAGGTGAACTTGCCGTTGCATAATATTTTTTTTCCATCCGCCCTGCTAAATATCCTAGTCGCCCTGATTTAACTGCTAAATTCATTGCTAAAGCCATTTGAGCTGGACTCTTTGATTGTGCAACTGCCGTATTTAGTAATATACCGTCCGCGCCTAGTTCCATTGCTGCAGTAGCTTCACTTGGTGCTCCAATTCCCGCATCCACAATAACAGGTACTCGTGCATTTTCAATAATAATTTTAATATTCGCTAAATTATTTAATCCTTGCCCTGAGCCAATAGGTGAACCTAAAGGCATAACAGTTGCACAACCTAGATCTTCCAGATGTAAAGCTAACATCGGATCTGCATTTATATAAGGTAAAACCGTGAATCCTTTCTTTACCAGAAATTCAGCAGCTTTTAATGTTCCTATTGGATCAGGTAATAAATATTTTGGATCTGATATTACTTCGAGTTTTACAAAGAAATTGTCTTCTTGCCCTAATTGACAAGCTAATTCATGTCCTAAAAATGCCATTCGAATTGCTTCGTCTGCAGTTTGACAACCAGCAGTATTTGGTAATAACCATAATTTATTCCAATTTAAAGTGTTGAGAAAGCTTGAACTATCATTTTGTAAATTAGTTGGAAGACGCCGAACTGCAACGGTAATAATTTCACATTCACTTGCACTGATACTATCCTGAGCATCTTTTGGTGTTTTATACTTTCCAGTTCCTAACATTAAGCGTGAATTGAAAGCTTTATTACCGATTATTAATTTATCAATATTGTTTGTCATAAAAAATTAGTATTGTTTTTACTCCCCAGGTAGGACTTGAACCTACGGCCAATCGGTTAACAGCCGATTGCTCTACCACTGAGCTACTGAGGATCTATTCTATTATAATATTAACATATCTCGTTAGTAATTGTAAAATTTTTATTAATAAAAATCAATGAGCCATATAACTAGAAACTTGTTATAATGACTCATTAATTTTTATCATTTATTAAAAACTAAAAATCTTACAACATTAGAATCCAGTTTCAGAATATTTGAAAAATTATTTATATATTTAGGCATACTTGAAAAGTTTAACTGAATATAATTTCCTTTTGTTCGATTATTAATTGAATATGATAGATTGTGCTTTCCACGAGAAATTACTGATATATCACAAACATTAAATTTTCTTAAATTTTTTGCATAATTAAACACCCATGTTTTTAATTCACTATCATTGAACTCTTCTGTTAACAGAATCATTATTTCATATTTTCGTAGTATTGACATAATATTATGATTTTATTTAAGTTAATGTTATAATACTCACAGATATAATTTAATGTCAATTGAATTTTTGAAAATTCTTTAAGTTCGTAATTTCAGATAAAACTTCTTATGAGAGTTTCTAATCAGTTGCTTTTTTAGTACAATACTATATTATAACATAATTTATATAGAAATTTTTTACTGGAGAAATTTCATGGATTGGAATGAAATTCAAAATTTTTTATCAAATATCGTTTTTGGTGTTTTACTATTTGCAATGGTAATTTATTGGGTAAATTTATTTTTCTTTCGAGAAAAGTTATTTATCTCTATTATTGGTCGTACTAGTACATTAGTTGCTAATATATTACTATTTTTTATTCTTTGTTCACGATGGGTTGTAGCTGGATATTTTCCATTAAGTAACTTATACGAATCGTTACTTTTTTTAACGTGGACACTTTTAACAATTTATTTATATTTAGAGACAAAAACAAAAAGTAGGTTAATTGGATCAATTTTAATTCCAATTACTTTATTAATTAATGGTTTTGCTAATTTAACACTTTCACCTGAAATGCAAAAATCATCGCCTTTGGTACCAGCTTTACAATCAAATTGGTTAATGCTTCATGTTAGTATGATGTTGTTAAGTTATGCTACTTTGATTATGGGTTCATTATTATGTATTTTATTTTTAGTTATATCTCGTTATGAAGACATTGATTTAAAAGTTGTTGAGAATTCTTCATTACCTCTATATAATGTAATGTTAGATTATTATGAAGCAAAAGTCATTTCCTCATCCAATGAAATTTCTGAATTAGGGAAATTAAAGTTATTACAGAGTTTGGATAATTGGAGTTATCGAATTATTGGCTTAGGTTTTCCGTTTTTAACAATTGGTATAATTTCAGGTGGAGTTTGGGCTAATGAAGCCTGGGGTTCTTACTGGAGTTGGGATCCAAAAGAGACGTGGGCTTTAATAACTTGGTTAGTATTTGCAACATATCTACATGCTCGTCTGACAAAAGGTTGGGAAGGAAAAAAAACAGCAGTTTTAGGTGGTTTAGGATTTTTCGTAATCTGGATTTGCTATCTAGGTGTTAATTTCTTAGGAAAAGGCTTACATAGTTATGGATGGCTTTCATAGAAACCTTCATTAATTAAACGATCTTTCAAGAGAAGAGCTTGTCGGTTAAAAAAATAGTTTTGGAAAAGGCAAACAATTGATCCACTGCCCCAAAACTATTAATTTTTATTCGTTTGAATTTCAAGTTTACTATAATTTTGTGCTGTCTTCTAAACTTTTATTATTTTAGAAAAATGTTCAAGAATAGTTTCTGAACTTTAGTATGGAGTTCAGTTTGTACTAATTGTACTAAAGAAGTTAATTGTTAATAGGAAAAACTTTGGCATTGAACTATCTTCCCAGGAGGTCCCCCTCCAAGTATTGTCGTCGATTTATAACGTTTCACAACTGAGTTCGAGATGGATCAGTGTGGTTCCGCTTAGTACACTAAAAACACCAA
>Ga0209174_10000251_pt1 | contig 41361 bp, 36 predicted proteins | sample JI91814BDNA_FD_187505 | JGI IMG/M metagenome (GOLD analysis project Ga0209174, IMG submission 187505) | Wastewater effluent complex algal communities from Wisconsin, to seasonally profile nutrient transformation and Carbon sequestration -... | ecosystem: Engineered > WWTP > Effluent > Algae...
GCTCACGATAACATATCCTGCATCCACCGGAAGAAACTTTGACGAGATCCTGCGTGTGGTAGATAGTTTACAGCTCACCGCTACCTACAGTGTTGCTACTCCCGCAAACTGGAAGCATGGTGAGGACGTAATTATTACTACGGCCGTTAAAGATGAGGATGTTCCAGCCAAATTTCCGAAGGGGCACAAAAAAATTAAGCCTTACCTGAGAACCACACCTCAACCGAATTTATAGATACGCTATAAATAGAAAGTCTCCCGAATTTCGGGAGACTTTTTCGTTCAGGAGAAATCAACTTACGGTATTACTACTTCGTAGCCAATCTTATCGTCAAACTCATCAGCTTCAACTTCAGCATAGTAAACATCATCCAACACGTAATATTCTTTGCCATCAATAGTCTCTACTTCGTACCCCTCCGGTAACGCATCCACTACAGCTCCCTCGGGAGCCTCAACTACTGAATATTCTTCAACTTCGGGAGCTTTTGTGTAGAACGTTCCATAGTAATAATAGTACCGGGCGGGCCCAACAACAACAGTTCTGTATCCGACAGGTAAAACCCGAACACGGAGACCGCGAGCCGGACGAACCACTACATAATCACGCCCAACACGGTTGTAGTAGACTCCATTATAAAAATGGTAATGTGTTCTTCTGTGTTTAACTACGACTGCCCCGGTCGGAACCACACGCACCTTAGTTCCCCAGCGTGGCATACCAACATAGCGCACATGTGCTTTGCGCACGACTACAGCATGTTGTGGCCTCCGGACAACCACGGTTGTTCCGCGCCTTGTGTGCACGACAGTTTTCTTTCGCTGGGCTTCAGCTTGTTCGCTTATCAGGCTCAATCCGCACGTAAACAGCAAAGAGAGTATAATGAATTTTAGTTTTTGCATGGTTGTATCATCAATTTTTGAGTTAGACATATATAGCGAGAAAAGGTTTAAAGGTCGCGAGGGCTAGCCTAAAATGATGCCTTTTAGGCTATTTGAACAGCTTTTATTATTGAAAGTAAAATCTGTACTTCAGATTGTAACCTTTAGTACCCGTCCCGGTAAATAACACGAAAATTGACAAAAACGCAGGACCTGATGACCGATGAGATGATCATGGAAGCCGTGAAAAACGGAGATCTTCAGCAGGCGTCCGTGCTTTTTGAACGCTATAACAAGCGGATTTACAATTTTCTAGTGCGAATGACCATGAGCAAAGTGCTGGCCGAAGATCTGACGCAGAACGTATTTCTGCGGATGATTAAATACCGAAACAGCTATCGGGAAGGGAACAAGTTTCATTCCTGGATTTATCAGATTGCCCGCAATGTGTTCAGCGATCATTACCAGATGCACAAGAACAAGTTTGCAGGTTTTGTGGATGTTGAAAAGGTGGGAGAATCGATCGCAGAGAAAGAGGACAGTATTGAGCAGGATGAACGGGAAAGGATTTTACACCGGTCGTTAGCCCTGCTGAATGAAGAACAACGCGAGCTGCTGATACTTACCCGTTTTCAGCACCTGAGGTACGAAGAAGTAGCAGTGATTATGGATACAACGGTGGCGAATATTAAAGTGAAAGTTCACCGCGCCATACAAAAATTAAGAGAACATTATTTTCAACTGGAGCAGCTATAACTATGGAACGCGAGAAACTTGAAAGTATGCTCATCGATTACATCGATGGAAACCTGGAGGAAAAGGACAGCCTTCTGATTGAAGCGGAACTCGAAGAGAATCAAGAAGCAAAAGCCTTGTATGCTCAATTGAAAGAAGTGATGACGAAGATGAGTGATGCTGCGATGCTTGTGCCGGGTGAAGCGCTGAAGAGCAGCTTTGAGCAGTTTCTTTCTCAGGAAGTGACGAAAAAGCCGGAAGCAAAAACGGTTACAATGGTTCCGATGATCTACCGCATTGCTGCTGGCATTATCCTGCTGATGGTAGCAGGGGTTACAACCTATTGGATCCGCAGGGATTTACAAAACCAGGAAGAGCTGGCCAGAATTAAAATGGAACTTGAAGTTAATAAGCGGATGATGATGTCCATGCTTGATAACGAATTCTCACCAAGCCAGCGCATGCAGGGTGTATCCGTAGCCTATGAAATGAACAAGCCGGACGATGAAATCGTAACGGTATTGGTAAAAACGTTCAATAACGATCCCAATACAAATGTGCGGTTAGCAGCATTGGATGCCTTGAGCAAATTCAGTTCAGAAGATGGAGTTCGTAAATCGTTAATTGAAGCGTTATCCACGCAAAAGGATCCAGTCATTCAGATAGCATTAATCCAGCTGATGGTGAAGATGAAAGAGAAAACAGTAATAGATCAACTGGAGAAAATAGCAACAGACAGTAAAACGATTAAGGCTGTTAAAACCGAGGCGTATTCAGGAATATTTAAACTTTCGTAAGATCAGCACCTCACTGCAGAGAGATTTGATCCGATGGTTATATAAAACAAAACAGATTTAAAAATTATGACAATGAAAAAAATACTAATAGGAGTGGCTGCCCTTTGCATTACAATAACAGTCACAGCACAGGAATTTAAAGTAGCGAAAAGCAGTGGTAAGCTGCAGATTAACCTGGGCCGGGTAACTGTTGAAGGACATACCGGCAATGAAATCATTTTTTCTTCCAAAGATCACGACAAAGAGGAAGACGAACGTGCCAAAGGTCTGAAAGCCATCAATGGTTCGGGATTGGATGATAATACGGGCTTAGGAATTAACGTGACGGAAAAGGATGGTGTACTTGTAGTAAGTCAGCTTAAAAAGATGAACTCTCCCGATATAAAAATTCTTGTTCCCAAAGGAGTAATTGTGGCCTATGAGCATAGCTCTCAATATGGCAACGAAGTAGTTTTCAGAAACCTAGAAAACGAAATCGAAGTTTCGGCTAATTATAATAGCGTTCAACTGGAGAATATTACCGGTCCAGCTACTATCAAAGCCGTATATGGTGGAGTTGATGCAGTGTTCAGTACAACTGTAAAAGGCCCCATCTCGATTGTTTCAATCTATGGCCATGTAGATGTCGCAATGCCGACTACCATTAAAGCTAACGTCAAAATGAGCACTTCTTACGGTGAGATTTTTGCGTCTCCTGATTTTAAAATCGAAGTAGAAAAACAGGGTGATCTGATTAACTACAGCGATCGGCTCACGGGCAAGATCAACGGTGGAGGGATGAACATTGACTTCCGCTCAGATTACGGCAAGATTTATTTCAGGAAAAAATGAGAAGCCTGATTTTTATCCTTATCACTTTTGTTACCGGTAGTCTGGTTGCCCAGACTCCGGTAGCGAAGAGTTTTGCCACTTCAAACGGACAGAAAATTTTGCTCCGATTTGATTACCCGGAGATTATCAACGTCAGCACCTGGGAGAAGAACGAAATATCCATTACCGGAAAGGTGAGCATTAATGGCGGTGAAAATGATGATGCCTTTGAATTAACGCAATCCGTATCTGGAAACACCATAATCGTAGAGAATCAAATTAAAGATCTTAAACATCTTCCACACCGTATAACCATTAAAAACGGTGAAGAGAAAATAACTTTTCGCACGAAGCAGGATTTTGAAAAGTATGCTGCGGAGCACGGACGCAATTACGATTTTACGTCTCATGGCGTTGATATTGAGATAACACTTGAAATAAAAGTTCCCCGCAATATTGAAACGAAGATTGAAGCCACTTACGGAATGGTTGAGATCCGGGATTTTACTGGCCCTCTTACGGTTGACGCAACCTATGGCGGAGTAGATGTTGTGGTGCAGCCAAAGACCACCGGAGAGCTGGTCGCTGAGACGGGTTATGGACAGATTTATTCCAACCTGGATCTTAAATTCAACGAAGGCAAGTTCGAGGATTTTCATACACAGGTATCAATAAAACCTGGCACCGGACCTCGGTATAGCTTCGAATCCAAATATGGAAATGTATACTTGAGAAAGCCCCTGTAAACGTTTGCGGAACCCTGTCTAACCAACGACAGGGTTATTTTTTTATCAAAATCTATATAAAGTCTATTGATTTAGTAGAGTATTAATATATTTGGGTTTTATAACCCAAACTCAACCAGTTAATGAATCGACTTTTATCTACGCTAAGCCTTCTTCTGGTAGGATTTGTAACGCAAGCGCAGCGCACAATTTCCGGCAGCGTTAAAGACAACCAGGGAACACCAATTGAACAGGCGAACATTGTCGTCAAGGGCACCAACGCGCATGCAGTAACAGATGCCAATGGCTCATTTAACCTGGACATTTCAGCAGACCTGCCTGCCTTTATCAGAATCAGCTCGGTAGGATACAAGCCGCAGGAGATTCAGGTTAATGAAATCACGGATAAATCAATTGAGGTTGTTCTTGCAGATGATGCACTACTCTCAGAAGTTGTCATTACTGCCAGGCGCAGGAAGGAAGTGGCGCAAAAGGTTCCAATCCCGATTTCCGTATTGAGTGGTGAGACGGTTGAACAGTCGGGTGCATTCAATGTCAATCGTTTAAAGGAGCTTATTCCATCCGTTCAGCTTTATTCATCCAATCCCCGCAACACAGGGATTAACATTCGTGGATTAGGGTCCCCATTTGGGCTCACCAATGACGGTCTTGATCCGGGAGTAGGGTTCTATGTAGACGGTGTTTACTATGCCCGCCCGGCTGTTGCTACGATGGATTTTATTGATATTGAGCGGATTGAAGTTCTGCGCGGGCCACAGGGTACATTGTTCGGTAAAAACACAACTTCCGGTGCGTTCAACATCACCACACGCAAAGCGAGCTTTACTCCGGGAGCTGACGCAGAAGTGAGTTTTGGAAACTATGGATATGTTCAGGCTAAGGCTTCGGTAACCGGTCCGCTCAGTAAGAAATTAGCAGCACGGGTATCTTTTTCGGGCACCGAGCGTGATGGAACAATCGAGAATGTGCGTACGGGTAGGTACACTAACGAGATTAATAATTTGGGAGCGCGTGCGCAGTTGTTATTTGAACCATCTGCTAACACATCTATTACGTTATCAGGAGATGTTTCCAGTCAGCATCCTGACGGCTATGCTCAAGTGGTGGCTGGAGTTGTAAAAACGAAGCGTCCGGACTATCGTCAATTTGATGCAATTATTGCAGATCTGGATTATACACTGCCAAGTAACAATGCTTTTGACCGGAAAATAGATCATGATACCCCATGGAGATCAGGTAATGAGCTTGGTGGAATCTCCCTTAACATTGACACAGAAATTGGTTCGGGTACACTTACTTCAACCACTGCATGGCGCTACTGGACTTGGGATCCATCCAACGATCGCGACTTTACGGGGTTGCAGGCACTCTCAAAATCACAAAATCCGGCTGAACATAGAAACTGGTCGCAGGAATTTCGCTATGCAGGGGAAATATCATCGCGCTTAAGTGGTGTGATAGGTGTGTTCTACATAAAACAGGAGGTTAAGATAAATGGGACTGAAGAATCGGGCACAGCTCAGTGGCGCTTTTCACAAAGCTCAACGAGTACGTTGTGGCAAACACCAGGATTATTTGAAGGCTACGGCATTCGTACTAATGCTTCAATCAAATCGTTGAGTGCCGCTGTATTCGCCAATATTGATTGGGAAATAGTAGAAGGTCTTCACGTGTTGCCCGGAATTCGCTTTAATCATGATGAGAAAGATGTTGTTTATGACCGAAGAACTTATGGTGGTTTGGATACGGCCACCTATGCCGGCACCAAAGCTGAAAAAATAGCGCTGCAGAATTTAAAAAATGGAGTTTACAGCAGCCAGGCATATAAAGCGGATGCCGATGAAAATAATCTCACCTATAACGTTACACTTGCCTACAAAGCAAATAATCGTGTTAATGCGTATGCTACATACTCTACGAGTTATAAACCGGTAGGCGTAAACGTAGCTGGTCTTCCAACTTTTCCTACTGGTGACCCTAACGCTGGTAAACCTATTACTGATCTGGCGGTCATAAAACCTGAAGATGTAAAGCACGTTGAAGTTGGCGTAAAAACTTCACCCTTCAGTAACGCTACGTTAAACCTGACAGTTTACAATACAAACATTAAGGACTACCAGACAAATGTTCAATCGCCTGAGCTTGGTGTGAACCGGGGCTATATCGCCAATGCAGAAGAAGTGAGGGTTCAGGGTACCGAGCTTGACGGTAACATCAGCATCAATAAGCATTTTACCCTTTATGCATCTGTCGCGTATACAGATGGCAAGTACGTTGCGTTTACAAATGCACCACTTCCATTGGAGGAGACCGGGGCAACGACTCAAGATCCAAATTTTCCAGATGATCCAACCAAAACAGTGCAGCTGGCATTCAAAGATGTTTCGGGTGGAGACCTTCCGGGAATTTCTAAATGGGCGAGTTCAATCGGTGCTGAGTTTACCACTACCGCAAGCTTCCTCCGTCAGGCTGGAAAGTTCTTCCTTGCATTTGATACCTATTATCGTTCCGATTTCTCTTCGAGCCCGTCACCTTCAAAATACCTCAATATTGAGGGCTATGCTTTACTCAATGCAAGGTTGGGCTTCCGTGTATTGAATGGAGTATCGGTATCGGTGTGGTCACGTAACTTACTTGATAAAGATTATTATGAGCAACTTCTTCCAGCCGGTGGCAATGCCGGACACTATGCCGGTGTGATGGGAGATCCAAGAACTTACGGTATTACCCTGCGCTATGCGTATTAATAATTATTAACTTGTAGCCTTTACTCATGGATTTAGCGATCATCGGAGGCGGGCTTAGCGGAACACTACTTGCACATTACCTGCTGCAGGAAGACCGGCATCCGGTAACGGTATATCTTTTTGAGAAAGATTTCCAGCAGTTGTCACGGGGAATTGCCTATCGCGCGTCCAATGAAACACAACTCCTGAATGTTCCGGCAGCAAGCATGAACCTGCATGGATTGCCGGCCGGGGATTTTTATCATTGGCTACAAGCAAAAGGACATACCGTGTTGCCAGGCGATTTTGTTTCGCGGTCCTTATTCGGCACATACCTGAAAGAGCTTTTTCAGCAAAGTCTTGAACGCGCAAGACAGGTACAGGTAAAAGTAATTACCGATGAGGTTGTTGATATTATAAAGGAGGAAGACTTTCTTTATATCTTAACCGCTGCCGGAAACACGTATCACGTAACGAAAGCAGTTGTCGCCAACGGCATTTTGCCTCCGACTGATCCATTTGAGGTTACACTGGATATTCAGCTCACTAATCTTTATCAATCTAATCCCTGGAATTTTCACTACCTCGATCAACTGAAGAAAAATGATCATGTTGTGCTGATTGGAACCGGTCTTACCATGCTTGATCATGCAGCTGGTTTATTACAGAGCGATAAAAATGTTCGTGTAACTGCCTTTTCAAGGAGAGGACTTTTACCGCTAGCCCATAAGACCTATCAGCCCTATGACTTTCCGGAGTATACAGTAGTTCCGAATGAAGACATTGGCGAGCTGCTTCGATCGATCAGAGTATATTATGTAACACATAAAAATAAGGGTCTTGATTGGCGCGATCTTATTGATCGCGTCCGCAGCCAGGTACCACAACTTTGGAAAGCTTTAAATGCGGTTAGCAAAATCAGGTTTATCCGCCACTTGAAGCCGTATTGGGAAATTCATCGTCATCGGGCTCCGGAACAGGTTTTGGACGCTGTTAAACAGGAGATGCAGAAAGGAAGATTTAACTTATTGAGAGGGAAAATCCGCGAGGTGACAACCAACGGTAAAGCTCTTACCATTCACCTTGTCAATTCAACTGGTATCAAAAGCATTGAAGCTAATTATTTACTAAACAGTTCAGGCTTGCAGCACAATATTTCACTATCGTCAAATCCTTTGCTTAAAAAGCTTGTCGAGCGGGGATACATGATACCCGACAGCAACAAGTTGGGCGTTGAAACAGATGAGGTTGGTGTGTTCCAGTGTACTGCAGGTGAAAAAAATATTTTTACATTAGGGGCTCTTCGCAGGGCTGCGGTTTTCGAATGCACCGCTGCAAAAGAAATAGGAGAGCAGGCATTTATGCTCAGTAAAAACCTAATGGATCTTAAAACTGTTTGAGCTAATCATTTCTATGTTACGAAAACACCTCTTATTTTTTGCGCTGTTGCTTCCGGGTCTTGCTTTCTCACAAGAAAAAGATGTGGAGCATACGGAGCAGTTATGGTTAGCATACTGTAATCAAACGAGGCTTACAAATCGCTCGGGCATCTGGCTTGATGTGCATCTGCGGATGAATAATAATTTCATACAGGAACCTGCTGTGAGCATTTTCCGGGGTGCATACCTGTTCTACCTAACTGATCAAACCCGCCTTGCTGCCGGATATGCGTATGTTACACAGTATGCTCCAGACGACTCTTCTTCACCCGATATTCCTGAACACCGACTTTGGCAACAGATCCAATGGTTTGAAAAGAAGAAATGGTTCAGCACGATGCAATGGCTTAGACTAGAAGAAAGATTTCGAACAAAGGTTGTCGATAACGAGCTAACCTCTGATTACCTTTTTACCTACCGTGTTCGTTACGCGGTGGCGTTTACCATTCCTTTAAAGGGAAAGATTGTAGCACCTCACACTCCGTTTTTATTTATCAATAATGAATTTATGGTGAATTTTGGTTCAGAGGTTGTTAACAATTATTTTGATCAGAACAGATTTTTTGTCGGAGTAGGATATCAATTCACTCCGGCATTAAACGCGCAGGTCGGCTACCTGAATGTTTTTCAGCAGTTGCCAGCTTATAATACATTCCGCAACATTGATGCTATCCGGCTTTTTGTTTTTCACAATTTAGATTTTAGACACGATGACCGATAGTTCACAGGATAAACCGGTTCCCGAAGACCAAGTGGAGGATCGGGTTATTCACCGGAGGAAGATTTTAATCGTTGCGACAGTTTCTGTTATGATGCTGACTGTTTGCTTTTTTTTCTTTGATGAAATCAAGGATCAAGGAAAAGATGCATGGGATAGCATAGGGCCTGAATTTTTTATTTTTGTGTTGGGTGGGTTTATCGCGCAGATGATTGATGGATCCCTCGGCATGGCCTATGGAGTAACCGCTTCAACCTTTTTAATGTCGTTTGGAGTTTCACCTGCAGCGGCCAGCGCCAGCATTCACGCATCAGAAATCTTTACAAGCGGGGTTTCCGGGCTATCGCATTTAAAATTTCAAAATGTAAATAAAAGATTATTCAAAACACTGCTTATTCCCGGTGTTCTGGGAGCCATTGCAGGCGCCTATATCCTTTCATCCTTTGAAGAATACAATTTTATCCTTCGACCCATTGTGGCTACGTATACGCTTATCCTGGGCATAGTCATTATTATCAAAGCGAGAAACATTCAACCTAAAAGGAGAAAAACTAAAAACGTTCCAGCATTAGCAGGCTTCGGGGGTTTTATGGACTCTATTGGAGGTGGAGGCTGGGGACCCATTGTGGCAACAACGCTCATCGCGAGAGGAAGAAACCCACGGTACACAATTGGATCAGTGAACCTGGCTGAATTTTTTGTTTCCTTTGCCAGCTCCATCACGTTCTTCATTAGTATCGGTATCGGATACTTCCAAATTATTGCCGGGCTGATCGTAGGAGGCATTCTTGCAGCGCCCATTGCTGCACACCTGGTGCGTAAGATTCCTGTTAAAAAAATGTTAGTTGTTGTGGGTATTGTTGTGATTATTGTCAGCATCAGGCTTATCGCGTTATCCTTTCTGTAGCCCGGACTGGTTTTTGCAGATAGCCTTTCAAACTTTAACTTGCCGACTTTTTTAGGAGACCATGGCGCTATTTGAAAAGAATTTGGTTGTTAAGAAATCTACGCTCCCTGACGCAGGGAAAGGATTGTTTACAGAAGTTTTCATTCCGAAACGAAAACGAATAGTTGAATACAAAGGCCGTATTACTACCTGGAAAGAGGTGAAGGAGGATGACGGGGAAAATGGGTATATCTTTTATATTAAGCGTTACCATGTAATTGATGCACTGCCAACAAAGAAACCGTTGGCCCGGTATGCCAATGATGCAAAGGGATTTGCGCGCGTAAAAGGGCTCAACAATAATGCTGAGTATGTTGTTGATGGGTTGAAAGCGTACATCGAATCAACCAAAGATATTCAGCCAGGTTCGGAAATTTTTGTCGACTATGGGCCAGACTACTGGAAAACAATGCGCGAAAACCTCGCCATTGATAAAAAAGCCAAACGCGAGGCAGACAAAAAAGCAAAAAAAGTAAAAAAGAAAAAGACTGGTAAGAAGTAATTACTTCTGCCTGGCACGGATCTCCTCCAGTTCTTCATAGGCATCTGCAGCGAAATCATCAAAGCCGACTCGTGTAGCTTCTGCGATATAGGCCATTAACAGCCTGATGGACCCCGGATTACTTTGCTTGGCTTCAGCCAAAATGGAATAGGCTTTTAGACGATCAGCTGAATGATTCTTAAAATACCGGGCAGCTGCGATAACACCCTCTTCGAAGAATGGATTATAGACTGCAAGTATTTCGTAGTGCTGTTGAGCCGCCAGCGTATCTCCGCTGGCTTCATTAATAAGTGCGGTATACAATAACTTGTGAAGCTGCTTGTTCTGCGGGAAAATAATGCCTTCATTAATTTTTGCAGCGATCAGTCGAACTTCGTTCTGGGAGGCCAATAGCTCAAGCTCAAAATGATTGATTTTATCATTCAGGTTCTTATCGGTAGACTGAATTGCGTCAAGCATATTAAAATAGCGGATGGCTGACCGTATGCTGCCGGCATTAAATTGCCGTTGCGACATTTCTAAAATGAGCAGTGTTTTATAATTGGGATTTTCAATCGTATTAAGTATTCGCTTAAATACGGTTGAATCGGTGAGATTGAGCCGGTAGCGGCAGTATTGATATTTTTCCAGATCGGATTGAGTTAAAATTTCAGAAGCTGAAATGGAATAAATTTTCTTCAGTTGCCTGCCAATATCTTTGTCACTTTGAATCTTGCTTTCCAGCAGGCTATTGGCCGCGGTATTTGCTTCATCGTTCATACCAGCTTCGGCTAACGCGATGGCATTATAAATCTTTGCCTCCTTATAGTTTTGTTCTACCGAATAGGCAAAGCAGCTTACTGCGAGTTGTGGATTACCCTGCTCAAGCGCCCAAAGACCCATAGTGTAATTGAATTTCCCCTGCATGGATTGCGTGATGAAGGCTACTTCGCCCATAAGCCCCATGGCTTTCTCCACGTTATTTTGATAATAATACGCATGAGCGAGTGTTGCTTTTAAGGCTTCGGAATAATCCGTGTTCATTGAATCAGAAGCTACTTTAAACGCCTTAGTAATAAAAGCTGTATCAAGATCTTGCAGCTTATACACAATATAATTGTTGAGCAGGGTTGCGGAGTAGAGGTCAAGAATTTTATTATTTAGGGGATCAAACGGAGTTTTAATAGGCTGCCGCTGCTGCGCGGCAATTAAAATTGAATTGCTGACGACAGCAGTTGATGATGTGCCATACCGTTGAAGCAAAGAATCAACATTTACAGATACACCTGTTTGGGCTAGCAGTCCGGTTACATTAATGTCGGAACTTGCTGCAGAGGCTTTATCGCTTCTGGCCTGGTCGAAAAAAAGGAAAGCTGTATCCGCCTGATTGAGTTTCAGGAAAGCATATCCTAAGTTAGTTTGAATAATTCCCGATTCCGGAAATTCTTTACGTGCTTCCTGAAGAGAGGATTTTGTTGAAAAGTAATCGCTATCAAACAAATATAAATTGGCGTTGTTAATCAATGACGATTCGGTCGGGTTTGTCCAGTTAATGGTATTGTAGTGCAGGTGCGCTTGTTCCAAATTATTTTTACCTGTCTCTATGCCAGCCAGGATGTAGTTCCCGTGAAAATTATTACCTGCATACAATCTGGCCTGCCGATAGTACGATTCCGCGATTGAGCCATCATTCGTAACCTGCTGAACATCGCCCATGATATTGAAAATTGCAGCCGTTCCGTAATACACGTACGTATGCCACTGCGAATAAAAAATAAACGCAAAGGTGGCAATCAAACCGGCAATGCGATACGTTGCATACGGCATGCTGGTGGGATTATACAGCACCTTGTAAACATTCTTGTTGGCTGCCATCATGCCAATAAAATTGGAGGTGAAGTACAACAGGAAAATCACACCAAAGCCGATGTGACTGAAGATAATCACATCGCGAATTATCTTCAGTGCCGCGTCATTATAGGTATGCAAAAAAACGGCTATGGAACTAAAGGAAATAATAGCTAATGCCAGTATGAAATAAGCACCGAATGGATAGAAAGGAACAATGTTCTCGTATAACGATTCCCGTTTCCGATATCCCCAGATGGCCAGTACCCCGGATACGGTTACTAAAAGGTACAAATTGATAAATATGAAATTCCATTCTATAAGCCTGGCTTCGTTCATGTATGTCAAGACAAGATTGACGATATAAATAAGGCTTATAATCAGAAAATGCTGAAGACTTTTTGAGCTGGTTGAGCTCTGACTGGTGAGATAAACAAACCCCGCGATAATTTCATGGGCAATCATAAAGATGAAAATTACCGTAAGCAGAAGTGAAGGAACAAAGCTGCTGACTGACAGGTATAAAAAAGGATGTTCAACGGCTGCGAAAAAATGAATAGTACCTCCTAATCCAACGGTAAGCAGGAGGAACGACAATATTCGTACTGTGAAATTGGCTGTAGTGTTAAAAGCGTTGAAATAGAAACTGACGGAGACAAAAACGATAACCGCAGCGATCGTGGGTATAAAATTCCGCTGCCCGAAAAGCTCCAATACGTCCAATCGCATGCTGACGATGAATAATACAAGCAGTCCCGTACCGACATAATACCAAAAACGCTGAAAGGTTGTGATTACAGCAAAAATCAGAATGCTCATGATTGCCAGTACTACAACACCGATGTAGGAGCTTACGGTATTGATTTGAAGCGGACCTGCATAGAAGTACTCCAGGATGGAGTATGATTCAATCGGTACTGCAAATTCAAAATTTCCACTTTCAAATGTATGGGTTACGCTTTCTACTGTTTTCTGCGCCTGATGCGTATGCCATTCCGTTAGCCCTTCTGGAACGAGAAAATATCCTGACCACATGAAAGCCAGACTGCCAAGGAACAGGATGATGAGGATATGCCAGAAAATTTTGTATTCCCGGCTCCAGTTTCTCCAAAAGAAAAAAGACTGCATGCGTAAAAAAGGTTGGGCGATTTGAAAACGGAAAAATTATTACTCCAGTACTTTAGGGACCCTGAAATAATCTTCATTTTTAAGAGGTGCATTTTTGAGAACTTCTTCGCGGGTTAGTGAGGGTTGAGCTTTATCAGCTCGCAACACATTTACCTCGTGTGACATGGTCGTGAGCGGTTCAATGCCGGTCGTGTCAACTTCATTTAGCTTTTCAACCCAGCTAACAATTGCGCTCATATCCGCCATCATCTTTTCAGCATCCTTTTCATTAAATTCAAGGCGCGCGAGGTGAGCCATTTTATCCAGCAGTTCCCGGTTGATCTTCATGGTTGATTTTTTTTAATTCCTGGTCAATTACGCTGTAAACTCTGCTTTTCAAAGCATCAACATCTTTAAGCGTGTACCCTGAAGCATCGATGGGTTCATGGAAAATGAGCGTCAGTTTTTTCCAGTGAAGCAGCATTGGATCTTCCGGTAAAATTATCCAATTATAAGGTAATGTTACGGGCACAATCGCGATTTGTTTTTCAACGGCCAACCGGAAAGCTCCGTCTTTAAAACGGCTCATGTGTGGCGGATCAGTACTTATGATGCCGCCTTCCGGAAAAATCACCAGACTTTTGCCTTCCTGCAAGGCATCGAGCGAACGTGTGAAGGATCCGTACTTACTGACAAGTTTGGTTCGGTCTACTGTAATGTGCAGATTACGGTACATGAAACCGAACATGGGAATCCTTTCCATCGCGTTCTTCCCGACAAAAATTGCGTTGATCGGGTTTAAGCCCATTGCAGCAATGTCAAGAAAAGAGCAGTGATTGGGACAGAAAATGTATTGTTTGTTTTTATCGAGCTTGCTTCTGACGTCAACACGCCAAGGCATACCAATAAGCGAAAATAGTGCATATGCCCACCAGCGATTAAACACTCCAACAAGTTTAAAGTGTGATTTGAACGTTATCGGAATGAGGAACAACGGAAAAAACAGGAAGAACAGGATGGTAAAAATAACAAACCCATAAGCGGTATAAAGAGATCGTATCAGTTTCATCCCGCTGCTATCGGTTAGTGGCTTGCGGTTTTGGGATGACAATAATCTCTTTCTGTCGGCCATCGATATACCGAAATCCTGCTTCGTCAAAATAGCCGTCTTCCTCCAGCTGAATGAGTACGCTTTTATTCCATTCCGCCAGTTGAACCGAGCAATTGAGTTCTATGGAGTAAGCAGTACGATAGTGCATGGGGTACTCACCGGTAAACGGAACACCACCTTGCATATCCCACATGCCAATGGTTGTACCGGCTGCGTGACCATGAAAGCCAATCGGATGGGTATAGATTGATGGGGTAATTCCTTCTTTAAGCGCCTGTTCACGGGAAGCTTTGAGAATATCATTTCCTGTCCGGCCTTCTTTAAAATTGCCGGTAAGAATATCCTGTAGTCGGTTTCCTTTTGCAAAGGCCTCACGGAGATAAGCAGGAACTTCTGTTTCGCCAGGTTTTAAAACATAAGCGTGCTCCTGTGTGTCTGTATTGAATCGCATGTTGGTGATACCAAAGTCAACGTGAAGAAAATCGCCCGGCTGAATAACTAGCGGTTGAGGACGTTTAGCCATAATGGCAATCGGTTCATTGCGTTGTATGGAAACAGAAGGCTGAAACCAGGTATCGAGCTTTAGCCGCTTTATTTCTTCGCGGTACCACCAAACCACATCATCTGTAGTGGTAATGCCCGGTTGGATCACCTGATCGGAAAGTCCCTTCGCTAAAATGTCGTGGGCTATCCGGCAGATTTGCTGATAGATGATCATCTCTTTTTCCGTTCTCGTTTCAAGCCAGCTCACGGCTAACGTTTCAGCAGAAGCAACATTCGACTGGAGATTTTTAGGTAATACCCTTATCAGATTGTCATAGTCGTTCGATGTTAATCCATCTGCATGGCCATACGAGGGAGCTTTATTGACACCGATTTTCTTTGGATTACGTTCGCTAATTATTTTCCCCAGCTGCGCCCACTGGTCGGGGTTGGCATCAGGATCCCACGCACGTTTAAAAATTTTTCCAACATCATAACGAGCCACAGCCATGTACTCTAATTCTTTACCGTTATCGTACGCAACGAGCATGGTAGTTCTGCGTGCAGCAAACCAGGTTGCGGGAAGCAGGGTTCGGATAACCGGGTCTTCATTGTATTCGCGCGAAATGATGACCCACATGTCAAAACCTTCTCTGCGCATCAATGCGGGTAAAACGTTTCGGAGCCTGTCTTCAAGCAGCTCATCAACAACTGTTGCCTGCTCGCGTTGCGATAGTATAACTGGATATTGAGCTAACGAAAGTAAACAGGGAAAAACAAGAAGTGCGGAAAGGAAAAACTTTTTCATAGTACGATCGCTAAACCATGGAGATAATACACCGTTCATTTTTCAGAATGTCTTTGGCTCGGCTTACTTCAATATGCGACCGGGCATCATCCATTTCCTCCTTAACTTTTGCCCGGATTTCCTTCATCCGCATGGATTCGATAAAGCGTTTTACTTCCTCTGTATTTTCCAGAATCAGTTTGGGTACTTCAGCGGGCTTATCGTCATCCCCCTTGGCGACCATAATAAAATAAGATGAGTTTGTATGCTTTACCACATTGTTTTTTACGTTAAGTGCCTCCACCCGAATGCCAACAATCAGAGACGACCTTCCAACATAATTTACAGATCCATGCAGCGAAACAAGTTCACCCACTTCAACGGGTTGTAAAAAGTCTACACTATCCACCGACACCGTTACGCAATACGTTCCGGCATGTTTGCTGGCGCATGCATAGGCAACTTTGTCCATGAGCGATAGTAAAATTCCACCGTGAATTTTTCCGCCAAAGTTCATACGCGGGAATCATAAGCTCGGTGATGGTCGTCTGCGAAAAGCGGACGGGGCGTGAATCTGCATTCATAGGTAGGCGGTAAAGCGATGAAGTTACTTGAATCTTAGCGCATTAAAAACTTTTGAGCCGGGCTACTTTCAGGATTCCGGCTACACTTAGGCTATCGGTGATTTCTCCGTTCATAGCCATCCTCAACGCCTCAGAAAAAGGAAGTTTTTTTACCACCAGGTCTGCTTCAGTTTCCTCCAAGGCGTTCTCACCAAACGTTAAGCCTTCCGCAAGAAAGATAAAGCCCTCTTCATCTGTAACAGAATTTGATGTGTGAAACCTCATAATCTGTTGCCAGTGTGTCGCTATAATACCAGTCTCTTCTTGTAGTTCGCGTTTTGCCGAATCGAGTGGTGAGGTGCCCAACGGACAGCCGCCTTCGGGTATTTCCCACGAATATTCATTCAAGGTGTATCGATGCTGACCTACCAGCCACGTATTGCCATTATCATCAAGCGCCACTATGCCGATAGCTTTATTTTTGAAATGAACCTTGCCGTAAATTCCTTTTCCGCCCGCGGGATTGATTACCTGGTGCTCTTCGAGCATAATCCAGTTATTGTCGTACACCTGTCGCGTTGAAAGGGTTTTCCACGGATTATTCATTAGCCTTATTTAATTGGATATATTTCAAATATACGTTTGAATTTTGAACCCCGAATTTTGATTTTTACGGGAATATGCTTCGGTCATGGTTTTCACCCACGTTAATAGAAGCTGGCTGCGATGAAGCCGGTCGGGGTTGCCTTGCGGGCCCTGTTGTAGCTGCAGCAGTTATTTTCCCCAAAGATTACAAGCACAAAAAACTCAATGATTCAAAACAGCTTACACGTGAAGACCGTGAAAAGCTTCGGACGGAAATAGAACGCGATGCAATTGCCTGGGCGGTTGCTGAGGTAACCTGTGAGGAAATAGATGTGATTAACATTTTGAATGCTTCATTTAAGGCCATGCATCGTGCGATTGATAAGTTAACGCATAAGCCGGAACTTTTATTAATAGATGGCAACCGGTTTAATAAATATGCTGAGATTAATCACGAATGCATTATCAAAGGCGATTCTGTTTATCTTTCCATTGCTGGCGCTTCGGTTCTAGCGAAAACTTATCGAGATGATTATATGCAAAGCTTAGCGCACCAATATCCCGGTTATGGATGGGAAACAAATGTTGGCTATCCCACACAACAGCATCGCGCTGGTATTCGCGAATTGGGAATAACGCCTTTTCACCGCAGATCATTTACGCTGCTGCCCGATCAGTTGGAGTTGTTCGAAGAGGATTTACCGTTGCTTCCTTAAATGTGCCTTATTTTTCTTTCCGTAGAGGATCACCCGCAGTACAAATTAATTGTTGCTGCCAACCGCGATGAATTTTACCAGCGCAAAACAGCACCGGCAGACTACTGGCACGATCATCCCGAAATTTTAGGAGGCCGCGACCTGGAAGCGCATGGCACGTGGATGGCCATGAATAAGAATGGCCGCATCGCTATGGTCACCAACTACCGTGATATCAAAAACATTAAAGCGACAGCACCCTCTCGTGGGGCGTTAGTTACAGATTACCTGCTTGAAGCAGGAACGCCTGAAATCTATTTGAATAATATTGCTCCGGTGAGTGAGGTGTACAATGGCTTTAATTTGATTGTGGGTTCCGCAGAAGAACTTTGGTATCACTCCAATTATAAGAAGGGAATTTATAAGCTGTCTCCTGGATTGCATGGATTAAGTAATCATTTGCTGGATACCCCGTGGCCGAAAGTTGAGCGTGGATTAGATAAAATGAAAAAGATTTTGACTGGGAATGACATTTTTCCAAATCAGCTTTTTGAAGTTCTTTTTGATGATGTGATTGCCCCGGATGATAAGTTGCCTGATACCGGGGTGGGATTGGAACGCGAACGCGCCTTGTCCTCTATGTTCATTAAGAGCCCGGGTTACGGGACACGATGCTCAACCGTAGTTCTGATTGACAAGGATAACCATGTTCAGTTTTCAGAACGGGTATATGATCTGCAAACCTTCGCCTTCACCCAACAGAATTTTGATTTTGTAATCCAATAAAAAAGCCTCCCGGTTACCCGAAAGGCTTTTGAACTTGTTGGATTTGATTATTATTTAATAACCAGTCTGAAGATTTCGCCTCCTTTATTCCTAACGATGTAGATTCCCGGTGCAAGTCCCTCAGTGCTAAAACCCTGAACTTCTGAATACTGGCGAACGATCTGATTAACGCTGTTGTAAACGGTTACACTTTGTATGATAGTCCGGTCGCCCGACCTAAAGCTTGCGAAAGACCCACTGCTAATAGGGTTAGGAGAAATGGTAAGCTGTCCGGAATTCGACTCACCACTTGTGAAGTCCAGCGGCACGAGACTCGAATATTCAAACTCACCGTCAAAGTCAACTTGCTTGAGTCTGTAATACACCAGGCTAAGAACAGGATTTGTGTCTTCGAACTGGTAATCGTTTGGTCTGTTGGTTGTTCCGGAACCATCAACGCTTCCTAGTTGTGTAAAGTCAACTCCGTTCACAGAGCGTTCAATTTCAAAACGGTCATTGTTCAATTCAGCCGCAGTATGCCATTGTAATAATCCCGTGCCTGATTTGGTAACAGATGCTGTAAATGAAGTAAGCTCAACCGGTAAAGGGTTGGCCAGTATGGCAGAAGCAAGTGTAAACGGACTGAACGCGGTAACAGCACCCGATGTAACAATTGTTCCATTGGTAGCCGTGCCAGTTGTTCCGCCATTTCCATGGTTAACCCAGCTTGCGCCATTCCAACGTGCAACGCGAAGTCCTGTAGGATCTGTAATGTAGCCAGGCACACATGCCGCCTCCTGCCAGCTTAATGTAACCAATACATTTGATGCAGCAGGTGGAACTCCCGGGTTGCGATCTACGGTCCAGTATTCACATTTGCTGATGCTCGTGAATAGCGGATCGCCTGCAGAACCTAATCCATGATCAGCATTAAAATACCGGGCAATGAAGTAATGCGCGACAGCTGTTGGAGCAGAGATTGCCGCAGGTCTGTAGAATGCACCATCACCTATCGGGAAGGTAAACGCATCATTACCGGTTTTGCGCACCGGACCGTCCACAAAGCTTGCGTTGCTGGCTCCGGTAGTTGTAGCATCATTTTCAAAGTTGAGATAGTTCGCGGCTGTCGTATGAATCACACCCGATGTAAAGGTTGCGGTTATACTTATGGCAGCATCGGTATTCATAGTAACCGTTCCCGAAGCTTTGTTCATGGTTAATCTGCGGAAGGTCGGAGAAGCTGTGCCACCCTTGCTAACGTTTTGATTTGCCGTGGTGCCGGTAAAAACAGCTCCACCATTATTTGTTCCAAAAACAATTGGGGTACTGGAAGTTACCGTTACATCACCTCTGAAGGTGCTGGCGATATTATAGGCTGGCTGAATTGTTCCTGCTATCTGGTTGAAAACAACGTTGCCTGCAAAATCATCCGCTGTTGTTGCAGCCAGTCGGAATACACCCGTACCGGAATTAACGATTGTTGTTGTGGAGGCTGTAGCAAATGTATTTCCGCCTACACTTCCATCGGTAGTTGCGCCAGTTTTAGTGATGCTGTTGGTTGTTCCGTTAAACGTAGTTCCATCCAGGAATATAATAGGAGATGAGCTGGTGAAATTTCCGTTCCACGTTGTAGTGGGTCCGGTTCTGAGCGTGGATGTACCGGTTAATACCAGGTTTTGCGCTGTGGCACCGGTTTGCGTAAACCTTGGCATCGATAATTCACCAACGGTAAATCCTGTTCCGCCAACGCTAATCGTTCTTCCTGCTGCAAGGGTAGCCGAGCCTACTCCATTATCAACAAAAAATACACCTAATCCACTGGTGCTATTGACAATAATGTTTCCGTTAAACGCGCTTGCGCCCGTGTATGCCATCCGAATACGTGATGAACCGGTGTTCGTCAGTGTTAGGTCACCGTTGTAGGTGCTTCCGCTCACAAGTTCAAACAGTATGTAATTTGAGCCTGTATTAATAATAGAAGTTGCACCGTTGAATGTGTTGCCACCGTTTGTCCGGAAAAATCCGCTGCCACTTAAACGAAGTGTTGTTGTGGATTGAAAGGTCATATTTCCAGTGCCTGAGTTATCAGTCGCGCCCGTCTTTTCAATTAACGCAGGTCCGTTAAATGTTCCGCCTTGCAAATACACCTGAGGTGCACGGAAATCTGAATTTCCGCTATACGCTATTGTAGGGCCAAGCACTAAAGCAGCTGTTCCGGTAAGGAGCAGTGTCTGAGGGGTTGCAGCATCAGCTTGTGTGAAACGTCTGATGCGGAGTTCTCCTGTAGTGAAGCCGCCTGATGTCCCAACACTCATCGCTTTGCCTGCTGCAAGGGTTGCCGTTCCTCCACCGCTTTCGCTGAAGAAAATTCCTCCGCCAAAGGTTGAATTTACAAAGATGTTGCCATTGAATACAGTGCCCGGAACATTGTCGGCCATGCGAATGCTTGCCGTTCCCGTATTGATCAAAATCAAATCACCAGCTCCAAATGTATCTAGTGTTGTAAGTGCAAACCGGAAGAATCCTGTTCCTGAGTTCGCAATTGTAGTGGTTGCTCCAAGGAATGAATTTCCACCAGAACTGTTGTTGTCAGTCGCGCCTGTTTTTTCAAGATACGTAACGCCATTATAGACTGCTCCATCCAAAGCAATTTGAGGAGATCTGAAATTTACGTCTCCGTTAAATGTAGTGACTGGCCCGATTCGTAATAAAGCTGTACCGGTAAGTGTAAGTGTTTGAGCTGAACTTCCGATTTGTGTTAATCTTTTTAACCGAAGTTCTCCGCTACTGAAACCAAGTCCACCGGTTAGAAGTGATGCACCATTACCAAGTGTAGCACTGGCTGGTCCATTATTTCCTATATAAATGCCTTGGCTACCTAAGGTAGAATTGAACGTAATATTTCCGTTAAAAGCATTACCCGGTACGTTGTTTGCCAGGTAAATAACATTCGATCCTGTATTGGTAGCGGTCAGGTCGCTTTGAAAGACATCCGGTGAGAATTGTGCCATAGCCAGATATCCACTTCCGGAATCAACGAGTGTAGCACTACCAACAAATGTATTTCCTCCATTGCTGTAATTATCAACGGCTCCTTTTTTCTCGAGGTAAGAGGTTCTGTTAAATGTTGTCCCATTCAGGTAAAGTTGTGGTGAACGAAAATCAATATCTCCATCAAAAGTAGATGTTGGTCCGAGTGTAAGAATGGCAATACCTCCGAGGTTAAGCGTCTGAGGAGTTGGCCCGACTTGTGTGAACCGGATCAGACGAACGTCACCGGTAAGAAAGCCTGAGCTTCCTACAGCAATCGTTCTTCCTGCAGCAAGCGTTGAAGTTCCATTGACATTGTTACCGAAGTAGATTCCTCCTCCGGACGTAGAGTTTAATTCGATATTCCCGTTGAATTGATTCCCAGCAGAATTATCTGCAAGGCGAATAGTTGAAGATCCGTTATTATGCAGAATGAGAACACCGTTAAAAATATCGGGATTGGTAGAGCCTGTTAACAAGTGGTTACTGCCAGAATTAACCAGTGTTGTGGTTTGCATGAATGTGTTACCACCTAGGCCATCGTCATTTAACGCGCTATTTTTTTCGAGGTAAGCCGTACCGTTATAGCGGGTTCCATTTAAGGATAAACGTGGTGCAGTAAATGTAACGTTCCCGTTAAATTCAGAAGTAGGTCCTAAGATCATTCTGGCTGAACCTGTAAGCGTAAGCGTCTGAGGCGATGTTCCTGTTTGCGTAAACCGTCTTAACCCAAGCTCGCCAACAGAAAATCCTAATCCGCCTGTTGACATTGTATGATTAGCCCCTGCAGCAAAAGTTACCGCACCCGTAGCATTGATGGCGAACCGAATACCGAGCGCACTGCCAATGTTATTAAAAATAATATTTCCATTAAACTCATTACCCGGTACACTATGAGCCAAATAAATATAATTGCTGCCGGAATTAGTTATTGTAACATCTCCATTAAAAATATCGGGAGCATAATTGGCGGAGATTAAACTTCCGCTTCCTGAGTTTACGAGTGTAGATGTTCCATTGAAAGTATTACCTCCATTTCCATAATCGTCCGTAGTTCCATTTTTCTCCAGGTAAGTAGTGCCATTATACGTAGCGCCATGCAACAAAAGACGCGGTGAAATAAAGTTTACCGAGCCATCAAAACTGGAAGCTGGTCCAACACGAAGTATTGTTCCGTCAACGGTGAGCGTAAGATTTTGAGGCGCAACGCCAATCTGCGTAAACCGATATAAGTTCAGTGCTCCACTTGAGTATACACCTGCACTTATTGATCCGTTTAACGTAGAACTTGCAGTTGTATTCGCATTAAAAGTAATTCCTGCTGCTCCGCCACTGTTCGCGACCGAGATATTTCCAGAATATGTTGATGTTCCATTTTCTCCCATAGAAATAGAAGTTGATGGATGTGTGTTGGTAAGGTTGATAACAGCTGAATTAAATGAACCCGTAGCTCCTCCACCGGTCAAAAAGCGATGATTACTTTGAAGGCCCCCGGCACAATTTATTGTCAGCGTTCCACCAACAGAAATACCAGTATTAGCGCCCTCGGCAACCAGGTAAGACCAGCCATCCGTTCCGCCTGTTTTATTTGTGTTTAGTGTAAGGTCAGATAAAAACTGAGTGGTTTGTCCAGGGTGATTATGTGAAAAATAAATCCTGAAGCTTCCGGTATTGTTAAATGTAGTGGCACTTAAAAACTGATCAGCAGTGCCATTTCCTAACAATAAGTACCTAAGACCACTGTTGGTAATGGTGGTTACGCCTGTAAAAATATTACCACCTGTTCCGGCATCATCCAAGTCACCGGTTTTTTCAAACGTGCCGGTTCCACCATACGTACAACCATTAAAGAACAACCGTGGAGCGGTGAAATTTACATTTCCATCAAACTGAGAATTAGGACCAACAACAAGCGAAGCTGTTCCTGTCGCAAGAAGTGTTTGAGGAGCAGTGCCCAGCTCTGAGAAACGTCTTAACCCCAACTCACCTGTAGTAAACCCAGAGCCGCCAATTGAAATTGTTTTGGTTGTACCCGCGTTGAATATCGAATTACCTGCAGCATTATTAGAGAAGCGTATCCCCAGCGAGCTTCCGGTACTATTTAAAGTAATGTTACCATTAAATTGATTTCCAGCTACGTTGTGTGCCAGGTAGATGTAATTACTGCCAGAATTTGTTACCGTCAGATCTCCATTGAAAGCATCCGGATTTACGTTGGCTGTAAGTAAGTACCCCGCTCCTGAATTAGTAAGGGTTGTTGTTCCCTGAAAAATATTTCCGCCCGTTCCCGCGTCATCCGATGCTCCGGTCTTTGCGAGTGTTGCTGTACCGCTAAATGTTGAGCCGTTAAGATATAAGCGAGGTGCTGAAAAGTTTACATTGCCGCCAAATTGAGAGTTCGGTCCAAGTACTAAAACTGTTGTTCCTGAAAAAGCAGTAAGCGTTTGTGGTGTAGGGCCAACCTGTGTAAATCGGAATAAGTTTAATGTGCCGGCAGTAAACCCACCGCCTCCAATGGTTATAGTTTTACCGGCTGCCAACGTAGAACTACTCAAGGCACCACTGTTAAAAGTAATGCCATTGGTTCCGCCTGAGTTATTCATCACAATATTTTCGGCATAAGTCGCTGTTCCATTAACGCCCATCGTTACGACAGTAGATGCGTGCGTATTAGTTTCATTAATGGTAATTGGTCCGTTAAATGTTCCAATGGAACCAACGCCATTCAGGAAGCGATGATCGCTGCGCAGTGTACCTCCAACATTTATGGTTAAGCTTCCCTGGAACGTTACATGACTGTCATTAGCATCGCCAACAAGAAACGACCAAGGATCAGTGCCGCCTGATTTATTGGAGTTAAGTGTTACAGTATTGGCAAACGTTGTTGTTTGGCCGCTGTGATTGTATGCAATGCGGATCCGGAAGCTTCCTGTATTATTGAAAACTGTGACACCATTAAAGGTATCAGCATTCGTGTTGCCGATGAATATTTCTGCCGCACTGCTGTTGGTGATGGTGGTTGCGCCTTGAAAAGTATTACCGCCCCAGTAATTATCCGTACCCGCAGTTTTTTCAAGTGTAGCAGCTCCGTTAAACGTAGTGCCGTTTGTTGTAAGCTGTGGAGCACGAAAGTTTACACTTCCGCCAAAGGCTGATGAGTTGCTGATGATAAGTGAATTTGAACCGGTAAGCGTTACAGCATTTGCTGCGGTGCTGGTTTGGGTGAACCTGCTGAGGGAAAGATTGCCGGCAGTATACACTCCGCTTGAAAGGCTACCTGCCGTTTGAGTTACTGTTCCGGAAGCATTTCCAAAATATATACCGTGGCCAAGCGTAGAAGACACGATAATGTTACCGTTGATAGTTACATCAGCATCGTTAGCAACAATAATCCCTGCACCGAGGTCTGCGTTGCTATTGTTCAGTGTTACCGTACCGTTGATAGCTACTGTAGCAGTTGCGTTTCTTCCGATGATTGTATTAGCTGTAGAATTTCCACCATGGTTAACAGTCAAATTTCCGTTAATAATGTTACCGGCTGCATTAAGTCCGATTTGAATGCGCCCGGTAGATGTATTGGTTAACGTAACGTTGTTACTGAAAATATCCGGATTGGTATTGCCAAAATTAAGTTCGCCTGAACCACTATTGGTAATCGATGTGGTTGATTGAAATGTATTGCCACCGGTAAGATTGTCAGAAGTTCCATCTACTTTGGTCATCGCTACGGCTCCCTGGAAGGTATTGGCACTTAAGGCAAAGCGGGGAGAAGATAAAGTTACAGCTGCAGCGAAGTTACTGCTTGTAAGAGAAAGTGTTGCCGAAGTGTTTCCGGATAATGAAATGGATTGAGCAGTAGCACCTACCTGTGTAAAAGCTCTCAACGAAAGGTCTCCACATCCGGAGCCACCAACCGTGCCGATGCTGATAGTTCTTCCGGTGGCTAACGTTGAAGTTCCGCCATTGGCTCCAAAGACAACATCTCCTGTAGCATTGTAGTTAATGATAATGTTTTGATTAAACTGATTGCCGACACCTGTCCGGGCTAAGGATACAATACCGGTACCATTAACATTGACCACCACAGCACTGAAAATGTCAGGATTGGTATTACCGAATCTGAATTCGCCTGTTCCCGAATTTCCGATTGTTAGTGTATTTGAAAAAGTATTACCACCGGCTCCGTTATCGGTGTTATTATCTGTTTTGATTACGGAGACTGTTCCGTTAAAGGTTGAGCCGCTGAAGAAAATCCTGCCTGAGCTTCCGCTGATATTCGCGCTGAACAAGGTACCGTTAAACGTGGTGGTTAATGTTGTATTGAGCACAACAGCGGCTGCACCACCTGAATTAGAAATTGTTCCTGTAGTAAAAGTGCTGGTTCCTGTTGTAGTAAGATTGTTGCCCAGCAGATTTATAGTTCCCGTATACCCGTTAACCGTTATCCCCGGAACAATAGGCGCTATATCTAAATTACAATTCCCAAGACCGCTGGCATTAAAAACCGGAACTTCACTTCCTCCTGTACCCGGGATGGATGCTCCACCTGCACCACCTGATGTAGTCGACCAGTTGGCCGAATTGTTCCAGTTAGAGGCACCAGCCGCAACCCAAAAACGGTTCTGAGCATAGAGATTACCGGCAAATCCGGTAATGAGACAAACAAACAGAACCTGAAAGCACTTTTTCATACACACATCAAATTGAGGATAACCAACTGTTTTAGAAGACATTAGACTTTGCCTTAATTACAAAAGTAGAAACTTTAATCGACAAATACTGCCTTACAGGGGTATTAATTCATGTAAGAGGTTAGGGGTAACTACTTGGGCTTCTTTAAATTGCAGAGCTTGAAAAAGAAGTCAAAAATCCCCTTTGTCCTACGGATTATTCCATCCGTATTTCCCCTGATGGAGAGATTAATTCCGGCTGTTGCAAATCGGTTTTTTGCCTACCTGTTCTTCACTCCCATTGGCTACCCGACTCCGGAAAAAGAGTTGAAGTCAGAGAGTTTTGCAGAAAAATTTATTCTCGCGATAGATAAAACGTGGATTCACTGTTATCGATGGGGAGATAGTCCTAAAACAATTTTGGTTGTTCATGGCTGGGCCGGAAGAGCCACTCAATTCAGAAGGTTTGTTAAACCTTTACTAAAAGAAGGGTACCAGGTTATTGGATTTGACGGACCTGCACACGGAAAATCCACAGGTAAAAGCACGGATGTAACGGAGTTTGTACCGGTTATCCGGGAACTTGAAAAACAATTCAAAATTGATGCAATCGTAGCGCATTCCTTTGGTGGGATTGCCAGTCTTTACGCTGTTGCGGAAGGCCTAAGTGTAAAAATCCTGGTGAATATTGCCAGTCCAACGATAGCAGACGAAATCATTAATACATATTTGAAAGTTTTGGGTGCATCCCCTAAAACCGGGCAGGCATTTAGAGAATTTGTAATTCGAAAGTATGGTAAACCGTTCGAGGAGTTTTCTTCACTGGCATTGATCAGGCGTGTGCCCGATGATGTTAATCTGTTACTGGTGCACGATGAAAATGATCGGGAAGTAAGCATGGATCATCCTATCGAGTTGATTAAGATTTTCCCCCGTGCGCAGCTTTACAAAACATCGGGGTTGGGACATACGCGTATTCTTAGGGATAACGAGGTAATTCGTACGGTTGTAACATTTATCTACTCACATTCGTCAGAATCGTGAAAATTGAGGGGTTTGATAAAGGAAATCCGGCAAATCTGTAATTTAAAGGCTTGTAAATGGACTAATTGAGCAGATTTAACCGTTTAGGTAATTGTTTGGCACTTATTGAAACTTAAATTCCGAAGACCAGTATACGTTATAGCATTCAACTTTTCTGAGAACCCCCGCATCTTAAACCCGTATAATCCCAACACATGAATATTATTGAGACTCACAATATTTCCAGGCGCTACATCATGGGCTCGCAGGAAGTTAACGCCCTGCAATCCGTATCCATCACTATTAAGAAAGGTGAATATGTGGCTTTCATGGGTCCCTCAGGTTCTGGAAAATCTACCCTGATGAATATTGTGGGCTGTCTGGATACACCTACTTCCGGAACGTATTCACTTAACAATCAACTGGTAAGTGAAATGACGGAGAATGAGCTGGCGGAGGTGAGAAATAAAGAGATCGGGTTTGTGTTTCAAACATTCAACCTGTTGCCAAGAGCATCTGCGCTGGAGAACGTAGCGCTTCCGCTTATTTATGCGGGTTATGGAAAAGCTGAACGTGAAGAAATTGCCTTGGCTGTATTGGAAAGTGTAAACCTGGGCGATCGTTACCACCACAAGCCGAATGAGCTTTCGGGTGGTCAGCGTCAGCGTGTTGCGATTGCACGCGCGTTGGTAAATAAGCCTTCAATTATTTTGGCCGATGAACCAACAGGTAACTTAGATACAAAAACGTCTTACGATATCATGAACCTGTTTCAGGAGCTCCATGACAAAGGCAACACCATTATCATGGTAACGCACGAAGATGATATTGCGCATTATGCGCATCGCATTGTTCGGTTACGTGACGGATTGGTGGAGTGGGATCGTCCGAATGAAAGTGTGAACCGCGCTCAAGCGGTTGCTGCACACTAATCCTTTCTGCGGTAACGATCAAAATTCTTTACCTTTAAAGAATGAAGATCTACACAAAAACAGGCGACAAGGGCACTACCGCATTATTCGGTGGTAAACGCGTTTCCAAAGCTGATCTTCGCATTGAAACCTACGGCACAGTCGATGAATTAAATTCATATGTAGGGCTGGTTCGTGATCAACCGGTTAATCAAAATCGAAAATCCATTCTTGTAGAAATCCAGGATCGGTTATTTACAATCGGTTCTATTCTCGCTACCGAGCCGGGAAATACAAAAGTCAAAATCCCTTTTCTTATCGCAGACGATATAACTGTTCTTGAAAAAGAAATCGATGCAATGGATGCTTCACTTCCACCCATGAAATCTTTTGTACTGCCGGGCGGTCACCAGTCTGTTTCGTTTTGTCATGTTACCCGAACCGTTTGCAGACGGGCTGAACGATTGGTAATTGCACTTGATGCACAGGAAAAAATCGATGCCCTTGTCATTCAATATCTTAACCGGTTATCCGACTATCTTTTTATGCTTTCGCGGAAAATGTCGGCTGAATTAAATGCCGAAGAAATGCCCTGGAAGCCCAGAATGTAGATCTTTCGCAAGCATTAAGATTCCTAACAATCGTTAGTCTCCTTACTAAAATCATCCTATCTTGCCACCATAAACGTTGAGGTATGGTAGCTACAGAAAGCATTCAGGTTGAGCGGGTAAAACATTCACGAATCAGCCAGGTTGATTTTGCAGATTTGCCGTTCGGCAAGATTTATACCGATCACATGTTCATGGCCGACTATCGTGACGGAGAGTGGAAAAATTTCAGAGTTGTTCCGTATGGCCATATTTCGATAAGCCCGGCAACACCTGCCCTTCATTATGGCCAATCCATTTTCGAAGGGATGAAAGCGATGAAGTCACCTACAGGCGAGGTACTCATCTTTCGTGCAGCCGATAACTGGATGCGGTTAAATATTTCAGGTGAACGCATGTGCATGCCGCATGTTCCGGAAGAATTATTTATGGAAGGGTTGAGTACACTCGTTGCATTGGATCAGAGTTGGATTCCAAAAGCGGCCGGTTCATCGTTATACATCAGACCATTTCTTTTTTCTGCTGACGAATACATTGGTATCCGGCCTTCGCAGGATTTTACATTCATGATTATCCTCTCCCCGGTTGGACCATATTACTCAACACCGGTAAAAGTTAAGATTGAATCGCATTACACACGCGCTACAGAAGGCGGAACAGGCTATGCAAAAGCAGGCGGGAATTATGGCGGAGCAATTTACCCGGCTAAGCTTGCGCAGGATCAGGGCTATCACCAGCTCTTATGGACTGATGGAAAAACACATCAATACATTGAAGAGTCTGGAACGATGAATGTAATGTTCGTCATTGACGATACACTGATCACACCGGCACTAAGCGACTCAATTCTTGCGGGCATTACACGTGATAGCGTGCTGAAGCTTGCCAGAAAATGGAACATAAAGGTGGAGGAGAGAAGAGTATCGGTAAAGGAAGTTATTGAAGCCGCACAAAACGGCCGGTTGAAAGAAGCATTTGGTGCGGGCACTGCTGCAACCATTGCGCACATCGAATTGATCGGATATGAAGATAAAGATTATTACCTTCCGCCTGTTGCAGAGCGCAAGTTCTCCAACAAAGTATATGAAGAACTTGAAGGTATTAAACGCGGCAACCTGCCGGATCCATTCGGATGGATAACAAAAATGTAATCCTTGTTTTATTTTTTCTGTTGGTAGGGTTTTGTGCATATGCACAACCACGTCAGATTGTTGTGCTTAAAAACCAAACTGTTTTAGCGCGTTACAAAGTGGGTGATGTGATTTCGTTTGCGCGCGAAAGCGACAAGAAAATCCTGGAACAAAAAATCCTTGACCTCAACGATACGCTCATCATGATGAACCTGGATTCTGTATCGTATTTCCGGATTATGAAGCTGGATATCCGGGGAAGGAAAGAAAGTACTTTTGCGCAACGCCTTGGAGTGAAGTTGATGACAGCCGGGGTTGTTTTGCCGCTGGCAGAATTAATCAATACGGGATGGATTCAGGATGACAAGGATGCATCCATTAGCAAAGGAGTGGGAATAGCATCTATAGCCTTGTTAACAACGGGTGCTGCTCTCACGTTTATTAAGAAACCATATTTCAAACCCGGGCGAAAGCATCGGATATTGATTGTCAAGAAAGGCTCAACCTTTTATGAAGACCCCTTTCCTGCAAGGCCGGTTAATCCCTATCTCCCCCGAAACTAGGAGACCACCTTCAGAAATATTAATTGCCCTGCTGAATTTATTCAGGCATCTTTGCTGCTTATTCACATCATGAGCATTTTCACCACACCCAGTCGCATTATTATTACCTGCAACAAACGTCTGACGCCCTGGCTGAAGCTGGAAGTAGAAGAGTTGGGCTTTGAAGTGGTTGATACCTTTGCTACCGGTGTTGAGCTAAAGGGCACGGTTGAAGATTGTATCAGACTCAATCTGAATTTACGCTGTGCCAGCCAGGTGCTCTATTCTTTATATGAGTTTCGCTGCAATGGTCCGGATGAGCTTTATAAAAAGCTGATGACCTATCCATGGGAGAAAATCATTTCCAACGATGGATATTTTTCGGTGACCAGCCATGTTGATCACCCGAGTGTGAACAATACCATGTTCACGAATGTGAAAGTGAAAGATGCCATCGCAGATAAGATCAGAAGAGAAACAGCAAGACGACCTGATTCAGGCTCGGCTATGGATGGAGCTGTGATTAATCTATACTGGTGGGAACTCGATGCTGAAGTTTTTCTCGATACTTCCGGTGAAACGTTATCCAAGCATGGATACCGTAAAGTTCCGGGTAAAGCACCCATGCTGGAAGCGCTTGCATCAGCAACCATTCTTGCATCGAAGTGGGATCGCCAGTCACCGTTTGTTAACCCGATGTGCGGATCCGGAACGGTAGCGATTGAAGCAGTGTTGATGGCAACAAACCGCAGACCAGGACTTCTAAGAAAGAATTATTCTTTCATGCACGTGATCGGATATGATGATGCAGTCTACCAGGAACAACTTGAGTTGTTGAACCGAAAGGTAAAAGATGTTTCAGGATTAAAAGTTATTGCAACCGACATCAGTGAGGATGCCGTTAATGTTTCCCGAATTAATGCAGGCATTGCCGGTGTTGAACAGTATATTGACTTTGAAGTCTGTGATTTTGAAAAGACAATTGTGCCGGAGCAATCCGGGGTAGTTTATTTTAATCCGGAATACGGTGAACGATTGGGCGAGCTTGATCAGCTCGAACTCACGTATAAACGTATCGGAGATTTTATGAAGCAGAAATGCCAGGGCTACACCGGTTATATCTTTACCGGTAATCTTGAGCTTGCTAAAAAGATCGGCTTGCGCGCCAGTCGGAGGTATGAATTTTACACCGCTAAAATTGATTGCCGCTTACTGGAGTATGAACTGTACGCAGGGAAGAAAGAATAGTTATTCCTGAGCAGGCCTTGGCCAGATTCCGATAGTAAACATAACGAGGTATAAGGACCTCACCGTGTTAACGTTTGCCTGAAGATCAAGTCCGAAGCTGAAAAAATTGGGAGGTACAAACTTAATTCCCGTTTTCAGCGGCAAGCCAACTGTGGTAAAAGGTTCATCAACTCCCCGTTCATTCTTTCCCCACACAACCCCTAGTCCTGCCTGGTAATGGAAAATCAATCCTTTATTTTTTGCAAACCTTCCGAGCGTTAAGTCAACGCTATTAACCACTTCGCGATGTTCAATCGCCTCCATGCGCAAATATGAAACGGTATATAAATTCTTGTTCCTGATTAAACCGCCTTCAACGGAAAGTCCGATACTTAAATTGTCATCAAACCAATTTCCGACCCCTGCTTTTCCGTTCGCGTAAACACCGTCAAATGTTTTTTGTGCTGATGCCATTACCGGAATAAGCGTAACGAATATGATCACCAATCGCATCCTTAAAAATATGGGAATTCATTCAGCTTTTAGGTAAATCTTCAAAATTCATCGTACCCTGTTATATTTGCAGATTAATACTATTCTCAATGACAACTGAACAGTTGAAAGACCTTAAAACAAGAGTTGCCGCCCTCAGGCGGTATCTTTGACTATGATCGTAAGATCATTGAAGTAAAAGACGAAGAGCTTATTACTCAACAAGCCGATTTCTGGAATAATCCCAAACAAGCCGAAGCCACGCTGAAGAACGTACGCACTAAAAAGGTGTGGACCGATGCCTTTGAGAGCGTTAACAAGCTTATCGAAGACCTGGAAGTGCTCAATGAATTTCACGATGCAGGTGATGTAAGCGATGAGGAGGTTGATCGCGAATACACGCGAGCTGAAAAATCAGTCGAAGAACTTGAGTTTAAAAAAATGCTGAGTCGCGAGGAGGATCAGCTCAGCGCGATTATTGAAATCAATCCAGGAGCGGGAGGCACAGAAAGTAACGACTGGGCTGATATGCTCAACCGCATGTACATCATGTGGGGAGAGAAGAGTGGTTATACAGTTTCACAGCTTAACTACCAGGCTGGCGAGGTGGCAGGAATAAAATCGGCCACACTGGAGATTGATGGAGCGTTCGCCTATGGAAAGTTAAAAGCTGAAATTGGCGTGCATCGGCTTGTGCGCATCTCACCGTTTGATTCAAACGGAAGGCGGCATACTTCGTTCGCTTCAATTTTTGTGTATCCCAAAGTAGATGATACGATTAATATTGAGATTAATCCCGCTGATATTGAAGTGCAGACTTCGCGTTCAGGCGGAGCCGGTGGACAAAATGTAAATAAAGTTGAAACCAAGGTGCAGATGACTCACAAGCCAACGGGCATTGTTATCGTATGCCAGGTTGAACGTTCGCAGCATGCCAACCGCGAGCGTGCTATGCAGATGCTGAAATCAAAATTGTTTCAGCTTGAAATGGAGAAACGCCATGCGGAGCGCGATAAGATTGAAGCTGGTAAGATGAAAATTGATTTTGGCTCGCAGATTAGGAACTACGTGCTGCATCCTTACAAGCTTGTGAAAGATGCACGTACCGGAGTTGAACGAACGGATGCACAAAATGTACTGGATGGTGATCTCGATGATTTTATAAAAGCTTTTTTATTGGGTGCACAGGAACAAAGCACTCAGAATTAATTTCTGTGAATAAACCTCAGCGGATTTACACGCGTCAATTCTGGCTGCTATGCGCAAGCTCGCTTCTATTTTTTGCGAGCTTTAACATGATCATTCCAAAGCTTCCGGCCTACCTGACCAGTCTTGGCGGGGCTGAATACAAGGGCTTGATCATTTCGCTTTTTACGATTACAGCAATGGTCTCACGCCCTTTCAGCGGCAAAATTGCTGATAAGGTTGGTCGAATTCCGGTTATGCTGATCGGCATCGCTGTTTGTGTAGGCATTAGTTTGTTGTATCCGCTGTTAACCACGGTAACCGGATTTTTATTGCTCCGCCTGGTGCATGGATTCTCTACCGGATTTTCCCCAACAGGAGCAACCGCCTATCTATCGGATATTATTCCACACACCCGAAGGGGAGAGGCGATGGGCTTGCTAGGCACAGCAGGAACGGTTGGCATGGCTGCGGGTTTAGCAATTGGGCCAAGTATCGCAAATGATTTTGGGTTGGATGTTATGTTTTATGCCTCTTCGGGTATGGCGATACTGTCTATTGTTGTATTGCTTGGAATAAAGGAAACACTAAAAGTCCGGCAAGGATTTTCAACGCAGGTTTTTAAGATTCATAAAAGAGATCTGTTGGAACCTAAAGTTTTAGTGCCTTGTCTGGTTATGTTGTTGTCTACCTATGCGTATGGAGCTGTATTTACAGTTGTACCGGATCTTTGCCTGCATGTTGGAATTCTAAATGAGGGACTACCTTTTGTTTTCTTAACGATATCCTCATTGTCAATCCGTTTAATTGCCGGAAAAGCTTCTGACAAGTATGGAAGGAGAAAAATTGTTATTCTTTCAACCTTTATCATGGCAGCCGCTATGCTGGTGCTGGCATTGAGCACAACATCCATGATGCTCATAACCGCTATCGCCATGTACGGACTTGCGCAGGGAATGACTTCTCCTACGTTGCTGGCGTGGGCAACGGATTTGAGCGATGAAAAGCATCGCGGCCGCGGAATTGCCAGCCTGTATATTTTCATGGAACTTGGAATCGGAATTGGCGCCTTCATTTCAGGATTTATTTATGCAAATGATCCAGAAAACTTTTTTGTCACGTTTCTAACCTGCAGTTTACTTGCTCTTACAGCATTTCTCTATTTACTTTTTTCAAAAGCACAGAAGCCACCTAAAACCATACATGAGCTCACGGAACCCATAACCGAACCCATATGAAGAAAATATTTCTCTACCTCTTTTTCTTGGTGAGTGTTGGTGTTCTCCTGGCTGAAGTGAGTAATGCTGATTTTGTTTACCTGCTTTGTAAACCTGCCCTTATGGTTACGTTAGGTCTGCACTACTGGACCTTGCAGCGCGAACAAAATGCCGTTTTATCAAAGTCGGTTGTGCTGGCAATTATCTTTTCATGCGCAGGCGACACACTTCTTATGTTTCAGGGGAGGGACGGAAATTTTTTTATGTTCGGATTGGCTGCATTTCTGGTAGCACACATTTTTTATATTCTGACGTATCGGCAACACCAATCATCCGATACATCCAATGAGCTGCAGGGCTTGCAGAAAATCCGGTACGCATTTCCGATAATTTTATCCGGCACCGGGCTGGTCGTGATCCTGTTTAATCGACTGGGTGAAATGAAAATCCCAGTTTTGCTTTATTCGGCTGTGCTTACCGGAATGGTGCTCGTTGCACTGTTTAGATTTGGTAAGACCAGTTCATTAAGTTTTGCGCTGGTGTTTGGCGGAGCAATCTTGTTTATGATCTCTGATTCACTGATTGCGATTAATAAATTCCTGGAGCCATTGCCGATGGCAGGCAGTTGGATCATGGTAACATACATTGCCGCTCAATACCTGATTGTTACCGGGTTGTCGAAACACAAGAATTAATTATTGTAGGGGCGCATCCCGATAATTATCGGGATTGCGTCCCAAAAAAATATTGAATTATAACAACGTTGCTGTTGATGTGATCGGCACACTCAGCGCCCGCGAGATCACACAATTTTGTTCGGCACCTTTTACAATCTCCTCAAATTTTTCTTTTGAGATGCCCGGCACCGAACCTTTAATCTCCAGGTGGCTTCCGGTTACCGTAAGATTTTCAAGTGTTACGGTGGCAACCGTATCCAATGCAGTGGGTGTAAAACCTGCCTGACCTAAGGCAGCGCTGACAGCCATCGTAAAGCAACCCGCGTGGGCAGCGCCCAGTAATTCTTCAGGGTTGGTTCCTTTTCCGTTTTCAAAACGAGTTCCAAATGAGTATTGTGATTTATCGAGAACAGTGCTTTGGGTTGAAAGTGTGCCTTTGCCGGCTTTCAAGTCCCCTTCCCAGTGTGCGGATGCGGTGCGTTTCATATGAATCTGATTTTAGTTTGAATATTGATGTTTTGAAGATAAACAATATTCCCGCAAGGTTGGTTTACACGAATCGTTAATTAAATAATAAAAAAGGTGAAGCCGAGCCTCACCTTTCATTGTGTCGTAGAGACGCAAAATCTTGCGTCTCTACATATTTACATTACATTTTCTTCACGCTGCCACTTCCGCTGGCGTCAGAGTTAACCCGTGACGGATTGCCTTTGTATAAAACCGTTCCGCTTCCGCTGATCTCTGCATCAAGATCTTTGTTTACGGTAATTTCAACATCGCCTGAACCGGCAATTTCTATTCGGGCTGTATTGGTAACCAGATTTGCACCCAGTACTTTACCTGAACCAGAAATTTCAGCGCTCATGCTTTCGGCAGATCCCGATGCTTCAACTTTACCAGAACCAGAAATTTCAAAATCGGCTTTACCGGCAATTGTTCCGTTTACAGAAACTCTTCCTGAACCGCTCACATCAGCCTTCACATTTTTGAATTTACCCTTCAGGTTTATTTCGCCTGAACCGCTAACGTCTGTATCAACATCTCCAGCTTCAATTTCAGCGGTTAATGAACCGGAACCGCTTACATCTAAATTAATATCTGAGCCAGTGATTTTTGTTTGTGCGATAAGTTCACCTGAGCCACTTACATCAAGACCTTCAATGCTTGCAACCGTGATGTAAACATTTACTTTATCATCGCTTCCCCAGTTCCAGTTTTTCCAACTTGATTCCGGTCCGATAACCAGTCGGCCATCATCAACTTTGGTTTTAACTTTTTCAAGCATTTCAGAAGAACCTTCAATTTCAACTTTTTGAGGACTACCTTGCTTTACATAAACCTTACCGGCTGTGCGGAAGGAGATTTTCGTGAAGGTTGAAAGATTGCGCGTTTCGCGTTTTTGTGCGTAGGATGCTGAAGTAATCAGCAGAACGGCTGACAAGAGGATGAATATCTTTTTCATAGTTGGATTATTACTGGGTAAAGACTACACAAATTTACCGGAGTTGCATGGCAAAACAGGTTTATTTCTAATCTTTAGACGGATAAACGACCGGTTGCGTTACATGACTACTTCTTCTTTCCATACAATAAGCGACCCATCCACAGGAGAATACAAGGAAAAAGGCAGCAAATTCATTGCATTGGCATTTCCCGTTACTTCGGAAGATGATGTCAAAGCCCGGTTGATGGAGGTCAAAAAAAAGTATTTTGATGCCCGGCATCATTGTTATGCGTATGTTCTGGGTGCAGATAAAAATAAATTCAGAGCGTACGATGATGGAGAGCCCAACCATTCGGCCGGTGATCCTATCTTAGGCCAGATCCGCTCAAGAAATTTAACAAATGTGTTGGTGATTGTTGTTCGGTATTTCGGTGGGATAAAGCTTGGCGTTAGCGGATTGGTGACGGCCTACAAGACTGCTGCTGAAGAAGCGTTGGATCGCGCATCTATTGTTGAGCAGCAAATCACGGTAGTGCTCGTGTTTGAGTTTGACTATCAAGTTACTCCTGCAATTATGAAGCTGGTAAAAGATTTTGATTTGAGGATCATCAACCAGGAGTTTGGAGAAGCTTGCTCTATAAAAGCTGAAGTTCTGCTTTCGTGGAGAGATAGTCTGATGGAAAGAATTCGGTTATTAAATGTGACAGGTACTGTCTTTACCGTTACGGTGGATGAGTGGCCTGACAAAAATTGAGTAATTTATCGTCCTTAATTACTCCTCTATCGCTATGTCAAACCGGACTCCCGCGCTCAGCTTTATTTTCATTACTATGCTTATCGATATGATCGGTCTTGGCATTATTATTCCTGTAATGCCCGGTTTGATTGTTGAGCTATCAGGTATTCCACCGGAAACACCGCATCTTATGGCATATGCAGCCATGATTGGTATGTGGTTAACGATCTCATATTCTGGGATGCAATTTTTTTGCGCTCCTGTTCTGGGCGGACTCAGTGATCGTTTCGGGCGAAGACCCGTTTTATTGGCTGCGCTTTTTGGATTAGGAGTAGACTACGTATTTCTCGCATTCGCACCAACGCTAGGATGGCTTTTCGCAGGCCGGATTTTCGCTGGTATGATGGGCGCAAGCTTCTCAGCGGCCGGTGCGTATATCGCGGATATCAGTACACCGGAGAAAAGAGCACAGAATTTTGGACTTATTGGAGCAGCTTTTGGGCTTGGATTTATTCTAGGTCCACTTCTTGGTGGCTGGCTCGGCACGTATGGTTTACGTGTACCATTTATGGTATGTGCCGGATTATCTCTTCTTAATTGTTTGTTTGGTCTGTTTGTTCTACCGGAATCACTTAAGCCTGAAAACAGAAGAACATTTGATTGGAAAAGAGCAAATCCTGTGGGGGCTTTTAAAAGTTTCTCACGGTATCCGGTAATATTGGGACTGATATTCGCTCTATTCCTCATTTATATTTCAGCACACGCAGTTCAAAGTAATTGGAGTTTTTTTGTGATTGAAAAATTTCATTGGAGTACACTACAAATAGGGATTTCGCTGGGCGTGGTGGGAGTTGCATTTGCAGTTATTCAGGGCGGATTGATCCGAATCATAATTCCTAAGCTCGGACAGCACCGCAGCGTTTATTTCGGACTGGCTTTATATGCACTGGGTTTTCTATGTTATGGAATAGCACCGTATGGCTGGATGATGTATCCGGCTATTATTATTTATTGCTTCGGAAGTATTGCGGGTCCGGCTATTCAGGGAATCACGTCAACCATTGTGCCCCCCAATGAGCAAGGTGAATTACAAGGTGGCTTCACCAGTATGGCAAGTTTGGCTGCTATTATCGGCCCCTTACTAATGGGTGGGATATTCTACTGGTTCTCCGGAGCTAAAGCGCCCGTTTATTTCCCGGGAGCTGCTATGGTATTTGGGGCGATGCTGACAGTAATCAGCGCACTACTTGCGCGAAATACATTGAAGAAACACATCGTTAAAACCATATAATGAAACCAATATTGATACTTGGTCTGCTGCTTATGCTTCAACAAGCTTCTTTTAAGGAAACACAGCGGAAGCACAGCCGGGTAAAGACTGCCTATGAAGAGAAGGAGACAGTTGTGAAGCAACACTTTGCGGACAAGAATCTTTCGATGGATAAGTTTCAGTTATTCCTGCGCGCGTTTAAGAAAGAGCAAACTCTTGAAGTGTGGATAAAAGAAAAACAAAAAGAGCAGTTCTCACTTCTCCATACCTATGATTTTTGTTCGACCTCCGGAATTTTAGGTCCTAAAAGAAAGGAAGGTGATCTGCAGATCCCGGAAGGCTTTTACACGATTAATCATTTTAACCCGCTTAGTAATTTTTATCTGTCGTTGGGAATTAGTTATCCGAACGAATCGGATAAAATTTTAGGCGATAAAACGCATCCCGGTGGGGCCATTTATATTCACGGCAATTGTGTAACCATCGGTTGCATCCCGATAACGGATGATAAGATTAAAGAATTGTATGTGATCGCTGTGGAAGCGCGCAATGGCGGTCAGGAAAAAATTCCGGTTCATATCTTTCCCGCAAAACTTGATGCGAACGGATTTGATTTTCTCCGGAAGGAAACAACAAACACGGAAACTATTCGGTTCTGGGAAAATCTTCAACCTGTCTATCAGGATTTTGAATCTTCTAAAAAACTGAAGCCGGTCAAGGTTGACAAGTTTGGCCGATACACGCTCCAATAAAAAAGCCTGCCCCTTCGACCTGCCTGCCGGTAGGCAAGCTTTGCTCGGGACAGGCTTTTATAATTAACTTCCTCTATTACTTAAACGCGTTCACTTTCTTTATTCATCACTTTAGTCTGAATCTGGATCGATTCGCTGTGGATAAGCTTCAGCATGTCCTTGGTAAACTCCTCACTTAATCCCATCGCCATGCTCATCGCTAACCGTGTTGCGATAATTTCTTCCCAGCGATTAACCTGTAAGATGGTGACGTTGTTTTCTTTTTTATACTGACCGATTTTTTCGGAGATGTTCATCCGCTTGGCAAGCTTCTGCATAATCTCATCGTCCAGCTGATCAATCTGCTCACGCAGTACGGCAAGCGTATCCTTGAAGTTCTTGTTATCCGTTGAAGGCTTACGGGCAACTAATCCTTCAATAATGGTTCCTAAAACAGCCGGTGTAACCTGCTGCTTGGCATCACTCCACGCTGCGTCCGGGTTGATGTGACTTTCGATCATCAATCCACTCATATTAAGATCCAGTGCCTTCTGACAGATCAATGCAATCAGGTCGCGGTTACCCGCAATGTGACTTGGATCGCAAATCATGTCGAGCTCGGGTATTCTTGTTTTCAATTCGATGGCCAGATCCCACATGGGTGCATTTCGGAATGGTCCTTTTTCAAACGAGGAGAACCCGCGGTGAATTGCCGCGAGTTTTTTTATGCCGGCTTTGTTCAAACGCTCCAGCGCTCCGATCCAAAGTTCAAGATCCGGGTTAACCGGATTCTTCACCATTACAGGGATATCAACTCCTTTTAAGGAATCAGCAATTTCCTGGACAGAAAAAGGGTTTACGGTTGTACGGGCACCAACCCAAAGAATATTTACACCGGCTTTTAAGCACGCTTCAACATGTGCTGCATTGGCAACTTCGGTGGTTACCGGCAAACCGGTTTCTTTCCCAGCCTGAATCAGCCAGCTCAAACCTTCCGTTCCTGCGCCTTCATATTGTCCGGGCCGCGTTCTGGGTTTCCAGATTCCTGCACGCAAAGCATTCACTTTGCCAGTTGCTGCAAGTTGTTTTGCAGTTGCTATCGTTTGACTTTCTGTTTCCGCGCTGCACGGTCCACTGATCACTGCTGGTAAACCGTTTGTGGGTAACCAGGTTGACATTGGTTCAAGCTCCAATTCCTTCTTCATATCACAAAGTTATTTATTTTCGATTACTGTTTTTGTTTAAGCTCTATTCCATTCAACACCTCCCGGATTCGGTTGGCATCTGTCATGATTTTGTGAAGCTCTTTCACGTCACGTTTCATCAGGTGGTATTGAAATTTTTGCAAGTGCATGATGTATTCCAACAATGCCTGGCTCAGGTGCTCGGCATTCTGTTCAAAGATGGGCGCCCACATATCGGGTGAGCTTTTCGCAAGGCGAACGGTTGACGAAAAACCACTCCCGGCCAACGCGAAAATATTTTTTTCATCACGTTCAATGTCCAGTACAGTTTGTCCAAGGAGAAATGAACTGACGTGCGATAGATGTGACACGTAGGCAACGTGCTTATCATGCTCCCCTGCATCCATATAAATAGTGTTCATGCCAAGTGCTGCAAAAATCTTTTCAGCAATGTCCAACGCTTGTGCCGATGATTTTTCTTTTTCGCAAATGATGTTGGTTTTGTTTAAGAACAATCCGGAGAACGCTGCGGTTGGTCCGGAGTTTTCAGTTCCGGCAATCGGGTGCGCGGCAACAAACTGACCACGGTTTTTATGATTCGAGACAGCTTTGCACACCAAACTTTTTGTTGAGCCAGTGTCGATGACCACTGCATCTTTTTTTACGGAATCCAGAATAGACGGAAGAAGTTGACTCAGCACGCTAACAGGAATAGAAATGATAACGAGGTCTGCCGTAGCAATTGTTTTTCCTTCCGTGTCAATCCCGTTGACCAGACCCAGCTCAAGTGCTTTCGCGGCATGATCTTTATTTAACTCAAGGCCGGTCAATTCTGTAACAAGTCCAGCCTTTTTCAGGTCCAACGCCATTGAACCTCCAATTAATCCCAATCCGATGATGGTTGCTTTCATGATATGAGATATTAGAGTTTATTCCAGACGTTAGATTTTGCGTGTACGAGTTTTTCAATCCGGTCGGATGCTTCTTTCAATTTTTCAACCGGGCTGCAAAGCGAAATTCGAAGGTACCGCCTGCCTGCTTCACCAAAGATGAATCCGGG
>Ga0209174_10000252_pt1 | contig 41304 bp, 54 predicted proteins | sample JI91814BDNA_FD_187505 | JGI IMG/M metagenome (GOLD analysis project Ga0209174, IMG submission 187505) | Wastewater effluent complex algal communities from Wisconsin, to seasonally profile nutrient transformation and Carbon sequestration -... | ecosystem: Engineered > WWTP > Effluent > Algae...
CCTCGATCACTTCGGCATCCACTACGCCGTCGCCGTCGGATGCGGCTGGGGCGTCGATGGCGATCGGGTCGCCGTCCTCGTCGAACATCGGCGGTTCGTTGTGCTCGCGCTCGGCGCGCTCGGCCTCGTCTTGGTCGGCCTTCTCCCGCGCGATCCGTGCCTTCTCGGCGGCCTGCTCGGCCTGGACTTCTTCCTTGGTGGGCGGGCGCTCAGTGCCGGGTCGCCACATGTCGCCGACGCGGCGGCAGCGACGCACGGGCACTTCGACCTGGCCGTTCTCTTTGAACTTGTGGCCCTCTTCGAGGACTTCGAGTTCGACCATGAGGGTGATCCGTTCGAGCCCCGATGGCGCGTTGTCGAGCGTGCAGACGAGCGCCCCCGATAGATAGATCTCGGCCCGCTCGCCGGTGGGCCGCTCGTCGGGGTCCTCGATGTAGTCGAGAGCGTTGCTCGACGGCAGCCCTTCGGGCTTGTCCTGTACCAACATGGGGGTTACTCGGTCCCTTCACTGGTGGGGTCCGCAGCGGTTGCCGCGGGCATTGCTTCGGCGTCGCGGGCGGCGTCGGCCAGGATGTCGGCGACCTGCTCGGTGAGGATCCCGTCGGACTGCCAGCGGTAGAGCTGGTCGCTGACCTTGGTCAGGTCGACGTCGTCGAGATCGTCGGCGGAGTCGATGTCGGGGCGGCCGAGGATCGAGCGGTAGACAGCCAGCCGGCCGTCGCGGTCCTTCTCGGCGGATAGTCCGGCGTCACCGATGAGCCCGAAGTGCCGTTTCTCCAGTGCCTGGCGCATCCGCGATCGCGGCTTGTCAGGGTTCGCGGTGGGTGCTGTCGATCGCTTAGCGGCGGCCTTCTTCGCCGGTTCCTTGGCGGGCGGCTCTGCAACCGGCTCTGGTTCCGGTTCTGGGCACGGATCTGAGGTAGCTGTCCCGTCGCCGGCTGCGGGTGTCTGCGACTCGGAACGATCGGCAGTCGCGGCGGGGTGATCTGCCTCCGCTGTCGCTTCACGATCACCACCCGAATCGCGCTCCGGGGCCGGCGACGGGACAGGTTCAGGGGCCGGATCGAGATCCGGAATCGGCACCTCTTCGGCGAACAGCTCGTCGACCGTCACCGGTGCCGACTTCCGTACCGGCGTGACGGACACGGTGCCGTCCCACTGCTCGGATTCCAGGTCCTCGCTGGTGTACGAGATGCCCAGCAGCACATCGGGTGCCATCTCTCGACACACCTCGGACTGGGCTTTGGCCTTGAGCATCGCCTGGGGGTCGGTCAGGTACTTCTCGTTGCCGATGATCTTGCTGTTGGCGTTGAGCTTGAACTTGCCGGTCCGCTCGTCGATGGTCGGCACATAGCCGGCGCGGGTGGCGCGCTCGATGGTCCACGTCGAGGTGTAGTGCTCGCCTTCGAGGTCCCACCCCTCGACTGTCACTGACTCGTCGGACTGTGCGGTGGTCCGCACCTTGTATCTGCGAGCCTTCAACAGGCCCACCATCGTTCGCGCTTCGAGTGACGGCATCCCGTGTATCGGGACGACGCGCTGCAACGACTGGATCGGATTGAGTCCGAGTTCCCCGCCGTAGAGGATCGCGGCGGCCCCGTCGTCGGGCTTGCCGCGGAACCGGACCGGCACCATCTGCGTGTTGCACATGGCGACCGCGAGCTGGTGCGCGGTCTGCATCATCTCGGCGTGTGCCATGAGCATCTGTCGGGCGGCCAAGGACGGTGGCTGCGCTGGCGGTAGCAGTTCGAGGGAGCTTTCCTCGCGCTGCGCAACTTCATTCGTCATCTGGGGTAGTGCCTCTCTTCTGTGTTGGGTTATCGGAAGATGCCGCGGCGGTGAGCTTCGGCGAGTGCAGCTATTGCGTGCTGGACATCCGAGTTGGCGAGGAATCGCCTCTGCTCTTCGCTGGTCGGGTAACGCAAGCTGTTGATGGGCGACCCGCAATAGATGAGCAGCGCACGGCATGTGAAGCACAGCGTCGGGTCACCGGCGGTGGGCTTTTCATCGCCTGACATGTTCAGCACGCCAACGAGTTCCGCCGCGCATGCGGGGCATGTGACGGCCGAGGGGAGTGGGTGAGGTTTCATGAGTTCAGCGACTCCTCGATCTGCTTGACTGCCCACCCGGCCATGCCGACGGTCTGGATGCCGTCGTATCCGGGCCAGTGGTCTTCGGCGATGCACTTCGCGAATAGTTCGATGGCTGCGCGGTTTTGGCGGCGGCCGAGTTCGACGATGTCGGGGTCGATCTGGCAGACGCTCACGGTGTAGGGCGCCGACTTCGATTGGACGATGAACAGGAACCCGACGTCAGTAAGCCCGATTTCGGCTAGCCCGTCTTCGTAGAATGCCTGCTGCTGGTGGTAGCCGTAGTCCATGACGGCCCTTTGGAAGTGGCGAGGGTTGGCGCTGGTTGACGTCTTGTAGTCGAGGCACAACGGTCGGCCTGGTAGCTCGGGGAGGAAGTCTGGGCGGCAGCGCAGCCGGACGCCGGTGGCGTCGTCGTGCCAGTAGATCGAGTGCTCTGCCTGACCCTCGGTGAGCAGGCGGGCGGCGACACGGTGCTGGTAGACGCGGCCGGCCATGGTCTGCGCTTTGGCGATCTCCGCTTTGGCGATCGGGATCTTGCCTTCGCTGCGGGCCTTGGCGGCGGCTTGTTTCCACATGGCTGTGGACGTCGGGACTGCGGCGGGTTTGCCGTCGGCCTTGAGCCCGTGGACCTTCGGGTCGAGCATCGCGAGCCGGGCGCCTTTGCCGAGGACCATCTTGTGTGCGGCGTGACCGAAGTCGTAGTTCTTGTTTGGATCCCGCGGTGTCCGCCGTTTGAAGTCGAACTCTTCGGGGGTGCTCGACAGCAGGTCCCGTGCCCCGGACGAGGACAGTGACGCGTAGTCGCCGTGGTAGACGTCCTCGTCGATGTTGGCGTAGATGCCGTCGTTCTTCGGCACCGACTTCCTGACATCGATCCGGGCGGGTTGCTCCAGGAATCGATGCTTGAGCTTGGCGCAGTCCATCTGCTCGCGGCAGGCGGCGCACAGCCAGTGCTCGTGATTCGCGCAGTAGACGGGTCGCTCGCCGGGCTGTTGGCGGCTGTATTGCTTTGCGTAGCCGCAGTTCTCACACTTCGAGCGCGGCGCACCGGCGGCCGTCACGCGGACCGACTACGGATCGGTGCCTGCGTGAATGTGACCGCCCGGATCGCCGCGACCTTGCCAGACATCAGGCAGATCCGGCCGGGCTGGCCGTCCCAATGGTCGTGGTACACAACCACTTCCTTTCGTTCGTCGTTTACTGGCTCTCGATGCGTGGCGGTCTCTCGTCCGCAGACAGGGCAGAACCGGATCGCGTAGCCCGGCCATGCGCGCCCGTCGGCCATCAGTGCGTCCGCACGTAGTCGATGGCGCCGCCGACGATCACGGCGATCGAGAGCGTGATCGCGACGCCGATCGCGAGGGCGCCGACCGCGAGGACCAGGACTCCGAGGAGCACGCCGACCGCGGCGCTGACGGCGACGGTCTTCATCAGTCGCCCTCCAGAAGGCCGCCGGGCGCGTTGTATCGGGCCTCGAACTCGGCGTACGTCTCGGGGAATGCGGCGAGCAGCTTGAACGCGTTGACGCTGTCGGCCTTGCGCATCGCGGCCATGATCAGTGCGTAGAACGGGGGATCGGTGGCGCTGATCTCGCATGAGGCGCGGTAGTCGTAGAGGCTCATCGCGGGAGCGCTCCGAATTCCGAGGCCCACAGGACGCCGCCGACGAGCATCATCAGGATCACCGCGACGCAGAGCATCGCCTTGGCTCGCTGGGCAGCGCGCCGAGGTCGCAGCCCGACCGGTCCGGGCGCGCAGCCGCGCCCCTTCGGCGGCGATGTCGGCGCCGGGGTCAGCCCCAGCTCGTCGAGCGTCCGATCGAGCACTTCGTCCCGAGTGCGCAGCGCCTCCGCGGTGGACATCTGAGTGATGCAGCCGGGCGCGCATTCCTCGCCCGGCCATGCGGCGCAGGACGGGCACAGCATGCCGATGGTTGGGCGGGCCGGGATCCCGCATACGACGACGGGCTCGTTGGCGGCGTCACGCGCCGCCTGGAGCGCATCCTCTGGAGTCCAGATCGGGCGAAGTGGCTGGTCGGTCATCGGTCCTGGCTTTCAGAGGGGAGGGGGTTGGCGTCGGCGTCGAATTGCGCCGCGGTCACGGAGGCCGGCGATCAGGTGGTCGTCCACGTAGTCGCGGTCGCAGACTGGGGAGACCTCGGCGAGGTAGTCGGCGGCTTCTCTGAGCAGCGCCTCGGGCTCGTAGAGCCGTTGGTCCGCGCCGGGAGCCCCGGGAGAGGAAGGCTCGACCGGCGCGGACCGTGGCTCTGCTGCGACCCCAGCAGCAGAGATCGTGGCGGCGGTGTCACCGCCGTTGGCGAGGAACTCGGAGGCTTCGCCCTCGTTGAAGGCCTGGCCGTGATCGACGATCACGTGAGCGACCGCGACGACGACATCAGTGCCGAGAGCGACGAGCGACCGGAGCGTGCCGAAGGCGCCGCTCACCGGTCACCCCGTCGCAGCTCTTCCCAGAAGATGACCAGGGCCAGCTCGTCGATGATGCGGCGATGCTTCGCCACGCGGCGGGCGCGCAGATACCGGCGAAGCGCGCTCACCAGACACCGCCGTTCGTGGCGCCCGACGGCCCCGGCGCTGAGGCCGAGGCGCGTCGGACCCACGCCCTACGCTGCAACTGCCGAAGCGGGGAGACAGCCGCTCCGGCCACATAACGGGTTAGCCGCCCGTGCAAACGAGGGAGTCTGGAATGGCGCGAGAGATTGTCGCGATGGTCTACAGCGGGGTCCGGTACCCGATCAGCAACGACGTCGCCGAGTTCGTCATCAGCAAGATTGAGAGCTTTGAGTCCGCGCTGGGGTCTGACTTCGTCGAAGTCCCCACGACGGACGGCCGCCAGGTCCTGCTTCACGTCGGCCAGAACTTCCCCATCGCGTTCGAAGCCGAAGCCGATCGCTAGCAGGCGGATCTGCAGGGCTAACAGCTTCTCGATCGTCGAGAGCGAGCCGGTAGCGGCCGGGGCGCGGAGTGTCATGCGCTCGGCGCGCTGCTGGGCTTCGCGTTCCCTGATGAGCCGGGCCGCCGTCTGCTGCGGCGTCACCCCGCTCACGCGGAGGCCTTCGAGGCGGCGGCGCCGTCGATTCCGGCGAGCAAGGTTTCGAGCGGTACGTCAAGTGCGCGGGCTATCGCGACGATCTCGTCGATAGTGAAGGGGAGTTGACCGGAGAGTCGTCGGCCGAGAGTTACTCGGTTGAGTCCGATCTTTTCGGCCAGGGACTGGACGCCGCTTCCAACCCGGGCAATCTCGGCTCGGGTGTTAGCGGCAACCGTTCTCGTGGTGGACGATGCGTTCATATGAGAACGATAAACACACAGATGTAATTACCGCAAGCAATGCGCGTTCGAGTGTGTCGCTAGACGTTCATATTCGACACGTTCGGCAATGGGAATGCGCAAGCGGTGCGGCAACGTGCTAATTTGTGTGATATGAGCACAGAAAGTCACGCGGCGGGCGCGACATCCCCAGACGCGAAGGGGCGGCCCGCGGTATCTCGGATTCACCGTAGTCGCCAGATTGTGCGCAGGATCAAGGAGCAGATGGGTGGCCAGGACATGTCCAAGCAGGAGCTGGCCGACCGCACTGGATTGAATCGGGTCACGCTTCTGCGGCGGCTGAACAATCAGCTGCCAATCACGATCGACGAGGTCGAATTGATCGCCGAAGCACTCGACGTTGACTTCGACTGGCTAATAACGGGAGTGGGCGAACCATTCCCGCCTGGAGTGCCCCCGGCAGGATTCGAACCTGCGGCCTTCTGCTCCGAAGAAGGACACTCAGAAAACATCGTTGACCTGGATAGATACCGGGGAACCCACTCAAGAATCCACGCCCGGGTTAGCGCATGAAATCGATTGCGAAAAGGCTCACAATACGAAACCTTGAGCCCGTTCACAGCGAATTAACAGGCGTGAAAGTTCAACACCTCGACGACTGGGCATTGTCGATGCATGGCGAGCATCGGTCGTACACCGTTATCAGTGAGCGCACGCGAGTCCTCACGCAATTCGGTCATGAGACCGGAATTCAGCCCAGTAGCGCTAGCTCTCTAGAGATCGCCCAGTGGATGGCTGAGCATCGCCACATATGGTCGCTCGGCACCGCCGGCACCTACTTCGGCTACCTCAAGGCCTGGTATCACTGGCTCCAGGTCACCGACCGTCGAATCGACAATCCGATGGTGAAGCTGAAGCGACCGCCGGCGCCCGACCGCGAGCCACAGCCAGTCTCCGACAACGGCCTCGTCCGCCTGCTCACCACGCCAATGCATCACCGAACTCGAATAATGATTCTGGAGATGGTGTGCGCCGGGAAGCGGTGCAGCGAAGTCGCGGCAACGCAGGGCGAGCATTACAACCTGGACAGCCTGTCAGTGTGGATCGACGGGAAGAACCACAAGAGCCGGTCGGTGCCCATGCATTCGCTGCTGATCGAGGTCGCCAAGACAATGCCGCGGCGGGGAATCTGGTATCCGTCGAACTCGACGAGGCCAGGGGAGCACATTCTGGGCAAGTCGGTGTCGCACATCGTCAGCCTGGTAATGCAGCGCGCCGAAGTCCCCGGGACGGCGCACAAGCTGCGACATTGGTTCGGCAGCACATTGCTAGACGACGGCGCCGACCTTCTGACGATCCGTGACCTTCTGCGACACGCATCGCTGGCGACGACGCAGATCTATACCAAGACGCCGCAGCGTCTACACCGGGAGGCGATCAATCGGCTCGACCCATGGAGGGGACAGGCTGCGTCCTGACCCCGTCGCGACGGTGTTAGTCTGCGCGCCGTGGCGCAGTTCCGGAAGTCGAAGAAGGTCGGGCCGTTCCGTTTCACTTTGACGCATCGCGGGATCTCGACCAGCGCGGGAGTGGGTCCGGTGCGGGTGAGTCGCGGGTCCGACGGCAAGTATCGGCGCACGATTCGAGCACCAGGCGGGATTGGGCTCTACGACACGAAGGTGATCGGCGCTGCCGGCAAGGGCTCGAAGGCTCAGCGGGCGGCGGCCCGGCGGGCTAGATGGGAACCGCCGGCGTCCGGCTGGGACGCTCCGGTATGGCGGTCGAAGTGGCTTGGCGCGTTCGTGATTGTCGCGTTTGGGGCGTGGGTGACTGAGATGGTTCTCGCGTTCTGGATCTGGCGGTAGTTTCGTTCTCCCGCTTACCTGCGTTTGTCGCCTTCGATGCGCTCGGTGCGTTCGGTGCGGATCTCTTCGCGTAGGCCGCCGATATCGCGTCCGACCTGTATGAACCCCGCGAGCATCTCGTTGCGCATCTCTTCGAGGTCGGCGCGCATCGGGGTGCCCCGCTGACGCCACAAAGCCAGACCAGCCAGGACAGCGGAGATTGATGCGGGCAGTCCGATGATGAACAGGCCAGCCAATCCAACCGCGTCGTCAGGCTCGTACGCTTCGGAGGCGATCCACAGCGATTCCCAGATCGCGGTCACCGAGCGTGGACGTTGGCCGCAGCGACACCACCACCGATCACCGCGAGCACGATCTGCGCCCAAGTGGTGTACGTGGAGTCCGTCAGCAGATGCAGGCCGACCAGCACGCCCTGGAGCGCGGCGATCACTAACTGCAGGTTCGTCCGCAGGGTGGTGACCGACTTCCATGACGCGAGGGCCGGGGCGAGGATCGAGCTGGCCAAGCCGATCCAGCTGGCCGAGTGAGTGTCGTCGGTGGCGGCGATGATGAGCGGAACCACGAGGTAGAGCAGCGCGCGGGCCTGCTCTGCCGCTATTCCCCACCGGCGGCTCCGGACGTTGGTAATCACCTCGAAGATGTCGGTCATGTCGATGTCGGTGTCCTTCCGAATGTTGTTGTAGGCAAGCACGAATGCGAGGGCAACGCTGGTGATGCTGTAGAGCCCGCCCCAGAGGAGTGCGGCGAGTACCGCCGGGTTGATCGGCGCGTCAGGCGGCGGCCGGTATGACACGACTGGCCCATTCGCGGACATGCTGGGCGCACAGCCCGAGGTAGGTTTGGCCTGGCCAGACCTCGGCGAATTCGTAGGTGATGTGCGGCTTCGTCGGCGGGTTGTCGAGCGCGAAGGTCAGCGCGATTTGCGCGGCTTTGGCTGCGGCTGCGGTCCCGGTGAGTGTGTCGGGGTTGCCGCGCCCGATCAGTCCGGCTAGGGCGCCGGCCAGCAACTGGGCGCCGTAGCCGGCGAGGCCGGGTGTGCCGTTCGACAGTGCGCCGAGGATGTCGGGCACGAGGATCCCGGCATCGGCGCAGATCTCGGGGATCACCGCGACCATGTTCTGCACTGTCGCAACAGGATTCGCCAGCTCGACGCGGGTCACGAGGTCGTAGGCGTCTTGCATGATCTCGCCGGTCTTGCCGAGCGGAACCCGCGCGTACATGTCGGGCCGGTTGGGGTCGCTGACGTTGGTGGCCCAGCAATGACGCCAGTCGGTGACATCGCCGTAGCGCCATGACGAGATCCCTTGCCCGCCAGGATCAATACCGCGATAGAAACTGCCGCCGGCTGGCCTGGTGGGATCGCCGAGGCTGAATGAGCACAGGTAGTTGTCGGGGAAGCTCTCCAGCAGATACTCACGTACCAGTGCGGCAACGACTGCGCCGGCCGAGTAGCCGCCGACAACGCACTTCATGCGCGGGTTCAGCCTCAGGCGGCGGTGGAATTCGCCTTCCCACGCGTCGAAGGCCTCGTGGACTCCCCGCCACATCGACGGGTCGCTCACGTTGCCGGCCGCGCCGACAGGGATTCCGCCCATGGCGGCCGACCACGGCGTATTGATCTCCTCGACGAGGTCGGCGTTGGCCTGGCATACCCGGCTGACGTAGTCGAGGCCTTGAATTCCGCCGGTGCCGCGGAACACGAACGCGGGGTGCCTCGGCTTGGCGGTCGGGACGATCGGCGGGGCCGGGTCGAGCATGCCGAGCTGCCGCTTGGTGGCCCAGTCCAGGGCGCCGATCGCCGCCATCTTCGGGGCCTTCCTTGTCCCGCGGTCGATTTCAGCGTTGCGGTTGTTCTGGAATCTCGGCAGGGCACGCCCGAATCCCTCGGTGTAGAGGTCGCTGGTGTCAGTGGTGCCGAACCCTTCGGCGGCGCCGTAGGTGAAGCGTTTGAGCTTGTCCTTGGCGACGGCGATGGACGGGTCGCGGTCGCCGACCTTCTGCGGCGTTGCCCAGGACATCAGCCGACCAGCTTCAGCATCGCGGCAGTCGCGGGTCCGACCTGCCCGTCGGCGACCAGCGGCGGGTGTAGACGCTGGTAGTCGCGGACCTTGGACTGAGTGTCGGGGCCGAAGTAGCCGTCAACGACGATCTTCGAGTAATTCCGCTTGAGCCGGGTCTGCAACGAGATGACCCGGATGCCTTGGTCGCCGATCCGGATGACGCCGAAGTTCGCATACGCGGCGGGCACACCCGGCACCTCGACGACAGGCGCGGGCGCCGGGGCGACACCGCCCATCGCGGACTGAATGTCAGCGCGGAATAGGCCCATGTCGATGCCGCCCGGGTCCCACTTCCCTTGTGCCGCACCGGCCCATTCCTTGTGCCCGATCGAGTGGGAGGCGGGCTGGCCGAGGTGCTTGAGGATGGCGGCGTTGCCCCGGACGTAGGCTTCGTACTGCCGGTTGGACCAGGGGGAGTGATGCGGCTTCCCCGGTGATCCGCCGCCGTCGTTGGCGGCCTCGATGCCGATGGTGCGGAAGTTCGCGTTATTGGCCGGCAGCCCCGACCAGGACCCGGCGCCGGCGTGCCAGGCGACCCCGACCCCGCACAGTGTGTACTTGCCGTCGGGGCTGAGGTAGAGCTGGGACGCCAGCCCGAGGCTCGGGTGTTCGGCGATGCCGCGCGGGGTCTCGCCGAAGCTGCCGGTGTGATGATCGACCACGCCCCAGATCTCGCCGAAGTCGCCGTGTCCACGCTCGAACGCACCCGGGTAGATGTCGCATTGCAGCCCTTCAGCCCGCAGGACGTCAGGCAGCCAGGTTGGATCGCTCATAGCAAATACCTCCGATTGGTGTTGCAGTGGTTACGAATTCGAGAGATGCCGGCCGGGAGCGCCGGTCAGAACATCAGGAAGAAGTCGTCAGCAGACGGGGTCGGGGCAGGGCGTAGCGCGATGGCCCCGCCGACGGCGGCAGCGGAGAGGAACGGCGTCCAATCCGCTTGATAGGCGCCGATGTCGTTCACGACGTTCGAGCCGACGACCATGCCGTGGTTGGTGCCGACGTTGCTCCACTTGTTGTATTCCGAGGCCCACCCGTTGCCAGCCTTGGTGCCCGAGTGGGCGACCGGGCCGGCCGAGGCGGCGGGGTAGGGCGAGGACGAACCGAAGTTCGCCGAAGCGCCCCACGCTGCGATGACAACGGCGCCGAGGGTGACCGGGGACAACGAGGCAGGGGACAGCGTCGTCGAGTTCGCGAGCGCGCCGCTCGCGGCGGCGACGTCCATCGGTGTTGTGCCGTCGACGCCGGAATACTCCCGAATCCAGATGTCGCCTCGCGCAGCAACATTCGGCGCGACCGTCAACGCGGTTATGCCGGCTCCGATGTTCTTAGCCGTCAGGATGTGCAGGTAGGTGGAGTTACCCAGCTGCGCGAGCTGCGAGGTAAACGTCGCGGTGCCGCCGGTGGGTGTCACCGTCACCGCACTAGATGTGCTGCCTCGCATGAACACCACGGCGACCAGGAAGTTCCCGGCAGTGGGGCTGATAGCCACCGACTGGCCGCCCGTGCCGATGTTCGTGGCGCCGCTATCGAATGTCGTGGCAGCGCCGACAGCTGCGATGCCCATTTAGGCCTGCACCCCGAACGCGATGCAGTGGTATTTGCCTGCGGTCGCGTTGTAGACGATGCCGAAGTAGTGCCACTTACCGGCTGTTGTTGCCGATGGGACGGTCACGCCGATCGCGTCAATCGACGAGCCGAGGGTGATGGTCTGAGATGAGGCCGTATAGACCCCGATCAGCACGCTCTTCTGGCCGGACAGGTTCGTCGACAGGTTGAAGGCCGCCGTCTGCGCCGTGCAGTAGAACTCCTCGTACAGGCTCGTGTCGATGGTCGGAGCCGTAGAGCTGCCGGTGGATCCGATACCACGAACACCAGTCCCGGTAGCCCCGGTCGCGCCAGTGGCCCCGGTAGCCCCAGTCGGGCCGGTCGGTCCTGTTGCGCCCGTGCCTGTCGCCCCTGTCGGCCCCGTCGCCCCGGTGCTCCCCGTCGGGCCGGTAGCTCCCGTGGGGCCGGTGCCGCCAGTGGGACCGGTGGGGCCGGCTGCGCCAGTCGGCCCGGGGGCGCCTCGGAGATCTGTCCAGATCCAGTCGGTTCCGTTCGACCAGTAGACCTGGCCGTCCGATGACGTGACCCACAGCTCGTGCAGGTGACCGCTGGCGGCGGGTAGCGGGTAGTCGCCGACTCCGTCGATCTCGAAGCGATCGCCCTTGGCGCCAGTGGCTCCAGTCGGGCCAGTAGGCCCAGTCGGTCCCGTCGGACCGGTGGCGCCGACACTGCCGGTTGGGCCAGTGGCGCCGGTGGCCCCGGTCGAGCCCGATCCGGTAGCGCCCGTGGCGCCGGTCGGCCCCGTGGCGCCTTGCGAGCCAGTCGGACCGGTAGCGCCCGTGGCTCCGGTGGCACCCGTGGCACCCGTGGCACCCGTCGCGCCTACCGATCCTGTGGGGCCGGTCGCGCCCGTGGGGCCTTGGTTCCCGGTAGCACCCGTCGGCCCTGCTGGACCAGTAGGACCAGTCGAGCCGGTGGCACCAGTAGCTCCGGTGGCGCCAGTAGCTCCCGCACCAGTCGGGCCAGTCGCGCCGCTCGGGCCTGTCGCTCCCGTGGCTCCGGTGGGTCCGGTTGCCCCTGTCGGGCCTGCGGCCCCTGTCGGTCCGGGTGCGGAGGGTCCAGTCGGTCCGGAAGGCCCAGCTGGCCCTTCGAGGGCGACGGTGTCGTTAATGGGTTCGGTGACAACGCCTTCGACGCCTTCGCCGACTACCTCGTAGTAGTACGTGCTCACTCTCCGTCGTTCCTCTCGAAGTAGCCCAGCCGCAGCGGCTGCTCGAAGCTCGGTTCGGAACCTGCAGCTGTCGAGATGACGACGCGGTAGGTGGTTTCGTCTTTGCAGAGGTCAGCGATCTCGGATTCGATCCGCATGGTGACTAGAGAGCCGTCGATCACTCCGTCGACCCGCTCGGGCACCTTGGGGTCGATGTCGATCAGGCAATAGATTTCGGCGCCATCTGGCCAGTCGATCGGGTTGCCGTCGACGGGTGCATCGACTCGCCGCAGCGTGATTTTGTGATCACAGTTCCGCGTCAGCGTTCGCACCCGAGTCGGAAGCCTGGGGGTGTCGTAGTCGGTCATCTATTCCTCCTCATGAATGAGCAATGCCGGCGCCCCCTTGAGGTAGGGAACCGCCGGCAATGTTGTTGGGGCAGAGGGTCTTTAAGACCCGCGTCGAGAGGGGATCATGCGCGGTTCACCGACATGGCTGATGCGTCGAACTGGGTTGCCTTCGTTGACGCGAGTAACCCTTGTGGATAGGCGTTGCCGAGGAAACATCGGGGTTTGCCGGTGAAGAAGTATTCGGTGCCGTTGATGGAGACCTTGTTGGTGGACACGATGACGGTGACGGTGTTCCAGTCAGTGGGGGTGACGGTGTCGATGTACCGGTCTTGGAGGTACAGGTCATGGGGGTGAGCGCCGTCGATGTACAGGCGGGCTGGTGTGTCGCCGTCGCCGAAGGCGGCGATCACATACCGTTCGGCGCTGACAGGTTCGGCGCCGAACTTGAATTTGATCGTGAGCTGATTCGCCCCATACGGCAGTTCGCAGAAGGCGGAGGTCTCGCCGTTGAGGGTGAGAATGGCGCCGTCGATGTCATAGTCGGGCGCGGAGCCGACCAGTGGAAACTCAGTGAGGTCCCGGCTGGAGGCGTCGAGGAACAGCAGAGGCGTTCCCGGTGTGGTGCTCGTCCCAGTGATGTCGGAGTGGCCGAGGGGGGAGGCGAGCCGGTTGTACAGCGACCGCATGTTCGCAATCGACAGGGCCGACGAGTAGACGCGGCCTTCGTAGATGCGGCCAAACCACGGCCGCTGGCTAGAGCCGCTGATGTTCTTGTAGCCGAAGGTTGCGTGGGAGGCGTTGAGTGGCATTCCGGATTCCACACTCAGCACCGCGGACCCGCTCGTCACCGAGAACGCGGCATAGTCGGTGCGAGCGAGGAGGACGCGACCGTCTCCGACATCGCCGGCCTGCATCGCATTGGCGCGGAGCTTCGTGGATAGGTTGGTGCCGAGGTCGGCCAGGGTCGCCCCGATGGTCACTTCATTGGCCAGCGAGGCGGAGGCGCGGAACGTGTAGGTCGTCCCGTTGATGGTGACCGTCTCGCCGTCAGAGGGCAGGCCGGAGAACAGGATCGACTTGTAGTAGCAGGTTTTCGTGGTGAAGTTCGCGCCGCCCTGCGCCGTGTACAGGGTGATGGTTTGCGCCGTGTTGTCGATCGACGCCGACAGGAAGGTCGGGACTCCCGAGGCAAGGGTCTCGCCGTGCAAGAAACTCATCCCCGCCAGGAACAGCCCAGTGCGGGCGAAGGATTGGCCGAACGAATTGGAGAACGGCGTTCCCCCGCCGGTGTAGCGGGCGTCGATGACCGAATCGCAGTCAGTGGTCGTCCACAGCACCCACGCGGAATAGGTGAGTCCCGTTGTGGCGGTGACCGCCGTGGTCGACACGACTTTGTTGTTCCCGACGAAATTCAGGTAGTCGGGGCTGGAATCCACGTAGGCGGGGTCGACTGGGCTTGGCGGGTCAATTCGGGCGTTGCTGCGGGGATGGATCCAGGCGTACTGGTCATCTGGTAGCGGGGACACTCGAACCAATTTCATGACGGTCGGGGCGTTGCCGCTGCCGCCGAGACCGACATTGAAGGCCACCAGTAAGTCCTCGCCGTCGACGCACGCCTGGGGGTAGTTGGTGTACACGTCGTCGCCGCTGATGTTGATCCCCGGACCGAAGTCCGGGACACCCCGCCGTGACATGAACAGGGCGACGTTCTTGCGGGCATTGACACTGTTCTGCTCGATAGCCCGCGTGGAGTGAACGCGACTGTCGCAGGTCGTCATCACCCAGCGGCGACGCCCGACCTGCTTAACCCCGATTCGAGCGCTCGGGACTCGAAGCTTCGCCGACACCGACGGTGTAAACGTCTGCCCCCCATCGGTACTCGATGCGACGAGGAACATGTCATCGTCGGTGCCGGACATGTTGAGGTTGCGGGACAGGACGAAGATGTTGCCGCCGGGATCTTCAAATACGACCGGCTCCCAGGCGGTGAAGTCGCCGAACAGGCTGGTGTCGATACGGGTCAGGGTCCAGTTGTTGTCGCCGTCACCGAACAGCACACCGTTGTACTTGATGTGCCGGGTGAATGAACTCGCTATGTCGGGGGTGGTGGTGTAGGCGTCCGAGGTGAACGTGACCGGCAGAGCAACCCGACCATCAGAGAGCACCAGCCCATCGGCCGACGACGCCGCCGAGCACTCGGAGCCGTCGAAAATAGGGAAGGTGGTGAGCCCGTCATCTTGGAGGCCGTAGCTCGTCAGATCATCGGTCAGGATCGGCTTGTAGTTGTTGCTGGAGTCGAACATGAACCGCTGCGTTGTCCATTTGCCTTCAGGCGCAGTCAGTTTCGACAGGTAGTGAAACGCTGTGTCGAACCATTGGCACCACAACTCGGTTCCGACCCGCACGAAGCACGGCTGCCACTGGGTTGACCAGCCGGGCTCGGTGATCGGATTAGTGCAGTAGTCCGAATCGCCGAAAGGCTGGAACGCCTCAGACCATGTTGCGCCGCCATCATCGGAGGTCTTCATCCAGATTGCTTGCCCGGCAGCGCCTTCCGCCCCGCCATCGTTGGCAGCGACGGCGAAGAACAACCTGTCGCCAAACGTAGCAATCGACGCCATTGCGAAGTACGTCAAACCCGACGGGTCGGTGTAGGGATCCCACACCGTCTGCGATGTGACCGTCGGGTCATAGATACGGCAGTCCATCATCACACCACCTGTTCAATGATCGCGGTTTCCAGCAGCAGCTCGTTGAGGCTTGAGGCGTTCGCCCACTGGGCTGTTAGCTTCACTACGGGGCTTGCTGCGGTGGTGTCGACCACTGAGGTTCCTGTAGTGGTCGAACCGATCGAGTTCCAGCCGCTGAGTGTGCACAGCCCGGACCCGCCTGCGGTGAATGTTCCTGACGCACCGACGGTGCGGACCGTGACGTCGAACTCGGCGTAAATATCTTTGTGGGAACCGGAACTGGCCTGGTTCGGCACTGCGATGAAGGTTTGCGGCGCGGCGTTCGTCCCGATATAAGCCTTGAACGTCAATATCCCCGACGACGCAGCATTGCGGACGCTGCCCGCCACCCGAATCCGAAAAGTCGACCCTGCGGTCAACGCCCCCGCCTCCAACGTCATTGATACGACGTCGGTTTCAGTAGTCGAGTTAGTCAGCGCGAATTGGGTGGTCCTGGCAACGGGGGCCATCATCACCCGGGTCGTTGAGGCCGGGATCGTCGACAATCCCCGCTTCAGTTTCTTGCTGCTGTCGGTGGCGTCTTTTTGTTCCAGGCTGGTCATCGACGCACCGGTCAGCGGGGCTTTCAGGGCGAGCGCTGCGGTGAGCGTCGCCGCGTAACTCGCATCGTCATTGATCGCGTCAGCCAGCTTCTTGAGAGTGTCCAACGCGCCCGGAGCGCCGTTGATCAGATTGTTGATGGCCGTCGCGACGTCGGCGGCGGTCGCCAATTGTCCTGTCGTCCCGTTGATTCGGGCGAACAACCCAGCACTAGTGCCCCACACATCCCCGTTCACCGGAGCCGTTGGTGCCGTTCCCGGGGGGATGTTTAAACCCGCGCGGGTCGTTGTGGAGGCGAGAGTCACCAACTCCCCACTCAAGGTGACCACCCCGGTCTGCCGATCAATCGACACCACAGTGGTTTTCGCCGCGCCCAAGTCCGTGCGTGATCTGATAACGAAGTTGGATCCAGCATCCGAACCGGTCTCAGGATCAGCATTTGCACCAATCACCCAGCGGGCCAAATTGGCGGTTCGGAACGAGACTTCCCGGGTTTGTCCCGCTGCCGCGTTGACCTGGACTGACCGGGTCAACGCATCAGTGTTCCCACCCACCTGCAAATTGCCCGAAATATATTCACCGCTAGAGTTCCACCGCGCTACCCGAACACTCGGCGCCCCGTCGTCGTCAACCCACACCTCGACCTGGGTAGCTTGTACGGAGTCGTCCGAGTTTCGGCCGAGTCGCAGCACTGTGCCGGACCCACTGAGATACGAAATAGCAGCGGCCAGCGTCGCAGCCAACTTATCCAGCGTGACGCTGCCAGTGATCGGGTTGCGGGTGTCATCCAACCGGGGATCGAAATCAAAGACAGCATCCACCAGGAGGTCCAGCATCGCATTCACCGCGATAGCGACCTCATTAAGGCTCGCGCCAGTGACTATCTGGCCGTTGGACCAGTCGTTTTTAACGGTCACGCCGTCACCTCGTCAGCGTCCAGGACTAGCAGACGGCCGTAGGTGAGGACCAGATAGTCGCCGACCTGCGCGGTGACCTTGTTGCCCTTGTCGTCGTTGAGCTGAAGACGCCACTTCGCCGGGCCGGGCGGGTTCTGCTCGCCCCACACGTCGATGACGCCGCGCCACGTCAGGGCGTCTTCGCCAGCGAGTTCCTGCAGTACCTCGAAAAGCTGTGCAGGAGAGTCCAAGTGGACCGGACCGCTATCAAACATACCCATTTACACAACCTCCGATGCAGTAACGACGCTGAGTCCTGATGGCCTGTTCTGGCCGATGATCAAGTAGTTGCCTGTTTCCATCCCGACCCCGATGCCACGGAAGTCGCTGCCCACCTGCGAAACCTCGTCGGTGTCGACGACGTCGATGATCGTTTCGCCCAGAAGTGCGACGGTGAATGCGCGCGGGCCGTCGTCGTCGTTGCCGAACCAAATGTCGAGATCGTTGCCGGCCTTGGGATCAACTTCGGCTTCTGGCCCGATATCGGTGATCACGTCGGCGACCATCGCCTGCAGGCGGATCGTGTCGAATCCGATCCGCAGGCGCATCATCGTGTCGAGATCGGCGTTCTCACGGAACGTGATGTAGGTGTAGGCGTCATCGAAGATGTAGGGCTGCGGATTAGTCGCCAACATCGCCTGAATGTGCCCGTTGTCCACAGTCAGAGCAGAGAGCTTGTAGCGGGCCAACACGATTCGGCTGCCAGCCCCGAAGGGCTTCCACACCATGTTGCCCTTGCCATCGGTGCCGATGTCGCCGGCACCGCCTCCCATGCGGCGGATGTCGTACTCCGCAGACGGAAGTGGCGTCTGCGCGGTCCCGTTGAACATCAACGTGATGGTGTTGCCGGCGGACTCTAACGCCCGTACTCGGGATTCCAGCGCCAGCGCCTTCGCCCCTCCTGCTCTGGCGGCGTCGAAGATACCGAGGATGGCGTCGATGACGTAGTTCAGTGGGTTGTTGGTGTCGAGCATCTCGCCCAGGTTGGCGAACGCGTTGTAGATACGGTCGATGACGCCCTGAATCTTGTTCTGCACGGCGTCGTGTAGATGGATCCAGCCGTTTCCGACATCGTCGGCCGTCGGCCAGCCGACATCGTGGCCGGTGAGGAGCTGCAACAACTTTCGCATCGGCGCGTTGATGTCTTGGATCGCCAACAGCACTTCGTCGTCACCGTCATAGTTGCCGTTGATCGCTTCCAACAGCGTGACGAACTGCCCGATGATCGGGAGTGACTCGATGAAGTCGAGCAGCAGATTGGGTAGGTCTTCGGGGCCGTCGATGTCACCCGGGTCGGCAGTCGCTACCCGGGCGCTGAAGTCAGCGAAGACCCTCGTCAGGAAGCCAAACGGCGACAGGTCGCCCAGCGGGTTGCCGCCGCTAGAGCTATGGAACGTCGACGGCACCCGGGCCGCGGCCCGGCTGCGATGCGCCGACGCCGACATGTCCTGCAGCCGCGACTGCATCGTGTCGAGCGTCAGCGCGCCTGCTGGCAGGTTGGGGACACCGCCCGGTGTTGTCACTGTCGAACGGCCTTCAGTCTCTTCGCGATCCGCGCCGGTGCTTCCGGTGCGATCGCGGTCCGCGCGACCGCCGGCTCTGCGTCGGTGTGCTTCGGCGGATCGGGCAGCTTCACCGACTGCTCTTTGACGCCGTCGGTGATCCACGCTGGGGCATGGACCGCGTCCGGGTCGACGTGCTCGGTCTGCCGGATACCGAGGGCGACCATCTGCGAAGCAAGATCCGCCACCACCGGCGCCAGCACGTGCAGCGGCATCTCGGTGGCGGTCAGCAGCGCCGACGACAACGCCCCGCCTAGTGCCTTCGTCTGCCCGTCGATGTCATCGACCTCAGGAACTTTCTTCGGGATAACGCTCGACTCAATAACCTTGTCCGCGAGCGCCTTAACGGACTCTGGAGACAACTGATCTTCTTCTGACATCACCACATCCCCTGCTGTTGCAAGCCGCCCATCGCCTTCGCGATGAGGCCGGTCATCCGTTCGATTGCGTCCTTCTCGCTCCGGGTGTCGCCGAACTGCGCCCCGATCGCAACGGGCTTTCCCTCGCCCCAGTCGAACGACAGCTTCCGACAGCGGCGCACGTACACCCGTGGCATCAGGTACTTCGAGGTGCCGCCGACACGATCGCCGAGCCACCAGTGCCCGAATCCGTTGTCGCCGATCAGCCACGGGCAGGCATTGGCCACCTGCAGCGTGAAGGCCGTGTCGGGGTCTGTCTCACGGCGGCGTGCCCGTAGATCCATTGCCGATGCGGCGGTGAAGGCCTGCGTGACCGTCGTGCTCGCAGTTTCGAGGTAGTGGCCCCAGCCCTGCTTCGACACCCGTGCGAGTAGCCCCACGGACATGTAGGCCAAGATCGAGTCGCGGTAGATCGGGTTGAGAAATGCGTCGATCGCACCACCCAGCGAACCCACCGAGAGCGAGAAGCCGATACCTGCGCTGATTGCCGCAGATAGGTTGTCGCCCAATACATCCCCGCCGTAGTTGATGGCCCCGGAGATGAGCTCATTTACGCCAGGCATCGACTGGCCCCCGACGGTGATCCGGCCAGCGCCGCCCGGCGACCGCGAGAACTCCGACGTCTGAATCCCTGTGATGTCGCCGTCGCGGTACACCACGTACGGATGTGCGGGCAGCGTGCCGAGAATGCCCGGCAGTCGGTATCCGGTTTCGTCGATCGTCTCGCCGGTGATCAGGTCGTAGCTGTCCTCGACGTGATTGGACAGCACGTCGGCGAGCGTGCGGGATAGACCCGTGATGAGGTTCCCGCCCATGCTTGTGCCGGTCCGGAATCCCGACTTGTTGGCGATGCCAACGAACAGGGTTCCGCTGCGCCAGTTGGTGCCGGCACCTTCCCATGGCTCGGGGTCACCGTCGAACCACCGATGCAGATCCCATTGCAGCTCAGCGTCTTCGAGGATGGGTGCTGCGACTTCGAAGATGCTCGTCTTGATGTTGCCGACGACCAGGGCGAGTGGTGCGGTGGAATCGCCAAAGTAGTTCGGCTTGACCACAATCTGTGACTGCTCCCACACATGCGTCAGGTGATCAAGAAACGTCCCGTTGAACCAGTTCGCAGGATTGAGCAGGGCCAGGATGTCCTCGACGCTGATATTGGTCAACTGCAGCCGAAGCAAGTTGCACGCCAACGTCAGCAGAATCCCGTGATCGGCTTGCGCCAGCAGCATCCACGCCTTGGGCTGCTGAATGAGACTGATCGGGAGGAACGGATTCCCCGCTGTGTGAACGTGTTTCATCTCTTCGACGTCGTCGAGGAAGTCGATAACGACCTCGTCGCCCTTCTCGCCGCGAACAACCTTGACGCCGTTCTTCGCGCGCATCCGGCCGCAGATCCGGCCGCCCATGGTCTCGACTCGGACGTGAATGTTGCTGGTGCCGCGGGATTCTTCGTCGAGCGCCCAGAACGCTGCCCAAGTGCGACGCGGGTTGTCGAGGTCGATCGGGAGCCGAATCTGGAGGGTGCCGGTTTCGTTGACCTCGACGTTCACGCTGCCGGCGATCTCGCCGTAGACAGTGCCGCGGTACACCCAGTCGCCGTCGTAGAGCATGATCCCTGGCCGCTCGTTGGCGCGCCCGACGCGGTACTCGCGCACCTCGCGCGCCCAAGCGATGAAATCGGCGTGGTTGTCTCCGCCCAGGGTGAACGGCAGCACGAGGGGCAGCCGCGCGCCGCTGCCGGTACCGGTGAACGGCTCGGCGAACGTCGCCACCGTCATCGCAACGCCTCCAGTCGGTCACGGATACGCAGCCATGCGGGGCCGTGGTGGACGCAGTTCCGATGCATGGCCCTGCCGCAGCTGCATGGCGGTATGTCGGTCATCAGACCCGCGCGTACCAAAACCTCTGCGCTCATGCTTCGAGTCCGCTTTCAGCGGACCAGAATCGGCGTTGCCGCAGTGTGGCTTTCGCCCCTAGCGGGCCTCTGCATACGACCGGCACCAGGATCGGATCATCTTCGGTTCCGGTGTACGGCGGGACCCCGTAGATCGGCTCAACACCGTTGAACAGCCCGGCAGCGTTCGACAGGTCGGCGTTAACGTAGGTGTCCATAAACGGGTCGGACATCACACTGAGCATCTGTGTCAGCTTGGGGGTCACGATCATTCGCGCGGCATCCTGCCCGACGGTCCGGCCCCACTTGCGCTCCTGGTCGAAGCCAAAGTCGGGGAACTGCCATTCGTTGGCCGGGTCGAATGCCCATTCCAGCCACAGAGTCTGATCTGTGGGATTCCACACCTCGAACCACGCGGTGGTCGGCACGTAGTCGATGTCGAGGCTCTTGGGCCCCAGGTGCAGAATGCCGCTCCACAAGTCGTCGTCGGAGCCGGTCAGCGTGCCAGGCACTGTGAAGGAGATCGTGTAGTGGCCCACAGCACCGGTGACTGACACATTCCCCGCCCCTCCCACCGAGGACAGGGCGGCCAGCTTGTCGCGGACCGCCGTCAGCGACGCGTTGTAGGCGATCTCGGTCGCTGTCTGCCCGCCGAACGTCAGTGGGAACGTGCCGCCGTCCGCGTCGACGTCGACGGTGTAGCGGTTGTTCGGATTCAACCACTGGGCGCTGTCTTCAACGCCTTCGTACATCGGGTTCACGGCGATCGCCGACACGACGGCGTGATACTCGGCGCTGATGTCGGCGTCGAAGCCGTCGTCGGTGGTGTACTGAATTTCCCTGGCCAGCTTGAGGATCAGATGACGCGGACCTGATGGCCCGTCCCAGGTGCACGTCACCTTCTGTAGGTTGCCCGGCGTGCCCCACAGCCGCTGGAATCGCGGCCGGCTGCCCGTGGTCAGCCAGAACGGCAACACCAGCTCGCGGATCGGCACCGACTCGCCGATAACCCGGCCGCCGATCTCGAACGCACCCGACTGTGTGCGCGTCGTGAACCCGACGTCGTAGACGCCCTTCGGGTCGGTATCGAGAATGATCTCGTCGGCCAGGAAGTCGTCGTTAGGCGCCGACACCACCACCGAATCGCCGTTAGTCGATGCGAGGGTAATCGTTGCTACTGCCATGTCAGCCCAACCTCGACGCGGTTACTCGGTTCACGTAGCCCTGAAAGTGCGCGACGGCATCTTCGGCGTCGGTGCCCTGGATCGTCGTGTTGAAGACAGGGCCGGGGGATTGGCCTGCGCGTGCGCCGTGCACGTCGCTGGCATCCGGCGCCACCGACTGCAGTCCAGGGGAGATCGCCGACACCGGCACCGCACTGCCGTAGTTGCCGTCACCGGCGGCGACCGGGAGGCCGGCGGAATCGACTCGCTGGGACGGGTCGATCGAGATCCCGCCGACGAACTGCGAGATCGCCTGCAGCCAGCCCGGCGACTCATTCACGCCGAGCACGCCGAGCGCCGAGCTAACTTGGCCGTCGAGGAACGTGCCGATCGCAGATCCGAAGCCCGACAGCGACCCCGGCACGCCGAACTTAGATCCGCCGCCACCCGAGCTGCCTGAGGCCTTGCCCTCGGTGAACTTGCCCTTGAGGGCCTCGTCACGATCAGCCCGCGCGTCAGCGGCCTCTCTCGTGGCCTTCTGCACCGCGGTGTCGGCCGAAATCTTCTGTGACTCTTTGGCATCGGCTTCGAGCTCTCTGCGTCGGGCCTCGGCTTCCTTGACCCGATCGTCGGCGTCGCGAACCTTCTCGTCAGCCTCACGGACCGTCTTCGCGTCCGGTGGTGTGTAGTAGCCCGATTCGCCGTTGGGCCCGATCCCCGGGACGCCGGCCGCCGAGCTGCCACCGCCGCCGCCGGCCGCCCAACTGCTGCCGCCGCTCGATCCGCCGAACCCTTCGCCGAACATCTGCGGCAGGTACATGTGGTGATCGAACTGCGGGTCGTTCGCGCCGGCCGCGTTGCCGCCGATCGTAAAGACGCCGTTCTTCCCGCCAGACTCGGCGTTCACGCCGTTCGACAGAGTCATCGCCATGTGGCCGTCGTTGGGGTTGGGGCCGCGGTCGTACCAGCCGACCGAGATCTGGCCGGGACCGCCTGAGCCCTCGACGAAGCCGCGCGCAGCCAGCCACTCCCGCGCGGTCTTCGTCGTCATCAGCCCGCCGCCCGTACCGAGCGCGGTGTTGATCACCCGAGCGACAGAGCCCGAGCAGTCGAATCGCTGATCCTTGCTGTACGGGGTGCCAGACAGGCTCTGCGCAGCCAGCACGTCTGGCCCGTCGACCAGGCCGCCGCCGGCCAGGCCGGGAATCGACTTGAACCACGGCGCAAGGTTGGCCCCGTTGTTCATTGCGGCGATGACTGGCCAGTTCGCCCGCGTCGACGCAGCAGTGTTGATCGACTCGTTATTCGATACGCGAATGAAGCCGCCAGAGCCGCCCATTACGGCGGCGAGGATGCTGTCCGACGTTCCGGAGCCGGGGCCGCTGATCCGCCCGGACGGATCGACCACGCCGCCGCCGGCTCGGCTGCCCTGCGGGAGGATTACCGAACCCGCATCGCCGGGTGTGTACGTCGGCGGCGCCACTCGCGGCTGAATCACCAACTTCGAGTAGGTGTCCATGAACGACGACATCTGCTGGTCGGCATGCGAGGTATCTGCGTCGATCACGACAACGCGCTTGCCGTCCGTGAGCTGCTTGACCACCAGGCCGAGATCCTTGACTCGCTGCTCGGCGTCCGGGGTGTTGTCGTTGATCACGACAGTGCCGTCAGGCAGCGTGGTTACCGCGTCGCCGAGCTGCTCGATCTTGTCCTGCGTTTCCTTTGACGCCGCGGCTGCCGCCTTCATGTCGGCGATCATGTCGTCGGCCGAGAAGTGCATCATCTTGTCGGCGATGCCGTCCAGGCCCTCGCCGAAGCTGAATGCTTCCTCTGCGTTCTTGCGAAGGCCGGCAGCCACGTCCTTGTCGCCGAATGCGTCTTCGAGCGCTGCCATGCCTTGGAGCGCGAAGCCCGCGAGGTCCCCGAGGGCCGTACCGACAGTCGAGACGCCCTTCACCAGCTGACCCAGCGCGTTCACCGCGATCTGACACCCCCGCAACGTCACTTCGCCGATGCCGGTGAGGAAGTCGAGGATCTCGTCCGAGTGATCAGAGACCCAGGAGCTAAGGCCGGTGAGCGCGGGGGCGAAGGCCGCCCCGAGGCCCTGCTGGACCTTGCCGACCGCGACCTCGACGGACCGCTTGGCACTCTCGATCGAGCTGGCGCCCGTGCCGCCCATCGTGTCGGCGGCGCGCTTCACGGCGCCATCGACTTCGCCGAATTGCTGGACTGCGGTCCTGAGATCCAGCGCGCCGAGCGCGGCGCCCATGTCCTCGGCCTTCGTGCCGAACAGGCCGAGGCTGACGGTGTTCTTCTTCAGCGGGTCATCGAGCGCCCGCACGCGGTCGAGGGTCTCGATCATCGCCTGCTTGGCGGTATCGCCGCCCTGGGCGAAGCGATTCTGCATGGTGTCGACGTTGAGCCCGAGAGCGTCGAAGGCGGCTCCGACATCCTTGTTGCCGACGTCCATCACCTGAAGCGTGAATTCTTTGATCGCGTCAGCGGCGACGTCGGTGTCTCGGGCACCGCCCTTGGCGGCCTGAGCGATAAGTCCGAACGCCTCGTCGCCGGACAGGCCGACCTTGCGGAATTGCGTTCCGTACTCGTCCACCGTGTCCAGCAGATCCTCGGAGACGTTGAGGCCGTTCTGAGTCGCCCGCACGAGCAGATCCATGGCGCCCGTTGCGTCGGTCGCAAGGCCCGTCTTGATGGCCTGCGACGCCGACCGCGCCACGGCGGGGATCTCCTCGCCCATGACATCCGAGACCGTCGACAGCTGCTCGACCATGGCCTGGACGTCCGCCCGGGTCGCGTTGGGGTCGAGTAGGCCGCTCTGGATCGCCGCGCGGGCGGCGTCCATATTGGCCTCGATCGACTCGCCGAAGTTGCCGGCGTAGGCCTTCGCCGCAGCGTCCGCGATCGGCCGCATCTGCTCGGGCGACAGGCCAAGCTTGGCAGCGACGTTGGCCTGCGACTGCAGCTGATCCAGGCCCGACAGAACCTGCTTGGCCAACAACCCGCCAGCCAGGGCACCCAGCCCGACAGCAGCAGCCAATGCCACGCCGATCGGGCCGGCCTTGGTGCCGAGCGCAGCGATCGGGCCACCGAAGCCCTCGACGAAGCCGGACGCGGCCTCGATACCGCCCGAGCGTGCACCGCCAGCGAGGCCCTTGAGCTTGGCGCCGAACCCGTTGCCCAGCTTGTCGCCGGCCGACGCCGCGGACTTCTGCGCGCTCTCATATTCCTTGAGCGCATCCGCCGCGGCGCGGGTCGCGCGGGTCTCGTCGCGGGTGGCCTTCTCGACCGCTGCCTTGGCCCGCTCGTACCGCTGCCCCGACTGAATGCCCTTCTCGATCAGATCCTGGTATCCGGCCTGCGCGACCTTCAGCTTGCCCGTGGCGTCCGCGGCGCGATCGGCGAACTTCGCCTGATTGTCGAACGCGCGCTTGACATCCGCCTCAGCGGCGCGCACGCCCTCGGCGATGCTGGCGCCGAGCTTCTTGCCCACCGACTTGCCTTGGCCGGGCAAGAATCCCAGCTGCTTGTCGATCGACTTCGAGACGCCGTCGAGTGACGGAATGACCGGCATTACGGCGTAACCGATTGTCGTCATGTCACTTCACCCCCAATCCGTATGTGCGCTTGCGTCTTTCAAATGTCTTCCTCAGTTCAGCGACCCGAGCGCGCATGGCTGCTGCGGCGGCCTTGGCTTCGAACTCGGCTCGCGTCGGGTGATCGCTAACTCGGCTCTTCGGGTTGAGGATCTTCACCAACACCACCCACAGGTCGGCGATCAGGTGCTCGACCTGGCCCCATGGCCGCCGGCCGCCGTTGAGTGCCCGGGTTAGTGACGAGTCGACCGATAGTCCGCGAACCAACACGCCCAGCCGGCGAGCCGACAGGGTTCCGCGGTAGAAGTCGACTAGGTCGATGTTGTATTCACGCTGCAGGTCAGCCTCGATCTCGTCGCCATACTCATCGAGCAGGCGACCGAGGCCGCCTAGTTTCCCTGAGCCTCCACAAGCTTGTCGCCCAGCTCGTCGAGGTCGGCAGCCGTCAGCTCGGCGTCACATATGAGCTGCCACTGCACTTTGCCGAGTAGGCGCTTGGTGCCTTCGAAGTTGTCGCCGTTCCGGAACGCGTCCATTGCCGCGAGGGGAACCTTGCCGCCGACGGGGATCCGCAGCTCGATCCCGCAGTGTTGAACGTGCACGAAGCCGTCGTCGGCCTCGGCCTCCCGCGCAGCCGCTGATGGCTTCTTCCTAGGGGTCGGCGCCTTCTTGGCGGGAACTCGCGATCTGGTCGTTGCGGTCACGGGGGCAGCTCCTCGATATGGGGGGTTGGGTGGGATAGGCAGAGCGGATCGCGGCCCCGGGCGAAGGGATCAGCCTTGCCCGGGGCCGCGAGTGACGAAATCGGTTACGCGACAGTGACGGTGCCGCCGGTGCCGGCCGCAGAGATGGACGACACCCCGGCAGTGAACACCGCTGTGAACGGACCCGAGCCGGAACCGCTGACGGTCACACCGGAGCTGCCGATGCTCGCCAATGCCCGCAGCGCCGTCTGGAGCGCAGCCGACGTCAGCGTCGAGATCACCGTCGTCGCCTCGCCATTCACGGTCACCATGTACGCGGTCAGACCGGAGCCAAGAGTGATCACGACGGTAAACGGCAGACCGCCGACAGTCTGGAATACGTCACCGGCCGCGTCGACGGTGTGATGCACGACCATCTCCGCGAACGACAGTTCGCCTTCGATGATGCCGCCGTGCGACTTCAGTTCGACCGGCGCGGGCCGCAGCGAGACCCACACCTTGCTCCCGCCAGCGACGTCCTCGTCGACGAACCGATACAGCACGTACACCTGCACGTTCTTCGGTGCGCCAACCTTGTTCGACGCTGAGCCCGGCAGAACGATCTTCCTCGTGGCCTCGTTCGTCTCCAGCGCGGTAAATCCGGTCTTGAGCTTGCCCTTCTTGAGCTTGACCCGGAACTGCGGGTGACCGAACGCGTCGTATTCCTTGACCTCGATTGTCGGGTCGAGCGGAATGCCCTTCTTGTCGTCGATCAGGCCAGAGAATTCCCAGCCGAGCGCCACGAGGTCAGCGCCCGCCGTCGCGGGGATCTTCGTGGCGATGTCGGTGACATCTTCGGCCAGCAGCAGCCAGACCTCGGCCTTATCTGGGATCAGAGTGGCATCAGGGTTAATCGCTTCGGTAGTCATTGCGTGTTCCCTCCTTCAAGGGCTATCCAATGCCCTTGCGGGCCAACAGAACCCCGCCCGGACGGACGAGGCGACTAATCGCGCAGCAGGTGATCTACTGCGGTACTGCAGTGCGGGCGCGAGCGCGCACCGTGAAGGACGACAGGTCGCCCTTGGTCTTCGAATCGCGGGCATCGAGCACACCCGTCCCGGGCAGCACCGACGCGATACCGGGGATGCGGGCGCCCAGCAGCCGCGCTAGCGCCGCGTGCACGTAGGTGCGATTCCGGCCCGACGTCCACGACGTCACGCGGATCGTCGGCGACGTCGCAGCCGGCCACATGCCCAGCGCATCGCCGTCATCAGCGACGACCAGGACCGGCGCCGATCCGAGAGACCAATCGGCGGGCAGCTCCAGGCGCACCTTCAGCTCCGGAAAGCGTCCCGCGAGATCGGCCTTCAGCCAATCCTTGACCAGCCGTGCCACGTCGACAGGCTCGCGGTCGGTCACTTCGTTCGCACTTCGAGACCAGCCGCGGCAGCTGCTCGGGTCAGCACGCCATCCTTGGCCTGCTGCTCGGCCGGCACCGCCACCGAGGCGGCAGCACGGTCGGTGGTGTACTCAGTGACCTCGGCGTCGGCGCCAGCTTGGGCGGCGATCTTGTGGGCCAGCGCGTTGATAGCCGGCGCGGCGAGCTGCTTGAGCACCTCGGCGCCGCCGGCACGGTTCAGCTTGAACGTCACCCTTGGCTCCTCGTGCACAGCACTTCGAGGCCGCCGCGGCCAGCCGAGCGCCAGTCGTTCACGATGATGCTGAATCGCTGATTGCGGACCGTCAGCTCGTCGCGGTTGGTGAGGTCGACCCCGGGCATGAAGTAGACGGTGTACGCGATCGACTCGCCTTCGCGCGATCGCTCGGCGTATTTCGAGCCGCCACCCGGCGCGATCTCCATAGCCGTCAGCGGCGTATCGACCGGCTCGGTTAGCTCGCTGTTCTCGTCCCGGCCGCCGCCGCGATGGCGGATCACTTGCTCGCTCACGCCGCCGACTCCAAACGGAATCGCTCGAGTAATGAGCGCTCGGCCACGCTGAATGCCGAGCCGTCGGCCATCGCCTCAGAGTCGTACTGAAACGGGCCAACAACCTTCGGCCGGCCACCGGTAGCAGCCAGAGACGTCCGGTCGACGAACGACAGCACCGCGGCGTTGAAATCGTCTGCGGCATCGAAGCCGTGGGCCATCGTGGCGACGATCGCCCCGTAGTTCCCCGACCAGTAGGCGCCGGATCGCTTGCGCACCAGGCCGCGCGGCGACACGTGCAGTTCGGTGGCCACGTCCAGCTCGACGTCGTTCTCGACGACGCTCGTCAGCTCGACCAGCCGCAACGTCGGCAGCACCAGCAGCGGCGTTCCCGGCCCGTCCAGCGTCACCTCGTCGTCCTCGATGTAGGTGACGTGCCAGCCACAGAACCGCCGAGCAGCCGACAGGCCGGCAGACAGCAGACGCTTCGTTTCCTTAGCGTCCGCCGCCAACCGGCCCGACGTGTACCGCTCGACGGTGGCCAGCGACAGATCAGCCATTGCCCTTGCTGGCTGCCGCAGTTCCGCCCTTGTTCTGCGGGGCGGGCGCCTGCTTGTTCGCCGCAGCTGCAGCAGCTTTCGCCTCGCCCTCGGCTACCTTCTCGGCGGTCTCGATAGCCGCCAGCTTGGCTTCAGCCGCGGCCAACTTGGCACGCAGTTCGGCGTTTTCGTCCACCTCGCTGTCGAGCAGACCCTGATTCCGCGCGTCTTCGTCGGACAGCTGCACCGTGGTTGCGCGGCCGTTGATGTAGACGTCGTATTCCTTCAGTCCCATGGGACCGCCTTCCTGTTGGGTCGGGCTCGGCCGAGTTGCCCCGGCCGAGCCCGAATTGAACAGCGACACGTCAGGACAGAGCTGCCTTGACGAAGGCCTTCGGCCGCGTGACGGCGAACGCCGCCCGCTCCTCGGCCAGGATCGCGACCATGTTCCGGATGAAGAAGTCAGCGTGAGAGTCGCTGATCGTCACGGTGGTGTCTTCCCGGTCCCACAGGACTGCCTTCGAGAAGTCGCCGACGATGACGTCGGTATCCGCTTGGGTCTCCGACTCGATGACCGGCACACCCCACAAGGTGCGCGGGCCGATCGCCGACGGACCGCCGTAGTAGTAGCGGTTCTCGCCGTCCTTGGTGAGATCGATCTGCTCCGCCGTGGCCGGCGAGACGAGGATCCCATTCGGATTGACGCGACCGACGGTGCGCGCCTTCGTGATCGCCTTACGAACCGTGGTGAAGAGGTCCGTCGAGAACGACTGAGTCTGGATACCCGACCAGTTCCGAATACCAGTGAAGTTCTCACCCGAGCCGTCGCCAGCCAGGATCTGGCCTTCCTCGGCCTCCGCGATGTCAGCGCGGAGCTCGTCGTTGATCAGACCCTCCAGCTGCGCCACGTCAGCGAGCGCGCGCTTGGTGGCTGGCACCCACTCGGCGATGGTCTTCACGACCGCCGTGCGCCGAACGAATGCCCACGAGCCCTCGGGCTTGTAACCGCCGTCCGGATTGTTCACCAGCGCCGCGCCAGCACTGAGCGCATTGCCGTCCAGTGCGGGCAGCGCAGGCGCAGCCGAGCTGGTCGCCTCCGGCACCACCGCGGCGTTGTTGGTGTGCGACGTCTGCTCGACGTACTCCACCGTGTCCGAGCCGGTGCGGCGCACCGAGATCAGATCGCGGATCTTGAGCTGCTTGCGGCCCAGCATCTCGACGATTCCGGTCTGCTCGTTGACTACGAACGCGCCAGCGCTGGTGTCAGTTCCACCGACGAACAGGCCCTTGATGCTGATCGGATCGGACTGGATGCGGGTCTTCTCGCCGATCCGAACGCCGCCGTCGTCAGCGGTGAACGGCTTGAGCATCGCCTTGAACTCCGGCGACTCGACCACCTGCAGCCCGAGCGACTTCATCCGCTCGCGGACCTGGTGGCGGCCCTGGGCGTCGAGATCGCCCTTGGCGGACTCGGGCAGCCCGATCTCCTCGGCCAGGCTCTTCGCCGAGCCGAGCACAGCGAGATCCGCCTTAGCGGTCTTGATCTCGTCGAGCTTCTCCCGGCCCTTGGCCAGCGCCTCGTCGTAGCCCTTGCGGTCGTCCTCGGACCACTCGCTCGGACTCTTGTCCGCGTTGGCCTCGATGATCTCCTTGGCCTTCGCGGTGTGTACCAGTGCGGCCTTCTGCAGTTCGGCCAGCTTGGTTGCCGTCATCAGCATGTCATTGCTCCTATCTCGGAAGTGGTTGCGCTCAGCTCGATTTCGAGGTTGAGCAGTTCCAAAGCCGAGGTATCGACGGACGGCTCCTGGCTGGCCCCAGCGGATCCCGATGCCTCGGAATCCTTCTGAGACGGACCATTACCGCTGGCCTTCTCCTCGTCAGATGTGCTGTCGAGAGCCGACAGGACACGACCGATTGCGTCGTGCGCGTCCCGAAGTTCGGTCTCGTTCTTGGCCGACAGCACGCGGCCAGCTTTGAGATCGACGTGGTCGGCCATGCGGCGCAACGACTTCACGTCGAGAATTTCCGTCTCTTGGTTGGCGCCGACCGGCACCACCGACACTTCGTAAAGCTTCAGCTCACGGAGTTCGTAGTACTCCTCGGTCTCGCCGTCTTCGGTCTGGCGCTTCGCCCAGCCGCCTGCCAGCACGTCGTAGGCGAACGACATCTGATTGATGCGTCGCCCCTTCAGTAGACGGTAGGTCTGCAACGACTTCGGATTGTCGAGGTCGAGCTGCACCTTGACCAGGAGGCCTTTGTCGTCCTCCTTCGCTTCGAGGCACCACCCGATATTGAAGTCCGGGTCGGACATGTTGTGTCCGAACAATGTTGGGATCGGGTCCCCCTTGGCCTCCCACCGTGCGAGGTCATTGGCGAACGCGCCAGGCATCACCACGTCGCCGTAGGAATCCTTGTTGCCGAACACCGACGCGTAGCCGGTGAACTGGCCCTCACCGAGCCCGTCGTCGGGGCCGGCCTTGATGTCGGCGAATGCCTTCTTGATGAGCATCAGTCGTCCTCCTGCTCGTCGTCGTCAATGGGTTCGTCGTCAGTTGGCGGCTCGTCGTCGGCCTGATCGGGCTCGGCCTCGATCGGGTTCTGGTCGCCGTTTTGTGTGACATTCAGCGGGCGGACCAGCTCGTCGCCGCCCTCGATCGGCGGCCGGTTATCTAACGCGCGAGCCTCGTTGACCGTCATCCACGGCGCGCCAACCGACGCCTGGATCGACGCGGAACGCTCCTCGAAGCTGCCCGTCAGCTTCTCTCGCAGGTTGAACTCGACATAGAAGGCGTGCGGCTTAGCCGGCTCGAAGTCGGGAATCAGTTGCAGCGCAATCTCATCCTGGATCATTGCCAACCACGGCCCGAGAGTGTCCTGGTAGAGCATCTTGTGCTGCTCAGTGATGTTCGAGAACGACGCCTTATCCAAGATCCCGACCATCGGGGGCGGAATGTGGTATGCCGAAGCGACTTCCTCGCGTGTGAGCTTGCGCCCCTCGATGTACTGCAGTTCTTTCGCGGTCTGGCTGGCTCCGACGAATTCCATGCCGTCTTCGAGGATCGGCGTTCCGCCGGCTTGGGCGCCTTCCCCGGCGTACTGCTGCTGCCACTGTGTGCGGAAGCGATTGCGCGCGGTGTCGGACCAGTCACCTGATTCCGCCTTCGGTGGCCGCTTGATGTACCCCGACACCCGGGCGCCGTTGTTCATGATCTGCTCGCGCATCCGCGAGCCGGCCCAGTCCTCCAGCAGGATCTGCCGCAGCGACTCCAGCGGCGATACCCCCACGTCCTCGCTGGTGCTGTAGCCGCGGAAGTACACCACCTGATCTGCCGGGAATGTCTTGCGCTGCTTTGAGCCTGCGAATTCGAATTCGTCGGGGGTGAGCCAGTTTTCGCCCTTCGGCTTCACCATCGTCGGAGGCAGGCGAATCAGCCCCGCAGTGTTTCCCTCGACCTGCGACTTCAGCAGGTAAGCCACGTCGTAGATCGCGAAGTCGTGCACTAGCGCGTTGATGAACCGGTATCGGGTAGTCCACGGATTCGGGCGGCGAAGAAGCATCGCTAGGGGATGGTCCTGTAACCGTTCGCGTTCCGTATCGCTCTGGCGCTTGAACAGCGGCAGACCGAGCTGCGCAATGTTGCGAGCCAGGAACGACGTAACCGTTCGCACCGCTGGCTGCGTCCGCCAGATCTTGTCGTACTCCCACGCCATCGCCGCCGCCACTGGCAGACGAAGCGGGACGTTGAAGCTGGCCCGCGACAAACTCTGCACGGAGCCCGCTGAGACGACGAACGACATCAGCCCGCCACGATCTGCACGTAGTCGACATTGGCTGCGTCGATGACGATTTCGCCATCAGCCGGCGACGGCGCCGCCGCGTCGACGTCGTGAATCTGGCAGCCCTTCAGCACGAGGAACTGACCCGGGGTCGACACGAGCACGCCAGAGACAGCGTTGCCTGAGAACAGCGATACCAGCACCCGCTTGTTGAAGCCGGGATGTTGTCGTTTAAACAATCATCAGCCCTTCGCCGTCGTCGTCATATGCCGAGGTCGCCTCGGCTTCCGTGGCCGCTGTCGCGCGAGCCAGCGCCATGATCAGCGCCACTACGCCGTCGATCTTGTCGCCGGCGTTCTTCTTGTCTGGCTTCACATTTCCCGCGGGATCCATCGCCACCGCGAAGTTGTCGACCTGCCACCTCAGACACGGATTGCCGCCGTGTCGGATCAGCGGCTTCTCGGGCAGTCCGTCATCGTCGGTCTTCGCACCGACCCGCACCATGCGCTGCAGATCCTTCGTCGGTGCGCTCATGCTCGCGAAGCCCTGGCCGTGAGTGACCATCGGTGCGCCCTCGTTCAGCAGGTTGTTCACCAACTGCGTTGCGTTCCATCGGTCGTAGGCGATCTCTTGGACCAGGAACTCGTCCCGATCGCGGTTGATCTGCGCCTCGATGAAGTCGTAATCGGTCACGTTGCCCGGCGTGGTCGTCAGCCACCCGGCCTTAACCCACGCCGACGCCGCGTCAGCAGTCCGAGCGTCGAGGTCCGCAATGCTGTCCTCCGGAGCCCAGCACCGCAGCAGCACATCGAACGCGCCATCGTCGGCCGGGAACACCCACCCGAGCGCCGTAAGGTCCGACGTCGAGCCGAGATCGAGCCCGCCGTAACACTTCCGGCCCTTCAACCGGGTCACATCGACCATCGACGCGTTGACGTCCCACTGGTCGATCTCGATGTAGCGGGTTTCCTGCTTGGTCCGGATCCCCAAGTGCAGCCGCAGGAATCGCGCCAACTCGGCCGGATTGTCCTTCGCCTTCTCTGCGGCCTCGACCATGTAGCGCCTCGTCGGTGAGATCCCGTAGCCCGGGTTCGCCTTGCGGTGCGTCGACTCGGCGAATGGATCGTCGCCCTTGATCAGCTTGCCGTTCTCGTATTCCGGCTTCTCGGCCGCGAACACCACCCCGTACGTCGTCGGCCGCTTCAACACACCGCGCGCCAGCTTCTCGATCAGCTGCCGCTTCTCGTCGTACGGCGTGTGCCGGCGGCCCGCGTCCGCCGTCGTGATGTACATGATCAACGGCTGCTCACGCGAACCCGTACCGGTCTCTAGCGCCTCGATCAGCGTCATGTCCTTATGCAGGTGCAGCTCGTCGACGATCGCGCCGTGAATGTCAGCGCCATGCTGGGCGTCACCGGCATTCGCGATCGGCTGGAAATAGCTCCCGCTCGCCGCGTGCGTGATCCGATGCTTCAGCGCCCGCAGATGCCGCTTCAGACCCGGCGATTTGTTCACGATCTGCCGGATCGGCTCGAACACGAAGCCCGCCTGGCCCATCGTGGTCGCCGCCGCGATCACCTGCGCACCCTGCTCGCCGTCGGCCGCCGTCAGGTAGATCCCGAAGCCTGCCGCCGTCGTCGTCTTGCCGTTCTTCCTCGGCATGTCGAAGTACGCGATCGTGATGATCCGCACCCACGAACCGGAATCCGGAGACCGGTGCACCCAACCCGCCGGGGGAGCGATCAGGTACGCGACCTGCCACACGTCCGGATCGAACCGCTGCCCGGCGAACCGCCCCTTCGTGTGCCGCAGCTGCCGGAACGCTGCGATCACCCTGTCGACCCGCGCCGGATCGAACCGAGCCCCGGGCACCTCCCGCGGCTCGGGCGTCTTGATCAGCGGCGGACAATCCGGAGGCGGATAGCCGCGGCTCTGCAGATACCAGGCGACCTCAGGGCTGAGCTTCAGCGCATCGAGATCGGCGTCAGACCAAAGCTCGTCGTTAGTCGTCGTCGCCGACGGCGCCCGCGAACGGGTTCGCCTCGTGCTCGCCACGATCGTCATCCCGCTTCGAGACATTCCGCTCGCCGGCCGGCGTCAGCCCGAAGTCATTCGCGTACTGCCGCAGCCGAGTCTCGGCCTGCTCGGCGATGGCCACCGCTGGATTCTTCGTGAACCACACCGACGTCGACCCGTCCTTACGGGTTGACTCGTTACGCACCGTCAGCCCGTTCCGGTCGATGTCCTGATACGCGCCAACCAACCGAGACCACACCTGGCAGTAAGCCGCCAGCGTCGCCCTATCCTCGGGCTTCACCAGATCCAGCCGAGTCAGCCCCGGCACGATCCGCCGCCACTCGGCCTTCGCCTCCCGCGACAGCCACGTCGGCGGATTCGGCGCCAACCGCTTGAAAGCCGGCGGCGTCGGGACCGTCCGACCCGCGCTGTCCTTGCCATCGCCGCGGCCACTGAGCAGCAGCAACGGGGCAGGCTGCGGGGTGCGGCCCATCAGACCCCCCGCTGTGAAAATTCAGTGCGAAAAAAAGAAAGCCCACCGTGGCGGGGGGCCGGGGTCAGGTCTGTAGAGATCCGAACCCCCCTAGGCGGCATGGCGATGCCGTTCCACGGCCGCACGGTGACACACACGGCACTGGCGGACGCCAGCCGGGGTGATGTAGACGTTGACGCTGTTTCTTTCGTGTCCGTTGCGGCATGTTGGGCCTGACACTCGGATGCTGCGCTGTGTGTTGACCTTCGGGGTCACTTGCTCCAGGTGGTCAGGGTTGACGCAGCTCGTGTTGCGGCAGGTGTGGTCGAGCTGCTGATCGGACTCGATGGGGCCGTTGGCCAGCATGTAGGCGATCCGATGGGCCATGAACAGATTGCCCTTGCCGACCTTGTGCTTGCCGTATCCCTCGGGGTCTGTCCCGCCGAGCCATTGGTGACAGCCGCCGCCGGTCGTGTGCTTGGCGTGGAACCGGGCGATTCGTTCGTCGCTCATCAGTACGTCGCGTGATGCGATTCTCAGAACAGTGGCCATCGGTGTCACCTCGCTCTCGTTTTCCCGCGCAGGGCATCTTGAGTTGTCTTGTCGGAGTGATGTTCTCGACACAATGATTGGTAGTTGTCCCAGTTGTAGCGATCGCCGCCTTCGGCCAGGGGCACGATGTGGTCGACGCTGTGCATCACGCGGTGACAGCTGGGCTGCTCGCAGTAGGGATGCGAGGCGCGGTAGGCGTCGAGGCTGCGGCGCATCCGCATGTCGGTCTTGCCGCCGATGTGTGTGCTGCCTTCCCATGCTGGGCGGCAGCTGCAGGGCCGGCCTTTGGGGGCTGGCTGTCGACATCTGGCGCATACGCGTGGCGGGGCTGTTGGCATGGGTTTCGCGGCCCCCCCACATTCTGAAATAAACGGTATTGACAATCTCCACATATGCGGTATCGTTAATCCCATGAGCAACGTAATCGCAAGCGCCGCCTACAAGAGCAGCACCCGTGCCAATCAAGCCGGCATCGTCATCGTCAAGGAACGCGGGCAGTACGGCGTGGGCAACTTCCAGAACATCCCGGGCGTCGGGGAGCGCTACATCATCCGCAAGCGCTTCGCTGCCGAGGCTGACGCCCGGGCCGCGGCCAACCGCGCATGGCTCGCCGGACATCACGAGGCGATCTGATGACCGCCCCCCGTCAAGCTGGCCGTCCCGAGGTGGGGCGGCCAGTAAACATCCGACTTGGAGATGAGTTGTTGGCCGAGGTGGATGCGTTTGCGGAAGCCGAGGGGGTCAAGCGCGCTGAGGCGATTCGGCAGCTTGTGCAGCGAGGGCTGCGGAGGGCTAAGCGGGCTTGATTTCGCGGGGTGAACACACTTCTCCCCGAACAAAACAGGAGAATAGCAGGTCAGAACGTCAAGAATGCAAAATGCTATCAGATCAGCGCGTCAGAAACGGGAATCAGCTTCGCTGCCGCTTCCCGCTGCGGTGGCGTATGTGCCGGGCATAAGCCGAAGCGCGCGGTTTGCCCGATGTTGATCTCGGATGCGGATCGCTGTCGACGAACTTCTGACCGCAGGCGCAGGTGACTTGACGACGTCCATCCACGTAGGCGACCGCGATCATTCCGTGACTTTCCACCTTGTCGGCCGGGGAGTCTTACGGCGTCAGCTTGCCGAAGCGTTGGTAGGCAGCTTGGCGGCCGATGCCGAGTGCGGTGCCGATCATTGCCCAGGTGTCTCCGGCAGCTCGGGCTTCAGCCACGGCGTTGTTGAGTTCGTCTTTGGCGTCGTCGACCGACTTGGCCGCGGCGGCGATGCGCCGCATGTGGCGTGCGTCGCGCGCGTTGGCGGGGTCGACGTCGAGGTTGTCGAGCCACTGCTCGACTTCGGTCGCTTCGGTGGTCTTGCTCATGGTTATCACCTCACAGGTAGTCGTAGAACTTGGGGCGGAGTACGTCGGCGTGGATGATCCGGGGGGATTCATCGGCGATGACGACGATTTCGAGCAGGCGGCCGGTGTTGTCGGCACCGATGATGAGCTGACGGATGTCTCCGTCGTATTCCTGTTCGATGATGCGGATCGCGTTGGCGACGGCATGGAGCATGGCCTCATCGCTGATGCCGTGCTTCCGGGCGCTGTCGGTGATCTGCACACTGTAAATACTATCTTTACGTGTCGTTGTTTGTCAACATGTCGTTTACACGTCCCCGAAAGTGCTTAGCGTGCTTTGGCTTTGAGTCGGTTATCTCGGGCGCGGAGTTTGCGGGCTCGTTTCACGCTGTAGACGTATGGCTCGTTGTCGTGGGTGTGGGTGGGGACGATGGCGCCGTTGTGGAGTCGGCCGGCGGGGCGCAGCCGGCGGGCTTTGATCCATGCGTCGAGGGTGTCGCGCTCGACTTCCTCATCGATGTTTCGGAGTACGTCGAGCAGCTGGTCGGCGGTGTAGTAATCCCGCTCGGCCGCGGCGTGGCGGCGGGTGGTTTCGATGTCGATGTCGCGCCGGCAGGCCGGGCAGGTAACGGTGCGGTCGTAGGTGTCGGCGTACAAGATGCGCCCGCAGTGCGTGGACTGGCCTCGGCGATCGCGCCCGGTGACGGTGGGGCATGGTCCGACGAGGTGGCGCTGCAGCGGGTTGATGGCGGCGACGAGCGAGCCGGTGCGGGCGGTGTCGGTGCCGACGAGCCGCTTTACGTCGTTGTAGAGGTTTCCGGCGTCGTCTAGGCGTGTGACGGCGGGGATGTTGACCTTGAGCCAGCGTGCGAGGTCGGGTGTTGTGACTGAGGCCAGTTCGGGTGGTATGCGGCCGGTGTGATGCTGGACGACGTGAACAACCCAGCGCAGCAGCAGCTTACGAACGGCCCGCGATTTCTCGGCGGCGGCGAAGTCGATGACGTCGAGGCTGTCCTGGCTTCTGGCGCGGCCGATGGTGCCGAGGTTGACGCGGTCGAGTTTCTGGACGCGTGCGTCGAGTTCCTTGATCAGCCAAGGGATTTGGTCGAGCATCTGCGCGAGCTGCTGGCAGCACGCCTCACACAGGTGGTGGTCCAGGGTCACGGTGCCGCAGTTCTGGCACGGGTACGGCTTCGGCTTGGTCGTCACAGGTGCTCCGCTCCGCAACCGATGAGCAGCGCAGCCGCTACAGCGATCGCGGTGACGAGAGCCGAGGCCGCCCAGATCTGAAGCGTCAGTTTCCAGCCGTTGATGCGGGACATGGCGACCACGCCGACCGCGAACAAGGCGGCGATGAGGGCGATACCAAGCGCGATCGCGATGATCGATAGGGCGGCCATCAGCGTGCCCGCGCGATCTTCGGCCAGGGGAGCTGCGCGAGGCCGGTCTGGTGGCGCATCTTTGGCTCGAACGGGATTGGGTCGCCGAGCTTGTAGGCGCCGATGGTGGCGTATCCGAGGGCGTCGGCGACGTCGTCCGCCTTCTGGCACTTGCGCCATTCGGCGAGCGGTTTGTCGAGCTGGTCGCCGTACCACTCGTCGATTACGTCGATCACAGCGAGTTTGGACGCCTGCCCAGCGCCGGTCACCCAGGCTTTGTGTGTGGCGGGGTGGACGGTCACGATCGGGATCTGGCGGGCGTCGAACGCTTCGAAGATCATGTGCCAGAGCCCGCCTCGGTCGAAGACGTGCCCGCTGTTGTTGACGGTGTGAGGGTGTCCTTCCATCACGACGATGTCGGGCGTGCCGGCGATCGTCGCGGCTTTCCAGACCTCGGTGCGCAGTATGCGGATGCGGTTGTTGCCGGTGCGGTGGCTTTCGGTGTCGCGGCCGTCGCGTCCGTACCTAGCGGCGTGTTTCAGCTTGCCGTCGACCAGGACAGCGACGCCGGTCGAGGTGAGCGACGGGTCGATCCCGGCGGCGATCACAGGCTGGCCCCGATCTCGATGTAGGGACCGTCGGGGCAGTCGACGACGCGCGTAGTGCCGTAGATGTCGGCTGGTGGGCTGCTGTCGGTTTCGTCTTCGACGACGACCCGGACGGGGGTGTCGAGCGGGTAGTCCATGAGTTGGTCGATGAGTTCGTTGACGGTCATCATCGGCGGCCACTCGTTGCGCACTGGGTGCAGTACCAGCCAGCGACGACGTTCTCGGCGCTCTGGCAGACGTAGCAGGGGCCAGATTGCCCGGCGGGGTTCAACACGTTGAGGATGGTGACGAGCGCCTCGGCGCCGGCTACAGCGCCGCGTGTGGTGGCGTCGACGATCGCGTCGGCCATGTTGGTGGCCATGAGTTCGGCGATCGCGATGAGCGCGTGCGCTGTGGCGTAGCCAGGTTCGGCTCCGCTGGTGAGTTCGGCCTTCGCGCGAGCGATGTGCTCGGCGGGTGTCAGTGGCGGCTTGTCGGTCATGTGGGCTTGCCTTTCGGGTGGTTGGGGCAGTGGTAGGTCTGGGATTTCGGGTCGTAGCGCCATGGCCGGCGGCTGCGTTCGGAGGGGAGCCGGATGTCGCCGCAGTCCTCGCACAGCAGCGGCGATGGCTCGGTGGTGCAGTCCGGGCGGTGTTCGATGGGCTCGTGGTGGAGGTTGACGCCGCAGCCGGGGCATGCGGCCAGCGTCGCGGTCCAGCTCCCGGCTGCCATCGCTGCGGCTTTGAGTGCGGGCATCAGTTGGCTTCCCGCGCGGTGAGTTTCCAGGCTCGATCGACCTTGCGCCACAGCTGGCCGCATTCGGGGCAGGTCCACCAGTGCTTGCGACTGCCGATGGGTATCGGGCAGCAGTGTTCGGGCCCGATCACGGCTGAACCTGTTCGGGCTCAATGGCTTTGCGGCCGGAGATCTGGGCGATCACTCCGACGAGCGCGGGCCGCTCGATCGCGGGGGCCAGGGCGCGCTGCCGGCGCAGCTCTTCCAGTTCGGCGGCGTCTTCGGCCTTCGATTCGCAGAGCGCTTCGTATTCAGGCGAGGGGCCTTGGGCGTCTTGGCGGTCTTGGCGGATCTTCCGCGCGAACTTGATGATCTCGGCGGGTTCTGGTGCGTCGGTCTCGAATTGTGCGCGCATCTTGACGGCGGCCTTGAGGTCTGGCAGTTGGAGCTGGTGTGCGTTGAACAGTTCGGCCCAGGTGTCGGCGGTGGCGCGGGCGACGTCGCGGTCGTCGAGGCGGGGGCCGGTGCGGCGGTGGCAGGCGGTGACGATCGCCATGAGGTCGAGGGCGTCAGCTCGGGTGATCACGTGAGTTCCCTTCTGGCGGTGGGGGCGTGGGTTTGCTCGAGTGCGCGTTCTTCGGCGGCGAGTTCGGCGAATGCGCGTGTCTTGTCGGCGCCGGGGCCGGTGCGGCCTGCGGGCGCGGTGCGGGATCGGATGACTTCGGACAGCAGCGATGGCAGGACGTTGGGGCCGAGACTGGGCTTGTTCAGCCACAATTCGAGGGCTGCAGCGACATCGGCTTTAGCGTGGCCGGCGCGTAGGAGTTCGCTTGCTCGAATCCGGAGCAGCGTGCGTACGGCGTCGGGGTGTTCGCGGGGGATGATCTCGTTGACGAGTGCAGCGCCTGGGGTGGCGGCGATTCCGCTGTTCCCGCTACTTTCCGTAGCTGACTCTCTTAGGTAACTAGAGTCTTGTTCTCCTCTACTCTCCTCTGGGGCCGTGACGTCACGTGACATGTTGCGTGACAGCGATTCTCGACTTCGCTGGTCAGGGCGAGTTTCCACAGGTTGTGCACATGCCTGCGGATTGCTGGTGCTCGCCGTTTTTTCTGAAGTTTTTTCGGGTTCTACTGGCGAGTAGGTGTGATTTCCTGTGCCGCCGGCACTTTCGGTGTCACGTGACGTGTCACGTGATTTCCCTTGCTTCGCTGCCCGGAGTCGGGCCTGCCGGTCGCGGTCTGCTTTGCGTCGGGCGATCAGCGCATCGCCGGCCGAGTTCCACGATTCCCAGCTGCGGAAGTCCCATCCGCTGGTCGCTCGGGGCACGAATATTTCGGCGTCGACAAGCTCGCTGGCGAGCTTTCGCGGGTTCGGTAGGCCGAGCATCTTGATCGCGGCCTCTGAGACGTATCCGGACGATTCAGCGGCACCGCAGTGCGCCATTGCGCGGGTGAGCATCCGCTCGGCGTTAGCGCTGAGGTTCTGTACCGCCTCGTCGAGGTAGTACGTAGATGACAACCAGACGGCCTTCACGGTTCCTCGTCGCTGTAGTGGTTTTCGTGGCCGCAGTGCGGGCAGACGCCGGCCTGTTCTGGTCCGTCGCGGAACACCGCGGAGCACGCGGCGCATTCGCTGAGATGGAGCGGGCCGGCGTCTGCCGCGGTCACCGAGTGCGCCTGATATGCGGCGGGTGGTGCGGGCACCGGCTGTGGAAGTACCAGCCGGCCCCGGAATGCGCGAGCACGCAACCGCATTGGTGCCGCCAATGGCGGTAGGCGGTGTGGCGCTGGCCGGTCAGGGCTTTCACGTCTTCGAGGTGTCCGAGAACTGCACGACGTTGTCGCTGTCGTCCTCGTCGTCGTCCTCGATCACTTCGGCATCCACTACGCCGTCGCCGTCGGATGCGGCTGGGGCGTCGATGGCGATCGGGTCGCCGTCCTCGTCGAACATCGGCGGTTCGTTGTGCTCGCGCTCGGCGCGCTCGGCCTC
>Ga0209174_10000255_pt1 | contig 41090 bp, 36 predicted proteins | sample JI91814BDNA_FD_187505 | JGI IMG/M metagenome (GOLD analysis project Ga0209174, IMG submission 187505) | Wastewater effluent complex algal communities from Wisconsin, to seasonally profile nutrient transformation and Carbon sequestration -... | ecosystem: Engineered > WWTP > Effluent > Algae...
GAAGTTCAACAGCAATGGCGTACGTCTCTGGGGCACCTATTACGGCAGCGACGATGATGACTACGGCATGGGCGTGGCGACCGACCAAGCGGGCAACGTCTATCTGGTCGGTTACACGGACAGCCCTACCAACATCGCCACGGCGGGGGCGCACCAGGTCGCGTTGAATGCTGCGGAGGATGCCTTCATCGTGAAGTTCAATGCGGCCGGTGTGCGGCAATGGGCCAGCTACTATGGCGGTGCGGATGCGGACTTCGGCTTTTCCGTCGCCACGGATGCGGCGAACAGCGTGTACCTAGCCGGCATCACTGAAGGCTCCACCACATTGGGCACGGCTGGCGGGTTCGACAACACGTTCAATGGCTTCAGCGACCAGTTCCTGGTGAAATTCAATACCACCGGTGTGCGGCAGTGGGCCACCTACTTCGGTGGCGCCGGCGTGGAGACCTTCCCCTCCGTGGGTTGTGATCCCGATGGGAACATCTTCGTGAGCGGCACCACCTCCAGCACCGATGCCATCGCCATCAATGCGCCGCATCAAGCATTCGGGGGGGGAGGGGACGATGGCTTCCTGGCGAAGTTCGATGCGGCAGGTACCGCCCTGTGGAGTACTTACGTGGGTGGCGAGGATGATGAAGTGATGAACGATGTGGCCGTGGATGCCGTCGGAAAGGTCGTCGTGGCCGGGTTCACGAAGAGTACTATCGGTATCTCCACCTTCGGGTCCTACAAGGAGTCCATCGATGGCACCAACCGCGATGCCTTCGTGATGAAGTTCAGCAACGATGGTGCCTTGCGTTGGGGTACCTATTTCGGCGGAGAGGATGATGACGAGAATTATGCCGTGGCCGTGGATCCCGTGGGTGAAGTGTATGCTGCGGGCTTGACCGCCAGTCTGGTCGATGTGGCCACCCCATCTGCGCACCAGACGGGGAACAACGGTAACGATGATCCCTACCTGGCCAAGTTCGGTGAGCATGAGCTACCGCGTATCCTCTATCCGGGTGAGTGCTTCATACGCCAGTATGTCTATGACTACAGCGCACTGGGTGCCGGCACCTACAACCTGAGCATGGGGCTGAGCGCATCCGTTTACACCCCCGGTGATCCCGCGCCGCTCATCATGCCCGACCAGCACTTCAATGCGGGCACCTTCGTGGACATCAGCGGATTCAATGGCGCCGTGCATACCAGCGACAATGCAGTGATCCCCGCCACCGGCAGTGCGTGTGCTCCGGGCGACCAGGTCAGTGTGGGTGTTGACATACCGGCCACCAGCAGTTGCGGCAACGGTAACTACACTCAGGCCACCATCACCATCACCAACCTCAGCGGCCTCGCCGTTACCGGTGCGGATCTTGACCTCGACCTTACCGGGCTCGGGGCCACCTACGTGGGTGAGCCGTACAACCTGAGCGCGGGCTTGGACCTCGCTGCACCCAACATCCTCGATCCGGCCTATCCCTTCGTGCTGCATGCCATCAACGCGCAGTCGGGTCCCGTGTCCTTGCCCATTCTTTCCATCCCACCGGGGGTAAGCACCTTCCAGGTGGATCTGAACATCGGTAGCACGCTCACCAACCTCTCCGTCCAAGTGAGCGCGATCCACACGGCCATCAATACGAGCGGACAGAGCAATCTGGCCAGCGATGTTTCGGGTGTCACGGCGCTCACCGTGCCGGTCATCGCGAACTTCAGTTGTCCCGGTTCCATCAATGCGGGAGGTACCATCGTCCTTGGCGGTATTTCGATCACCGGGGCTGCCACGGTCCAATGGGCGAGCACAACAGTAGCGTCCATCACCGGTGGCGGTACGTTGGCCAGCCCCATGCTCGCGTATGTGCCCACACCCCTCGATGTGGCCAATGGCTTCGTGGCCATCAGCCTCACCGCGCTCGGTGCCAGTGGTTGCGACGCCACGGTGAGTTGCCAGGTCGACATCACCAACGTGTCCTACGACTATGGTGATGCGCCGGTGGTGTACGATATGAACATCAATTACCAGCCACCGGCGGCGGCATCCACGCTCTTCAGCGGCATGGTGCTCGGCGTTACCGGACCATCCACCGAGAACATCGCTCACAATAGCGTGCTCGCGGATGGCGATGGTAATGAGGAGGATGCGTTGCTCACCAATCCGTACACTGCCCCTTGGCCGGGGCTCGGTGGGGCCTTCGACCTATCGGTGCGCGCGACCAATAACACAGCTTCCATCAGCTTCTTGCACGCCTTCGTGGACTGGAACGCGGATGGCGACTTCCTCGACTCCTTGGAGAGTTCCACCAATACCGTGGTCAAGGCGGCGGTCAGTGGTACCCAGTTCCACGACATGCACTTCGTGGTGCCGCCCTTCGCCAATACCAGCGGCTTGTTCTATATCCGCCTACGCCTTTCGGTGGATTCGTTGTCCGTGACCTTCCCCTACATGGCCGCTCCGCGAGGCGAGACCGAGGACTATGTGTGGGAATCCATTGGCATCCTCCCGGTGGAGTTGATCGCGTTCACCGGTGAGCAGGAGGGTGCTGCGGTGCAATTGGAATGGACCACGGCGAGCGAACGGAACACGAGCCACTTCGTTATTGAGCGCGCACGGGATGCCATGGACTATAGCCCGATCGGAACACTTCCTGCTGCCGGGTACAGCCAATCGCTGTTGGATTACACGTTCATCGATCGGTCGCCTTGGAGCGGCTTGTCCAATTATCGTTTGCTGCAAGTGGACCTGGATGGGACCGAGGCGTATCACGGACCTGTGGTCATCGATCACAATGGCACTGGTGCTGTTCATGCGCAGGTCCTTCCCGGTGAAGGGGTGATCATCCATGGACCCGGCCTTGAAGAGGTGATGGTACACGACCACAGCGGACGGATGCTCGCGGAGGGGATCATGACCGATGGTCGATGGCGTTTCGCGAACCCCACGAGCGGGGTGTACCTGGCTGTCCTGCTCAGCGGTTCGCGCATGGAGACGGTGCGCTTCGTGGTCCCTTGAGGGTTCATCCCCAGTGACCACCGAGATCCGGGGTGGCAAGCCACATCAGTCCGGTAGCGAGCAGCAGGAGCAGCACAAGCACCAAATGGATCATCCGCCAAGTGCGCCAGAACGGTGACCAGTTGACGTTGCGGCTCAGCCACCAATAGAGTGGGTAGGCCGGCTGGACAAGGAGTAGATGGAACTCCGGTTGCCCATCCAATTCGTGCCACCACCGTAGGAAGCCGCCCTCCGGAGGATAACCGTGTCCCACATGATCCAGCATCCACCACAACCAGAAACCGCCGACCAGGGATACGGAGAAGAGGATTTGAATGACGCGGAGCAGGTGGATCATCACCCCTCCTAACGTAGCATGCGGGCTGTTCTTATTCGCCTATCGATCGCCCTCCAATACGATCCGGGAAACGGCCCCTTGTCCGTCCGTGAGCAGATAGACCCCGGATCCCAGCCCCGCCAGGTCGATACGCCGGTCCGTTCCGATGGTTGCGAAGCTGCGTACCAGCGAACCACGCAGGTCGAAGAGATCAAGCCGCTCGGCGCGCCATGCTCCGCTGATGGTGATAGGACCCGTGGTGGGATTGGGATACAAGGATCCTTCGAGCGCTGTTGTCCAATATGCATCGGCGACCGCGGCGGAGAGCTCGGGCGAGAGCTTACAGACATACATGTCCTGCGAAAGACATTGTAAGGTGTCTGGCCCGAACCGGACCTGCCCACCCACATCACCACAGAGGTGGAAATTGCCTAAGAGGTCGCTTTGCACATCGGCGATCAGGCTGTATCCCGAGAGTAATTCGGGTTGCACCACCTCCAACACCGTTCCCATGGTATCCAGCCGGACCAGTGCACTGGTATTGCCCGTGCTGGTGGCCAGTTCGGCGCCTGGTAGTTCCGCATCGTAGAAGTAGTAGGCGCCGCCAACGAGTTCGTTCGGACGGGTGGTGGTGGCGATGCCACTGAAGAAATCATCACTCAGTCCCGTCAAGCGCCGCGACCAGACCGGAGCTCCGCTGGCCGTCAACCGCATCAGGAAACCATCGGTTCCGGATGCATCCGGTGAACCGTACAGCGACCCGCGATGCCAACCGCTCACGTACACATCCCCGTTCCCCGCCACGATAAGGTCCTCCACGTTGCTGACATTGGTGGTCGTCAATAGAAAGCCGCTGAGCGGTTCGCCGGCACCGTTCAAGTGCATGACGGCAGCCGTTGGCGTGGTGGTGGCGCTCAAGCCAAGGTCCACCGGGCCATCCACATATGGTGTGCCCGTGTTGGCAAAGACGTTACCGCCCACCCAGATGTCACCTTGGTCGTCGAACGCGATGCTTTGGAACACACCCAGCCCTTCCAGACCGCCGATGGTATGTACCCATTCGGTATTGCCCAAGGTATCCATCCGCTGCACATACGTGAAATCGTAGGCCAGGTCGCAGGTGCGAAAGCCGGCACCGCCAAAGGACATGGTGCTGATCTCCGGGTCCTCCGCGGACGGAAGTGTGCAACTGTAGGAACCGCATATGATCAGATCACCTGCCGGGTTCACGCGTACGGCGTAGCTGATGGCCGACGGGTAGTTCGAAGGTTGGAACCCGACCTCCATCGTACGCACCCAATCCAGGTCGCCGGACGCGGAGTAACGTGCCACGAAACTGAACGGGAGGTTGACGCCATCCGGATCGATATTGGCTACCACGGTATCACCGAACACGGCCAACCCGGAATAGGCACCTGTGATGTAGACATTGCCATCCTTGTCGGTATCCACTCCGAAGGCGGCATCATTGATCGGCCCACCCGCCGCGCGTCCCCACAGCAGTTCGCCATCGGGCGCGTATTTCAGCAGAACGATATCGCTTCCGCCAACGCTGGTCACAGACACATTTCCAGAGGTGAAGGTCCCACGGATGGCTCCGGTCACGAACACATTGCCACTCTCATCCACCGCCATACGCCAGAGCTTCTCGTTGTCACTGAGGCTGCCGACACGCTGCGCCCACACATGCTCCAGGGGGGGCTGGGCGAGAACGAACGATGTGCTCAGGCCAAAAATTCCTAACGCTGCGGTCCGGTTCATACCGTAAAGAACCCCTGAAGTACGGTGTGGGTTCGCACGTCCCTGCACGTTCCATCACCGGATGAACGGTTGGGTTCGCGGAAGGAGCGCTAGTTTTGCTGTCACCATGCCCGATACACTGCCCTGTCCCGAATGTCGTTCGTCCATCACCTATCCTACCGGCACATCGCAGATGTGCGCTGAATGCGGGCACGAGTGGAATCCGGAGGAAGTGGCTGCCGCCAATGCCCCCGCTGTGGTGAAGGACGCCAATGGCAATGTGTTGCAGGATGGTGATGATGTGGTGGTGGTGAAGGATCTCCCCGTGAAGGGTGCGCCCAAGGCCATCAAGGCCGGTACCAAGGTCCGCGGTATCCGCTTGGTGGATGGCGATCACAACATCGATTGCAAAGTGGACGGTTTCGGGGCCATGGCCTTGAAGAGCGAGTTCGTGAAGAAGGCCTGAGGTCAAGCCTTCCCGTGGTGGTCGAACCCAGGATGGGGATCGCTCAAGGCGGTCATCTTTGTTGCATGAACGTCACCGCCAAACGCCCCATATTGATCGTCTTGCTCACGCTCAATGCCATCGTATTGTTGGGCCAGCTCTGGCCTGAAGGGGCGCCACCGTTCGCCCGGGTAGTGAACATCGTGTTCCTCCTCGGCTCGTTAGGTTACTTCCTCCTGGAGATGATGCGAAAGGATCAATAAGGCCGGTGAGCGCCCCAGTCTTGAACCGTTCGAGCCATCCCCGTAAGGTCAGGTATCTATTGTATCGATCGTCACTTGGCGATCGTTCGGGAAACGAGTCGACCACGTGCCCCTCGGACATGCCGGTCGTCCTCCTGCCTTAAGGTCGGTGCCATCTGAACCTTCGTGGCCGCTGATACACTTGTTCAACCCCCATACTGATCACCATGAAGATAGGCGAATTCGGAACCGGGGTGGTCGGACAGACCATCGCTGGCAAACTGGCGAAACTGGGCCATGAAGTGATGATCGGCAAACATGATGTGCAGGTCACTCGCGAAACGAAAGGATGGTACAAGCTTTTCGTCCTTTCTGGGCTGGTTGGCGACACATCTTACGGTGAAATTGGGCACCCACGCGCAGACAGCCGCCCACGGTGTGGTGCTCGTCAACGCAACCAACGGTGGCGCTTCGGTCGATGCGTTACGGTCCACGAATGCAGCCGACCTCAAAGGAAAGGTGCTACTGGACATCGCCAATACGCTCGACTTCTCGAAGGGCATGCCGCCTTCGCTGTCCATCAGCAATACCGATTCCCTCACAGAGACCATCCAGCAGGCATTCCCGGCATTGCATGTGGTGAAGACACTGAACACCATGAACGCATCCCTGATGGTGGCGCCCGATCTGCTTCCCGAGCGTACCAATGTGTTCATGAGCGGCAACGAGCCCACCGCCAAGTCCAAGGTGAAGGAAGTCCTGCACACCATCGGTTGGGCGGATGCCGACATCATCGACCTCCGGGACATTACCAATGCACGTGGTACGGAACAGTTCCTGCCGCTCTGGGTGCGACTCTACGGTGCCCTTCAGAGCCCGATGTCCAATCTCGGGATCGTGCAGGGAAAGCCCTGATGTCGCGCATTCCGATGATCGTTAGCGAGCGACGATGTTGTGTGGTCGCTCCATCTATTCCCCGTTCCCGTCCGAGGTCAATACAGTGGTCATGTGGTCGAACCAAGGTCGCACCGCGCGGTAGGTCTTCACCACTTCATCCAGGAAATCCGGAGCTATCACTTGTTTGTCCGTGAACGCGCGGCGCAATAGGAACTGCTTCTTGCGCAAGAGATCCGCGGCAGGGTGGTCCTTCGCATGACCACGGGGGACCGTGGCCAGTTCTTCGCCGAAGAGATCACCGAAATGGGTGCGCAGGTTCTTACCGCGTAGGAGCTTCCGCCAGGTAGCATGGTCGTAGTCGATGTCCTGCCGGATCAGGCGTAGATCGTCCGCTTCGGGACCCATGAAGCCGCAGGTGATATGCGACCGGCCTCCGGGCTGGATCCTGTAGAAGTAACCACCGCGCAGGGCCGGCTTCACCCTTGCCAATCGACCTCCGAAACGCGGAGCATACGGCGGCTTGTCCTTGTGGAAGCGTTGATCCGTGTAGATGCGCATCAGACTCTTCGCGCCGCTCGGTGTGCTCAGCTTGTCATGAGCCCGCATTCTTTCGAGCAGGGCATCGGCGAAGGCCACCATGTTCGCATGGGCGGCTTGATAGTGTGGTTTGTTCGCTTCGAACCACGGCTTCTCGTTGTGGGCCTCCAACTCGGCGAGGAAGGTGAAGGTCGACTTCGGGATGATGATCGATGACGCTGCGGACATGAGGCGAAGTTCGTTACTCACCCGCAGGTGGATCGTCTCAGGCGCTCAAGGCTCGGTGGGCATCTGCTGCCACTGGTCCACCGACTGCCCATTCGCGTTGGGGTCATACATCACATCGTTGGTGCCGATGTACTGGCCATCGCCGTTCACCCAATAGTTGTTGTAGCCTGCCTCCACCTTGCCTTGCTCACCGGTATGCGGGTTCCACGCGTTCTGTTCGCCGCGGATCCCGTTGATGGTGGCATCCTGCATACGGTCCATGGTAGCGTTGGTGTTGTTGTAGATGCTCATCTGGGAATTGTTCACGCTGTTCACCATATCACGGTGTGCCGCCTGGCTGGCGTCGAAGGCGGCCTGGTTGCTGCGCATGCGGGCATTATGGGCATTCCAGCTTTGCTGGTTGTTCTGCATTTGTTGGTTGTGCGCGGCCCAGCTTTCCTGCTCCTTTTGTTTGGCTTGGCGGTGCTGGGCGGCGAAGTAGGAGGGGTTGTAACGCATGGTGGACAGACCGTTGAGCAATCCGCTCTTCTCGCGTTCATAGCTGCCTTCGGTCGCCTCCAGCTCGGTGGTGTAATACCCCCAGTTCGCCATATCCGCGCTGCTGATGCTGAACCAATGGAGCACCACGGCGAGCCGCTTATCGCCGCGCCGCCATTCGCTCAGGTTGGTCTTGCAGGTCTTCTGTGCCTGCCCCGTCACGTATAAGCCGTTCATGCCACGCTGATCGACCTGTTCCACGCCGGGAGCCGGTGCCTGGCCGACCAGTTCGTAGCCCTGCTGGCGCATCCGCGGAGCCAGGTCCTGCATCACCACGTGCTCAGGCGATACCGGCGCGCGCATCTGCTGGCCGTTCGATCGGTAGAATTGACCGAGCTGACCACCCACCATCATGAAACTGGCCGGCTTCGTGTTCTTCACATTCGCGCCGGGGGCAATAGCGGTCCAGTCGCCCGTTTCCATGCCTTGTACGTTCCAATGGGCGGGCAGATCCAACTGCGCGAAGGGTACGTTGTAGGTGGAGCTGTTCAGGGTATGCGTGCGCATACCGGCTGCTGTTGAGGGTTGCTGTCCGAAGCCCGATCCACCTTCCATGGCCCCCTGTTGTTCCCAGTTACCCGCTCCTTGGCCCTCCGGCACGGGTTGGCCGGTCATGGCCGCCATTCGCGCTTCCAATTCGCTGATGCGCGGGTCCTGGCCGTATTGGTCCATGGTATTCTCGGCGGTTTCGCCGCAGGAGAAGAGAAGTGCGCTGAGGCCGATCAACAGGTAGGCGGGGCGGTTCATGTTCCGGGGTGTTTTCCTCTTATCGGGGAGTGGAGTGGAATGTGAACAAGCATTGATCCGGATGTCGGAACAGCATCCCGGACCGATAGGTCGGTCCAATACCGCTGCTCCATGTGGCCTACCCGAACCGGATATCTTGCCGCCGGTACGAGTGGGTCCAAGTCGTGCTTGGTACAGGATCGTAGGCTGTCATTGAGCAGAGTTCAAGGTCAAGCTACTACAGGTTGTCGCCATACAACGAAGGGTAGCGGAATACAACCAGGAAGAACCGTTCCAACGGATCACGCGGCATTGCGCCCCTCCAATTTTGCGGCGTCCAGAACAAAGGGACGAACACCCACATGGAAACCAACTTCACAGGCACCCGGATCGCCACAGCGCGCAAAGCGAAGAACATGTCGCAAGCGCAACTGGCGCAACAGCTTTTCATCAGCCCTCAAGCCGTGGGAAAGTGGGAGCGGGGCGAGTCCATACCCGACATCGTGACCGTGGTCAAACTGGCCGACGTGCTCGGAGTGGACCTGAACTACTTCTCCGAACGAACTTCATCGAACCCGGCACCCGACCCGGTCGAATTGCCGGTGGAACGTGCGGTGGCAGATACGCCGCTGAAGGAGCGTCCAAAGCCCACCCGTGACATGTCCCGCTTCAAATGGGCCGATGCGGACTTCTCCGGGTTGAAGGATCTCCACGAGAAGTTCAGCGGTTCACTGCTGAAGAATTGCAAGTTCATCGACTCGGATCTTGCCGGGGTGCTCCTGGAGAACAACCACGTGGAAGGGTGCGACTTCCGCGGCGCCAACTTGAACTACAGCCGGTTCCGTGGGTCGCATATCGCCAACACCCGTTTAAACGATTGTGGGCTGATGGAGGCCGAGTTCACTGAAAGTGTGCTCAAAGGCTGTGACATGTCCGGTGCCGATCTCACCGATGTCGTCGTACGGTCGAGCAGTTTCCAGAAGAACACCTTGACCAATGCCGCGCTGTTGCGCACCACCTTCCGCGACACGGATCTCTCCGATGTCCTGTTCGAAGGTGCGTTGGAGGATTGCACGTTCGAGAACTGCGGCTTCTCCAGAGTGACTTTCCAGAACGCCACGCTCCACAACACCTTCTTCAAGAGCCAACGCCTGAAGCACATCCGCTTCGTGGACTGCACGGCCGATCGTCTGACCTACGAATTCCTGAAGAATGGCAAGGCCAACGTGAGCGGGATCGTGGTGCTCGAATAAGCCCGACACTTTATTTCGCATCGCACCCAACCGAATGGGTTGAACCTACGTGTAACGTGGGTGTAATACTCCCAAAGCACGAGCCGCATGATCCGATCGTTCCTCCTCGCCACGGTCCTCAGTTCAGCAACCTTCAGCCTGCAGGCCCAATGGGAGGCGAGCGGCATCCTGGCGATCACCAACCACTTCAGTGCTTGTGCCTTCCATCAAGTGGATACCGGGATCTTCGTCTACGGGGCCAACAACCCGGGTCCTTCACCCTCGGCCACGGAGGGCGGCCTACTGCGCACCACCGATGGTGCCAGTGGCGGCGGTGGCTACATCTGGTACCAGCCCTCCATGTTCCTGGAGGACATCGATGTGAAGATGGCCGGTGGCAAGCCTTGGTACATCGCTGCGGGACATGAACTCTACAACCGAAGTGTGGTCGTACGCAAGACCCTCGGCAGCCCCAACCCCTTGCAATTCGATAGTGTGCGCACCGGCACCGGCAGCTACTACCGCGCCATCCGCATGCGCAACGACCTCGTGGCCTTCGCGGCCGGAGGCACGTCCACCGGTGATGGTATCATCGACATGAGCCTGGACACTGGCAGTACGTGGGCCAACATCGCTATGCTGCCCGGTCAACCCGTATCGCGGTTGCACTTCGTGAACGACCAACTGGGCTTTGCGGTCACCGGTGGGTACAGCCGCCTGTTCAACAATGGCCTTTTGCAGCCGGATAGTGGTGCCATCTACCGCAGTACCAACGGCGGCATGGACTGGGAGCAGGTACACACCAGCACCGTCACGGGCTTCTCCGATGTGGACTTCCAGACCACGGAGATCGGGGTGGCCACCCGCAACGATGGGGTCATCCTGCGCACCACCGACGGCGGCGATACCTGGACGGAAGCGACCGTGATCCTTGCCGGTGAATTCGTATTGACGAGCGTGGTGTTCCGCAACGACGGTCTGGGCTTCGCCAGCGCTTACCGGGCCGATGGCTCGGAAGGCATCATCCTCTCCAGCAGTGACGGCGGTGCCAGTTGGGGCTTCAATTACTCCACAGAAGGCATGAATGGCGCACGCCGCATCTATGATCTCTATTTCTTCGACGATGCGCACGGCTATGCCAGCGCGCATTGGAAACCGCTGGTCACGGACGGCCTCGTTACCGCAGTTCCGCAGCAGGACGCGGTAGGTTTCGAGCTGTTCCCGAACCCAAGCACGGATAGGGTGACACTACGGACCATGGTGGATGCCCGCTTGACCGTGGAATTGATCGATGGGATGGGACGGGTTGTCTTGCGCACTTCCACAGCAGGGCGCGAAACGACCATCGACCTGAGCGAGGTCAAACCAGGCGTGTACCTCTTGCGCTCGGGCACAGGGAAGGAGGTCGCCAGCCACCCACTGCTGCGACTGTAAGTGGACCATGGGCGGACGGAAAGGTTCGTTCAAGCCGAGCTCATCTGAGTCCACCCGTCCTTTCCAGATCCACCGCGAATCCGGCACGTAACACGGTCCGGATCATGCGTTCGTCAGTCGATGTCAAACGGTGTAGGTCCCGCCAGCACACTTGTTTGCGGTCCCCGCGCTGCAAGTAGGGTTCGCAGCCAGGCACCAAGCTCCCATAGCTCAGCCCGAAGCGCACCCCCTCATAGGTCTTCGTCCTTCCCCACAGCACGGATGCGGGCCAGATGAAGCACACGTCGCGCCGACCCTTGTAAAAGGGCACGTTGAAGCTCAAGCGTTCCTTCAGGTCGGGTGCTTCGGAGATGATCAGCTCGCGTAGTTGTTCGGTAAGAGCGCGTTCGTCGTCAGGGAGGAAGTCGAGCATTGCTGCCACCGAAGAGAACCGAAGTCCTCCGTTGAGCATTTTCGAAGCTCCCTTCGGTTCCATGCTCACACGGTCTGTCCGAAGGTCAGGAGGTTGTGGTCCGGATCCAGCAAGGCGAACTCGCGCTGGCCCCAGGGCTTGTCGCCGAGCGCACCATGGGGATGGATCCGAACGCCTTGTTCCATCCATCCGTTGTAGAGCGCATCGATGTCGTTCACGCGGAGGTAGACCTGGCTGTAGTTCTTTCTCGGGTCGAGGTCCGGATGAAGGAAGAAGTGCAACTCCACGCCGTCGCGAGCGACCAAGAGGTATTCGTCGTAGTGGACCGTTCCCACATCGTGGAATCCCAAGTGGTTGATGTAATAATGGCGCGTGCGTGCCCGATCTCGCATGGGCAGCTTGGGGATGATGACTGTGAGCATGGGAGAAAAGCCGGATCTAATCATCCAGTCCTTTGCCCGCTAGGATCCGCTCCACGTTCTTCTCGATCCGGGCTTCGCGCGTCTTGCTCTGCTTGGCCGCAGCGAAGTGCAGCAAATAGCCGCGCTGCCTTCCCGGAGTGAGTGCATGGAACGCTTTCTTCAGGTCAGGCATTTCCTTCAACGCGCGCTTGAATTCTTCCGGTATCTCGAACTCCACTGTCTTCTTCAAAGGCACCTTTTTCCCGGACTGCTCCACCATGATCGCTTGTTGCATGTAGCTCTGCACCACCGGTGCCAACTTCACGACCTCTTTCAAACTGGTGAAGCGGATCTGCCGGGCGCTCTGTACGCTTTCGGTCTGCTGGATAAGGATCTTGTGGTCATCCTTAAGCAGGGCACCCTTTAAAAAGAGCAGCGCGCAATAGTCCTTGAAGCCGTGCATCAGGAAGACGTTCTTGCCCTTCAATGTGTAGCAGGGGTGGCCCCACTTCAATTCCTCCGTGAGTCCGCTGTCCAGCGCCAGTCCACGCAGTTTGGCGAAGGAGGACTTCCATTGTCCATCCTTTTCGAAGAACCAGTCGACCTTGGGGTTCGGTGCGTTCATCGTATGATGATGAATTAACGCTGGCTAATGTCCGCAATTTCTGCGGAGAATAGGTCCGCTATTCTCCGCACGCGGCGAAGTCCGCATGGTCATGGTGCATCTCCTGACGGTGTGTTCCTTGGGCTTTCGTACTTTGTCCTTATGCGAATCCTGGTGTTGTTCATCCTCCTATGCCTGCGTCTTGCAGCTGCCGCGCCACTGGCCGCGCAGGAAGGTCGGTTGCTGGAGCGTACACCCTTCGAATGGCCCACGGCGTTCGTGGACGAAATGCGCACTTCCATGCCGGAGGTGGATAGTTTGCTAGCGGCTGTGAAGGTGTATCGGATCACCTACCTCTCCGACGGATTGAAGGTGAAGGGCTTCCTAGCCGAGCCGACAAAGCCAGGTCGGTACCCCAGCATCATCTACAATCGTGGAGGTAACCGTGAGTTCGGGAAGATCAACGCGGGTCAATTGCTTTTCCATGTCGTGAACATGGCCCGCTGGGGGTATGTGGTGGTGGCCAGCCAGTACCGCGGGAACGATGGGGGCGAAGGGCACGAGGAGTTCGGGGGTGCGGATGTGAACGATGTGCTCAACCTGTTGCCAGTGCTGGAGCAGATTCCTTCAGCGGACACCGCCCGCATCGGCATGTTCGGTGGAAGTCGGGGTGGGCTCATGACCTACCTCGCGCTTACACGCACCAACCGGATCAAAGCAGCGGTGTTGCTGGCTGGCATGACCGATGCAGTACGCAGTATCGCTGAACGCCCGGAGATGGGCACCAAGGTCTACGCTGAGGTCATACCGGGCTATGGAACGAACCCCGATTCGGTGCTGGCCACACGATCGCCGGTGCAATGGGCCGATCGGCTTTGTGCTACGACGCCAATACTCCTTCTGCATGGCACTGCTGACTGGCGCGTATCTCCGCGCGACGCCATGGACATGGCCGAACGCCTGTACGAACTGAAGCGACCATTCCGCATGGTGCTCTTCGAAGGTGGTGATCATGGACTAAGCGAATTCCGATCCGAGGCCAACCTGGTCACGCGCGATTTCCTGGACCGTTACGTACGTGATGGTTCGCCTTGGCCCAGCTTGGAGCCGCACGGGCGCTGAGCCCATGAGGTGGGGCATTGTTCCGGTCCTCGTTGCTGAGGATGCGCATCTGTATATACCACTGAGCGAAGAGCAGACCGACACCCAGCGAGGTCGATCAAGGGGCCATCGGCTTTTGGCCTAATGCGTACCGTGTTGCCCGCCAAGTGGCCTTCTCCTCGAGTTCCTTCAGTTCGGCATGGCGGACCTTCTGTTCAGGGGATAGCTTTTGTCGTTTCCGAAGCGTTTCCAAGTCACTCATTTCTTCTCGCATGCCCTCTTCCCCGGCCGCGTGGAAACTGCGGCCCCCTGTTTCCACCAGGTAGAACGCGTTGCGCGTGCCATCGTGTACGTACTTGTCGGTACTGGTCCACTTCCACGCACTTCCAACGAATTGGGTGATCACCAGTGTGTCTTCATGGATCGAGATCCCGCTGATCCCCTCTTCACTGATCGGGTCGTGGAAGCCTCCGCTGTTCCTGGCTGGAAGAAAGTCCTTCAAGAGTGCGTATCGCACGTAGCTTCCCCGATCCTGGGCGGTGAATGCGATGAGCAGGTCGCGAGGCCCGTCATCTGTTTCGTTGGTCAGCACGAGCACATGGTCCTGCGCGCCATCCCTGTTCAAGTCGCCGATCGCGTGTTGGAACACGATCCGATCGTTCGGTATCACCGCGCGAAGGGCCATCCACAGGTGTGGTGGCTGATCGTTCGTGGCATGCTTTTCCACCCAGCACTGTGTCAGGTCCTCGGGGCGTCGCGTCAGCCGATAGTGCGACCGGATCTCACCCTGTTCATCCTGGAGACCAGTTGCCTCGCCGCGGATGGAGTACACGAGCGTGTCACGACGGTAGGCCATCGTATCCACCTCATCGCGCAAGGTTTCTTCTTCCACCGCCTCTACACGGAGGTTGCCATATGGGTCCACGTAGGCACATTCCCAACGGATCAACTGACCATCGCCCCACTCGGAGGCCAACGTATCCAACCCGATAAGTCGTCCCATGTCATCATAGGCCAGCCAGAGCAGGTCATGATCATCATCCCGGTCAGAGAGGAGTGTGATGCGTGTCTGCGGTGCTTCCTGCAACAACCAGCCGTAGGAGAGTATGCAGTTCGCGTAGTGCGGCGCATGGTCTTGGAGCAGTCGCTGGCGTGCGGTAGCATCCAGCTGCGTCAGAGCGGGGCGTGTTCCAGCATCGCCCGGGCAGAGCCGTGGCAGCCGTACGAAACCGGCCCGGTCGATCGCGGTCAACGGTAGTGGAGTTCCGTGGTCCACAATGTCCGTTCTTGCCACCGAGATCGTCGTGTCGAGCACGAGCGCTTCCGGGGTGATCCGATAAGCGCCCCCTGGATCCTCGCAAGGAACGGATCGGCCGTCAACGGTGCATCCGCGGGTGATGTACACATGGGCCCCGGCAAAGGTCACCTCCGCCGAATCGATCGTGATATGCCCCTTGGTATCCGTGCCCGTGCCATCTGTATCCCAGCGCTGCTCGAACATGCGGACGGTGATGGTCGCATAGGTGGTGCGTTCAAGATCGACCAAATAGAGTTCCACAGTGACGTTCTCATGCCCCCTGGTGAGACTACCCGACCGTTGCGTCAGCCGCAGGTAGCGACCATCCTCATTGAACCCATCGATAGCGTAGTCATGTTGGGGTGCGCTGCACCAAACCGGTAGGTCGTAGACCAACCAGAAGTCACCAGGTTTCTTCACCAGTTTGGCGCCCTCGAACCGATCGTCCTCCGGACCGATACTGAACCGCCGCTGTTCGGGATATAAGAGTCGATAGGACCGTTCCAATACTTTGAGCGCCGCTTCCGTCCATACTGTATCCGGTGCGCTCAGCGCCTTGAACGGGATGGATGTGGACGACAGCGCGATCGAACAGGTGTGCAAGCCCAGGATCAGGAGGGTCAGCGTGAACGGGCGCAAGGAAGCAGGGTTAGGTGATGGATCTCCGCCAGCAAATAGCGAGCCAATGCATGGGTACCACACCTACATCTTTTCACCCGGCAACTTCGCCGCCTGCTTCACCCATGCAGTGAACTGCTTCTCATCAAGCGTAGCGTGCTCGTGGATGTGCAGGTAGCGCACAGCTTTCTGTGTGCTGGCATCAGGCGGCAGTGGCTTCAGCTGTGCGCCTTGGAAGAAGGCCACCTTCACGTATTTGGTGATCATGTGGAAGCCCATGAAGAAGGTCTTCTCATCCGTGCCATACATCGGAGTGTTCCACTTCACGGCTTTCTGCACCTTCGGGTAAGCGTGGGTGATCAACTCATCCAGCCTCATCGCCACGGCACGTTTCCAATCCGGTATGGCTTGTAGATAGGCCTGTACCGGGGCATCTCCATACCCTTTGGCGATCTGCGGGTTGCCGCCAGCGAGGAGTTTCACCTCGGTTGTTGCTTTGGTCGGTGCGGACTTGCCAACACCCTTTTTCGTTGCTTTCTTCGGTGCGCTGGAACGTGCGGTGCTCTTGGCCATGTTGCGAAGTTCAGCACAGCCAATGAACTGACCAAAGCATCCAGATGCTCACCATCGACCTTCCCATTTTTCCCGTACTCACTACCGAACGGCTGGTGCTACGCGAACTACGCCCATCGGATGCCGAACAGGTGCTGGCCATGCGCTCGGATCCGGAGGTGATGCAGCATGTGAACCGTCCGCTCGCACACACCACGGATGATGCCTTGGCGCTCATCGAACTGATCAACAGCCGGGGTGCGGCAGGCGAGTCGGTGCAATGGGCGATCACCGTGAAAGAGCGCGATAGCTTCATCGGCCTCATTGGTTTCTGGCGCATCGTGAAAGAACATCACCTTGCCGAATTGGGCTACACCCTCGCTCGCGAGTGCTGGGGGAAGGGCTATGCCAGCGAAGCGATCGCCGCCACACTGGAGTTCGGCTTCGGAACGCTCGGTTTCCATCGCGTAGAGGCTATCACACGGCCGCGGAACACGGCTTCCGTGCGCGCCTTGGTCAAGAACGGTTTCGTGCAGGATGGGCATTTCGAGGAGGATATCTTCTGGAACGGTGAATTCCACGATTCCCTTCACTTCGGAAGGTTGGCAAGGTGATCACCGTACCAGGATCCTTACCCAAAGACCCGAAGCCATGGCCAAAGCCGAACTGAAAACCAAGGAGACCACTGCCAGTGTGGAAGCCTATCTCGCCACGCAGCCCGACGATACCGTGGCCGACTGCCGCATCATCGTGGCTCTGATGCAGAAGGCCACCGGTGAGGAGCCGAAAATGTGGGGGACCAGCATGGTGGGGTATGGACGCTATGCATACAAGGGAAAAAGCGGTCGTGAAGGGGAGTGGATGGTGATAGGCTTCAGCCCGCGCAAAGCAGCGCTTTCACTTTACATCCTCATGGGTTTCGAGAAGGAAGACACCCTGATGAAGAAACTTGGTAAGCATACCACCGGTGTGGGCTGCCTCTACATCAAGAAGCTCAGCGACGTGGACCTGAAAGTGCTCGAGACGCTCATCGTGAAGGGGGTGAAGGCGATGGCGAAGCAGCGGGTCTGGTAGGTGGGAGACCGATCATTCAAAGAGGTGATCACTTACTGCTCCCAAAAGCATGGGGAGGATCCTCGTTCGAGAACCCTCCCCGGTGCTTTTTCGGGTCTTTGTCCTATCGCTGGATCAGCAACTTCAGGATGGTCCGTTCACCGTTCCGCGTGGCCAGCACGTAGTAGGCACCGGGAACCAATTCACTGAGGTCGAGGTCCGCAGTGCGTTGACCTGCCAAACTGATCTGATTAATGGCGCGGTACCGCTCCTTGCCCACCGCACGTTCGTGAAGCCCAGTACCGAAGAAGGTGACACCCTCCGCGCACACAGCGAAACGAGCATCGAGGTCGCGGGGTGCATAGCCTTGCCAGAATTGCTCGTGAACGGCAAGCACTTCGGCTTCGATCGATCCAGGTTCAATAGGGTGCTCCAACGTTGGGGGGGTAGGACCAATGGCCTGGTGGAAGGCGAAGCTGCGGCCTGTGGTCCGGCGAAGCCCCCCATGAAGAGGGGGGCGTGTGGGAGTGGCTCAGCTACCGTACTTTGATGCCGAACCGCAGGCCCCATCATGATCCGCGTACTCCTTTTCGAAGACAATACAGACCTCGCCGAGAGTCTCTGCGAGTTGATGAAGGATACCGACGACATCCGACTTGTTGCCCATTACACCAATGCGCAGAAGGCCGAACGGCATGTGGTGCATAATCTCCCGGACGTGGTGCTCATGGATATCGACATGCCCGTGGAGAACGGATTGCAGGGCTTGCGAGCCATCCGTGCGACTGGAAGTGGCGTGGTCGTACTCATGTTCACGGTGATGGAGGATAACGAGAACGTGTTCCAAGCCATCTGCCACGGTGCGAGCGGGTACCTCTTGAAGCAGACCGCGCCAGAGCGGATCTTGGAGAGCATTCGCGAGGCCATGGGTGGTGGTGCGCCCATGACGCCGAGCATCGCGCGTAAGGTGCTCACGCTGTTCGCACAGCCCTTCAAGAGGAGCGAGGACCTGCAAACTCTCACCGCGCGGGAGCATGATGTGCTTTCCTTGCTCGTCCGCGGCCACAGCTACAAGATGGCAGCAGCGCAACTGGAGATCGGTGTGGAGACCTTGCGCTTCCACATCAAGAACATCTACGCCAAGCTGCACGTGAACAGCAAGAGCGAGGCGGTGGCCAAGGCACTACAGAACAGGATCATGTGAACGTTTATTGTAAGGATCATCTTCCAGGTATGCGCTACGCAGGAATGGTACTTCTCGTGGTCGGGCTGTTCACGCTCACGCGTTGCGGAGAACCTGACACCAAGGGGGAGCGTGTCACACAGCAGGGTTCTCCACTTTTCGACAGTGCGGAATATGCCACGGTTGCGCGCCGACTGCGCGATGCGTTCGTACTTGGTGATTCGGTGTATTGCGACAGTGTGTTGCCCCTCTTCGACGATACCGCCCTTGCGCGTATGCACCCGGAACGCGTGACCGATGGATTTGTAAGCCACCTCATCATCCACGAACGCGCGCAGCCAGCCATCCTTGCCCGGCTGGATGAACTGGTGGTGTATTCCGGCGCACCCATCATGCGCAACTGGCGCGATTATGTGAAGGCTCGGTCGCTCCAAGACGCTGGTGAACGCCTGCAGGCCATCGCTGCATTCGAATTACTGATCCCCCGATTCCAAGCGGACAAGGACACAGTGGGTATCGCGACGGTGAGCAAGCGTATCGGGATCCTCTACCTGGACCTGGATGAACCCGTGATCGCCGCAGAGTATTTGTTGCTTGCACGTGAACTGGAACCCAGGGTCGATATTCGGGCGACCATAACCGCTATGCTTGGACGCTGCCATGCCACGGTCGGGCAGTTGAAGCAGCTGCGGTGGTGTGTGGCCCGGTTGAATGAGGATGCGCTCGACGCACTGCATCGGGAACGGGGTGACAAGCGAGCAAGCATCAATGCGCTCTGGTTGGACCATGTGGCGGACCTATTGGATCCGGGACCGGAAGAACTGCGCCAAGCACTGATGGAAGCGCCAGCAGTGGATGGTGTCATTCAGGAACAGGGCGATGCGACAGGGTATCTGGTGGCCAACGAACCGGCGGCCCGAGTGGAAACGGTGGTGTTACGGGCCCGGGCGATGATGCGCCTTGGTCGGTCAGGTGAGGCACTATCCATGCTCCGATCGGTGCCGGATGTACTGGACCAGTGCCATGACTGCTTGCCGCAACGATTGCGCTACCTTTCCGTGGCGGCTGAGGCCTCCGCCGAACAGGGTGATCTTCGAACTGCGCTCGTTCATCAAAAGGAACGCGCGGAGGTGATGGCATTGAACGAAGTGGGGAGAGCGCGCTTGGCGTTGGAACGCTCCCGTGCCAAAGCTGAGCTGGAACGCCGGGAAGAGGAGGCGGACCGGCTCCTGCAACACGCACGTGACCAAGTTCGAGGCAGCGACAAGGAGCACCGCATGCAACGGGTCAACCTGGTGACGATGATCGGTTTCATCATTCTGTTCGCCAGTGTGGTTTTCATTCGTGGACGAACTGCCCGCCGCATTCAACTTGAACAGCTAAGGACACGGCTGAGTAGGGATCTCCACGACGATATCGGCAGCACCCTGAGTAGCATAAATATCCTGAGCACGGTTGCACGGCGTAAAGCCGAAGCGGGGGACGAAGCTGGGGCCGCAGCATCGCTTTCAGGGATCAGTGAACGGACCGAGCGGCTGATGCGTAGCATGAGCGATATCGTTTGGAGCGTCGATCCGGACAAGGACACCATGGAGGAACTGCTCGTTCGCCTGCGTGAGTTCGGCGCAGCAGTGCTGGAGCCGAAGGGGATCAGTTACACGTTCGATAGCTCAGGTGATCTGAGCAAGGCGATGACGCCGGCGTTGAGGAGCAATCTGTACCTCATCTTCAAGGAAGCGGTCAATAACTGCGCGAAGCATTCGGAAGCCACCAAGGTCACTGTCTCGTTCACGCATGCCTTCGACCAGTTGCGGATGATCATCTTGGATGATGGTAAAGGATCGATCACCCGTGAGCACTTGGACAGGTCGGTAGGGGGGAACGGGTTGCGCAACATGCGTGCCCGCGCAGCCGAAATGAAAGCAGTGTTGAGGATCAGCGCTGTGCCAGGGGAGGGCACCACCGTCGATCTGGTGGTTCCGATGTAGGGGAGGCTGGAAGCCATTCCAGGAATGGTACTGGTCCCAACGCATGGTGCGCGAACCAGCGGAATTTAGCGGACGGCCTATGGGCATGCGGGTAGGCTGGGGTTCGGAACCTGAACACGGGTGGGGTGCTGCGTAGCGAGGTGCACTGTTCGGCTTTGCCACGCCGCATGGCGTTGAGAGCCCGCCGTTGATGACCTAGGGAGCGTCTTGAGAGGCATCTACCGGGGTTTGCCAGCGAACAAGAACCATAGTGTGAACGCAAGCCCACCCACGACAAGGCAACGGATGAGGATCCCGTCCAAGTAGATATCCGCACGGTGAGGCTTGAGGCGAAGAGCCAGGCCTGCCAAGAGTGAAAGGGCACAGCCCACCGCCCCAGCCACGAGGAAGGTGGTGCTGTGTGGCCAACGCTGGATGAACGCCACCTGTCCATAGAGTGCCACACTCAACGATGCCCCGCCCAACAGGGTCATCCACAGCACTTGGTCGGTCTGTTTGGGTGCAGGTAGTGTGCGGAATCCGAATGGAAAGTAGAACAAGGCCAACAGACATCCACCAGAAACCACGAGGATACTGGCTCCCGGCCAATGCATGATCTTGAACATGCACCCAACAATGACAGCGGTGGCGAGCGATAGTTCGGTGGCTCTCATTTGCAGGGGGACGGTGTGGATAAAGAAAGGCAGAAGCGATCGCATTTCGCTCGCTTGGGGTCAGGTGCACAAGTTCCCCCAATGTTCCGGGGCACTGTGCCCCATGATCGGGGGGGCATTGGCTGACCGGACCCAGGTCGCTCCCCCCCCTTCATGGGGTTACGTCGTCGCTCGGTTGCGCGGAGGTTTGCATCCTCAACAACTGAAACCACCGGTTCCATGAAGCAGCTCGTATTCGCTATCACCATGTTCCTCTGCACCACGCAGGTCACGGTAGCCCAAACCAAACGGCATGCACGTTCGCCTTTCATCCACTCATCTGCCTCAACCCAACGCTTTGGTGGTGAACGCGGCAACGCACCTGCGAACGACGATTGTGCCAATGCCCAAGCCATTGCCATTGCAATTGACTGTGCATCACCGATCGCCGGCGATAACAGCGAAGCCACCAATGATGGCCCGGATGCCACTTGCGATGATCCGGGTGCCGGTCTCCTTGATGTGTGGTACACATTCAACTCCGGTGCCGAGGATACCGTGGCGATCAGCCTTGTGCCATCCGTACAGATGACCGACTGGGCCTTCGTGGTGTACGATGGTTGCGGAGGTACTGAGATCGCCTGCCGGATCACACCAGCAACACCAGTGGACTTGGAGGTCGCTCCTGGTACGGACTATTGGATCCGGGTCTACTCCAATCCGAACTACGGCGATCCGGGGCCGTTCGCATTGTGCGTATCCACGCCGACCGCCACTGGTCCTCCTCCCGCGAACGATAACTGCACCGATGTGGTACCACAAGCCCTCGGCATCGGCAGCACATTGACCGTGACCGGCACTACCCTGAACGCCGTCGATAACGACGGCGTGGGCTACCCCATGGTATGGGAGACATTCACCTTGGGTTCTTGCGCTGATGTGAAGATCAGCTTCTGCGGCACCGCACCGAAGATCCAGGACTTTTGGCTCTTGTTGTACACATCATGCTCCGTTGATGCATTCGTCACCGCCGGTTCCTACGACAGTACGGCCTGCGTGGATGGCAACTTCACGCTTTGTTATTCCAACCTCGCCGCTGGAAGTTATTATTATCCCATTGCCGCCACATTGGGCAACCCCGACGCATACACCATGAACGTTTCGGCGACGGATTGTGGGTCCGATGGACCGGTGAATGATGATTGTGAGGGTGCCATTCCCCTCACCGCGTCCGCCACCTGCGAGCCCACCTCCTTCAGCGATCGGTGTGCAACCGAGTCTCTGCCCGCTGTGAATTGTGGTGGCTTCACGGGTAATGCGAGCGATGATGTCTGGTACAGTTTCGTAGCGACCGCGACGGAAATGACCATTGGCGGCGCACCTCTTGGAAGTATGGACATCGCACTCGAGCTCTTTTCGGGTGGTTGCGGTTCGCTCACCTCCATTGCCTGTGGGGACGTGAACGGAAGTGGGGCTCCGGATGATATGATCGCTTCCGACCTTACGATCGGCAGCACCTACTTCTTCCGGGTGTACGACTTCCGGACACAATTCGCGTATGGCGATCCGACCTATGAACTCTGTATCGTGGAAGGACCGGGCAGTGGTCTTGGATTGGAGGAACCGAACGAAGTATCACCGGGTACCATCTACCCGAACCCGACCCAGGGCGACTTCACCATCCAAGTTGGTCATGAGGCTGCTCTGATCGACATTGACGTGATCGACGCTACCGGCCGCACGGTGATCGCGCAACAACGGCAAGCATCGAACGGTGTGGTGTCCATGCTTGATAACGGCTCGTTGAACCCGGGTCTGTATGTGGTACACATCAACGATGGTGCGACCGTAAGAAGCGAGCGCTTGATCGTTCGCTAAGTGTCGACCATCACCCGATCATTATCATCATGAAGCGCCCATACACGCTACTTCTAGCTGCCGCTTTCACGGCAATCTGCTGCGCCACCGACCGTGTGGTGAGCCGAACGGGTACATACAATACCATCAGCAGCGCGGTTGCCGCCAGCAGTGATGGGGACCGGGTCCTGGTCGAATCAGGAACCTATAACGAGTTCGTTCATCTCAACCGGTCCATCTCACTACTACCACTCGTGGAAGGGGAGCGTTACACATTGACGGAACGACTGACCATCAGCCATGCGAATGGAGCGCAGGTCCTTATCTCGGGGGCCAATGGCGAACAGCTGTTGTATGTAGGTGTCTACACGACATCCACGACCGTGCGCGTGGTCGACAGCTTCTTCCAACAATGTGACCTTGTTGATCCGCAGATCAGGGTCGAACTTTTCCGGGATACCGTGCGGCAGTATGCAGCGATCTCGTCGGGCATGGTTGTCGGCTGCTCCTTCCCCGGCGCTAATGGTGGCGTCTTCAGTCTATCCGTCATCGGAAGCACCACATCAACCGATGAAGTGGTTGTGATCGGGAACAACTTCGGTTCCATTTCGGGTGATAGCGACCTGTTCCTGAGCACGAACAGCTCCATCCGAATGGAGAACAATCTCATCCGGTCCGAGCGATCCCCGGCCATATCGATCGTGCGCAGTGGTCCCGTTCCTGGTGCGACCACATACATGCTCAACAACACCGTGCGGACGAACATGGTGGACGGTGGAGGGGCGTTCGCTTGCGGGGTCCTTGGGGACTATCCCCAGAATATGGTCGTGAAGAACAACGCAGTGATCAACTACAATGGAGGATTCCTTGGTCCGCTGCCGCAGCAAGTGGCCATTAGCCAAAGCAACGATCTGGTGGTCCCTCCATCAGCCGTGGATCCTGGGAGTGGAGCACCTACGGCTGGCTCACCACTCATCGACGCAGGCGATCCCGATCCACGCTACCTGGACTTGGACCTGACCCGAAATGATGTTGGCTGCTACGGTGGCAGTAATAGCCGCGCGAATTTCACCACGCCCATGGGCGGTGCAGTGGTGGGTTTCATGCAAGCACCGCGTGTGGTTTCACAAGGCGACGCGGTGAACATCTCTGCTACTGGATTCGATCGTTGAACCGAACACCCGACCAGCGCCATGAAGTACGTCATTTCAATTGTCCTATGTACAGTTGCTGTAATAGCTCAAAGCCGAGCTGCTGATATTCTCGTAGGACCTCAACACGAAGTAGCGGATCTTCAGTCCGCGGTGGCCAGAGCCAATGATGGGGACCGCATCCTGGTGGAACCGGGTAACTACCTTGGTAATGTCTCCATCGACAAGAGCATTACCATGTTGCCAAGGCAGGAGGGCACACGATACACCGTGCAGGGTCGCGTGTATTGTGGCGGAGCGAGTGGAAAGCGTATCCTGCTTTCGGGGATCAGGGTCCTGACAGCGGTGCAAGTGCAGTCGATACTCACGGAGCGCTTGGACCTGGTGATCGTCGATAGCTATTTGTTCAGCTTCCAAGGGACGCAGAACCAACCCTTGTTGCGGGTGGAACTCTATCGCGACTCCATCGGCCAGGCTTCGTGGTCGCTCGGTTCCTGCGCGATCATCGGGTGTAGGTTCTTGGAATCGAACGGAGGTGTTCTTCAGGCGATCAGCATTCAGAATACAAGTCTGCCTGAGACCAATGATATCATCGGGAACATATTCCAAGGCATCGGTGATATCATGTGCGCTATCGACATCACCAACGCCAACAGGCCTTTCCACATCGAGAACAACTTGGTGATCGGTCCCCTTCACTTCCTGAGGCTGACCGGTGGCGGACTCAACGCACCCATGCCCATGTCGACCATCATCAACAACACCTTCATTGACACAGGGAATGATGGCGTTAGCATGCTCTTGGAGGCTGGGAATATCTACTATGCTCTGTTGGTCAAGAACAATGCGCGCATCGGTACGGGCCCTATCGCAGCCATAACGAACGCCACCCCTTCAGCACTTCCTTTCGTTGTATTCACGAACAATGTGGAAGGGCCACCAAGTTCGGTGGACGGTTCAACCGGTAGGCCATCAATGGGGTCACCGTTGATCAACGCGGGTGACCCGGACCCGCGCTACATGGACCTTGACCTGAGCATCAACGATGCAGGATGCTACGGGGGCAGCAATAGCCTGGTGAATTACTCCACACCCCAAGGAAGCGCCGTGGTCGCCTACATGAGGGCACCGCGGGTGATCCCTCAAGGCTCACCGGTGAACATCCAAGCCATCGGCTTCGATCGTTGAAGAACATGGCCCGCTTCGTCCATACCCTCCTGCTCCTCTGTGCTGCTACCTTGCTCCATGCGCAATCATTGCGCATCGCCCAAGCCGAATGGTTCACAGGTAATGATCCCGGTGAAGGTCTCGGTATTGCCATGCAAGTGGCCGATGGTGCCTGGGATGAAGCCGTGGAAGAGGTGATCGCCAACCTACCCAGCGGAACACCCGGAAACGTGGTCGTTTCCGTTCGTGTGAAAGGTGCGAACGGCTATTGGAGCAGCGCATACCGCCAGGTCGTTCACACCGGCTCATCGGTCCCCGGACGACAGGCCCGGGTGCACGCGGGCGAGTACTTCTGGGACAGCGATCCCGGAGTAGGGAACGCCACACCCTTGCTCGCCTTGGATGGAGACTTCAACTCAGCGTTGGAACAGGCGATCGCCTCGGACAATACCATCACGCCGGGGGCGCATAGGCTCTTCGTACGGATACAAGGTGCTGACAACGGATGGAGTGCCCTCTTCACCCAAGTGGTGCAAGTGAACACAGCGATAACCGCACGCGACATCCGGGTCCAACAAGGTGAGTTCTTCTTCGATAGCGACCCCGGAGAGGGCAACGGCGTTGCGCTGCTTGCCTTCGACGGCGATTGGAACAACGCGATCGAAACCGGATTGGCCAGCGTGGCAGCACCGGCCGAGGGCTCTCACTTGCTCTATGTCCGTATGCGCAGTGCCGATGGCACATGGAGCAACGAGTACAAGACCGTGCTGCATGTTTCACCCAGCATCCCATTACGCTCGGTTCACGTGCAAGCTGCGGAGTACTACTTCGACACCGATCCGGGCGAAGGGAACGGGACACCGTTGCTCGCGCTTGATGGTGACTTCGATGGCGCGCTGGAGCAGATCATGGCTTCCGAGGGCCTCAACGGTCAAGGTTCGCATGTACTCGGCGTGCGCGTGCGCGGTTCGGACAATGGTTGGAGCGCGACTTTCCGAAGCGTTGTGCATGTGGGACCGGAACTCATCGCCCGCGATGTGCGGGTGCAACAAGGCGAGTTCTTCTTCGACAGCGACCCCGGCGAGGGCAACGGTGCGCCGCTGCTGGCTTTTGACGGGAATTGGACCGATGCCGTGGAAACCGGTGCGTCAAGCGAGGCTGCACCGGCCATCGGTGCCCATCTGCTGTATGTCCGCATGCGTGCGTCTGATGGCACTTGGAGCAACGAATACAAGACCGTGGTACATGTCAGCGCACCTCTTTCCACCAGGCCGGTCGCGGTGGTGAACGGTGAATACTTCTGGGATATCGACCCCGGCGAAGGCAATGGTAGCGCCCTTGCTGCAACTGATGACGGCTTTGACGAGGCGCTGGAAGATGCGGTCACCTCGGACATGTCAGAACTCTCCGCAGGACCACACCTGCTCGGGGTGCGGATGCAGGGCAGCGATGGCGGTTGGAGCGCTGCATTCCAGCAAGTGGTGAGTGTGACGGCACCCTCCGAACAAGACCTTCCCATCGCCATCAGCGCCTACCTACAAGGGCCGATGATCAGTGCCACTGCGATGAGCGATGCCTTGCGGACCAACGGGTCCTTCCCCTTGGCAGAGCCTTACACCGCATTGGGCTTCGACCATATTGGCAGTGGTGGCGAGTCCATCGATCCCTTGGTATTCTCCCTTTTACATGGACAGGTGGTGGATTGGGTATTCGTCGAATTGCGCGATCCGACGGACCCCACGATCGTGTTGCAGACCCGTGTGGGCTTGATCAAGAAGAACGGGGACATCGCCGCCATCAGCGGATCGACGCGGATCGGCTTCAATGCGGTCCCAGGGCAGTATCACGTGGCCTTGAAGCACCGTAACCATTTGGGCGTGATGACCTTGGAGCCACTCCCTATGAGCCCGTCAGGCTCTAGATTGGATCTACGGGTACACAGCACTCCGACGTATGGTTCCGACGCGCGTGCTTCCGCCTTCGGCAGGGCACTGCTTTGGTGCGGGGACGTGAACCACGACGGCCAATTGAAGTATACCGGGATCGACAATGATCGGGACCCGATCTTGATGAGCATCGGAGGGACGGTCCCCACGAACGAGATCACCGGTCAATACGCACAGTCGGATGTGAACATGGATGGAAGCGTGAAGTATGCAGGAGCCGGGAACGATAGGGACCCCATACTCATGAATATTGGCGGAACGGTCCCTACGAATGTTCGTATGGGGCAGCTGCCATAGCAGTTCGGGCCTTCAGCCTTCACCACCAAATTCCCTAAACCATCCTGCGCTTAGTGGGTTGTGGCTAAGCATGCCTTTTGCATTGGGATGGGGTTTGGGTGTAGGCTTGGCATCCTATCGCACCTTCCCGTAGTAAAGCAGGTCGACCACCTCGCCGGAGGTCGTCTTGTAGTCCTTACGTACCAAACCCTCCCGCTCGTAGCCGTTCTTCTCGATCACCCGACGGGCACCGCTGTTGCGCTCATGGGTGCGGATGAGCAATTTCACCATCCCCAGGTCTTCGAAGCAATAACGCGTAATGGCAGCCAGGGCTTGGGACGCGATGCCCAGGCCTTCATGGCCCGCATCCATATAGGCACCGAGTTCCGCTTTCGGGATGTTCCAATCGATGTTCTTCACGTCCACGAACCCGAGCATATGGTCAGTGCGTGTATCCACTACGGCGAAGGGGAAGTAAGCTCGGCTTTCGCGTTTGGCGAGCATGTTGGCCACATGGTCCTGCGTATCTCCCAGGGTGTGTGTGGCGGCGACCGCACCAGCGAAGAAGTCCGCCAACCGTGACCGGTTGGTATCGATCAGATGGAAGAGCGCGGGGGCATCACTGGCAGTGATCGGGCGAAGTGCATACGGTGCGAAATGCATGGGTCACGTGGTGTTGAGGCCTTGGAACGCTAGGTGAGCGCGATGTGACCAGGGTGTGGTTGCATGGATCCGACCGGTCACCTGGCCCGAGGTCATTCACCGGGACCATCGGCCTTCTTCGGCAGGCGTGTCGCGAACAGGATGGAGAACGTGAGTCCAGCGAAGAAGGTGGAGGCTGCTCGTGCCGTATGCCCGCCACGCAGGCTCAGAAAGGCGGATGCTGTGCAACAGATCATGATCGAAATGATCAACAGGATCACTGCGATGCGAGTTCGGGATGGCGCGTGCATGCTGTGAAAGTACAATTGGTATGGATATCGACCAAGCCACGCACAGCGATGGGATCGGGTATCATCCGGCCGATGCGCTCGGTCTAACTTGCAGCCTTCATAACGAACACACCCTTACCATGCTTCGCTTCCACGTTCCGTTGTTCATGCTGCTGATCGCTTCGGGTCTGGTGGCCTGTGGACCTTCCGACGCGGAGATCGCGGCCTTGGAGGCCACAGCCACAGCGGACAGCCTTGCCATGGCGGCGGCCGAGGAATTGGACCACACCGTGGATACCGCAATGAGCACCATCGCTTGGGCCGGTACCATGGTCGGCGTCTACACCCACACGGGAACGGTGGACCTCGTCCAAGGCTCTTTCACAACCCAAGGTGGTCGGCTTACGGGCGGGACGTTCATCGCCGACCTGAGGACCATGGTGCCAACGGATGAACATTACAGCGCCACCGTGAATACCAAGGAAAGTCTCGTGGAGCACCTCAGCAGCGCGGAGTTCTTCGATGTTGCCGCCCATCCTACTGCTTCGTTGACCATCACGGCGGCAACGGGCAATACGGCCACGGTCGATCTTACGATCCGCGGTACCACCCGTGCGGAGACCCTCACCGAGGTGGTTATGACCACTGATGCGGATGGGGTCGTACATGCCACCGCCAAGCTCGTCTTCGACCGGCAGGACTATGGTGTGGCCTGGGCACCGGATATGAAGGATGCGGTACTGGAGGACGACATCGTGCTCTCCATCATTTTGGTGGCCAGGCCGGACCAATGAGCGACCAGTGGGATACTCCGCCCACCGGTCGCTTCCTGGTCGATCAAGGCCTAGGCGATCACTTCTTGGCGCCGCCCTTCTTGTTCGTGCTGCCTTCCTTGCGCGCTTGCTCTTCCAGCTGCACCACCTTGCCGGCCTTCTTGCCGGCCATGCCCACAGGGTCGTAGGTATGCTCTTCTCCCGGCTTTGCGGGTCGGGTATTGGCCTTCGTCCGTTCAGCACTGGTGCCGGTGGTACCAGCATCTATCGTGGATGTGTTCCGCTTCTTGTCCATTTGCTTGGTCATGGGTGTGTGTTTCCCCATGATCACGCAAAGCAGGGTCCAGTCCTAGCGTGAAGGTCTCCACCGTGCCGTTGCGCGCATTCCCTGGCATTCGTGAGTTCATGGACCAGGACCGTCGCATAGCGTTGTACGGCAATCGGTCCACGCGCATCACCGATGATGACCTATACCCCAAGGCGCCGTGACCGGGCATGTGGTCGCAACACGTGCTCATACAGCGGTGATCGTATCGCCTGGAAATTCAGGGGTAGCGCCTAACAGTACTTCATGAAGGTGATCGTCGCGGCGTGCGGCCCCAAGGTCCTTGCACCACGGCCACCATGGTGGACCGTTCCATACGTGATCGGGGACATTCCTCCGCAGTCCTGTGGTGTACTGTCCCTGTGTGGACGTACTTCTTCTGTTTGGTATGGATCGGCACGAAGTTGATCGGGGTGGGGGAAAGGCCACTCCCATGAAACGTACCCTCATCTACACCTCCAGCGCCTTGATCCTCTTCGTGATCTTCGCATTGGTCACCGGTATGACCTATGGCGCACAAGTCCTTTTCTTCACCTTGATCCTGCTCTTCTTCGCCTTGTTGGTGCGGGTGATGGTGGCTGCTTTCGAAGGGTACTCGAACGAACCGAAGTAGACTGCCCGATCGTCCTCTTGGCGAAATAGCCCCATCCGCCACCATCGCACGCAGAGCTGCATGGAGAGCAGGAACGGGCCGGGATCACCGCGTCCGTCACGTGCGGGCGCAACCAGTTGTGAACTGGCGATCCTCAGGGCATCTGTGCTGGGCGCGTGTTCGTAGGAATGGTGCCTCCGATCGTCTGTAGGATCATGTCGCGATCGTTGCTGGTACCGGTGTACTTCACGGTACCGTCCATGTTCACATCCTCGGTCCGGTATCCCGTTGCGGTATTGGTGGGGACCGTTCCACCGATGAACGATAGCACGGGGTCGCGGTCATTGGCGTTGCCCGAGTACTTCGCTTCGCCGTCGCTGTTGACATCGCCCGCCCATAACACCAGGATGCCATCGAGGTCCTTGCGTGCGCCAATGCCGTAAGTGGGTGTGGAAACCGCCGTGAGGTCCACGAAGGTGGGCGTATCATCCAACGCATAAGCGGTGGCGGTCATGCAGCTGAGGTGATTGCGGTGCACCACCACCACATGGTAGTCGCCCGATGCCAGGCCCACGAAATTGAGGTTGCTCGAACCATTGACCGAAATGACCATCCCGTTCTGTAGGAGCAGGGCATTACGCGCAACGATCGGGAATTCGGGACTGCTGGCTGGATGCAGACGCACCTGGACCCAGTCCACCACATTGCCATTGCCCAAGTGCTCGAACAGACCGGGTGCTGCGGTCTCGCCGCCGCTGCCCAGCACACTCAGCCCCAGCGCGGAGTAGGGTTCACTCAGGGGTAGTAGACCCTTGGCCCGTAGGCTATCGTGCATCGCGAACGCGGCGTGGTCGTAGGGCCCCTCCAGCATTACACGCAAATTCAGCTTCACCCCGCATTCCTCGTCGATGAAGCCGTTGCAGTTCTGGTCCACTCCGTCACAGTCATCATCGGGTGCCCCGGGGTTGCGGGTGGGGTCGGTGGGGGCACAATCCCCATTGGTGGCGATCAGGTCCACCTCGCGCGCCCAATCGGGTCCTGGGCTCGCACAGTTGGTCACCTGCGCTATGCCACTGAGATCACCGTAGCCGTCATGGTCCTCATCCAGCCACCAAACCACAACATCCTGGATCAAGGCGTGGTCATCGTCGCAATCGAAACCCAGCGGGTTGATGATGAAGTATGGCGGTAAGGTCGTCCCGAAGCACTGTGGCAAGGGTTCGGTCCATGCCGAATGACCATCTCCATCCCAGTCCCGATAGACCAGCACTTCCTGAAACCGGTCGGCATCTCCGTCATTGCAATCCGTGTTGTTGGTCACATAGCTGATCACCCCAGGAATGCTCGGGTCTTCGCACTCGACCTCTCCGGTGCCGGGTGGGCCGGAACCATATCCATCACCGTCCATATCCGGGAACCATTCCGGAGCCTGTTGAAAGGCGAAAGCGAACGGGCACCCATCGCAGGCATCACCGACACCATCACCATCCGAATCGTCCTGGTCCTCGTTAGGTGTGGTGGGGCAATTGTCCAATTCATCTGCGACACCGTCACCGTCGGTATCAGTGAGCGCCGGGGTGATCGTACCGGGCAGCAGCGCGAACGCGGCGGTTGGTGAAGCGAAGAGGTGTGTCGCCAAAAGGACAACGCACCACGATGCGGGGCGTATGATGATGGGGGATCGCATGATTGACCAATGGAACGTGGTCGATACGGGAGAAGGAACATCGAATATAGTCAAGGGACCCTGCAAAGCTGCGTTCACGACGGTGCCCGGAATGCCGGAGGTAGCCATTGTCCACCCATTGTCAAACCCTTTCCGGCGCCTCATGTCACGTCCTCCAACAACGTTCTGGACCTTTTCGCTGTCCCTCTATTGGCTGGCGATGGACGGCAATGCCGGTTCCACTGCATCTTTAGCGAGCCGGTCCTACCGAACGCACAACCCTCGTCCGTCAGCTTCGTCATGGACATACGGTCGACAGGACCCGTGACGCACCATGAAAGCACTTCTCCTTCTGATCGGTCTTCTTCTTGGTTGCGTCGCGAACGCCCAGCACAAGCATGTGCGTGCTACGACCGAGGAGCCCCGTAGCGCGTTCGGTAAAGGCTGCCTCACTGATGAGTTGCGCCACCGACTCACCTCCGAACGCCCGGAGCAGGTGCTGCAAGAAGAGGGCATGAACGCGCGTATCCGCGCTTTGCAAGGGGCGCACCTACGCGATGGGGAGTGGACGATACCGGTTGTGGTCCACATCGTGCATGCGGGTGGGGAGGAGGACATATCGGATGCACAGGTGCTCCAGGCCATGGACCATTTGAACGCAGCCTTCAACAACGAGGGCGCGTTCGGCACACCGCAAGGCACCGTAACCGGCATACGCTTTTGCTTGGCACAGCGGGACCCGAACGGCATGTCGACCAGTGGCATCACGCGCACGATCTCCGGCTTCACCAACCTGATGGCCGAGAGCGACGATGAGGCGCTGAAGGGGACGGTGGGGTGGCCCAGGACGGAGTACCTGAATATCTGGCTGGTGGCCGAGATCACTAGCATGTCCATGGGGGAAGGGATCGCGGGTTATGCCTACCTGCCGGATGCGCACGGCTTACCCATGGATGGCATCGTGAACGAGGCACGCTGGTTCGGGTCCTCCATCGACAACTCCAAGGTCCACATCCATGAAGTGGGGCACTACCTCGGCTTGTACCACACCTTCGAAGGTGGGTGTGGCAATGCCAATTGCCTGGAGAACGGCGATCGGGTGTGCGATACGCCACCCGACCAGAGTACAGCCCCGATCGCTTGCAACAGTTCCGTGAACACCTGCTCCAGTGATAGCGAGGACCCGTCACCGAACAATCCGTTCCGCGCTGTGGGCCTCGGGGGGGTGGGCGATGTCCCCGAACTGATCGAGGACTACATGGATTATGGGTATCAACTCTGTCAGGATCGCTTCACACCCGGGCAAGGTGAACGGATGGTGGCCGCACTGACCGAAGTACGGAGCAGCTTGTTGACATCGCTCGGCTGTGTGCCGGGTTGCGCTGGAACCGTGGCGCATCTGTCCCCTGCACCGGGCGAAGTGCTGGTGAACACCGCATGGACCTTCACCAATACGAGCGTGGTCGTGCCCGATCACAGTTTTGCGTGGTACGTGGATGATGTTCAGGTCTCCACCGCGACGGACCTGGTCCACACCTTCACCACCGATGGTACCCATACCGTGGTCCTCGAAGCGTTCAATACCAGCGCAGGTTGTTCCGATACGGAACAACTCCTGATCGAAGTGGGTTGCGATGCACAAGCGGTCTTCACACAAGCTCCGATGGATGTGCAGCCGGGTGGCTCGGTCATCTTCACCTCACAAGGCCAGGGCGCTCAAGGCCATACTTGGAGCGTGAACGGAGCAACGGTCGCGGCGGCCCCCTCCCTCACGTGGACCTTCAGCGAAGTGGGTGGCTACAGTGTTCGCTTGGTGGTCCAGGGCAGTGGCTGTACCGATACTTCCGCCTATGCGTTCGTGCCCGTCGGCGACTGTGTCAGTGGGGCCAACAATACCCTGGTCGTGGTGGGTGGCAGCCAAGTATCCTTCAACAGCGGCGAACCGGTGGGCCTCCAACAAGCCCTTGCGCCGTTCATCGGATACGAGGGCGTTACGAGCATCAGTGACAGGTATGGCAACCTGTTGCTCTATAGCGATGGTATCGTGCTGTACAACGGCCAGCATCAACTGATCGCGGACAGCCTGCCAGGCGGCTATTCCAGTGCGCAAGCGGCGCTGTTGGTGCAGCGGCCCGGCAGCACCACACGCTTCTACCTGTTCATGACCGATGACCAAGGTGGCCAGAACGGTGGCGACCTGAGCTACGTGGAGGTGGATATCACGGCCAACAACGGCGCTGGTGGGCTCGTGGGCGAAGTGGCCACGCTCCTGGGAACCAGCACGGAGAAGCTATGCGCCGTCCGGCATTGTGACGGGGTGGGCATCTGGGTGGTCGGCGCTACCGGTACGGATGATCGCTTGAGCAGTTTCCTGGTCACCCCCGATGGGGTGCAACCCGATCCGGTCGTGTCGCAAACCTTCTTACCCGTGGGCAGTACCCTGGGCTGCTTGAAAGCATCGCCCCGCGGCACGAACCTGGCCTTGGCCAACTACATCTACCAGAGCTACTCGGTGATGCTCTATGCCTTCAACAACGCTACGGGTGTGGTCAACGTGTTGACCCCGCTGGCCGCTACCACCACTCTTCAACAATACGGGGTGGAGTTCTCCCCCGACGGGACGAAGTTGTACGTGACCAATACCGACGATACGTACGGCGTTACGAACCAGATCTTCCAGTGGGACATCAGCTCCGGGCTGCCCGGCATCATCTACTCCTCCAAGACACTGGTCGGGACCAGCGAGGGGCGCTGGTGTTTGGCAAGTATGCAGACCGGACCCAATGGACGCATCTACGTGGTGATGAACCAGGAGCCTGCGATGGCCGAGATCCGGCGACCGAACGAAGCGGGTGTCGCCTGCACCTTCGTTGACTTCGCCATTCCCCTCGCGAGCCCCACTGCGGGATTCGGTTGCAGCAACTTCGTTCCGGTGGCAGACCTCATCGGAACACCCATGGTGATAGGGCCGACACAGGTTTGTCCGGGTGCAGGCAACACCTCCTACACGCTCGGTTGCTCTCCCGGTGAGGTGAGCGTGACGCATGCAGGACCCAATGCGTTCCTTGGTTCGACAGGAACCTCCTTCACCATGGACCTGCAAGTGGCGGGTACCGATACACTGTTCATCGCCACCACCGCACCGTGCACCATCCTTCAGGCGGACACCTTCCTTATCCATGTCGGGGCACCGCAGCCGGACCTGGGCAACGATACCACCATCTGCAGCTCGGCGAGCATCCAGCTCGATGCGGGTCCGGGTGGACACACCTTTCTTTGGCACGATACCTATGGCGAGCGGGCACGCAGTTTCACCGGGCCAGGGGTGTATTCCGTAACGGTAACGGGTGTGGGCGATTGTACCGGGTCCGACACCATCGTGGTGAGCGCATTCGACGGTGAGGCACAGCTGGAACTGCCCGATCCCTACTTGATCTGCGCGAACTCCATCGCCTACCTCCACGCACCACCCGGCTATGCAAGCTATGAATGGAGCAACGGTTCATCAGCGGACAGTCTGCTCTGGTATGGTGGCGAAGGCACCTTGTGGCTGCGGGTGGTGGATGCACAAGGCTGCACCGCGATCGATACCACGAACATCGCGGTCATCTCCGGTATCACCGTGGACCTGGGGCCGGATGGAACACTTTGCCCGGGACAGGTGCGCTTGTTGGATGCGGGATCCGGAACAGGGCTCACCTACACGTGGCACAACAACAGCCATGAACCGACCCTCACCGCCTACAGTCCGGGTACCTACTGGGTCCGTGTGGAAGGCTGTGGCCTGGAACCGCAACAGGACACCATCACCTTCGTACCCGGTACCATCCCCACGGTGGACCTCGGTGCCGATACGTTGATGTGCCCTGGAGGTCCGCTGCTCTTGACCATCAGTGGTGCGTCGGGCGCCAGCTACCTCTGGTCCGATGGAACGAGCGGGCAGACCTTGTTGGCCAGTGTGCCCGGCGACTACTGGCTCACCGTGGTGGATGAGGCGGGTTGTTACGAGACGGACACCATCTCCATCGACCATTGCTCCGGTATTGCAACCACCGATATCGACGGGTTGAGCATCCACCCCAACCCCGCACATGACCTGATCCGGGTCAGCAGTTTACGATCGGTGACCTACTATGAACTACACGATGCCACTGGCCGTCGGATCCGGTCGGCCAACGCGGGTTCAAGACAATTCACGGTGGTTCGTGGCGACCTTGCGCCAGGCGCATATTTCATCACCATCCACTACCCGGATGGCTTATCGACGCGCAGGGTCACACTGGATTAGCCTGTGGATCGGACCTCTTTGTGTTTCCGACGGATGTGATCATCCGTATCGTGCACTACGAACGGATCCACACAATATCCCACCCACAGCGCGGTTATTCCGTGCGGTAATACCACGCCTCTTGGCATCGGCCCTGAACACCCTTCCTGATGTGGTTCATCTTCGTGCTCGTCGTACTCCCGATCGTTCCCTTGCTGTTCTTGGTCAAGGCGCTGAGGGATCGTACCTGTAGGGGCGCTGGTCCTGTCCGGTTGTGGGTGGGGATCCTGGTGGTCTTCGTGCTTGTGGATCCCGTCACGCAGGTCTTCTTGCTCGAACCGGTGGACAACCGGCGAGGGGCTGCGATGGCCCGGATGACCCATGCGGCCGGTATCATCGGCATGGATCATACGCAGGTCCGCGAACTGTTGGGGGAACCAACACGGGTGCACCATTACCAAGGCTACGAACCCACTTGGGAATATAAGCAGGTGCCAGGTTACTGGTCGGGTAGTCACTTCCAGGTCTTCTTCACCGACGGTCGCGTGCATGGGGTGGAACCCAATGATGACTGAATGCCGTCACTGTGAGGCTCCGGACGGTGTCGCCTGTTCTACGAAGTACATCTCCATCTCACCCTTCCCCTTCGCCTGCACCTTTCCGCGCGAAGTGAAGGTGAGCCCACTTTCGCTCTCCACGAGCTCGTACGTCGCTTCGCTGATGTTCACCTGTCCCACTTCACCACTGCTCTCCATACGGCTTGCCGTGTTCACGGTGTCGCCCCAGATGTCGTACTGGAACTTCTTCACGCCCACGATGCCCGCCACCACAGGACCAGTGTGCACTCCGATACGGATCTCGAAGTAGGGGAGCCCTGCTGCGATCTTCCGGGCCTTGCCCTCGGCAATGAAGTCGCGCATCTCAAAGGCGGCTTCGATCACATCCGTGGCGTGGGTGCTGTTCGGCGTGGGCAACCCACCGGCGGCCATGTAGGCATCACCAATGGTCTTGATCTTCTCGATGCCGTACTTCTCCGTGATGCGATCGAACGCACTGAAGCACTCGTTGAGGTCCCGTACCAGGTCGCGTGGTGTCAACACTTCGCTCATCGCGGTGAAGCCCTTGAAGTCGGTGAAGAGCACGGTGACCTGGTCGATGTGCACAGCCTCTGCGGAGCCTTTCTCCTTCAGTTCTTCCGCCACTTCCTCGGGCAGGATGTTCAGGAGCAATTCATCACTGCGCCTGCGTGCCTTCGCGATCTTGTTGCGCTGTCTCCACACCACGCCCAGGAAGAGCAGCGCGAAGGCGAGGCCGCCTGCGATGCCATTGCGCACCAAGCGCTGGCGCTCGTCCTTCTTTTCCTGCATGGCCTTCCCTACTGCCTCCTTCTTGTCGAACTCGTACTGCATCTCCTTACGGGTGATCTGCTTCTTCGCTTCTTCGCCTTGGATGCTGTCACGCAAGACAATGTATTCCTTGTAGGCAGCGTAAGCTTTGGCGAAGTCACCTTGCTTTTCATAGAGGTCGCTCAAGTGACCCCAGTTCTTCTTTTCCTCATCCAGCATGTTCAGTTCCTTGCTCAGCTGCATGCAGCTGTCCAAGTAAGCCTCCGCTAATTGATACTTCCTTTCCGGGTCGATCCCCATTGATCGCATTACCGCATCGGGAGCGTTGGTATACCATATCCCGATATTGCCGAGATCGCATTGCAGGCCGTACTTATCGCCAAGCTCCCTACTAATAGCCAGTGATCGTTGAGCGAACTCGAGCGCTTTGGGAAAGTCGGCAAGAGCCTGGTATGCGATCCCCATATTACCGAAGCTGGCCGCCATGCCCGATCCATCACCGAGCTGTTCGTGGATGATCAAGGCCTTTTGGTGGAACTCCAGGGCTTTGGGAAAGTCCGCGAGATCGTAGTGGATCCCGCCAATGTTGGTGAGGTTGGATGCTAGAAGCTGTATGTAGCCCGATCGCTCGCTGATCGACAGCGCTCTCTGGTAATACTCCAGCGCTTTAGGGAAGTCATGCATGTGATCATACACATTACCGATACTGGCGAGATTGATCGCCAAGCGCCGTGTATTGCCGTATCGTTCATTGATGGTCAATGCCCTTTGCAGATACTGAAGTGCTCGGGGATACTCGGACAGTTCAATGTAGACGTGCGCCATATTGCCGAGATGTCGTGCCACGCTTTCCACATTGCCCAATTGCTCATCTGCGGTCAATGCGCTTTGGTAATACTCCAACGCCTTCGGGTAGTCGTTCTGTCCTTCATACACCACCCCGATGTTGCCAAGGATCAATGCAATACCGCTCCTATTCCCCCCTTGCCCATAAATGCCCAATGCTTTGCGGTAATACTCCAATGCTCTAGCATGGTCACCAAGATCCAGGTACACATTCCCCTTGCGATTGCAGGCCATCGCTATACCGAAAGCGAATGCAATCTTGTCAGCTTGACCCAAAGCTTGGTCGGCATAGTAGAGCGCAGTATCATAGTTGCCAAGATGCTTGTGCTCACGGCTTAGCGTGTTCAGGATGTTCACCATATTGGTGTCTTCCCTTTGCCTGGGCAGTTCTGCAACCAGGGAATCAACTAGGAGTTGGCCTTGCTTTTGGGCATGAGCGGTATCCGAAAGGACCAAGCCGAGGAGGATGAGCACAGCATACCTCATGTTCGAATGCCATTGTTCGATGAGACAAAGTACATCTCCATCTCCCCCTTGCCCTTCGCCTGCACTTTTCCGCGTGACGTGAAGCTGAGCCCCGCCTCGTTCTTCACCAATTCGTACGTGCTCTCGCTGATGTTCACCTGTCCCACTTCACCACTGCTCTCCATACGGCTTGCCGTGTTCACGGTGTCGCCCCAAATGTCGTACTGGAATTTCTTCACCCCCACGATGCCCGCGACGACCGGGCCGGTGTGGATGCCGATGCGGATCTCGAAGTAGGGGAGGCCTGCAGCGATCTTCCGCGCTTTGCCTTCGCTGATGAAGTCGCGCATCTCGAAGGCGGCCTGGGTCACATCGGTGGCATGTGTGGTGTTCGGCGTGGGCAAGCCACCGGCAGCCATGTACGCATCACCAATGGTCTTGATCTTCTCGATGCCGTACTTGGTGCAAATAGCATCGAATGCGCTGAGGCACTCGTGCAGGTCCCGCACCAGATCGCGTGGCGTCACCACTTCGCTCAGGGCGGTGAAGCCCTTGAAGTCGGTGAAGAGCACCGTGACCTGATCGATCGATACTGCTTCGGCCGAGCCGTTGGCCTTCAGTTCCTCGGCCACTTCCTCGGGTAGGATGTTGAGCAACAGTGCCTCGCTTCGTTCCCGTTCCGTGTTGATGCGGTTCCGTTGAAGCAGGAACACCAACGCGAACAAGGCCACGAATAGGAATCCGCCCATGAAACCGTTACGCATCAGTTCGGCATCATACAGACGGGCTGCTTCCATCAACTTCTCCGTTCTCCGTTCCGCTGCGAACAGTTCTTCCCGGGCTCGGCTCTCGATGTTGGCCAGGTTCGACGAAGCCGTGGTGAGTTCGCGACGCCGGAGAAGGGCTTCGAACTTGGCATGGTGTTCATAGGCGCGTTGATGATCGCCCAGGACGAGATAGGCCGTATCAAGGATCTGATGGAACTCCTGGTGGAAGAGTTCGCTCTTGTTCCACTGGGGAGACTCCTCCAGCGTCAGGGCCATGTCCACGGCCGCCCGGGTACTTCCCTCGTGTAAGAGCCGCCACGCTTTTTCGATCACGCAATAGGCGCACTGATAGGACTTCAAACCGGTGCGGCGGACCACCACTTCGGCACTGTCCAACAAGACGGGAATACGGTCGAAGCGGCCATTCAAACGCTCGTGTTGGGCGAGTGAACTGTAACAATAGGGATCGCTGCGTGCCGCATCACAGGTGGCGATCACCTCCAGGGCTTTTTCGATCGTCCAGTAGCACGAGTCGCGCAGCCCCAGTTGCCGATATGCCTCACTGGCATAGATGAACCCCCAATACTCACCTTCGCAATCGCCCTCCTAGTGGCCGAACCGGGCCATACGCAAGGAACCTTCCAGAGCTTTTTCCCAGGCACCCACTTGAGAGCAGGCCTCGGCATAGCGATCGATCAAGGTGTGGTCCATCGCCAAGAACTTCTCATCGGGGTCAAGCGCAAGCGCCTCCTCGATGAATCGCATCTCCCGGCCGGTGTTCAATTCAACCCAATGCGCATGTTGCACCTTCTGCGTGAGCAGCACGAATTGGCATAGGGTATCTCCGGCAGCGCGGCATTCCGCCAGCATGGAATCCAGTTCAACCGGATACCGTGGGTCGTTGAGTGTTCGGCTCATGACCAACCACCGCTGACCGTGCGCGAAGTTGAAGGTCTCGAACGTCTTGCGTGCGTAAGGTGATCGTATCAAGGCCGCGGTAATGCCCGCCGAGGCGGCGAGGTCCTTGTTCGACAAAGCCGCAGCGAGGCTATCCTTCAATGCAACGTAGCGCGTTGAATCCGCGCCGTCGTGCTGCGGCGAACGCGCTGGCTCTGGTACAGCAGGTGCCCCGCATCCCATCAGCCAGAGCATACCAGCGACACAGGCTCCCTGCCACATCGTTCCCCGGCACCACCGGTTGGTGGTCCAGCCATTTCGTCCGCCCCGCTGGTAGTGCAACATCGGTTCCGGCGACAAAGTACATCACCGGGTCCCTGACACCTAGGTCTAATGGTTCTACAGCTGTGGACGATGACCACAAGCCCCTTTCCCTGGATCGGTCCGCTCATGCTTGTACCGATCGACCGCACAGCCTCAAGGGGTGGAGAACAGTGTCGGCGGAGATCTCGGCTCGCATTGGGCGTCCATCAACGCCTAGAGCGATGCGATCGCCGTCCAGTTGCCATCCCGCTCAGCAACCCACCGTGCCGAAGCTGAACACGAATTCCTGGTCCACCCGTTCACCTTTCGCGTTGGTGGCTGGCGCC
>Ga0209174_10000256_pt1 | contig 41036 bp, 31 predicted proteins | sample JI91814BDNA_FD_187505 | JGI IMG/M metagenome (GOLD analysis project Ga0209174, IMG submission 187505) | Wastewater effluent complex algal communities from Wisconsin, to seasonally profile nutrient transformation and Carbon sequestration -... | ecosystem: Engineered > WWTP > Effluent > Algae...
GGCATGGGCGGTATGGGCGGCATGGGAGGTATGGGTGGCATGATGCGAGTCGAAGCCGCCAAAGCTGCTAAAGTCAAAGTTCCTACCGTCTGTCTTGAACACGGCAAACGTGACCCCAACCCACGTATGAAGTACAAGCTCGTTCGCCTCGAAGAAGTTAACCCTGACCCACGCGTTCGCGAACTTTGCAAGCTCTTGGCAACTGGCAAGCTTCCACAAAACACCGTTCAAGCTGCAGCTTGGCACGTGGCCAACGGTTTGAGCTGGGATCAACTCGCTTCGATGAATCGTGTTGAATCTCGCTACAGCGGCAACGAACGTTGGTTCTCACCCGTTGAATTGCAGAACGCTCTTGGTTTGGTGAACATCGCAACTATCGCTGCGAAGCAAAACGAAAAGAAGTCGGAATCAGAAGGTGCTAAAGACACCTACTCAGGTTCCTACACCGGCGACTCAGCTAAAGGTACCGAGTGATAAGCGTCACCTACAGATGACGTTCAGTAATTAGCAAACTGAAATGATAAAGGCCAGCGAATCGCTGGCCTTTATTTTTTGGCTCTCAGTGAATTGAGCATTGAGGGGGTATCTAAGCTCCCCGGCGAGCAGACTATTTCAAGTAGCTAGCGACCAGGACGCCGCAATCCATCGCTGCTCGAACCGAACTCCATATCTTCGATTTGAGTCTTGAGCTCCTCTTCCAAAGAGCTGGCTTCTTTCTGGGCTGGCACTCGACCAGCACGGGCCGGTGATGGCTTGGGGCCTAAGTTATAGTCATCGTTCAGCATGACGCCTGGCAGGGATTTTTCGACACTGTCGAATTGGTCGCCATGAACCAAGAGCCAACGCAAGTCGTGACCACGCTGTGTTAATTCGGATTCGAGTTGTTGCAATTCGCGGCGTTTGCGTTCGAGTTCCTGACGCGTGTCATTGGCCCATAAACGAAACATGCGCTCTTGTTGCGAAATTTGATTCGCTCGGCGGTTGAGCAATCTTTCGCGACGTTCGATCTCAAATAGTCGCTGATCCAAAACCCGCGCGATGTCCTCCGCATGAAGTACACCCCAGTTCAACTCTTGGCTCGCTTCTGAGCTGTCAAGTTGCTCGTCGATACGCGGAGTCGAAGCGTTGTGCGCTTGACCAAGGGGCTCTCGCTGCGGCGGTTCGTTTGAAATTGCCGAATCCACTTCAACTACAACGCCAAGCGATTGAGTTTCTGGTGGTTTGGGGCGTTCGCCGCGGATTCGGCTCGGGCGGGGGCTCGTTGTGCCCAATGGGCCATGTGGGGCCTTGATGAAGCTGGACGATTCCGGCGGCGCGTCGACACGAATGGTCGCAGCCGAATCATCGTTAGAAACGCGATTCGGGGTGGTGCTTCGATCGATTTGAGGCGGTGTATTCACACCGCTCGATGTTGGCTGCATTGTCCATGGTCCTCGACCGGACTCCCAGCCTCCCTGCCGCTCTCGATCAGCGAACGATGCTTTCCAGGAAGAATCGCTCGGTTCCCGCTGGCCACCATGCCGATGCAGGGAACTTTTGCACACCTTTGAGAAAAAGGGGTGCTACTCGTACCCTTCTCGGTCGAAACTCTCCCGAATCTGTAGCGGATTTCGCGGTCACCAAGTTCGAATTAACATTATTTTGACGCAAATTAACCGATGTGCCGATTGTGAGACCTGAAGGTTCATTTTCTAATTTGCGAACACCAATGACTGGGTGGTCGCCGACTGTCCATGCCTATAACGCCAACCGGAGTTTTATCTTTGCCTACCGGAAGTGAGAACAACGAAATCCTCGCTCGTCGAAGCCAGCCGGTTATCACCACCAAGGCGCATTCGGGCAATAAACCGATGGGCCGGTTGCAACAGCTCATCTCGGATGAGCATTTTCGTCCGCGCGTTCATGACGAACTAAAGTCTGAAACCTCTGCTGTTTCCATTGAGAATTTTTCGTTGTGGTATGGTAAGAAGCAGGCGTTGTTCAATATCAACCTCGATGTTCCCAAGGGGAAAGTCACCGCATTGATCGGCCCCAGCGGTTGCGGTAAGTCCACCCTGCTACGCAGCGTTAACCGCATGAACGATTTGAATCCAGCCGTGCAAACTCGGGGTGATATTCGGATTGGCCCACAATCAATCTTCGATCGCTCGATCAGCGTCACCGATCTGCGTAAACGACTCGGGATGGTGTTCCAAAAGCCAAATCCGTTTCCCCGCAGTATCTTCGACAATATCGTTTACCCACTACGCATCGAAGGCATTCGCGACAAATCGATGCTCCGTCAAGTTTGCGAACAAAGCTTGCGGGCAGCTGCGTTGTGGGACGAAGTCAAAGATCGACTTCATGAAAGTGGACTTGGGTTGTCCGGCGGACAACAACAACGACTCTGCATCGCTCGCGCCATTGCCGCCGCCCCCGAGGTGCTGTTGTTGGATGAGCCCTGCTCTGCCCTCGATCCGATCGCGACCTCCAAGATCGAAGATCTGATCGACGAATTGCGAGGTGAATTCACAGTGCTTATTGTTACTCACAATATGCAACAAGCCTCGCGAATCAGTGACTATACCGCTTTTATGTATCTCGGGCACATGATTGAATATGGCCTCACCTCCACTATCTTCACTAAGCCCCAATTGGTCGAAACGGAAGACTATGTGACCGGCCGTTTCGGCTGATCCGGTCGATTTCGCTCTATTTGTTTCCCTCTAGCCCTAATACACGGGCCTCACTTCAGCTTTTGCCCGAAATAGCGGAAGAATCAATCCCCTTTTGCCGATACAGCTCCTTGGTATTTCAATCTTGACTAATTGAGTCATATTGGTAATATATCCTGCGAGACCTTAGGGATTGATCCAACGTATAGCGTTTACCGGGGAATTTCGAGCGTGTCGACTCTACCCACTACTACCGTTCCAGAATCTGCTACCCAGCGCCCGGCTGCTTTACCGGACGAGTTGGGTGGAAGCGCCGTGGCGAATCCTCCCTTGTTCCCGACAGCAGAACTTTTGGCAGAACTTCAAGAGCAGAGTCAACGCCTTGAAACAGCCCAGCCGATCGAGATCTTGCAATGGGCGGTGGAACGTTTTGGCGATTACTTCACGATGGCGACGGCCTTCGGTCCGGAAGGTATGGTCCTCATTCATTGGCTCGCCAAAATCGCACCCAAGACTTCGATCTTCAACCTCGATACCGGTTACCAATTTCCAGAAACATTAGAATTGCGAGACAAGATTCAACGCAAATATGGAATCGAAGTGGAACTCAAAAAGCCGGAGCTGACCGTAGTAGAGTTCGAACAAAAACATGGCGGTCCGCTCTACAAATCCGATCCCAACCTGTGCTGCTTTGAACGCAAGATTAAAGTTCTCCGTCAGGCGGCACGTGGCAAGCATGCTTGGTCGAGCGCCATTCGCCGAGATCAAAGTAATGATCGTGCACAGGCTGCCATCGTGGAATGGGATAAGAAGTTTCATTTGGTCAAGATCAGTCCTCTAGCGAATTGGACGAAGAAGCAAGTGTGGGGGCTCATTATGAAAGAGAGCATTCCCTACAACCCGCTACATGATCAAGGTTACACGAGCATCGGATGCTGGCCCTGCACACGCGCCGTTCTAGCAGGCGAAGATGAACGGGCTGGACGCTGGAGTGGATTTGCAAAAACCGAGTGCGGGTTGCACTCACGCGACTAACATAGAGTGGCTTGGTTAGTTTGTTGCGAACCGACTTGTTTCCAATGGGCCACTGAATTTCGGCCACAGATGTTTGGGTTTCTATTTTTGTTGATAAGAGTGCAACGTGCAAATACCAGCCCGTGCTCATTACGCCTTACTCGCGATGCTCGAACTGGCCAAGCGACATGAAGCTGGTAAGCCGGTTGCACTGCGCGAGATTGTAGACGATCAACAAATTCCGATGCCCTTTCTGGTTCAGATTTTGCAACAGCTGCGCACGGCAGGTTTAGTCAATAGTTCGCGTGGTTCAGCAGGTGGTTATTTCTTGCAGCGGCCTGCTGCACAGATCTCGGTATTGGATGTTGTTGAAGCTGTCGCGCCGAACCTCTTTGCTCCTGACTTACAGCTTACCGCTCTAACCCCCGAAGCCCATACGGTGGTGGAGCTGTGGACGCAGTTGTCGAATCGGCAACGCTCGCTTTTACGCGATCTGTCTTTGATCGACTTGATCGAACGTGTTGGTACGGTTCCCGCCGCCATGTTTTATATCTAAACTGAGAGCCGTTTGACGCTGACATTTTTTGTCGCGAATCTTAGCCACATCGCTTGGCGTACGATTCATCATTTATCTACCATGCCTCCTTTTCAAGAAACAATCCATGGTCAAAAAGAAGGTCTTCGTTTGTCGTCGGATTCCCGCTGCCGCTCTACAGCGTTTAAGCTCCGAGGTTGACCTGACCGTGTGGCCCGCAGAACTTCCTCCATCGCGAGCGGAATTGCTTCAACATGTTGAGGGGTGTGATGGGATCTTGAGTCTGTTGAGTGACCGTATGGATGCGGAAGTCTTTCAGCAAGCTGGACCGCAATTGCGCGTGGTGAGCAATTATGCTGTTGGATTTAATAACATCGACGTTCGTGAAGCGCACAGCCGTGGCATTCGAGTCGGCAATACGCCTGGCGTTTTAACCGAAGCGACAGCCGACATTGCTGCTGGCTTGATTCTGGCAACCGCTCGGCGATTTTCTGAGTCCATCGATCAAGTTCGCAACTTGGAATGGAAAACGTGGGACCCACTGGGGTTGTTGGGGCTGGATCTAAAAGGAGCCACGTTAGGCATTGTCGGTATGGGACGAATCGGCATGGCGTTAGCCAAACGCATGCACTTTGGTTGGGACATGAATGTGATTCATACCGCTCGCACAGAGAAGCCTGATGCTGAGTCGCTTTTGAACGCGAAACGTGTCGACCTTGCGACCTTATTGGCGAACGCCGATGTCGTAAGTCTTCACGCCGATTACAATCCTACGACCCATCATCTAATCAACTCAAGCACTTTGGCGATGATGAAGCCTAACGCCATCTTGATCAACACAGCTCGCGGTGGCTTGATCGATCAAGATGCACTCTACAATGCTCTAAAAGATGGAACCATTTGGGGCGCAGGCTTGGATGTGACCGATCCTGAGCCGTTGCCTGACGATTCACAACTTCGAACGCTTCCGCAGTGCCTGATTTTGCCGCACATCGGCAGCGCCACGATCGAGACGCGGCAGGCTATGGCTGATATCGCTGTCGACAATTTACTGGCCGGTCTGCATGGCCGTCCTTTGCCGCATGAAGTACGTGCATAATCGAGCCAACCGCTGCAGCTCAGCGTAAGCTGACGTTCACCGGAATTTCTGTGGGTTCGGTGACTTCCGTTGTCAGAGCCACGGATTCTGGTTCGTGGTTCACATACCGTGAAGGTTTGTGGTAACGCTCCCCTTGCCATATGACTCGATTGGCGAGTGAAAGCGAGAATGGTGTAGCCGAGGCGTCTCCCGAAGGAGTCTCTTGGTCGATAGCGGTTGCCAGTTTCAAGTCGTTGGGTTGTGCTGCACTGTTTTGTGCTGCACTGTTTTGTAATGCAGTGGGTTGTAATTCACTCGATGCCGCTACCTCTGGCTTGCTCGGAGTGTTCCCATGTAACAAATTCGCTGCCACCGCTAATTGTTCCGAGCCTTGTGGTCCATCGGGTATGTCGAGATCTTTATAGAGCCCCAATACCAATTGGCGTACGCGGTTGAATTCTGTAGCGCTTTCTAGCCAATAGTCATTTTCACGAAATACAAGTGGCGGAACTTTTTCTCCCGCAGCCAGAGATTGCAAACTTTTGCGGAGACGAACCATGGGACCGGCGAGGCGATTGCTGATTCGCAACGCATCTCGAGTGAACAATGGGACAAGAACTGCGATGCATACCAGCAATGGAATTTGGGACCAAGCTGCAGTAGCAAAAGATTCCCCAAAAGAACGCTGTGGGAAAACCATACTCATTTGAAGGAATGTATTGAGCACTAACAAAACAGCGGTGAACAGTACCCAGTGCCCCGCTAAACGCCATGCTAAGGACGACTGAATAGCTCGATCGGCAAAAATTTGTTGACGCTTGCGATAAGGATTATGTGGCTTCATTTTCCTGCTCCACTTAACGGTTCTCAAGGCACTAGTGCCCGATAGGAAACCTAGCCCATGGTTGGGTGTTACCGGCAAAATTGGAGCCTATTACCAGCACAATAATCTTTGCGCACCTCGTTTGTTGTGCACAATCGTCACAAATGGACTTTGATTGGTTTTTCCAGGGGACCAAAAAGATTGCTTCGACGGAACAACCGCTAATCGGCCGGTCGCTTCTCGACCGTACTGCCCGACTCGACTTGACTCGCGGCTTATGAAAAGTCGATTCGAATAAGGAACATCGATGGTGGCATCTTGCGCACGTTGCAGGCTGCCTCAATCTGCTCGTCTCGACAATGTTAACGGACTCGTCAGGGCGAGACTCACTAATCGCTAAGGATCGGCTGCAATGTTCTTTCCATGGATCAAGCGTCTAGGTGCGCTCGGCTTGATGGTTTTGGGATCATCGCCAGTATCAGCTCAATATGGCTCAATGGCCTACTATGGTGCTGACGCAGGTGTGACCTACGGAACTGGCGTTCCAGCTGTCTCTGGAGGATACGCAACGTACGGCGGGCATCCACTCCATCCCGTTCTCAGCACTCCGCGCAGCCCTGGAGCTGGAATCGGATTCCTGAATGGAACTGGCCGCTACTTTGGATTTGGTTACAGCGAAGGTTATCACAACTGCTCAACACCTGGTTGCACCACGGGATGCACCGGTGGATGTGGTACTGGTGCATGTGGTACTGGTGGATGCGGTACTGGTGGATGCGGTGGTGGGTGTGCAACAGGTGCCTGCGGTTCGAAATTGGGGAGCTTATTCTCAGGCGGCCCTGGATTTGGTATCGCAGGTTGTGGTGTACCTAACATTACAGCCCCAAGTGCACCGGCATGCAATTCATGCCAGTCACCGATTCAAAACGCTCCGTGCGGCAATCAATTCTTTGGCAATTATCAAGCGCACTCCGGCCTTGTTTTTGGACGCCCAAGTTACAGCAATCCCAACTATCCCACCGACTGCATCAATTGGCGGCAAGCGGTGAAATATGACCAAGGACCTTGTATTCCAAATACCGTTTACCAAAACGCGCCGCTGGAAACTCAATCGTATCCCGTCGCTCATCCGAATCAGATGATGCCACCGACCGTTCAAAATCAACCGCGAATGTTGCCAGCCGAGTCCAGCCCTTCGGATGTTAACCCGAACAATTGGCCTTGGCAGAAAGATGAACGAACTGCACCGGAGATGGTTCCACAGTTGGTTCCCCCGTCCTCCAGCAACGCTAACGCTCCCAGCAACCAAAGTGCGCCGAGAAGAGTCAATGAACCAACACCAGCGGTTCCTTTAACGCCTCTGCCCGTACCCACTAGTCGGCCGGTTGCTCCATCCGCACCGAAACTGGAACAACTACCACAACCGACGGAAGCGGATGAGGAGCTCCTGGAAGAAGTCGAAGAGCCGAACCTTGAATTGCCGCCAGTCCCTTCGGTTCCCGTAGCGCCATCACCAGCAGTGCCATCTGAGCCAGCAGTACCGTCTCAACCGGTAGTGCCAGCGGTCCCTGCTGTACCCGTAGTGCCCGTCCCACCTCCAGCGCCTGCGGTGACACCAGCCCCAGCCCCGGCACCTGTCCCAGCACCTCCAGCTGCTGACCCTGCCCCGCAGGCCGAGCCTGCACCGGCGGAAGATGATGAAGATTTACTCTCAACCCGGCCCAAACCTATTCGGCAGCCCAAGCGTCGTTAAAAGGCGTTTTGCCCTCCAAAACCACACGTATTTTGTTCCCGCTCGGGTTTCTCGAGCGGGAAATTTGTGTAAATCGTGCCTGCCAGCGGGTAAAAGCGACCTTGAACTATTTGGCATTTGGGCAACAATTCATCCTCTCAAGGCTCAACACAAATATTCAGGCAACTTTTGTATAAGGGGTAATTCTAATGGCAACTCAACGAAGCTTGGTGCTTCTCAAACCAGACTGTGTAGAACGACGCTTGATGGGGCAGATCATTAGCCGTTTCGAAAACAAGGGCTTGACCATTGTGGCGATGAAAATGCTTCGCGTTACCCCGGAGCTCTCGCAGAAACATTATGCCGAGCATGTCAGCAAGCCTTTCTATAAGAGTCTTGAAACGTTTATCACCTCAGCCCCTGTCGTAGCCATGGCGGTTGAAGGTCCAGACGTGATCCGCATCATCCGCGAAATGTTGGGTGCAACCAATGGTATGAACGCTGCCCCTGGTACCATCCGTGGAGAATTCAGCAGCAGCCGACAGATGAACTTGGTACACGCTTCCGATAGTCCCGAAAGCGCTGAACGCGAATTGAGCCTCTACTTCAACGCCAACGAATATTGCCCAGCAAAGTATGCTCTGGCTGATGTCATTCGCGCTCCTGAAGAAAACTAATTCGTAGTAGCTACGCAACTAAGATTCGTAAGAAGCCGGTAGTGAAAACTGCCGGCTTTTTTTGCGCTTACATGACTGGCTAACAGTGAGTGTCAGCGAAATGCGGCTACTGCTGGTCTCAATTTACTTTTTAGTGACCACACCTTTTCGTCGATTCGGGAAAAGATGCGTGCAGATCTCGCAAACAGTTCCATCGCAGCCTCGCGCGGTACAATGTTCGCGGCCGTAGAAAATAATCTGCAAATGGAGGGCGTTCCATTTGTTTTTGGGAAACAACTTTCGCAAGTCCATCTCGGTTTGAAGTACGTTCTTGCCTTCAGTCAGCTTCCAACGTTGGGCCAAGCGATGAATGTGAGTATCGACGGGAAACGCAGGCTCGCCGAACGCTTGACTGATCACCACACTCGCCGTTTTTCGCCCCACACCCGGAAGAGTTTGCAGCACTTCAAAATCGTGTGGGACGTTTCCCTCATGATCGCGTACCAGTATCTGTGACAGTTCCAAAATGGCTTTGGACTTTTGTGGTGAAAGCCCGCAGGGACGAATGATCTCCTGGATCGCTTCCCGGCTTTTCATCGCCATATCGAATGGATTATCGGCTAACTTCCACAAGTGGGGCGTAATTCGGTTGACCATCTTGTCGGTGCACTGGGCACTCAGGAGTACGGCGATCAAGAACGTGTATGGATCGAGATGATCCAAAGGAACTGGCGGATTGGGATACAGTTCTTGAAGACGCACAGCAACATAATCCGCCCGTTCTTGTCGATTCATAGATGTCCCAATGCGGGGTACTTTTGCGATAAAATGGTGGAATCTAGGCTGCTCTATCGTTTATCATAGAGGCCTCAGCCAGACCGACAACCCGCCGAGGTGCTGACCTCAAAACTTATCCCGTTCATTTTCCTCCCAAAACTATTGAGTCGAAACGGAGAACTGTAATGAATCTCTCGTCACGTCGTGAGTTCTTGGAACGATCTATGTTGGCTTCGGCAGCTGCTGTGGCCCTTTCGCAAGTAGAAACAGCCCGCGCAGCGGAAGAGAATCCCGCAGCGGTTTCGGCGAACGAAAAAATGTCGGTGGCCGTTGTCGGTGTGAATGGACGTGGCGTCGATCATCTGGGGGGATTCGGCAAGAGCAAATTCACTCAAGTCACCCACATTTGCGACGCGGACGAAGCGGTTGGCCAACGACGCTGTGATGAGTTCGCGGCGAACCATGGTGGCCAGCGGCCCGAATATGTGAAGGACATTCGTAAACTTCTAGAGAACAAGTCGATCGATATTGTGTCCATCGCAACACCGAACCATTGGCACGCTCTAGCTGCGATTTGGTCCGTACAAGCTGGCAAACATGTCTACGTCGAAAAGCCGGTGAGTCACAATGTGCTCGAAGGTCGTCGAGTTGTAGAGGCCGCTCGCAAATACAATCGCATCGTGCAAACTGGAACTCAAAGCCGCTCGGCCAAAGGTATGCGGGAGGCCATGGAATTTATTCATGGGGGCGGAATTGGTGAAGTGAAAATTGCGCGTGGACTTTGCTACAAGCCACGTGGATCTATTGGAGCCGCTGGAAAATACGACCCACCCACATCGGTCGATTACAATTTATGGTTGGGGCCTGCACAAGAAGCTGCCGTCACACGTCCCCGCTTCCACTATGATTGGCATTGGCAATACTCGTATGGCAATGGTGACTTAGGTAACCAAGGCATTCATCAAATGGACCTCTGCCGCTGGGCTTTGGGACAAAACAAACTCCCCAATCGAACCGTCAGTTATGGTGGGCGATATGGATATGTGGATGCGGGCGAAACGGCCAACACTCAAGTGGTCGTGCACGATTACGGTAAACAACAATTGGTTTTCGAAGTCCGCGGTTTGCCCACCAAAGATTATATGGGAGCCACTGTCGGGATCATCGTCGAAGGTACCGATGGCTACGTAGTGATGACTTCCTATTCCGCAGGCAAGGCATTCGATAAGTCAGGTAAGGCTATCAAGGAATTCAGCGGCGGCGAATCGCACTACGAAAACTTCATCAGTGCCGTTCGCAACGATAACTACAAAGAACTGAACGCAGACATCGAAGAAGGTCATCTTTCCAGCGCTCTTTGCCATCTAGGAAATATCTCCTTAGTGCTCGGACAAAAAGTACGCGGTGCTGAGCTTCCCGATCGCTTATCCAAGCATTGGAAAGAAGACGATATCATGGCGACGATGGAACGTGCTGGTCAGCATCTGAAAGACAACAAGATCGAGACCGATGATTTGCAAGTTCAGCTTGGTGAGACGCTTGAGTTAGATCCTGAGAAAGAAACATTTGTTGGCAATGCAGCCGCCAATGCCTTGCTAACTCGCGAATACCGAGCTCCGTTTATTGTTCCCAATGATGTGTGATGAATAAGATTTAAGAGTGCTTGGGCCTAACATCGGTACGACCCATGGGATGTCGCGCTGGTGAAACCAACCATTAAGAGCCTTGCGATTGAAAAATCGAAAGGCTCTTTTCTTTAGCGATTGAAGATAGAGATTGAGCAAGTTCGAAAATTGGGGTGTTTACTTCGCTTTCAAATGTAGATCGAACCAGTCAGCAAACTGCTCCATATCTTTCTGCATATCGGGCCACCCATGTTGGCCACCCGACTTGATCAACAAGTTCGTTTCGACACCTGTTGCTTTAGCGGCCTCCATGAAGATTTTAGATTGATACATGGGAACGAAGAAATCTTTGTCGCCATGCATTAACAACATAGGCGGATCATCGGAGCTCAAAGCATAGATCGGCGAAATCTCGCGTGTGATTTCGCGCAGTCGCGTCGGATCGGTGATCCGTTCTTCCAAGCCCGTTTCGGGAATCATTTCGCGATAATCGAACGCGGCTCGAAAAGGAGTCGGATGACCGGTTGTACCGATATGTTCTTCGCCCGGTTTGCTCCAATTCAAAAAATCGGTCAACGGAAAAAAGACGGCTGCCGCTTGAACTCGGCTCGATTCGCGATCAATGGGGTCTTTCGACTCTGAATGGCTTTGCTCATTTGCTGTGGCGATTTGCAAGGAGAGATTTCCGCCAGCTGAACTCCCTGTGATGCCAAGTCGCTTAGGATCGATTGAATACTCTTTTGCGTGATAGCGGATATAGCGAATTGCCCGACTTAAGTTGGCTCGGATTTCGGGTACCTGATAGACGGGGCGGCTCCCTGGAACGACGGCGAAGACGGTGTAACCTCGTTTCAATAGCGGCTGAAATAAGGCAGGTTGTATATCGTCGTGCGAAGCATAATAGCCACCGCTGATAACCTGAATGATGGCGGCACCATTGGGTTTTTCCGGGCTGAAGACATCCATGGTCAAGGCAATTCCATCCCTCCGCCCATACACCACATCCATGGTCCGTTTGGCGTCGAGGTTTGATTCGTCACCTCGCAATAGTGTTGGTGAGACGCAGAGGCTAAGCATCAGTACAAGAGATGCGCGTATAAATTGCGGTTGGCACATTACAATAATTCTTCCATCAAGAAAGCGAGGTCAGCGAGATAGCTGCTTGCTGGGGAATAGACTGGAGCTAGCTTATTCTCAGATGTCTTTATACGGTGGATCTTCACCGCGAAGCTCGGACAAAGCGTTACCGGCAGCTCGTTGTTCGGCTTCTTTTTTGTTGCGTCCCCAAGCGGGAGAGAAGCGACGGCTATCAATTTCAGCGCACATCAAGAAGATCTTGCTGTGGTCTGGCCCACGTTCATCGACCAACTTGTAGGTTGGAGTCTTGCTGTAATCCCGTTGAGCTTTCTGTTGTAAAGCCGATTTGTAGTTGCCACCCATTTGACCTTCGATGGCCAGTTGAATTTCTTCTTCCATCGACTGATAGATGAACTGACGAGCCGCTTCGTTGCCGCCGTCTAGATAGATCGCGGCGATGAGTGCTTCGTATACATCGGAGAGCAACGATCTAGGGACACCGGTTCCCATCGTCATGCCTTTGCCGACGATCAAGCAGCGTTCAAGGCCCAGATTGCGACTGACTTTCGCGCAACATCGCCGACTGACAACGACAGACTTGATTTTGGTGAGTTCACCTTCCAGATACTCGGGGTGATTGTGGAACAACAATTCGCAAATGGCAGTTCCCAGGATCGAGTCGCCGAGAAACTCAAGACGCTCATTGGATGCCAACCGTGTCGAGGCGCCTGAGGCGTGCGTTAGAGCCGATTGGAGTAGTTCGCGTGAATGGAATCGATACCCGATGGCTTCCTGGCAAATTTCCAGTTTTTCGTCAATCGAGAGGGGAGGAGAAATACTGTCCGGTTGATTCATAACGGCTCGTTTGGGGCTGCCGGAAGCGAGGAAGGGAACCGAAACTCTGCCCCCATGGCAACCGATGCGGTCCCCTTCCACGATCCCGTGACTCCTAAAGGATTGTTTACGGTTGCCGGATTGGCAACCACCCAGCCTTGAATTCCACCCGAATCGCTGAATGTGTCCCCCGAAAAAACGCCCATTTTCCTTGGAAAAACTGCCCGAACAGCCGATATTGAACGAAGCGAAATAATGTCGATTTCACTTGGAAAATTGGCTATTTGTACCGATTATCGCGGAAAATCGGTGCGGATTTCGCCCGATTTCCTGATACTCGCTTCCCTACCTGCATGCCGAGAGACAAACCGAATGTTGGTTTCGCCCGAAATCGTTGCTGCAGGCACAGCCGCCACTTTTCTCGGCTATTCCACCTGGCAAGTCGCGGAGACATTCTGGGAATCGTGGCGTCATTCCAACGAAGCCCGGCAACGCCGACTGGAGCACGCCTCACAGGCAGCGGCAAAAATCGAACAAGCCCGCATCGAAGGTGTTCTCAAGTCTCCCTACAACGCGGCGACCGGTTGGCGGCAAATGGTCATCGCAGAAACCGTTGACGAATCAAGTGATTGCCGATCATTTTATTTGGTCGATGCGGCAGGGGAAGTCTTGCCCACATTTATTCCCGGTCAGCATTTGCTCATTCAACTTCCCGTCGACAAGCATGGCCGAAAACCATTGCGTTGCTATTCGCTCTCTGATGCTCCAGATCCTCGCTATTATCGGCTGACCATTAAACGAGTACCCGTAACAAAGGCTGATATAGACCGGACCAAAAATGGGCTCAGCGATTATTTGCACGCCGGATTGCGCGAGGGGGATAGTGTTCTGGTCAAGGGTCCCCAAGGCCATTTTCATGTTGATCCCAACTTCAAGGGACCACTGGTGCTCATGGCATTGGGCATCGGCATCACGCCCATGATCAGCATGCTGCGTTGGTCCCTGCAAACACACCCAGGACGTGAGGTGTATCTCTTTTTTCAAGTTCGAAATTCTGAGCAACATCCCTTTGCCACCGTTCTGAATAAGTGGCGGGCGGAAAGGTCTGAAGTCAAGGTAACAACGTTTTATAGCCGGCCCGAAGCCCACGAACTGAAAGGCATTCATTTTGATGAGACCGGTCGTTTCGATGTAACGCGCCTCAGTCCATTTTTGCCCTCTGCTCGCAGCAAATATTATTTGTGCGGTCCCAACGAATGGATGATGGATTTTGAAAAGCAACTCATCATCGCTGGAGTCCAAGCCGAGGATGTGGCCTGGGAATCATTTGGTGGTGAAACGCCAGCGGCAGTGTCAGCTTCTCAAGCTGCTCCAAATCCCGATTCTGTTGCCCCGCTGCACAGCACGGTTTCCTTCAAACGAACGGAAAAGTCAGCGGTTTGGAATCAAGAACATAAATCTCTGCTCGACCTTGCTGAAGCCAATGATATAGCGGTAGAGTCAGGCTGCCGTTCGGGAGTATGCGGCGCTTGCGTGGTAAAAAAACTATGCGGCAAAGTCAAATACACCAAGTCCCCCAGCGTACCTGTTGCCGAAGGGGATATTCTCACCTGCATTTCGCAGCCCGATGGTGATTTGGAAATCGATGCCTAATTGGACTTGAGCTTGTACGCCCATCCCGGCGCGCACCATTCTTTAGCCAGCGACTCAACGGTTCAAACGCTACAACCGTTACAACCGCTGCTCTATCACGACACCACTAGTGAATCCCATCCGAGGTAGAACTTGTTGTTCTATCTGTAAGCTACGAAACAGTAGTTGGATTCGTTTCTAGGTTAGCCGAATCCTGGCAGCCAAAACCGGCATCATGTTTGGGACAAATTTCACCATGGCTCGATATACGAGAAAGTTGCGTTCGCTTGGAGTTGTTGTTTCAGCTGTTATCATCGTCGTGGTCTGCTCTGGTTTCGCTTTCAATGAACTTGGTGCTGAAGATCCTCGCAACAGTTCCGCTTTAGAGCTCAATGTCGATCCACATAAGGTGGTCGGTTACGAGACTTGCTCGAAATGCCACGCTTCCGAAATTGAAACTTGGAAGAAAACTCCACACTATGAAACTTTCTTGACCTTGCATCGAAATCCTGAGGCCAAGAATATTGCCGATAAGCTCGGTTTGAAATCGTTCAAATCGGATTCGCGTTGCATTCAATGCCATTACACGATGCAAGACCAAGGAGGGCATTTAGAAGCCATATCGGGTATCTCGTGCGAATCATGTCACGGTGGCGCCAAAGATTGGGTGAATGTCCACTACGATTACGGTGGAGCAAATATGACACGCGAACAAGAGACACCTGAACACCGTATTCAACGCTTGCGCAATGCCATCGGAGGTGGAATGCGCAACCCAATCAACGTTTATTTATTGGCCCAAAGCTGCTATCGCTGCCATACCGTTCCAGATGAAGAGTTGGTCAACGTCGGCGGTCACAAAGCGGGTAGCTTGGATTTCGAAATCGTAGCTTGGTCTCAAGGCTTAGTGCGACATAACTTCGTCCGTTCCAACGGTCAAACCAATGATCCTTCCGCACCCGATCGCCTGCGTCAAATGTTTGTGGCTGGCTTAATCGCTGATCTGGAATTCAGTCTGCGAAGCACATCGAAGGCCACGCAAAAAGCAGAGTTCGGGATCACCTCGGCGAAACGTGCCAAACGAGCAGCCGATCGTCTTCGTTCGGCTCAAGAGAAACTACAACAACCTATTCTGCAAGAAGTGCTTGCGATCTTCGATGGTGTCAAACTCAAGATCAATAATCAGCAATCGCTTGAAGAGGCGGCCAATAAAATCAACAAGCTGGGAATCAAGTTTGCCGCAACCGTCGCAGGAAAAGATCTCACTGCCATCGACGCCTATATTCCAAAGCAAGATCGCTGGAAATAGGGCTCAATGAAAAGCGATTATCTCGCGAATATCTGCTATACTGTAAACGTCTAATTTGGCATTGGGCGTTTACAGGAGCGTGGCGCATGTCGACATTACCCAAAAAATACCTCACTCCAGAAGAGTATCTGTATCGGGAAAGAACCGCCGAATACCGGTCTGAGTTTTTTCGCGGCGAGACTTTTGCGATGGCGGGCGCGTCAGCCAATCACAATTTGATTGTTGGCAATTGCATACAGACGTTAGGCTTGCAACTCAAGAAGAAGCCGTGTCGTGTTTATCCCAGCGACCTGAAGTTGCGTATTGAGGCGACAGGCCTCTATACCTATCCCGATCTTTCCGTCGTCTGCGGAGAGCCAAGACTGGAAACCGATTCGAGAGACGTGCTGTTGAATCCGATGGTGTTGGTAGAAGTTCTTTCCGAATCCACGGAAGCGTACGATCGCGGCAAGAAGTTTCAGCACTATAGAACTATTCCGAGTTTGATGCACTATGTTCTGATCGCTCAGGATCGTCATTCGATCGAGGTTTTCTCACGGCAAGAGAATGATAGTTGGATCTTGTCGGAATGTTACGACGCCGTTGGAAATATCGAACTCTCTGCCATCGACTGTCAGCTTGCAGCGGCTGAAGTTTACGATAAGGTCGTCTTCGATAACGTTGCTTGATCGTTTTACGCGAAACGAGGCACCTGCCTCTGTTGCCTTGGTCCCATTAGCCGCAACGCGTTAGCGTCGGTTTCTCTTTTCTATCGGTACACGGCCTCAGTTGCGCACGATGTTTGCAACACAAGGCGCTCTGGCGAAGAAATGGCTTTAGCCGTTTCTTCGCAACTTACGGCGAGGCTAGTACGATGCTAAACTCCTCAACCTTTTAGCCCTCGAGTTTGTCCCTGCCGGAGCGAGACTTGTAGGTTACGTAGTGAAACATGAACGCCATACATCCGTTGAATGGTAAAAGCAAAACGTATGGGCTAAGGCTCTGCGGCTGATGCGCTGAGCGTTCTCGGGAAGGATTCGTGCGAACGAGGAGCGAGCAAGAGGTCGCGAACCTAGGCCGCTCAACCTATCAGTTTATGTTTTTCTTGACTCCAAATACTCAAGTTGCATCTGCTTGGAGATTAGGACATTTCGAAAACCCTCATCAATCCAGTTCTGGCCGGCAAGTAGCTCCAGCGAGAATCGCAGTTCAGGCCTATGAACGCCGACAAATTCAGCAATGACTGCGTTAAAAAGTCTTTCTGCGCCAGAGACGTCGCTCTCTGCGATGAACTTTACATCCTCGATGAGATAGTCTGCCTTTCCCGATTGAAGTGCGGATGTCAACCTTGCTCTACGCAGCAGGAATTGTTCTTTGGATTCGCACATCGTCGACAGCGCATTTCCGCATTCTCTTATCGCGACATCGCCCCGCCGTTGGTGGATAAGTTCATGGATAAGCGCGAGCTTCGCATCAAGACTTTCTGGAAAGCGAGTAACCAACTGGCGAAGTAGATTAAGTCTGTGCTGATCATCAGCCAGTTTGAACGCAGCCAATGCCTCGCGAGTTGGATGTTTGCTCGCGAGCTGTGCGATGGCTATGTCTCTCGCCTTTTCGTAATCGCCGCTTTCAAAAGCAGGGTCAAAGTCTGAGGTAGTAGTCATGATTTATTGCCAGAAAGATGTGTTGAGGATTCCGAACTCGCGCGTTAATGGATCGTGGTTTAATGATTTACTTGCCGTGGAAGTCTTGCGAATGGTAGCAGGCAATGGGGGATTTTTTCGCAGTACAACCGGGATATTAGAACCTAATCAGACTTGATCAGTGTGGCAATATGACGTACAATGCCTAAGTGACCATGCACCCATCTGACGCAAGGCTGACTATGTCGACAACCAATAGCGATGCTAGAATCAACTTTCGTTTGAACAGTGAATTGAAGAAAACGATTGAGGACGCGGCCGCCGAGTTGGGGCAGTCTATTAGCGATTTCGCCATTTCAACGCTTGTTCAAGCAGCACGCAAGGTACTGCATGATCAACAGGTCACTCGACTTAGCGAACGGGACCGGCAAGTCTTTGCGGCTATGCTCGACGAGGAGTCAAGTAAGCCCAACGACGCGCTGATAAAGGCCGCCAAACGCTACAAGAAGCAGGTTGGATGATGGCGATCTGGTTGATCCGCCGTTTAGCTAAGAATCACGACCGCACAAACTTTGAATGCGGCCAACCACTGCTTGACGAATGGCTTAAAGATCGAGCCAGCCAGTTCGACCGTCGTGATCTGTCTCGTACGTTTGTCGCTACGCTCCCAGACGGTGTAAAGGTTGTCGGATACTACGCGATTTCCACCCATCGAGTTGTCTATGAAGCGCTGCCAACCGCTGAAGCTAAAGGATTGCCGCGCCTTGATGTAGCTGTGGTACTTGTTGGGAAGTTAGCCGTCGATCGGAGTATGCAAGGGCAAGGGCTCGGGGCATTGCTACTGGTGGACGCCTTGCGACGATCGTTGCAGATTTCCGAACAAATTGGCATCCGAGCTGTGGAAGTCCATGCAATCAATGATGCCGCAAGAAACTTCTACCTGAAGTTCGGGTTTCGCTCGCTTCTGGACGATCCTCGGCATCTATTTCTAACGATGGCCGAGATTCGCAAGCTCAAGCTCGATCCATTCTAAACAATCACATATTGTTGCACCAGTTCCATTTGGTATGGACTAACTTGCAACTAGGCCCCTGCCCTCTACATCCTACACATCTTCGTTAGTATCGAAATCATTTCGTTTAACCCGTAGCTGTAGCGCAGCGGAGGCTAGGTGCGTTGGGTCATTTCTAAATGCTCCGTGACACGCAAGGCCGAAAATCTTACGCGGGATCGAGACGCAGCGGAGGAAGACGAGGCGGGAGCCTCTACAGCAGTGCGTTCCCAGGCAGAGCCTGGGAACGAGTGTATTGCTAGCAAATCGCCCAGCGAATTCGCTCAATTTTTGCAATCGGCTGACCGACGAACGCAAGCTTGCCGATGTAAGCTGTAAGGTCATTGATCTCGGAAATCAGTGCTAAACTGGGCAGTTTTATGATGGTTTGGCACTGGAGTCTCCAAGGCAGGAAGCCACCCATTGGAAACGACACTACCTATTCGACGACCCAAGCGCTGGGACAAGCCGTTGGATCCTGCGTTAACCCAAGAGGACGCAGAGTGGTTGCTCAGCCTTGCGCCTTTGGCTTATTTGGACCCCACAAAATTTCCCAAGAGCACTCCGTTAGTCGAGATCATTCGCAACGATTGTCGCGCGTGCCAATACGAGCATGGCGATGTTATTCTCCGCGAAGGTGATTACGGTAGCTCCGCGTTTCTGATACTCCGCGGCAATGTGCGTATCTTCGTAACACGTCTATCCGAAGCCCAGTTAGGCCGCCAAGCAACGCCACGCAAAACTTGGTGGCAATCATTGGTTTCGACGATGCGTCTACAACGCTTTGCCGAAGTGCGAAATACGGAGAGCTTGGGGGCAACTACTTCTGCCTCTATTGCCATACGGCAACCCAATGGTCAGACCCACGTCTTTTTGCAGGACGTCGATCGACTCTTCGACACGCATCAAACCAACACGGTCAAAACGGGTGAGATTTTTGGCGAATTATCGGCCATTAATCGTTCACCTCGCCCGTTTTCGGTAGTCGCTGATGGCCCAGTTGTATTGTTGGAAATACGTTGGCAAGGCTTGCGATTATTGAGACGCGATCCAGGTTTTCGCGAACATTTGGATAATCTTTATCGCCAGACAAGTCTGGCAAGTCACTTGCGCGAAGTGAACTTGTTTCGTTTCTTGCCCGAAGAGCAACTCACTGCGGTCGCGCAGGAGATACGGTTTGAAAGTTATGGTGAACTCGAATGGTATAACGAGTTCGAAGAGACGCAACAACTCGATGTGCAAAAGCGAATACAACGCGAAACCTTAATTGCCGAAGAGGGAACGCAGGCGGATCATTTGTTATTGATTCGATCGGGCTTTGCGCGCTTGAGTGAACGACAGGGATCAGGGCATCGCACGCTTTCTTATCTTGGTCGCGGACATCAGTATGGGCTTGATGAAATAACTCATAACTGGAAAGCCGTAGACCGGACACAGTTCCTACCTTACCAACGGTCGTTGCGCGCGATTGGCTATGTTGATGTCTTGCGACTCCCCTGGAAGGTATTGCACGAAAAGGTCTTCCCATTTGTTCGCGCCTCGGAAATGCCACCAGCAATTAAACAGCCTCGCTACGAACCAACTCGTCCCATCGTCGATTCCCCACTAAAAAGTCAGAGTGGTGAGATTGAAACCGGCCTGGTCGAGTTCCTTGTCGACGAACGCTTGATCAATGGTCGCGAAACGATGGTCATCGATACGCTGCGCTGTACTCGCTGCGATGATTGCGTACGAGCGTGTGCCACCTTCCATGACGGAAATCCACGTTTTGTGCGACAAGGGCCCCAATACGGCCAATGGCTCTTTCCGCATGCTTGTATGCATTGCAGTGATCCTGTTTGCATGATTGGTTGTCCCACGGGCGCGATTGCACGCGATACCAACAACGGAGTGGTCTCGATCAATCCGGATACCTGTATCGGCTGTCAAACTTGTGCCGAAAGCTGCCCGTACGATAACATTCGCATGGTCCAGATCAGCGATGATCGAGGGCGCAAGTTGGTTGACGAACAGAATCAACTTCCCATTCTTCAAGCCACGAAATGCGATCTTTGCCAAAGTCATCCCTCGGGCCCTGCCTGTCAACGGGCTTGTCCCCACGACGCCTTGGTCCGAGTCAGCGTTGGCGATATGCCGAATTTGGTGGAGTGGTTAAAACGCCATGCAGCTTAACGTCACTCAACTTCTGCATCGACCGTGGTCTTTTTTCGCGCAGCGCTGTATCTCGTGGGCGATTACATTCCTGGCGATTGCCATAACATTGTGCTGCGTTTGGGGGTTAACCGTCCGCTTTGGTCGTTCCGATTTGTTCACAGGCTATTCGTTGTTGGGCGTTTGTTTGCTACTGGCATTCTTATCCATCCGCAAACGTATGTTGGCCCTACCTATCGGCCCAGTCAAAGTATGGCTACAGATTCACCTCTACGCCGGTGTCTTGTCGCTCGTCTTATTTGTCTTGCATGTCGGGTGGTTCAATGGCGGTTGGTTAGAGTTGATGCTTGGCTCACTCTTCCTGTGGATCGCCGGTACGGGGTTGTATTTGTGGTATCTATCGCGGCGGATTCCCAAAAGACTTTTGGCAGTTGGACGTGATGTGGTGCTGGAAGAAATTCCACGTCTGCAACAACAACATGCAGAACAAGCGTACGAATTAGCGCTTAAGTCAACCCAATTGGGCGAAGGTGTCACTCTCGCAGATTATTACCAACAAAAACTGGTTCCCTATTTTCATGCTCCCCGCAGTCTGTTCTTTGGGATTGTTCCTTCGATTCGGACACGCCGCCGCCTATTGCGGGAACTGGATACTCTCGATCGGTATTTGGGAACAGAAGGTCGCGCATTGAGAAATCAGATATGCGATTTGGTTCGCAAAAAAGATGAACTCGACGTGCATTGGGCGATGCAGAACCAACTTCGCTTTTGTTTGACGATGCATATCGTCGGTTTGTGGGCACTGGCGTTGCTGATCACCGTCCATGTGACAACGGTGTTAGCGTTTGTACAACGAGGCTGACGGAACAGGCTATGCATTGGAAGCAATGGGACACACCTCCAAAATATTTTCGACCAGCCGATGGTTGGGAGTGTGGTCGCTTGCGCAGCGGTTTGCCATGTGCATGCGGGCCTGATGCGCAGGGACGTTGTCAAGCCAACCAAGCTCTCAAATCAGGTGAAGACTTGACTACCTGCAAACCTCGTCGTTCACTTTGGTGGCGACGCAGACGCTTAGCTCGAGCTGGCGGTCTGTTTGTTGCGGGAATATTGGCACTGATTATTTTTCTAGGTGGAGACAAGGAATTCCTGGCACCCGGTGAGCTAACTTCGCATCATGCGCAAATTCTGAGTCGCCACACCACCGAAAATCGATGTGCGGCCTGTCACGAACTCGAAGCGACTGAATCGGTGATGGCCTTCTTGACCAAATCCTGGAGTGGTCATGCAGTAGACCGCCAACAACAGTCCATTAAATGTTTGGAATGTCACCAACACGCTTTGCCGAATGCCAAAGACTTCTCCCCACACGATTTGCCAGAGACCACTTTGGCAGAATTGACTCGCGCAGGAAGCGGCTCGATGCGACTCACTTCGTTTGCATCGGTTCTTCCGAAGCAAGCTTTAGAGGGCAATGAATTAGCTTGCTCAGGCTGTCATTTAGAGCATCAAGGTCGAATGCACGATCTTACAATGTTGAATAGCGACCGCTGTCAAAGTTGCCATGCGAATCGCTTCGCCAGTTTCACGAATGGGCATCCAGAGTTCACAAATTATCCTGCCCATCAAGACACACGCATCAGCTTCAATCACCAATCTCACTCAGCCAAGCACTTTGCTTCAAAGGGTAAGTCATTTGATTGCAGTAGCTGCCATTTGGATGAGTCACAACCAAGCGCTGTAGGTCCAGTGGGACGTTCTGTTTCTTATGAAAAGGCGTGCGCAGCATGCCATGATGCGCCGCTTCGCAGCTCCTTCTCGGACGGCATATTGGTGATCAACTTACCGAGCTTTGATCGTCAAAAAATCGAAGCGGCTGGGTTGACGTTGGGGGCTTGGCCCGAAGAAGCCTCGCTCATGACCGATGGAACATTGTCGCCTATATTGCGCTGGCTTTTGGCTAGCACACCACGCGGAAAGGCGCTGCTCGCAAAACTCCCTGCTGATGGAAAGGTGACCGATTTGTCGACGACCGATCTGGAATCGTTGCGTCTGCAAACTGAGATTGCAGCTGAGATTCGATTGTTGGTCGAGGAACTTGCAGTCGGTGGACAACCTGCTTTGCAAAAGCGTTTATCCGCATCCTTGAATCCCACCAGCAATTCGGAAAGCGGCGATGGTTCGTCAACCAATAACCCAGCCCAGGTGATAAATCGCGACAGTCAAATGATCTCTGGAGTGTCCCCCGATGTGTTTAGAGCCGCTTGGCTAAGTTGGTTCCAGGATAAAAACGAAACCATAGCAGAAGTTACCTTTCCTAAATCACCTGCAGCTGTGGTTGGCTTTGGGAGGCCGTCGCCAATGCTTGATGAACAACTGTCTGGCCAAGATCCGCTGTTGGAGCAGGACCCACTACTGGCAGAAACGCCCGTTGATGATCCGCTAGTGGCAGAACCATCAACTTCAAAAGCATCGACTTCCAAAGCATCCAATGCGGATCCACTGAATGCGGATCCATTGACGGAAAATTCCGGCTCGGCGACTTTCGGTGATGGAAACCCAGCAAAATCTAAAGTGATCGCTTTGCCTGACTTATCTCCTCAAATGCATTTGCCACATGGTGGCTGGTTCGTGGACCAGAGACGCATGGCAATTGTCTATGTTCCTGTCGGCCACTCCGATCAAATCGTCAAGTCGTGGCTAACAGCCGCTACATCGAAAGCATCTGAGGAAGGTAGCAGCCACTTTAAGGCAATGTTGGCTCCAAAGGCGATGGGAGCATGTACCGAGTGCCACAAGATCGATCACAGCGCTGAATATAGTGTGGATGAGAAATATTTATGGCATGCTCGTGAGAGCGATCCATCACTGCGAGCGTTTACACGATTCAATCATGTACCACACTTGACCTTACCGCAGCTCAATCAATGTACGTCATGCCATTCACTGCAAGAGGATGGACGCTTCAAATCCATGCAACTTCAGAATTGCATGGACTGTCATACCAAACAAGGGGCTGGTGATAGTTGCACTCAGTGCCATAACTACCACATCAAATTGAGGCGTTAGTGCTGGGCTTGAAAAGCGCTTAAGAGCTTTCTCGGTTGGTATCCTAAACCGCTTCAATATGGACGCTATGCTTGCGGCGTTCACTGCGACGTGCATCATCGATCGTACCGGCTACTTTTTCAACTTGGTCGATACCGAGCATGACCAAGACTGGATCGGTCTTGTCGCTACCACTGATGGTAATGGTCCCTACTCCCAACATCCGCTGAACGAGTCCTTGAGTGAAACTGAGGTCATCGATGTCGATCAATTCGATGCGATCGGTGGTACGCAGCAAGATGCCCCGTTGGTGAATGAGACGCTGAGTCGTCACCTCATAATGAATGGACATTTTGCGGTATAGAAAAATACCAAACGTCACACCCCACAGAACAAAAATAAATCCGATTCCAATCATCCAGGTGATAGGACCCAAAACGGGAGCCACAAAACTTGCAATAAGCACAGCGACTGATATCAGACAGTTCAGTAACCACGTTCCGAACATCGCTTTGCTCGAAAAACTTCCCGCCCACAATAAAGTCTCCTTTTCTTCGCCCTTCAACGTGGGCGACAGGGGATTGTTGGCAGTGGTTCCCTGGCTATTCTGCGAATTGGGAGTGTTGGCTGTATTGGACATATTGAGCCCGTCTCTACGTGAAAATAGTACCAAGTCGGCTATGCAAGCAATTGGAATCGCCGATATGTTATCCGATTCGAGGCTAAAAGTGGATCTTGTCAGGTTTCAATTCCGTCAGAATTCCGTACGATGTGGGGGGCTATGACGTGGTTGTGAACCACGGCGTGTCTAAAGATGGATCATGGTTTAGTAGATCATTCGAAGGAACGGTTGCGTAATCTATGCGGTGTCCGTATTGCGATGCAGATAACGATCGAGTGCTAGATTCGAGAGCATCGGAAGATGGTCGTTCCATTCGTCGCCGACGCATGTGCAACCATTGCCAGCGGCGTTTTACAACCTACGAACGTGTTGAAGAGTCGACGATAGCCGTCATCAAAAAGGGAAATGTGCGCGAGCCATTTTCGCGCGATAAGATCTCACGCGGTTTAGAGCGGGCTTGTTGGAAACGCCCCATCAGCGCCGAGCAAATTCGGAAGATCGTCTCGTTGGTCGAAGCTGAGATCTATCAAGAGTATGAAGATGAGGTTCCGAGTGTCGCGATCGGTGAGATTGTGATGCGGCATCTGGCCGAATTGGATCAAGTCGCCTATGTTCGTTTCGCGAGTGTCTATCGCGAGTTCAAAGATCTCAATGACTTTGTGTCGGAGTTGCGTCCGATCATGCGACCCAAGAAACGCGTTGAGCCATTAACGGAGCGCCCCGGCCCAGAAGACGAGTCATAGAGAGTTTCAACGTCTCCTGACGTGCGAGCTTCATAGGTCGTGTGACCGAATTTACTGAGGCTTATTTCGGTCGATTCACGCTGTAATACGTCAGGGCGCGGAGGCTGTCAGTGGCTTGTGAGGGGGGAAGATTTTGTAGTTCCACCAGCGCTTGCCTGACAAACTTCTTGGCGAATTCGAGTGTGAATTCAGAAGCATTCGCGTGTTCAAGCCATGGGCGGAGTTGAGTCATACGTTCCGCTGCGGCTCCATGCAGTATGGAGAGAATCTTGGGGCGATCTTTGTCCGAGCAGTCGCTCAATAGATGCAGGATGGGCAACGTTGGCTTGCCCGTTTGCAAATCGGTGCCTAGCGATTTGCCAACCTGCTTGTCGTCGCCCCATAGATCGAGCCAGTCGTCATAAATCTGAAATGCCAAGCCCAGGTAACGCCCGAAGCGTTCTGCAGCTTCTGTGATTTCGGTGGTCGCTCCTGTGCTCCATGCCCCCAGGGCAGTGGAGACGGCGCACAATTCGGCCGTTTTGGCTCGCAAAATATCGAGGTAGGTTTCGACGTGTAGATTCCAGTGTTCGATGGTTCCGCGTTGTCGAATTTCACCTTCGCAAGTCTGTTTGGCGGCTGCCCCTATCCATCGACTAGGGATCGGCGAGTCGCACAAAGAGGCTTGGTAATAAGCTTCGGTGAATAAGAAATCGCCCAGCAAGATGCTGCAATTGGTGTCCCATTGAGTGTGCACAGTTGGCATGTTGCGGCGCATGCTGGCACCATCTAGAACATCATCGTGCACCAGCGTCGCTGTGTGAATCAACTCAACAACCGTGGCCAAGCGGAGCGTCGTTTCGTTGACATGACCGGTCGCTTGTGCGGTAAGCAGAGCTAAAGAAGGTCTTAATCTCTTGCCGCCTAAAGACCAACTGTAGCCGATCAAAGCATCCGCATAAGGATCGTTGCTTCGCATGGATGCTCGCAGCAGTTGTTCCACTTTTTGCAAGTCGTTGCGGACTGGCGTGAGGGCTCGAGCGACATCGATTGTCGGCTGTGTGTCTTGCAATTGAGGCACCGGAGAAGCGGGCAGTAATTTCATCGGGATGTTCATCGGATATTCCCAGTCCTATGACTCAGCACTCGATTGAGATGTGGGACGAGCAAAGGGCCCGCGCGTTCCACCCATCTTGGATACAAGTTGGATGTTGCGGATAACCATACTGCGGTCAATACTCTTGCACATATCGTAAATAGTGAGAGTGGCTGCTGAGACGGCGGTGAGCGCCTCCATTTCGACGCCCGTTTTGCCATGTGTGCGTACCGTCGCCTGGATCCGCAACTGAGTTTCAGAAACCCAATCAAATTCGATGCCTACATGATCTAGCGGGACAATGTGGCACAATGGAATCCAGTGCGAAGTTTGTTTGGCTGCTTGTACGGCAGCGATCGTTGCGATTTGCAAGACGTCACCTTTGGCAGCAGTTCGCGCACGTATGACATTTGCCGCCTCAAGAGACATCGATACGAAACCTTCGGCGACAGCTTCGCGGCGTGATATTGGTTTATCACCAACATCAACCATGTGAGCTTGCCCAGATTCATCGAGGTGGCTGAGGGGGGGCGGTTGCATGGAAATCGGCTCTCCTTTGGCAGTAAGTTTCGCCAAAAACAGCCATGACACTAGGGGGTGGACCGCAAAACTTCTGGCAACTTAACCGGAAAACGAGGCTGATTCGCCGAAAGGTTGCCCGCTAGTTGGCACTAGAAAACGAAAAAACCCTGTTTCGCGTTAGCAAAACAGGGTTTTCTTATGCATGTAGCAATTGTTGATCGCAACTTTACTAGGCGGGGATCGCTGCGTTCTCCAACGGCTCCAGAGCCACCTTGCGGAGACCCGAACGAATTATACTAGCTCTTTCTTGTTGCCGATCAAAGTTCGCAAGCGTTCGGCTAGCAAGCGAGCATCGAATGGCTTCTTGAAAGTTTCGTTGATGCTGGAACGATCAAAGCTCATCACATTGCCGTCATCTGGCAACAATGCAATCAGAATGATTTCCGAGAAATCAATGTTCTTTCGCAAGTTCTGACAAATCTGCAGAGCTTCAACTTTTCCAATGGAGAAGTCAACGATCATGCAATCTGGGTTGAAGCTTTCGGCTTGGATGCCAGCTTCAAACCCGCTCGATGCGACGGCAACTTTGAAGGATTTCTCCAAAGGCAGTTCGCGTTTTAGGTTTTCAATCAACACTTGGTCTTGGGCGACGATCAAGACCTTGGCCATTGCCTCATCTTCCAAGTCTCCAAGAGGCATTCCATGCTCTTTCAGAAACTTGATTAGGTACTCTCGCGGAATCCGACGATCTTGCGATCCTGGAATTCGATACCCTTTGAGGCGGCCTGAATCGAACCATTTGCTAACAGTTCGAGGGGCCACTTTGCAGATCTTTGCGACCTGTCCTGTGGTGAACACCTTCATATGAGGGATCTCCGTTACTTTCGTAGTCTCTTGTTGCTGTGCCCTCCCGTCCTGGGATTGCAATCAGCATTGTTTGCCCCTGCCTACCGCGTTTTTCGCCAGAAACCGACGAGGCTTCGAGGTGAGAATCGAAGTCCGCGACAGACAACTGGGTCAGGGCTTTCCATCCATGGCTTCTAGGTGGCTCAGGTTCAGCTCGTGAGAACATCCCCTATCGTTGCGACAATTCGCAACGTTACCGTCACAACTTCGAAATCGCACTCCGCACCCCCATACGAAGAGCAATCCACTTGGAATAGACCAAGTCACACCAGAATTTCAGCCAGACGCGATGCCGTTGCCGGTACCGCTTACGGGTAGACACTCCGCGCACTTCGAGACGTAATCCCGAATTTCCTGCGCAAGCAGTGGCCGTGACACGAAGTTCACGTCGAACGAATTGCCCCCCGAACTGGCAGCTTCTAGGCGTGCCGTTGTCCATCCCATCAGATGTGACTGCACGTTACAAGCTGTCCGAAGACTGTTTTCGATTCGAAACCACCCTTCACTTTAAAGAGAATGGTCGGAACAGCAGGAACTGCTGTACTTTCCATCTCCCTGAGTGTGATCGTCTCGACCGTAATCAGCTTCTCATGGAGGAAAATCGGCAGTTGACCCACAATCGCTTTGATCCCACCTTCACTTTTCCCTAACTTTCCGGCGAATGTACCTGAAAAGTGGATGAATAATCGGTGAAGACAGCCTAAGCGGCACGCCGTGCAGAACCGGCACTAGGGGCGGAGAGGATTTGACCATCGTCGCCCACCTCCTCAAACTTGACCGCAACCTTCTTAGATACCCCCGACTCTTCCATCGTCACACCATACAAAGTCGTGGCCGCAGTCATGGTCTTCTTGGAATGTGTTACCACAATGAACTTCGTTGAATCCAAGAACTCTTCCAACACTTTAACAAATCGTCCAATATTCGCTTCATCAAACGGCGCATCCACTTCGTCCAATACGCAAAATGGACTGGGACGGAATTGGAAAATCGCCAACAACAACGCCACTGCCGTCAGAGCTTTTTCTCCACCGCTCAGCAACGAATTGCTCAGGGCCGTTTTGCCTGGCGGTGTCGCGATGATCTCCACGCCAGGTTCACGCTCTTCATTACCTTCGATCAAAACCAAGTCCGCATTTCCGCCACCGAAGCTCTTGCGATACAGCATTTGGAAATTGGTGCGAATCGCTTCCAACGTCTCTTGAAACAACCGACGACTGTCTTGATCAATGCGTTGAATTATTTTCTCTAATCCTTCTTTCGCATTCTTCAGGTCCATGTACTGACTATTCAATTCATCAAACTTCTGCTGTTCTTGATCTAGCTCATGTAGAGCTTCCATATTGACAGCACCCACCGACGCAATGTCCTGCCGCAACTTGCTCGCTTCTTCCTCTGCCGCAGTACGATTCTCCAGTGCCTCCGTCGTGGCCACCAAACTCTCGTCGCTCAAATCCAATGCATAATCTTCTTGCATACGTTGGCGAAGCTGCGTCCCGTTCATTTGATGACGTTCGAGTTCCACCATCATCTTCGCAATCTGATCATTCAGCTTGTTTTGTTTGCGCTCTAAACTCTCTTTTTCCTTTTGCTCTGCCTGTCGACGTGACCGCACACCTTGTGCTTGTACTGCCATCGCTGCTAATTGATCTGCGTGCTGTTCTTTAGCTTGAGTTAAATAGGCAATCTGTGATGTTTGCTCAAGGATTTGCAAATCGATGCGAGCTGTCTTGCGCTCATGCTCAAGCAATTGTTGGCGGACTTCACCAACAGCTTGTTGCCGTTCGTCCTGATCACGCGTTACTTGTTTCAGAATGGATTCCAAATGGTCCAACCGCTGCTCGCATTTAGCCATCTCGACACGCCGATCGAGTGCCACTTGTTGCAACTTCTTACGTTCGCTTTCCAACTCCTGAGCGCCATTCTGTGCTTGTTGCAGCTGGCTTTCTAAATCCCCAATCACATCACGCAATCGCGCCTGTTCCGTCTGCGCCATCCGCAAAGCTTCCAGAACCACTTGCTGTTGCTCGGTGGCTTCGCTTACCTCGTGATGAGCGGAACGTCGCAGCGTTTCAAGCTGCTGCAAGCGGAATCGAGCGCTGTCGGCCACGAGCTTTTGTTGTGCCCGAGCCTCTTGCCGAGCTCGATTTGATTGGTCCAAACGACGTAACTGACGAGCCGTTTGATCAATATTGTCCTGAAGCCGCTCGATTTCTTGATGGGCAGTTCGCAATTGATAGGAATAGTGTTGGATCTCATTGCGGGCGGCCAACATTTCACTGCGTCGCGCCACCAAGCCCAGAGTCGCTTGTGCCGCACCGATCGTGACTGTGCCATCGCTGTCAATTAGTTGGCCGGCTGCTGTGACAAATCGTAACCCGGCTCCGCGAAAATGATTCAAGTCCAAGGCCGTTGCCAAGTTGTCGACAAACCAAGTCGTACCAAGCAAATGACGCATCAAGGTTTCGTATTCGGGTGCGAAATGGACCAAACGGTCGGCTCGTCCGATCACTCCTCGTAAGCCATCCAGTTGAATTCGATCGCCCATACGTCGAGTTGGAATACGATCCAGACGTAATAGGGTTACTTTGCCATCTACCTGCAACTCACCATCGCGAATGGCATGCAATAATTGCGCATCGGCGAGAACAATCGCTTGGGACATTCCTCCCAAGGTAACGTCAACTAAAGGAGCTAGATGAATATCGACTTCGATCATCTCAGCTACAATACCGCGAATGCTATTCCAGGGAGCTACATTCTCTTCTTTCGAAAGTTGCAATAGTCGTTTGGTACCCAGACCAACGCCATCTTGTTGTCGGTCAAGTTCTTCAAGCACGACCAACCGTTCACGCGCCCCTTCCAATCTTCCTTGGAGTGCAGCCGCATCTTCCTGGCGGCGCGATAGAACCTTGCGGGCTTCTTCTAGTTGATGCTGAGCCGCGTCAAACAATTGTTGAGCTTCTTCTGCACCGACGGATAACTCTTGCAGTTTGGTATCAGCTTGTTGGGCTTCAATTTTCGCTTCTTGCTCGTTGAGATCTGCCTTTTCCAATTTGCGTTGTAGGCTGCTCAACAGCTTTTGCAATTCGGCCAATTGCGATTCTTGACCTGAGATCAATACGTTCTGTTGCGAGGCTTCATTGAGATGGTCAAGATAACTTTTTCGCGTGCTATCCAATTCACTCTGATAAGATTGAGCCTTGGTCTCAACTTCTTGAAGATCAGTGGCTGCACGATCTGATTTTTGACGAGCCTGAGCAACAGCTTTGCGAGCTTGTACGACCTCATCATGCATCTGCGATACTTGGACTTGGGCCACATCCGCTTTTTGTCGCAGCGCTAGTAATTTATTGCGTATACGTCCTATCTCTTCATCGCATTCAATCCGCCGCTGCCATTGAGACTTTTGTTGACTATTAACCTCGACCAAACTCTGTTGCGTTCCACGCAGAAGTTGTTCGACCGCACCCGCTTCGCGACCGATTTCGTGCATTTCCAGCTCGGTCGACTGAATTCTTGCCAAACAATGGGTTAACGTTTCGCTCAGCTGAGTTTCATCTTTGCGAAGTGACTCCAGGTCGCGTTCAACTTTTTCGCATTGAGCAACGATGGCTCTCCAATCAGCGACCGCCATTTGCGTTCGCAGGATCTGCAATCGTTCATTCATGGCGCGATAGCGCTGCGCCTTACTGGCTTGAGACTGCAACCGATGGAGACGCTCTTCCATCTCGCGTACCAAGTCGCTCAATCGCAACAAATTCTGCTCTACGCGTTGAAGGCGTCGTTCCGCTTCAACACGTTTCGCCTTGTAGCGACTGATGCCCGCCGCTTCTTCAAAAATGATGCGGCGATCCTTGGCCGACGCTTGCAGCATGCGATCGACTTTACCCTGTTCGATCAAGCTATAGGCATCGACGCCAACGCCTGTCCCACGAAAGAGGTCTTTGATGTCCTTGAGTCGACAAGGCTGACCATTGATGAGGTACTCCCCTTCCCCACTGCGATAGACGCGGCGAGTGACATGAACCTCGGGAGTATCAACGGGGAAATTGTTTTGGCTGTTGTCGAAGACGAGGGTCGCTTCAGCCGTATTGGCTGGTTTGCGCGATCCACCGGCGGCACCTTTGAAGATCACGTCGGCCATATCCTGGCCGCGCAACGCTTTAGCGCTCTGGGCACCCAAAACCCACTTGATCGCGTCTACGACATTCGACTTACCGCTACCGTTGGGACCAACGATCACCGTGATCCCATCCGGAAACTCGAAGCGAGTTTTCTCGGCGAAACTCTTAAAGCCAGCTAGTTCTAAGGCCTTCAGCATTGCAGTATCGCCTACCTCACCCCTTCCTCTATCGCTTCAGCAATCAACTATCGCAGCGTCGAGGATTCCTTCTCTGTATTGGTGTCAGTCTCTGTACTGCTTCCCCAGCTTGTCCAGGATCGATAATCCCACCATGGATAAGCTTTCACTTCGAGAACTTCTGCTTCTTCTGAATCTGAACTCTCAGTATCCAAACTCTCCGAGTCATCTTCTTCGATGATTTCCATTTCATCTACTGGCAAATCTTCGGCCCCACCCTGCGGAGCCAATTCCCAAGGCGAAGCCGCTTTGCTATTGCGGTTGAACGTGCGGCCCGCCACAGGCCGAGGATTGATAACCACAGGGTAAGGAATCGCGTTTTCTGCTGAAGCAGCCATAACGGCGAGCGTCACATCACCATAAGAAGCTCCTACTTCCACCAGACCATGAATCATGCCGGTAAGCGTCATAGGAACCAGTTGAATACGATCTTCTGCGCCCGGTTCAAAGCGGCTCACGCGAAGTTCGCCCGAGGGATCAGGACGCAACAAAATGCGGCTGTTGATGCGGATGAAGGTTGGGATTTTCAACGGTGGGTCTTCGCCAAAAATCGCGATTTCCGGATACTTCGATAAGGAGAACGCAATCATCGGTGTATCTTTAGTCGGTATCTGTACGACCCGCGTGACATCACCCATTTGAATACCGCGAATCGATGGCTCACGTGGATCGCGTTCACGCAAAGCACATAACGCACCGTAGCGAACTTCGGGATCAGGCACCTGCATCAAACGAATCAAAGCTTCTTGTGCTTCAAAATGATCCAGAATCGTTAAGCCATTTAATGTCATTGCCCGAAACGCAGGTTGCGTAATCGTCAACTGCTCCAAGGTATCCACGCATCGAGCCTCATTGAGATAGGCTAAGGCGTGGGCACAATAGAACCGAATTTCGTCGTTCCCTGCAATCATACCTTCCATCAATGCAGGAATGCCCTCTTTGCCAATCGCTTCCAATTGCAAACTGGCGCGACGAGCTGTCGTTGGCTCATGCAATTGCCGACGACATAACTCGATACGGGCCGCTCGATCGCTGGCCTTCTCCGAAAAACCCAAGGACATGATCACATTCATATAATGCTGAGGATCCAATCGATACTTCGGATCCAAGCCGATTTCGATCATTTGATCGCGTTTCGGAACAGCTGCTCCCTTACGCGTCGAACCATCGTACCGGAAGAAACGCTCATTAATGGCCTTGGAAACTGCGGCAGCTGTAAAGACGTGACTGAAATCATCATTGATTAACAGCGATAATCCACGCGAGACCATCATGCGACCACCACCTGGTATCACACCCCGCAATTGCTTCAGTGGCTCCACTTTCAAAGTGGCATCGCTTTCGGTCACTAACTGCCCTGCCCCAATTCCGAATACATCGCTTTGTCGCAACGTTCCACCCAACGTTCGGAACTCACGCAAACGTGTTGGGACCAATTGGCCACTTTGCAGACCTTTGGCATCAGAAATTTCAGAGGTTCTTACCACCAAATCGATTCGGGCATTCTTTTGAATCGCTGGCGGTACCCAGGCAGATACCATCACCAATGCCGTCGAAGGAGACGCAATTAGCTCGTCCGCCTTCGGAATTTCGTGGGTGCGAATTTCTTGTAATAAAGTGGTACGCTGTTCACTAGGTCGCGGGTCACCACCTGTGTTGGGTAGGTTTACCACTAGTCCAACACCCTGAACTTTGGCTAAATGCAAACCGCGAGCTACTGCAATTTCACCGATAATGTGCGGTCTTTCTTCGCTCTCCATTACCTCCCGGATTTCGTCACCCTTCTTCTGGACTTCGGTGCGTTCATCCTTTTTGAACCACGGCATGACGCAGCCCGTCGATCCGATCAGTACCATCGCGGCTGTTGCCAATTGTCGTTTGCGGAGGGTCATCAAGACATCCTTGACCTGGACCTAGAAGTGCTCGGTGAAAATACTTGGACTGACTTCTAGAATTCTGAGCGAATAGGGTCAAGATCGATTCATTGCTTGACGACACACCCTCCCACCGTTCACACTATATAATATTGGAGGCTTGCAGACGCCCATTCAGTCTCCTTACCCACCCACCTGATCTCCCTCATAGACCTGTTTTCTGCATTTTACCTAAACCACTCCTGTCGTTGTGCCTACATCGAGCTTGCAGAATTTGTTGCTAGCAGCGTATGCCTCAGCGAATTGACATGCTTAAGGTCATGTACTTTCCTAATGACTATGATCGCAATTCAAGTTCGAAATCTCTGTTTTGTCTTGATGCTAGCACTTGTGGCAACGCCAATAAACGGCTTCTATCAAGTGGATGATCCAGTTACCGCTGCACCCAGTTCAACCACCGATATCTATGTGGAAAAAATTCGTCCACTGCTAGACCAGCATTGCACTCAGTGCCATGGCAGCGAAGAACAAGGGGGAGGGCTTAAGTTAGATAGCATCGCATCGATGATGGTCGGTGGAGACTCTGGGGCAGCGGTCAAGCCTAGTGATGCCTCGGCGAGCCTGTTGTGGCAACGTGTTTCATCCACGAATCCGGATGAACGAATGCCTCCTGAAGGGGCCGCCCTTTCGACCAGCGAACTCGATTTATTGAAAAGCTGGATTCAAAGTGGCGCTTCCGGCAAAGATGACCCTACTCCCACCCACAATGGTTGGGAGGATCGTTTGGATCATTGGGCGTGGAAGCCGATGCAAAAACATGCGGCACCATTGTTGCCTCAAGTCGCTGGGAAAGTTCTGTCACCAGTGGACTCATGGATCGCGGCCAAACTCATTGAGCATGACTTAACTTTCTCACCTGCTGCCGAAAAGCGAATTTGGTTGCGTCGGATTTACTTCGACCTGATTGGTTTGCCACCCTCGCCCGAAGATGTCGCCGCATTTTTGGCCGATGACGATCCTAATGCCAATGGGAAAGTCGTTGATCGCCTATTAGCGAATCCACGTTACGGTGAACGTTGGGCTCGGCACTGGTTGGATGTTGTGCACTATGGCGACACACATGGTTATGACAAAGATAAACCGCGGCCGAATGCATGGCCCTATCGTGACTATGTTATTCGAGCTTGGAACGAAGACCGCCCGTATACGCAATTCATTCAGCAGCAGATTGCCGGTGATACGCTCCCCAACGATGAGACGTCGGGCTTGCGAGCCGCCGACAACATCGAGGCTTTAGGATTTATTTCAGCTGGTCCGTGGGATTTCATCGGTCATGCCGAGGTACCTGAAACGAAAACCGATGGAAAAATCGCCAGACATCTTGATCGCGACAATATGGTCGCAACCGCCATCGGGACGTTCAACAGCATCACCATTCAATGTGCACAATGCCATAATCACAAGTTTGATCCCTTTACTCAAACCGACTATTACGCTTTGCAGGCGGTGTTTGCCGCCTTAGATCGCGCTGATCGTACCTACTACGCAGATCCAGCAGTCGATAAGAAAGTGCAAGAGTTCCAACAAGCGATAGCCTCTGTTCAAGCAGAACTCACAGCGCATCGGGCTGAGATACAGAAAATGACCGGTGAGAAACTTGAACCGTTGGAGCAACGAATTTCGGAGACGACTGCCAAGCTCAGGGAACAATTGCCTGTCGAATATGGTTATCACAGTCAGATCGCTAATCAATCCAAGAATCTCAAATGGGTTCAAGTGGATCTCGGAACTTCGGTGCCACTGAAGTCGCTGCGATTGCATCCGTGTTACGATGATTTTAATTCCATCGGCGCTGGATTCGGCTTTCCTTTACGCTGGAAGGTTCGCGGTTCGAATGATCCCAACTTCGAAACATCTGTGTTATTGGCGGATTACAGCTTTGAAGATTTTGCCAATCCTGGCTGGTGTCCCGTCGAGATAGATTGTTCACAACTTTCGCAGGACCAAAGAGCGGTGCGCTACGTGCGCGTCGAAGCGGAATCGCTCGTGGAACGCTCCAAGGATTTCATATTAGCGCTGGCTGAGCTTGAAATCTACAATGTTGAAAATGAGAACGTCGCTCTCCATAAAACAGTGACCGCTTTGGATTCGATTGAGGCGGGGCCGCGTTGGGGCACCAAGAATCTTGTGGATGGAAAAACGCCAACCGGTCCTATGGCGACCGACCTTTCGAAATTGCTTCATGAAAAACTGGTATTGATGGCCAAGTCCATTCCGATAACGCTCAAAGAAAGCGGGCAGGCTCTTGAATCTCGAGAAAAAACGCTTCGTTCCCAATGGGCCGAGATGCCCTCTCCTCAACGTGTATTTGCGGGGACCGTTCACGTCGGTTCGGGCGCTTTTCGTGGCACTGGACCTGATGGAGGTAAACCACGCCCGATTTATTTGCTCGCTCGCGGAAATGTAACGCAACCTGGTAAAGAAGTGAGTCCCAATGCTCTCGCAGGACAGTTTGGCTTGCCTGACTTCTTCAAGTTGTCCGAGCAGCATAACGAAGCAGATCGACGTGCCGCGTTAGCTCAATGGTTGATACATCCCGAGCATCCATTGACGTGGCGTTCGATGGCGAATCGACTATGGCAATATCATTTTGGACGCGGTCTGGTTGATACGCCGAATGACTTTGGGCGAATGGGAGGCCTTCCCAGTCATCCAGAGTTGCTTGACTATCTAGCCTTGGAATTGCGAGATTCACAATCGCTGAAAAAGTTGCATCGCCAAATCGTGCTAACAACGACGTATGAACAGAGTTCGATGCATCACAATCAGGCGGCCATGGAGATCGATGCTCAGAATGTTTTTCTATGGCAACAAAGTCGCCGCAAATTGGAAGCGGAAGCTGTGCGCGATGCGGTGCTTGCTACAAGTGGCAGTCTCGATTTGCGCATGGGAGGCGCAGGATACCAAGACTTTGTTGTCGAGCATCCCGAACATTCGCCTCATTATGAATATGATCTGGCCAATCCTGCGGATGCCCAGACTTTTCGCCGAAGTATCTATCGCTTTATTGTTCGCTCGCAATTGCAACCCTTCATGACCTTACTGGATTGTGCCGATCCGTCGATTCGCGTAGATCGCCGAAACGAGACCGTCTCGGCCACGCAAGCTCTCACGATGCTCAATAATGGTTTCATATTGGAACAGTCGAAACGCTTTGCTGCCCGTTTGGCATTTGAATTTCCCAACGGTGACGATCAGGCCAAAGTTGCAAGAGCTTTTGAATTATCTATGTCGCGGAGCCCCAATGCGGAGGAGGCGGCAGCGGTTATTGAGTTTGCTAAGAAGCATGGTTGGGAGAATGCTTGCCGATTGTTGTTAAACCTGAATGAGTTTTCTTTCGTTGATTGAGGTTGTTCGCAATGCATAAACAAAGATCACTCGGCGAGCCATGCGATACACTGGATCGCAGGCATTGGTTGATCCGCATGGGGAACGGATTCGGTGGAGTCGTTCTGGCCAGCATGTTAGCCAATGATAAGATTCAGGCCGGCGAACAAGAGACTGCTCCTGCACATCCTTCGATCATTTATCCGCGAAAGGTGAAACGCGTCATTCAGTTGTTTATGGCGGGGGCCGCTAGCCATATCGATCTGTTCGATTACAAGCCGCAATTGATAAAACATCATGGAAAGCCCAGCAATTTCGGGGAACCCGTTGAGGCTTTTCAGGATGGACTTGGGCCATGGTTGAAACCGGTTTGGGACTTTAAACCGTACGGTAAGTCAGGCAAGATGCTCAGCGATACGGTCGCACCTTTGGGAAAAGTGGTCGACGAACTGGCATTCATTCATAACATAGTGACGACCAGCGGCGTTCACTCAGCAGCTACTCTATTACAAGCGACCGGCTTTCAAACTCCCGGATTTCCAGGGGCTGGTTGTTGGATCAGTTACGCGTTGGGCTCGATGAATGAGAACCTCCCAACATTTGTGGTGTTGCCCGATCACCGAGGTTTCGCATCCAATGGTGTCAAGAATTGGGATGCATCCTTTTTGCCAACGCAACACAGCGGTACGGTGATATTTCCAGGAAAGTCGTCGCCGATTACCGACTTAAATCCGCATCCAAACGCCGATTTTGTGACGGATAGCGGCGAAGAAAATATTAGAGCAACCCTCGCTTTTCTCAATCGACAACATGCCAGCCAACGCGTCGATGACCCACGCTTAGAGGCTCGCATTCGCAGTTACGAATTGGCTGGACGCATGCAGGTAGCGGCGCCTGAAGCACTCGATTTGAGCCAAGAGCCTCAGTACATCCTCGATATGTATGGAATTCATCCAGCGGGTAAACAATGGCCTGCCGAAATCAACGCACCCGAAGAGGTTCATCATTTTGGAACGAAATGTTTGGTCGCTCGACGACTGCTTGAACGCGGGGTCCGCTTCGTACAAATCTGGAGCGGTAACGACAACGGATTTCCTCGCAGAAACTGGGATTCACATGAAGACATTAAACGTGACCATGGTCCATTAGCGATGGGAATGGCTGTTGGCGCCACGGCGCTGATTCAAGATTTACAACAACGCGGCTTGCTCGAAGATACATTGATACTGTGGACAACCGAGTTCGGACGCATGCCTTCCTCACAAGGTGGCGTTGGTCGTGACCATAATCCCTATGTCTTTACCAATTGGCTCTGCGGTGCCGGAATAAAACCGGGCGTTACCTACGGCGAGAGCGATGAATGGGGGTACAAACCGTTGGATCGCAGCAAGCCTACCAAGGTCTATGATGTTCACGCAACCTTGCTGAAACTCATGGGTGTCGAGCACACAAAACTGACATGGCGCCACAATGGAATTGATCGTCGACTCACAGATGTGCATGGCCATCCGATCGAAGCTATAATGAGCTAGTTCGGCGACCTAGTTCCGCGATTAGGTTTTGTTTTTCATAGAGGCACAGCGAGTTGATTGTGAAAGATTTTCGTTGGTGGTTGATACTTGCGTTTGCTCTTTTTATGGCGCGTCCATCGAATAAACGTTGTTCGATGTGCGTAGACTCGTCAGGAACATGTCGGGTTTCTACCCCTTCCAACTCTGCTGAGGCAAATAAGGGCGTGTTTTTCTCTGCTGGGGATTCGGCTACAAGTTTTGACCTAAATTGGAATGGAATTCTCGAACCAGCCGCTCGCCCCAGCGTAGCACGCCCCGCCTCCAGTCAACCCGTTTCCACTATTTCCGATTGGAATGTGCCCGATTGGAATGTGCCTGAGGGGAACGTGCCTGAGTGGAACGGGGAAGAAGCTGCGTCGCCACTAAAATTCTGAATTCGCCGCGATGACTCCAGTGACCAATTGAGACGAACTCGTTGGCCAATTATCTTGGAATGTCCATCCTTTATTCGACCCGCTAGAGAAAGCCCCCACCATGCGATCAGCAACCCTCTTGTTGACCGGTTTAGTCACCCTATTGAGCACGTTGTTGCCGGCTCAAACGCCAACGATTTCAAGAAAAGAAGGTCAACCGATTCGCGCACTTTTGGTGACTGGCGGTTGCTGCCACGATTACCCTCGGCAAAAGCAGATTATCACGAAAGGTGTCTCAGCTCGAGCTAATGTGGAATGGGTGGTTGTGCAGCAAGGGGGAACTGCAACGAACTCGGAAATTCCGTTGTACAACGATCCCAATTGGGCAGATGGTTTTGATGTGATCGTACACAACGAATGTTTTTCGGATGCGAAAGATCCGAGCTGGTTAGCACGTATCCTAGAGCCTCATCGCAAAGGTGTGCCGGCTGTTTTGATTCATTGTGCGATGCACTGTTATCGAGTAGGCAACGACGACTGGTTTGAGTTTTGTGGTGTGCAGTCACCTGGTCACGGTCCGCATTATGCGTATACCGTAGAAAACAAGAACTCAACGCATCCGATCATGAGAGGATTCGGCGCTGATTGGACGGTACCTAAAGGCGAGTTGTATCACACAATCAAACTCTTTCCGGGTACAACAGTCCTAGGCACTGCGAAACGGAATGACAATCAGGAAGATCAAGTCTGCGTCTGGACCAATCAATATCACAATACTCGTGTCTTTGGTACAACGATTGGCCATTACAATGAAACCATGGCGGAACCGAAATATCTCGACATGCTCTCGCGTGGAATTCTATGGAGCGTTTACGGCGACGATTTTCCTGAACTGACAGAAGTTTCTGCGGAAATCACTAACGAGATTCAAGCGATTGCTCGCGGCGAAAAGGACAATCTGCAGCCGAGCTCTGGCAAATGTTGCGGTGAAGGAAATGTTCTCTTGGGCCAAAAGGCGACCGCCAGTAGTGAAGAATCGTCGAAACAAAATTTTGCTAATCGCGCTGTCGATGGTGATGCCCGAACTCGGTGGTGCAACAATGGTGGCGGATCTGGTGCTTGGCTACAGATCGATCTTCCGAAATCGACCCGCGTTTCTTCGCTGCGAATTCACTGGGAACAAGAAGCTGCTTATAGCTATCGAGTCGATGCCCAAGTCGGTGGTAAGGAATGGAAAACAGTCGTTGAACAAAAGGACAGCAAGAAAGTTGAGCGAATTGTCAGTCACACAATCGAACCGATGGAACTTACCGCGATCAAGGTGACCTTTCTTGGAGCAAGTACAGGTACTTGGGGGAGTTTATGGGAAATTGAGGCGTACGATGGCGAGCTACCGAAGCTTCCAGAAGGCATCGCCAATGGTAATAGTCCTGCCGCCAAACTGGGTGACGTGCAAAGTTCCTCGGGCTTCGACGTGCAACTGTTCGCTGAACCACCATTAGTCAATTATCCTGTCTGTCTTGCCACCGGTGCGAATGGCGAATTGTTTGTTGGAATCGATGAACAAGGTTCGTTGGGACGCGAAAAAGGTTTCGGGCGAATTGTCAAATGCGTGGACCGCGATGGTGATGGTAAAGCCGAAGACATCAGAACATTCGCTAATGTCGATCATCCGCGCGGCTTAGTGTATGACCAAGGTAACTTGTGGGTGTTGCATCCACCCTTCCTGACGCTGTATCGCGATGAAGATCTCGATGGTGTGGCAGACTCTTCTAAAGTTCTCATTGAAGGCATTAGTACTGACGCCGTTAATCAGCGCGGCGCTGACCACACGACCAACGGTATCCGAATGGGCATCGATGGTTGGATCTATATTGCGGTTGGGGACTTTGGTTTTTCCAAGGCTGTTGGTGCGGATGGAAAAGTGCTGAGCCGTCGAGGTGGAGGAATCGTTCGTATTCGCCCCGATGGGACGGATATGGAGATCTATGCTTGGGGGCTA
>Ga0209174_10000258_pt1 | contig 40776 bp, 48 predicted proteins | sample JI91814BDNA_FD_187505 | JGI IMG/M metagenome (GOLD analysis project Ga0209174, IMG submission 187505) | Wastewater effluent complex algal communities from Wisconsin, to seasonally profile nutrient transformation and Carbon sequestration -... | ecosystem: Engineered > WWTP > Effluent > Algae...
AGTGGGATTATCATTAGTACAACTAAGGATTGGCTCTGTCGGAGTAACTGCTGGAGATAAATTAAATCTAAAAAATGCAACTGGAGTCTGGAAAACAGCAGTTCTGCTAGAACAGAATTGTTATTATATAGCTCTTCAAACAGTAGCTGCCAATGCTCTTTGCTGGGCAATACCAATTGCTTCAAGACCATTTTAATTAAAGATTTTATAAAGCCGGCATTAGAAAAAGATCTAATAAATACTCTCTATAATAATTCTTACTAAACCTCTCTATACTATGTATATCAAAAAAAAATATGTTATTCAGTATAGAACTAGATATTGAAATAGAAATAATTTCCGAAAACACATAAAACCAAGAACTCAATTAGATTATCTGACATTCGATGTCAATCGAATGTCAGAACTTACTAATTGAAATAGAATTTAAAAAAAGATAAGAAAAACAATGATGAAAAATCTACTAAAATATAGCTTACTACCATTACTTATGACAATTTCTTGTGCAACTGCTGTACCTTACCAAAGTGGTCCTGTTTCAAAGGCTGACCCTTATAAAACTGCATGTACAGTATTTGATATTAAGATTGCTTCCATTTATACTGATGGTTGGAAAAAAGAAGCTGGAGACTGTATTACAAAGGAACAATTTAGAAATACTGACCCTCTAAAACCATTCATTTGTACAGGTGCTGTTAAAGAATCAGGAGCTAATGTAAGTTTTGCTCTTGATATGCTTACTGCTGGAAGTTATAGCTACAGATTCTCATCTGTCCAAGCAATGGATGGAAATGGAGAATTTGGAAGTGGTCATGTTACACCTGGACCAGTAGTTAGTACTCCTTACACTTCTGTATCAGTTAAAGGCAAGTCCAGACTTATATTATCTGGAAAAGTACCAAGTGCTTTCTTCCAGCTTGAAGTTCTAGCTCCGAAGGATGCTATTTTAGGTCCTCTTTGCTGGCAAATTCCTTACATCAACGTAGAATAGAAATAAAAACCTTCTTAAATGAAATAGAAATTGATTTTAAGAAGTCGATCGTTTTGCGGGATGTAGAAAATAACTGATATAGAAAATTTTATATCGGAGATAAAAATGATAAAACAAAAGAAAATGACAGGAAAAGTTGGATTTTCCTTAACATTCGATAATACAAAATTGGAGAATGTTTGGGATAGAGTTATGACTTATGGGAAGAAAGTTAAAGATGGAACTGAGTATGATTTCACTGATGACTTTTTCCAAAAGATAATTGATAACTTTGCTAATAGCAGCAGAACTTGTTTTGGCTCTGATTATGAGCATCAGACAATGAATGCTGCATTAAATGGTAAACCAGCTCCTAATCTAGCTTATTACAATGCTTACGCTGTGATAAAGAACGGAAGGGTAAAAACTTTCTTTTCTAAAGATCCTAAAATCCAAGCTCCATCTGTAAATGGTAGGGAAGATGGGTTGTACGCTTATAGATTCAAGGCTACAGATATAGGAAGGCAGCTGATACCAAATTATAATGAAATTTCTCCTTTATTCGATACAGAAGATACGAATGAAAGGGGAGAAGTTATAGGACCAAACATTAATAATATCTCGTTTGTTAATGTTTCACATCAAGAGGGAACAACAGTAGGATTTAAGAAAGGTAAACACATGGAAGATAAAGAAATGTACGGAATGCTTGGTTTTAAAGATGGAATGGAGCCAAGTGAAGAAGAATTAAAAGAAAAAATGAAAATGTTCATGAGCAAGATGGGCAAAGGGAAAATGTCAGATATGACTGAGGAACAAGCTGAAAGAGCTGATGAACGAGTCAAGGATGGCGATAAAGATGGTATGAGCAAGGAAAAGATGGGTTCAGTAAAATCTGTTGAAGGTTCAGGAAAAGGCAAGGATGACCTTGTTGATTCTGAAGATGATGAAGAAGATGAGATTAAAGATCTAGACAAAGAACAAAAGAAAATGATGTCTAGAATGTCAAAACAACTTGCTGAGACTAACAAGAAACTTGCTGATCTCCAAGCCAAGGAAGATAAACGAACTGAATCAGATGTGGAAACTAAGGCAACTGCCTTTGCTAAGCTAGCAATTTCACAAGGTCGATGGCCAGCTGATGGTTTTAAAAAACTAGTTGGCTTTGCTAAAATTGGCAAGGGAGAAGATGCAATTTCTCCTTTTGAAAAGGGAACTTTCACTTCTGCTGCTCTATCAAAGAAAATGTTCAATGGTGGAAATTATGAAGGAGCAACCACAGAAACTGTTCAAGACGGACAAAGAAAAGTTGGTTTTTCCCTATCAGTAGCTATGAAAGATTACGCTAAGAAAAATAAAATTGAATTTAGTCATCAAACCTATAACCAAATTGCTCAAGCTGTAACTGCGGAACGTCCAGAACTAGTTTCCCAATACATTGCTGACATTTCGGTTTAATTAAAGAAATAAAGAAAAGGAAATAAACAAAAATGGCAACCGGATCATCAAATTTATCTGCAATCAGAGCACAAGGCATCCTAGACTGGTTTATGTATCCAGCCGATGCAATTCCTGAAGGCTACGTATGTGTTTTTGACACTACTGCCGACCCTCGATCAGTCGTTCTACCAGGCAATGCTGCACAACTTAACGGTGGCAAAGCATTTGCTGGAATTTCAATGGATCAAGGAACTTCAGTAGTTAACGTCGATAACCAACTTACTGTTCAAAAGCTTGGTATTGCTGCCTGCGCTCTTAAAATCAATACTGCCTGTGTAAAAGGGCAAACTGCTGCTTACGACCCAGCAGATGGTGGTGTAATCGTTCCACGAACCTCACCAAAACATATTCCAATCGGTGTTTTTCAACAATCATACAGCGCTTCTGCTTATGTTCAATTGGTTGGTGTAGAACTTCATGCTCAATCTGTTGGTGGAAGTGGTCTCGTAGGCGACGTAATTGTTTCCTCAACCGCTATTACTGGCAATACTGAGCAAGCTTTTGATCAAAAAGTTACTGTTCCTGCTGCAACTTTAGTTGCTGGTTCAGTACTAAAAGTCACGGGTAAAGTACGTCAAACTGCTGTTAACGGCACTGATACAATCATCTGCCGAATTCGCTTTGGTGGACTTGCAGGCGTAGTTATGGGTGTTACCCCTACAATTGCTGGTGCTGTCGGTGGACTAAGTTCTTTCGAACTTACTGGAACTGTAAGATCAGCTGTTGCTATGACAGCCAGTGGTTTTGCTGGAACTGTAGCAAGCGTCCAATCAACTGGTTCAGTTGGTACTTTAACAATTGATACTACAGTGGCAAATGATGTTGTTGCAACTGTAATTTTCAGCTCTTCAAGTGCTGGTAATACAGCTGTACTTGAAGATTTAACCGTTACTGTCTCAGGACCTGTAGCATAAGTAATTTTTGAGAATGTTCCACGTGGAACATTCTCAAATTCTTTAATAAAAAGGAAAAATAAACAATGGCATTTCAAAATTCACAATTACACATTAACCAAGCTCTTACCGATTATGCAATTTCATTTCGACCAGAGCTTGAAGACTACCTTTGGAATACTGCTCTTCCAAAGAAAGTTGTAAAACACAAGAGCGATTACATTCGATCGATTAACAAAGGACAAATCCTTCGTCTATGGGATCTTCGATCAGATCATCAAGGAAAACCAGCTCAGACTGTAAGTTTTAAGGTTGGAGCTGATCAACTTTATACCTGTGTAGATTACAGGGCCAGAGCCGTTCTTGATCCAGTTGAGCGAGCAAATGCTGACTCAGTTCTACTTTATGATCAAGAGCAAATGTTTGCAGCTCTTATGGCAATGCAAACCAACTTCGAAAAGATTTGCATCAAGGATACACTACGAAATCCAGCTGTTCTAACCAATAACGTAGCAATTACTGCTGGTAATCGATGGGATAATTATGCAAGTCCAACCAGTGATCCAATCACTGACCTTACAAGTGCAATCGAACTTATGCGAGTTCGAATTGGTGGAAAGAACCCCAATTTCCTTGCCATGCACCGACTTGTATGGAACCAAGTACAAAAACATCCAGCTGTACTTGCTCGTGGTGCTGTACACGTAAATCCTGCTGGTCTAGGCATTGTAACTCCTACTCAGTTTGAGCAAATTCTTGATCTACCTCCAGGTTCTCTCCACATCACTGTTGCTCAATACAACGTTGCTGTTGAGGGTGCCCCTGATGATTTCCGATCATTTATTGGTCCAGACGTTATTATCGGCTATAACGAACCAACTCCTGGTGTAAGAAATTACGGTCTAGGACAAAGCTTCATGTTTATGCCTGGTGATCTTCCACTTGAAGGCGGAGCTAAACTTCAATCTGGTTCTGCAGATCCAATGATCGTAATTGAATATCCTGGCTACGATATTGGTGCGATGGGTGTTTCTACCATTGCTTCAGTTTATGGTTCGGTTGACTTCAAAGTTCTTGTTCCAGATTCAGGTTTCTTGCTTACTGACGTTGTAAACAAGACAAACACTGCTCTCTATGGCAATTTGCTAAACAACTAAAAATAAATCCCAGCTGAGATTTCTCAGCTGGGGATTTGAGATTGAAATGAAAATCATTCTTCCTTTTAATGTAACGAGTTCCAAAATAGAAAATGGGAAGCTCATCAAGTATTTTGCTAAAGCCGGGGAAGAAATTGAAATTAATGAAGATGAGCTACCATTTTATAAAGATTTAGAAGCAAAGAGAGAGCTGGTTTTCTTTGAGAAATCCAGTAAAAAAGACAGAGAAGTTGAGTTGAAAAAAACTTTAGAAATCAGAAAAGTTACTGATGCAATGAGGTTTTGTAGACTTAATAAATGAGGAGAAAATAAATGAAAAAAGAACAAGTAAAAGAAGTTAAGAAAATCAAGGTTATCCTTACAAGAGATATTCGAGACGTAGAAACTGTAAATGGAAAACTTGTAAGAGTAGATCGCAAGGCTGGAACTGAGATTGAAATAGAAGAAGGTTCACTTGAACCTCATTTTTATATTGCCTGTGATTCACTAGCCGCCAAAGAAGTACAGGAAGTTATGGATTACGAGGCTAAACGTAAAGCGATGGATGATGAATTTAACAGAGTAAGAGCTGAGCGAGTATTAGAAAGAGAAAAAACCTTGGCTTCTGTTCAATTAATTGCTGAGAAAAGAGTTGCCCTAGCTAAAGAGGAGCTTGAAAGACAGCTTGCAATTGCTAGAAACCTAAGATCTCCAGAGGTATAATATGGCATTTCCTTTAATCCTGTGTACTCATGAGGATGTTTTTACTAGATTTGGTGGGCAGGAATACATAACTCAGGCTATAGATCCTTCAAGAGCAGGTAATTATAGCCAAGCAATAATGACAAAAGCAATTTTAGATGCTAGTGAAGAAGTTGCAGCTTACAGCCAGGTTCAAGTTGATTTAACTACAATTGATTATCCAACAAAACCATATCCCCAACTTGTAGTTACCTTAACAGCTCAAATTGCTGTCATGAATTGTTGGAAATATGGAGCTCAAGGAAGAGCAGTTCCAGAGCCAACAAAAGAACAATATGCGAGAGCAATAGAAATGCTAGGTAAGATTTCTAGACGTGAGGTAGCAATTGGTGGACCTAAAGATTATCCAGCTCAGAATCAAGTTGTAACCAATATAAATTTCGATGACCAAAGAGATCCAAGAAACAGAGGCAGGATTACTTATAAGGGCTTCCTTAGATATTTCTGCTAGAAAGATAAAACAATGGGACAGACTTATAATTACAGTGACCTTAAGAATCCAATAGACAGTACACAAGGTGGAGCATTTCCATTTGTTGTAGCTCCACCTGGAATTTCTTATACATTATCAAATGTATTTGAATCTGGAGCTACAAATGGAACTGATTTCTATATAAATGCAGTTACACTCGCTGGTTCAACAGTCACAGCTATTACCTTCAAGCTAGAAATTAGCTATGACTCAACTAATTGGGCCGCTGCTCAAACCACAAGACAAGATACTAATACTACAGCCGCAGAACATACATGGTCAATAGGAGCGGCCCCTCAAAATAAAACTCTGTATATCAATACTCAGAATACAAGGGGTGTTTTCTTTTGTAGAATTGGTATTCATGGAGATGTTACAGAGCCAGGAGTTGGAGATTCTGTAACTGTAAACGCTACAACTTTCTAATTCACTCTATATTAGATATTCTTACAGAACCTCTCTATACTATGTATATCAAAAAAAAAATGATTATATTGTCTGAGATTACTTATTAAGTCGATTTTCATTTCCGAAAACACATAAGACCCGTAGTGGGACAAAGAAATGTGGCATTCGACCTTAATTCAATATTGGAAATGGATAATTGAAATAGAATTATTACTTTCTTATAACTTTTGTAAGGAAAACTGCAATTAAGTAAGAATGGAAATATTTTATATCAGATAACTTCTGAAAGGTGCAGTTCAAAAAATTTCTTCTGGAAATAACCTGATATAAAATATTTTCATTTCTATATCAAAAACCAACTCATCGAGAAGCAGAAAAAGATGAACGTAAAAATTAAATATAACATTCAAGAAATCGAAGATTCCATCGATCTATTCATAGATTCTATGGCGGACTTAGATCCTATCTTGAGGAGATTTAGTGCTTACAAGCGGGGAAATGTAAAAGGAATATTTAAAACTGAGGGTGCTGGAAAGTGGAAACCACTTGCTCCATCAACTATTAAGCGCCTTGAGAATACAGGAACTTCTTCAGTAACTGCACAAGGTAAATTACGAGCTTCATACGTAAGAAATAGAGGAGCTCAGTTAAAAGGTCTTAAGAGAGCTGGTAATAAAGCAGCAACCAGAGCCAAGGGAATTTCTTCTTTTGCAACTGTATTTTCTTCAAAAGCTGCTTTAAGAAAGCAGAGATTACAAAAGAAGGCTGCCAAGGGAATTTCTGCTCTTCGAGAGCATGAAGAATTAGGAAATCTTTATAAAGATAGTACAGCTGCTGTTTCTGGAGACTTTAACAATTTATCTGCTGCCAAGAAAAAGATTTCCAAGGTTCAAGCTGGTAAAAATGTTTCTATAGGAAAGCGAGCTATTGAGAAGCATAAATTGCTGGGTAAGCTAGCAAATTCTATAGAAGCCAAGATTGCTAAAGGTCTACTTACTATTGAAAGTAGAATCCCCTGGTCTGAGGCTCACAATGATGGAGATACTGTGGGTAATGATGCAACTTTGGCAGCTAGAGTTTTCCTTGAAATAACTCCTGAAGACATGGATATGTTTGCTGAGATAGCGGAAAATTACATGCTTGAGAAGTTTGGGATAGATCCTAAGAAAAACAAAGGTAAGTAAATGGCTGATGTACGTGATGAAATCTCGATAATCGAGAAACAACTAGTAAAATTACTAGGTCTAGCTTATAAATTTAGATATCCAGAGGTTGCTGATTTATCAGAATTGCAGGCTTTGAATGGAAATTTAGATTTTACAAGTGCGGGAATTTGTATTGACAAGGGATTAAGGTTTGTAAGAACGGTTGGAAGAGTCTTCGAATATGATGGATACTCTTTGGAAATCGATGATGGATTAAATGTAATCAAACCTTTTGATATCCCAGACACTCAAAGAGGGAGATGGATTCGACAAGATACCTCAGTAACTAAAGGTCCTAACTTCAGAAAACCACTCCACATTGTACAAACTGGATATGCAAAGGCAGTGGAGATTTATGAAGGACAGCTTGATCTTGATGAAGCTCTAATAAGAATTATGAGTGTAGTACCAGCTTTTCTAGTTCAGTGGACTGGAGATGAATATGAAACAAAATCAATTACTCAGGGAGCTTTGTATTTAGTAAAGCACAAGTTCAGTATTCTCTGTATTTCATCTTGTTTACGTCCTGATGCTTCAGCTTTACTAGGTTCTCCCTTTCCATCTGAGTATGCTTTTGATCCTGGACTTAACAGAATGATGGGAGATGTTAGATATTTACTTGCAGGTAGTAAACTAGGGCTTCCAACTATAGATTATACAGTATTAGGAAATGCTAGTATAGTACACGAAGATTGGGACAGCAGATTATTTATGGGATCTGTAGAGCTGATTATCAGGGATACAGTTAACATTGCTGATGAAGACTTGATTGAATTTAAAGAAATTGCTGTATTTCCTCATTTAACAGAATCAAAAGGTCCTGTATTCAATTTAGGTTCTTATATAGCGTCTGGATTGAGAGTTCCTATTTATACAGGACTTTCTATAGCTCCAGATGCAGGATCAGCTTATATTAATGGAAATTTAATATCTGTAAGTCCAACTGTGAATTTGTTTACAGCAAACTCAGATACATATCGAGACTTGGATTTACTAGGAAATTTTATTTATACAGCGGTTCCAATTGCAAGTCCAGAACCAGAACAACCGTCAGGAACATTTAGAGTAGGATTTTCAAGGTCAGACTCTACAAATATAGTTTTTGATGCATATTTAGCTGATTCAAATGTTCCATTTGGAAGTCAGTACGTAATTTCAGAAACATAAAAAGAAAAGGAAAATGATGAAAATAATTAGTGACCCTCGATTAGGAGAGAAATATAAAGTAGTTCCTACTAGCGAAACGGTTAAGCAATCGAAAGTAAGCAGATTTCTTCCAAAAGAAGGAGTTGATGCTGTATACGATGAATTTTACCATTCGAGATATTCAGAAGGAGCAATTCAGTTGTTTGAGATAGAAAAAGAAAAGGAAGGAGAATAAACCATGGCCGTACCTGTTAATCCATTTTTACCATCTAGTTATCTAGTACCAGGCGTATATATGTACCTAAATCTAAATTCTACAGGCCCTACACAGGCAAATCGTAGAGCTCTGATTTTAGGATACAAAGGATCGCTTGGAACTGCACAATATAATATTCCAGTAAAAGTAAACAACCAAGAGGAAGCAAATACACTTCTAGGACAAGGAAGTATGACTGCAAGAACAGTTGCAGCTTTCCAATCTCAATTGATTGGTGGAGCTGGAGCTGAATTATTCGTATGTCCAGTTCCTGAGCCAAGTGGAGCAAAAGCAACTCACACTATCACTTTCCAAGCGACAGCAAAAAGTGATGGAACCATTGACGTAAATACAACTGCAATGTCTTCTGGGTACGTTGATATTTATATCGCAGGATATAGAAGTTCAACCCAAATCTCTTACGGAGATACGTTTTCTACAATTGCAGCCAATGCTTTGATTGAAATTAATAAATTGCTAGATATTCCAGTAACTGCTGGAGTTGGTACAGCAACCATTACTTTGACCGATCGACATTTTGGAATTGAAGGAAATGATTGTCCAATCATTGTTTCATTCTCAAATCCACAAATGAAAGTTGGAGCTGTAGCTGGTACTTTAACTTTTGCAGCTGGACCTAATACTGCTGGAGCTGGTGCTGTTACTTTGGTAGCCAACACCAAGACTTTAGTGGTTGCCATTGCAAATAACAACACTGACACTCAATCAGCAACAGCAACTGTAGTTGCTCTAAATGGTAATGCTTTCCCTCTAACTGGAGGATATGCAGCTGGTGTTGTAAGTCTTTACTATGCTCAAGATCGAGTTGTACACCGTATTTCAGCTTCCATTACAACCCCAATTACTCCTCAAACTGCTACTTTAGCTGTTGGAACTGCTGGCTCTGGCTCTGTAAATCTTACAACTGCCATCACCAATATTGGAGCTTCAGAAGCCTTTAAAGTGTGGGTGTCATGCTTTAATGATGCAACTTCACTTGGAGCAATTGATTCTACAATTGAGAATTATGCAGTGTCACCCTCTGATAAAGGTCAAACTCTGCATTTCTGTAGTACTCAATCACTAAGCGTAGCCGGAGCAATTCCCCTTGCAACTACACCTTTACTAACTGCTACACCAAGAGCAATTGAAGATTGGTGTGCAGGTTCACCACAGCAAGCCTATGAAATCTCTGCTAGAACTGGTGCTATTGTAGTTTCTACAGATTATGTACCTCTGAATTATGATGGATTTCAACTTAGAACTGCTAATGGAGTTCCTCTTTTAAATCCTCATATTGGAGAACGACCAAGTCTAACAGATCAAAATACTGCCATGGCAACTTATTACATGACTCCCATCGTTGTAAATTCCCTTGCTCAGCAAGTAATTTTGAGAGGTGTAACAACCTTTAAACCTGGAGATCTTCGTTTGTCAGATTGGTCTACTATTCTAACCCTAGATTACTACAGAGATGATCTAAAGGTTTATTTATACGGTCTATTCAAAGGAAAATCAATCAAAGTATTTAGTGAACCCAGGACTACAAATTGTGTAAAACCACAAAATGTTAAGGATGCCGTATTTGGTAGACTTTTATTTTACGACAATATCGATTATTTCGATGGTGCTGCTCAATTAAAGGATCTAGTACAAGCAAACGTGGACGTTCTAGTACCAACTAGAATCGATGTTTCATTGCCTATGCGACCTCCTGCAAATCTACATCAAATTTCTCTCTATGGAAATTTGGTTAACTAAAGGAAATATAGGAGAAAAACATGGCTACTATTTCATTAACTGGTCAAGTAAAATGCACAATCAACCATTTACCTACTATAACCGCAACTCACGTCAATATTAATTTTGAGATTCCATCTCAGATTCGTAAAGGCGCGTATGGAGTTATAGGTCCCGTACAAGGTATTGGAAATCCTAGTGGAGACATGACTTTCGCAGTTCAAGCTGATGCTCAATCTTTCAACTTCCTGGCACTTTCTCAATCAGGACCTCAAGGTTTCGAAGTTACCTTCGAAGAAGGTCTTGATAGATATTTAGTTTCAGGATGCGTTGTTAACGGGTTCGGTCTTAGCAATGATCCTGGTAACGGAAGTAATGACAAGAGCTTGAAGTTTCTTGGATCTGAACTAACTCCACTTTAATATAAGGTAGGACAAAGAAAAATTAAATATTCGTAGTTGTAAAACTAGTCGATAACGAGGGTGTGAGTGTAAAAACTCACACCCTCTTTTTCTATTTATAGTGTAAATTTACCTCAAAGTGGTTGAATTAATACTACAGATATAGAAATAAGTCGATTTATAGTTTTCTTAATTCCACTCCCGGTTTTATGTGTTTTCGGAAATGAAAAATGACATCTTTTGCTGTTTCAGCTTAAGTAATCATTTTTTTTTTGATATACATAGTATAGAGAGGTTTAGTAAGAATTATTATAGAGAGTGATTATTAGAATTTTCTTTGTTCCATCTTTTATAAAAGAGTTGTTTGGCGCCGATAGAAAGAAAAATATCAATGAACACCTTAATTTTACCACTTCAAAATACAGGAAACATAGAAACAGTCGGTGTTTTCCACGGTTTTATTTCCTGGATAATCACCCTAATTATAGTTCTGGTCACCAGTTTGTTGATCTGGAAGACTCTAATTCCTTTTTTAAAGAGCTGTCTTACAGCTTTAATTGATCGAGATGAAAGAAATATCAAACTGATTTTATCTACGTTTGAAACTGCGATTAACAAGGTTGTAGAGCAACTATCCAAAGATATCCAGGAAGTAAGGTCTGAGATTAAAGATTTAAAGAGAGGAAGTAATTAATGAAATTTTTAATAAAAATCCTTTCTTTATTTTTATTGGTTGGAGTTATGAATTGCCAACAAGACGAAATAACAATTTATCGATTTAAGAAGGATGCAACTGCAGAATCTACAGCTGATTTTCCAAGACCTTTAGAAGTAAGCCATCGACAATGCAATCCTAGATGTGGAAAGAACGAGTATTGCAATTCTACAACCGGGAAATGTGAAGGACTTACTGAAGCTCCTGCAATAAAACCTGACATCAAAGAAGATAAAAGCGCACCTAAAGAAGAGAAAAGTAAGCCAGCTGTTAAAGAAAGATTAGTTGGAGATGTTTTTATGGTAAATAAAATAGGCAATTACGATCCTCGATACGATACAATTCCGATATATTAGGAGAAATAGAAAATGAAACTAGGAGAGATATTCAGTCAAACACCAGGTGAACCTTTAATTGGAAAAGAAGTAACAATTCGACTTTTAAAAGATGGGGTTGAAGGCCAAGAAACATACAAGATAAAGGGAATTTTCAGAATTTTATCTGAAGTAGAACGACGCAGAATCCATGAAAAAGCAGAGGAAGCTTTAAAAGAAGAATTTAAAGATTCTCCTGTTGCAATCTCTGAGGAAACCAGAGCTCTAGAACATAAAATCTGGCAATTCATTTTTTGTATTTATGATCCAGATGATATAAGAAAACGACTTTTTGATAAGGATGTAGCACTTTTTAAGAAAGGTTTAACTACAGAAACCATCATTCAAGTGTCCAGAGCTTATGATAGGTATATAAAAGAAGAATTTCCAGATGAATTGAGTGCAGAAGAACTGGATGAATTAACGGCTGAAGCAGTAAAAAAATAATATCCCGACCGATGCTAATCGAGAAAATAAGGAATTCTACTGCTCAAGATTGGTTCGGGAAGCCTTTAAGGAAGATTCATGATGCAAATATGTGGAGATTTTATGCAATAAAGCGGGCAGTAGAAATGATAGGTAAATAAAATGGCTGACAAAAAAGCAAAGATTGAAATAGGAATTGATGGTGTAAACGAGGTTGTAGAGGGATTTCAAAAAGTACTGTCTTCTGCTACTTTTCTAGGTGTAGGACTTACGACTATAGTTGCTGGTGTTAAGCAGCTAAATGATGAGTTTAGAAAATTGAACAACGTCAAGGGTGATCTTTCTATACATGACACATTAGGAAAACAACTTGAGTTTAGAGATAGTGTGGACCTAATAAATAGGAGATCTGGTGGACAATTACCAATTTCTTATTTAAATTCCAAATTAAGTAATCTGAGCTTGACAACTGGGTTTAAACCAGAAGAAGTAGGAAAAGCAGCTCTAGACCTAGGAGATGCCACTGGACGTTATAAAGAAGCAGCAGAAGCTACAGAGTCTATAGCTAAACATGCAAAAAACTTAGGGATAACTCTTCAAGAAGCAGGGGCTGGAGCTAAGGTTTTTACCAATATTCTTAAAGTTCCTGAAAAAGAATTAGGGAATTTCTATACTCAGCTCAGTGAATCTGCGAAAAAAGCTGGGATTTCTCCTTTGCTCTTTGAAAGACAACTTGTTCAAAATGCGGATAATTTGAAGGGCTACAGCTTTAAAACTACAGAAGATCGACAGAGAGCGCTTGATTTACAAGTTGAGTTTAATAAAAGAGCAAATCCTCAAAGAGCTGCAGATGAATATGGAAAAGCTCTTGGAATTATAAAGGGCTCTCAAAACCAAATTCAGAGATTTGAATTTAATCATGGGAAGAAATTCGATATTTATGATGAGGACGGAAATATTAGGCTTGAAGCATTAGGAAAATTAATCGATTATATCAGAAAAAAGGCAGGGGGAAAACCAGGAGTAGCGGAAGCTATGCTAACTAATCTTATTGGAGATAGACATGGCGCTAAAACATTGCTGGGAATTGCTGATTATTCTAAGCTAGGAAAAGGAGGAAAGGCAGAATACCCACCTGAACCTTTTACTGCTGGAGATTCTCCAGCTGTGCAATCTGAGATTACAGAAAGAGCACAAGAAAAGTATTTAAGAGAGCAAGGAAATAAGGGACTCGGTATTTATAAGGAAGGAAAGGTAGCAAGTGCATTTATAAAAGCACAAGAAGCAAGGGGTAGAATCCTCTCAAGACTGCCTTTAGATCTTAGACCTCAATTTGAAAGAGAATATGAACATAGTACAAGTTTTTCTGGACTTGCAGGAGCCTTTGATCCTAATGAAGGCCCACACAGTGAGGACGACATAGTTTCAGTTTCAGCTAGAGACGTGGTAAACTCTGAAGAAAGAGTTCAAGAACTCAAAGAAAAAGGTCTAGAAAAAGAAGCTCTGGAAGAACAAAAGAAAACTAATGCCTTGTTAGACCAGCTCATACAAACACTACGTCCACCAGATTCTCATACTAGAACCCCATCAGCAGGAGCACAATAAAAATGGCAAGTATTAAAACCGTATTAATTGATGGTGAAACCTTTCAATTCAAGGATATTATTTTACATGGAACTCTAGAGCAATGGAATGACGTTTCTCCTATCAGATTAGCGAATCATAAATATTTAAAAAGAAATGGTGGAGAAGTTGAACCAATGGGAGCTGATCAAAGAAAATTCAGCTTCAAGTGTGTTTTTCTAGATCAAGTTACCAATCGATATAAACAACTAGAAAGTTCCATCTTTGATGATCCTAGGGGATTATTAATCCATCCTAGATTTGGAAAAGTACAAGTTGCTTGTGAAGTTTTACAAGCAAAAGAAGATCCTGCAAATGCTAAGAATGCCCTTGATTTTACAATCAGCTTTATTGAAGATTCAGTTGATTCTTCTTTAAATGCTACAACTGTAAGTCCCCAAGCTAGAATTGCAGCAATGCAAGGAAAGCTAACAAATCTCACTGTTTTAAGTAATGGAACTTCAATTGCTGGAACTGCAGTTGTCCTATCATTTCAAGCAAGATTTCTTTTAAGGGATGTAATTGCAAAATTTATTTCAATTTCTAATTCTTTTATTCAGTTTGCAAACTCAGCTGCAGCTTCTGTTTATCAAGTACCAGCTTTAATTAATCAGCTGAGACAGGTAAAATCAAGTGGAGATGCAACAATTTCTTATATCAAAAACCTGGCAATTTCTATAAGAACCAGTGATTCTTCTCTTTGGCCGCTGATTGATAATGTGAAGCAAACACAATCTCTAGCTCAAGATACTTACAATGCGATTTTACTTAGTAAACCCCCGATAGTAACTTTTACAGTTCCATCCACGATGTCAGTAAGAACAATCGCAGTTCTTCTATATGGAAAAGATGCACAAAGTAAAGTCCCAGAAATACTTTTATTAAATACCATTTTCAATCCAGGAGCTGTTTCAATGGGAACTATACTAAAAGTAAGCTCACCAACAGTTCCTCAAGTAAGAGTTAGTTAAAATGATATACCAAACTAATAGCAAAGACCAGACTACTAAAATTACCATTCAAGTAAAAGCTCCTAATGGAACTACTTATGAGGTAGATAAGATCACTTCTTTTAGTTTGGCCTTTGATATTCTCAATTTAGGAGATCCTTTCTCGATAACTGTTCCAGATCCCAAGAAAAAGTGGAAAAATATTCTAGTTCCAGGCCAACCCCTAAAGGTCTTCGCGTCCAATCCTAATGTTCAAAATGGTGCTCAAGTACAAATGTACGATGGGTTAATCGTTAATAGACAGAGAATTAGTGATATAGACCGTGGTTCTGTAATACAATTGAACTGTTTTGATAAAGGATGGTATCTACTTAACAATTGTCCAGAGGTTTGGCAGCAAATAACTACAGGAACTTATGTTGATTTATTTAAAAAATATGCTGGAGATTCCACTTGGGGCTTTGTAAATGCAGATGGAACCTTGAATTTAACCACTGATGCAGCTACCTCAAGAAAGATAAGACAGGGATTGGTCAAGGGTAGACAAGGAGAATTACAAGCCGCAGCTGTAGGTGGTTTACTTGTCTATAGGATTCAAACAGAACCTGGAATGACAAATGCCTCACTTTTACTTAAATATGCCAAGAACTTTGGAAGACTTTGTAATATAACTCCAGACGGGGCTTTTCAAGTTTTTACTCCAGATTATGCACAGAATCCTTCATATAGACTGGATTATCATGACGATAACCAAAGAGTAAAAAATAACGTTTTAAATATAAGGATTCAGGAAAAGATAGACTCTGTCTATACAAACGTAACTGTAGTTGGAGAAACAGTCTTAAATTTAACTCCAAATCCAGATGATCCTAATACAGGAAAATTCAGAGGCTATGCTTCTAATTCTAGGATTTTACCTTTCACTCACAATCTTTCTTATACTGAAGGCGAGCTTTATGAATCTGGGTATGCAAACGTCGCCGCTAAATGGAAATTAGGAAGAGGACTTTTTGATGCTTCTACTTTCATTTATCGAGTGAGGGGTCATCAACAACAAGGAAAATTCTGGACTCCAGATACTATGGTCCAGGTTAATGATACTGTGAATGATATAGTTCAGAATCTTTATTTAGCTTTTGTACGCTTAGAAAGAACTCCACAGGGAGATATTGCTGAGCTACACCTTAAATACCCCAACTTATTAGTTCCAGTTCAAATTGTTCCGAATACACCAACCATTGCGAGATAGGAGAAAATCATGCCAAGCGAATTTATAGACTACTTTAATACGAAGTTCTCATCTCTAGTAGAAATGATGAGGGGGACAATCCAATATTATATAACAGCAACCCCAGATAAAAGTGGTTATGATCAAGTTCAAGGACATAAAGTAGGACCTAATGATCCTCAATATCAAATTGGAGTAAGGAGAATGGCAAGTTATGGAATGAGATCTTTACCTCCTTATGGCTCTGAAAGCATTGAGCTCTCAGTAAATGCTGCCCTTGGAAATAAAGTACAAGTTGCAAGTGAAAATATTAAGTATGGACCTACAGATTTGGAAGAAGGGGAATCTTCTTTTTTCTCAATGTTTAAACAGCTGCTCAGATTTAAGAAAAATGGAGATGCAACTTTAGATAGTGGAGAAAATAGCTCTGGAACTAAAGCTGATATTATTCTTAACGGCGGCTCTAAAAAGATTGCAAGGGTTGATGACCATGCAAAAGTTACACTCAGAACTACATATGTAGTTGTTCCTGGAACTCCTCCTGGCTTTACTTTAACGCACTACGTTGTAAATCCCGATGGTTCTCAGACAATTCTATTTAGCTTCACAGTAATTGCTGGCTCAGTTTCTATTCCAGCCGCTCCAGTAATTCCTTACGATGTTGAGGTTGACTCGACAATTTATGAGGGTGCTGATCATGCACTTGCATAAAATTCTCAATAAATTCCATATAGATAATTTCTTAGATAATTCCTCTATACTATGTATATCAAAAAAAAAATGATTACATCGTGTGGAGTTAACAACGATGTCACTTTTCATTTCCGAAAACACATAAGACCTAAGTACAAACAAGAATATCTAGGATTCGACCTCAAACTTATATTATGTCTTATAAATTGAAATAGAACTTTTAAAAAGCGGAGAAAGATAAAGAATAAAAACATGGCTTTTCAACACACTGGCTCAGACATTGAGCTTACAAAAAATGAATCAAATGGCAAATTTGATATAGCTTGGTCAACAAAGGGAGCAAATAAGGGAAATCCTATATTTGGAAATACAAGGGCTCACACTGTACTTTCCCTTATGATTTCAAGAAAAGGTCAATATTATTGGGATACAGCTGGTACGAGAGGAAGCTTGCTCTACACTGTAAAACAGGACATTACTACAACTAGAAGTCAACTGATTTCATATTCAGAGCAAGCGATTCAACCTGCAGTAGACAGCTTGGTTATCAAATCTTTTAGTGCTGACGCTACTAGAGTGAAGGTTGGTACTTGGAATTTAACTATTAATTGGTCAGACCCTGTTGATTCTTACAGCACATCAATAAGATTTTAAAGGAATAAATAAACATGGCAATATCACTACCTTCAGAAAATGAAGTTCTAGAACAAGCATTAAGCTATTTTCGAATTCAATTTCCAGCAGAAGATCTTTCAACAGATTCATTTCTAGGTTTACTAGCAAGAATTTTCGCTGCTGAAATAACCGCATGGAATGAATCAGTTTTAATCGCAGATAATGAAAGTCCACCTAATAGTAAAACCTCTAGTATAGGATTAGATAATTGGGCGTTCGTATTTGGAGTATCAAATGGAAAAGGTGGATATGGAAGAAGGGGAGAATTCCCAGCTTCAGGTGGCACTGGAAACGTAATAGGAATTACTGGTACGACCTTTACTAATGGTTTGACACTTGTAGATTCCACAACTCAGATTATAGTAACTTTAGATGCAAACGTATTTCTAAGTCCAGCACCTACAACTTCTTTAGTTGGAATTTTCTCAGCAGTTACTGCTGGATTAGCTGGCAATTTACCAGCTGGGTCTATACTAACTTGGCAATCTCCTCCAGCAGGAGCTAATCCTACAGTTACCCTTATCAATCCTCTTATTGGTGGAGAAGATGAAGAGACTGATGCAGAATTACTTGATCGAATTTTATTCAAGATTAGAAATCCTCCAAAAGGTGGGACAGCAGCTGATTATAGAGTCTGGGCTGAGGAATCTGTAAATGCTCTAGGAGTATCAAATGGCATTGATAGAGCCTACATTTATCCCCTTAAATCAGGATCTGGTTCAGTTGATATTTATATTACTCAACCTGGAAGCGGACAAACTAGAGCTGCAATAGGAGCTATGAAATTAGCTGCTGTTCAGGCTTATATCAATTCCAAACGTCCAGTTACAGCCAAGGCTTATGTAAAAGTACCTTCAATGTTAGATGCTAATTGGATGGGAGTAATTGTAACTGCAAACCTAAATTCTCCCTCTTATAATTTTACTTGGGATGATGGAGGAGTTCCTTTTCAGCCTTCAGCTTACAATACAGGTACTAAGGTTCTAACTATGAGTTCCTGCCCCGCTCTTGCAGCAGCTGTAGACATCGGATTACTAAGTGGGATTTTCCCAACTATTGCTTATGCTTCTTATAAAAGTAGGGAGTTACCTTATATTTTAACGGTGGTTAATCATACTGGTTCTACTCAATTCACAATCCTAGAAGATACTTTAACCCCTTTATTCTCAATCTTGGATTTTACCAATGATAAAGTAAATGCAGGTTCTCCTGCGACTTTACCTGTGCTCACTGCAATTCTAGATTACATAAATAATTTAGGACCTTCCAGAGTAAGTGGATTTGCAGACCCTTTTGATTTCTGGGCTTCCAATGTAACAATTGGCAATCTAGCACAAATCGCTCTAGATGCCAAAGATGCTGCAGGAACTTCTTATTTATTTAATATCCCAGAAGTCGGGGAACAAAGATCCCTAAGCCAGCCTGGTATTGGTATTTTAATTCAGACTCCAGTTTCTGCAAATGCTAACGACTACCTAACTTTTGATTTAGGAACCCCAGAAATTGCCTATGTACATTTTGGAAGAATGTCTCTATTTGGTGTATAATAAAAAAGGAAAATTAACATGTCGATTTCACTAGCAGAAGTTCGAGAATTACTTATACAAGCTTTACCAGCTGGGTCTACAGATTTCTATGATTTAGAAACCCCAGAAGCTAAAATCTCAAGGCTATTCACAGCCTTATCCCAGATGGTAAAACGGTATGGATTTGATACTGTAGACCAGCTTTTCTTGGAAATAAATCCTTTTACAATCGTTCAAGATATTCCAGATTGGGAAATTGCAGCTGGATTAATTGGCACTAGAACTGCACTTTTAGGGAGTACGAATCAAAGAAGAAATCAAATAATAGGAACTCTAAGAGGTTCTGGAAGCTTCTCATTGGAAGATTTTCGAGCGGCAATAGAACCTTTTTATAAATATCAACTTGCTCAGAGAATAAGAATTGTAGAGCCCAACCGAGATAATCTAAGAGCTCTTCATTCTTATGGATTTCATGACTCAGGAAGCATTCATATTGTAATGGGATCTCCTGTTACTCTTACCCTAGATTTAACAAATGTAGATGATTTCATAACCACAGATACAGGCGTCATCTTATCTTTTGATTACTTCGGTCTAGATTTAAGAGATCTTAGAATCACTATTTCTCCAGTCAGCTTTGGTATTTTTCCTCTTATTTATGGTAGTTCAGATGCTCCATTTCCAGCTTTTGCTGATTTTGACTTTGTTCCTATTAAAATTTATTTGAAGCAATATGCAAATATTCCTTCAAAGCTTATTTCAAATAATGTCTGGCAAAAATGGAGCGTACAGTTTTCCACAGTTGGAACTTCTTTTTATTTTAGAAATCCCACTTTATTTGCTGAGGGAATGGGAAGAGCAACTCCTCCAAAGATTGGTGAGGGCTTGTCTTCTTCAATGTTTTTTTGGAATCCTTTAGCAGAAACTACTTTATTAGGTTCCAACCCAGACATTCAAGGAGCTGACTTACTTTTAAAAAAGATAAAGCCAGCACATACAGTTGTAAATTCTGGATATTTTGAAGAGAAAACAGTTCTCATCGACTACCCAAATAATACAGGTGATGTATCAGATTTATTAGGAGTATGGGGAATTGGAACCTCAGACATATTTATATCAACTGCTGCTGGGAATATCTTAAAATTTGATGGAGCGTATTGGTTTTTAGATACAGCTTTATCAGCTGGGTTTTCAATGAGCTCAATCAAAGGAACCTCCTTACAAAATATCTATTCGGTTGGAATTGCAGGTGAGGTATTAATTAATAGAGGTCTTGGCTGGTTTAAGCAAGCTATAACTACAGCTTCAGATTTCAAAGATGTTGCTGTTTTTGATGACAAGACTGCAATTATTGTGGGAACTGGTGGGGTTATTTATTATGTAAAAGATGCAACCTCAACACTTTTAACAAGCCCGATAGCAAATGATCTAAATGGAATCTACACTTCTGATTTCTCAAATAAAACTGACATCTGGGCGGTTGGTGTTGGTGGAGTAATAATCAGAAGCACAGATGGAATAAACTTCACATCTGTTACAAGTCCAACTGCAAATGAACTTTTATCAATTTCTGGTGATGGACCTAACAATATTTATGCAGTTGGAGTTAATGGAACTGTCATTCATTGGGATGGAATTTCATGGACTTCTCAAACACTAGCTGGAGGTTATACTTTAAACACTGTGGCAATGTCATTTGAAGACCTTGATGATGTATGGATTGGAGCTAGTGGTGGTCATGTTTTCCATAAAGGACCTTACGATTCTGCCTTTACTGAAGCAGATGTTACATCTACAACTGAAGGATTATTCGGCTCCTGGTTGAAATCTCCCAATGTAATGTGGATGGTTGGAGGTAATGGAACTATAATTCGGCACTCGCCTCTAGCAATTTTTCCCGATAACGTTAGAGCACTGCCTGACGCTTGTTTCCCAAGTTAAAATGACTTCGAAGGAGAGTGAATTTTTATATAGAAATGCAAATATTTTATATCAGGTTATTTCTAGAAGAAATTTTTTGAACTGCACCTTTCAGAAGTTATCTGATATAAAATTTTATATAGAGATGGTTTTAGTAAAAGTTTATTATGAGATTTACAAATGTTGAAAACTGCAGAATTTTGTTATTCTCTAGGCATGTACGAAAAATTACTTAAAGAAGTCGAAATAAGAATTAAAGATTTATGTTTGACATTTGTTAATTTACAAGCTGCAGGCGCTAAAGAAGAGGATAGAGAAGCTGCAATTTCTACTTTTAATGAGTGCGTTTCTATGCTTGAACTTATGGGAAAGCAATGTCCAGGGTTTAAACAACTTCTAAAAGTCTCGATTGAACAAATAGAAAAAGAATAAAAAGGAATTAAGAAAGGATTTCTTTTCTTTTTCTCCAAATTTCCATAGCTCTGTCTTTCATTTTTTGAATTGCTTCTGGAGAATGTTTCCTTCCTTTACTAGCCCTGCTTATCTTTTGCTTTGTTTCCTCCGATAAAGAAGTTCCTAATCTAGCTTCTCTGAGCTTTTCCTTTTGTTCTTCTTTCATTGGGGGCAATTTCTTTCCTTTTCTTTCAATCGATTGCTGCAACTTTCTAATCTGCCCCTCTTCAGAATTCCAATATTTTTTACTTTCTAGCATAATTCCTTTATTAATTTTTTCAGGATTGTCTTGATAATACTTTTTCATTCGCTCTGACTGTGCTTTTTTATATTCAGGAGAACCATTAAAACTTTCTCCAACAGGAGCTTCATTAATGCAGGATTCTTTAAGTAATTCTATATAGAATGCTTCTCTTTCAGAGAGTTGATCGACGGAGCAATTTTCTATAGGCAAGAACTTTAAATTGTCTTTTCCGTATTTGTTATAAATATTTTGTAGTTGGTTATTTGCTTTTTTGTTTTGTTTCAGTCTGTAACAGTGTTGGTGCCATCTTTTATTAAAGTCTTGTTTTGTTTGACCAACATAAATTTTTTCAGTTATAATGGAAAAAATAACATAGATGCCGGGTTGGCGCTTGTTAATTGTGATAAGCTCGACCTTGGAAAGAAGTTCAGATAATTTCATTTTTATACCTCTTAATGAAAGTATCTTAGGTAGTTAGTAAAGTCAAGAGGTAAGAAAGAGAAAAACACTTGTGGCCTAATACACCGCTTACAACTTATACTTTCGATGGTGCCCCACCAATTAAAAGTATGGATTTAAATGCAATTCAAGATGCTATCAATAGAATCATCAATGGAACTTACAGTTTAAAAGCTCTGACTATTGATGGTACTGGAGGAAATATAGTAGCTCCAGCTGCAGGTTCTCTTACTGTAAGTGGAAATACCATTTTCAGTGGGGACCTTACAATTGCTACAGGACACACATTAAATACAGACTCAGTGACTTTTACTGGTGGTAGCATTGGATATCCAACTGCTGCAACCTCAATTAATAATTTAGCAATTAATGGAAATCAGTGCAAAGCCTGGGGCTTTGCACAATTTGATGTTGCTGGTACAGCTTTATCTAGTACTGATGGCATCGGTTGCACGATTGCATGGACCGATACACTGGGTAGCCCCGGAATATTAATAACCTTAAACGATGCTATGACTAGCATAGCATTTTCTGCTACTGCATCAATTAATAACACTGGAGTGGCATTTCAGGTTCTAGTGCCTCTGGTGCATATACAGACATCCTCAACTCTTATTATTGATATTTGGAAATCAACTGGAGCCAAAGAATTTACACCTGGAAATGTTGAGCTTTCATTTGCCATCTTCGGAAGACAAACTTAAAAAAGGAAAATAAACAATGCCCTGTACAATAACAGACAAATTACAATATTACACAGCCTCGAATACTGCCGCTGGATTAAGTGGTTTAACCATGTTGGCAGTTCCATCTTCAAATACAATCTTCGAATTGATAGGTGGAAGTTATAGATTATTCTCTAAGGGAATAATTACAACTGATGCTTATAGTTATGGCAGAACCACATTAACTGATGGCACTGGTACTTTTACTTTCGTGCTCCCTTATTCAACTGAAACTCATCCTCTGTCTCCTCCGTTAATCTGGAACTTGATTTTCCCAGATGGTAGAATTCTTAGTGGAGTTGTTCCAGCTGTAGCTGGACCTTTGCTTTTAGATGATTTAGTAACAACCTATAGCTGGGCTTGGACAGCTGCAGCTACTTATTTAAGTCCAGGCAATGGAGTTTTTGCCAAAGGAAGTGCTCCATTCAGTGCTCAGGAAAGTCTTGTTATCAACTTTACAACTCCATTTACAAGCTCAACCTACGAAATAACTCTTACTCCATCAATTGATACAGTAACCTCAGCAATTCCTGTTACTGGTTATAGTAATAAAACAATGAATGGTTTTACCATCAACACCTCTGGAACCTATTCTGGAGCCATTGATTGGGTAGCTCAGGCTTAAGAAAAGGATAACAACATGAAAAAATTACTAACTTCTATATCATTAGGAGTTGCTCTTTTAGCAGCTCCATCAACTGTAAAAGCATTTCCACTTTCAACTGAATCAATTGTTCTCACACCTAAAGCTTCAGTATCTTGCCCAGCAGGAAAAGTATGTGTTTATTCCTTAACTGGAGATGGACAATTGTATGTTACTGACGTTTCTGGAGTTCAGATAAGAACCAACACAGCTTTAAGGTTTAATCCCAAAGCTACAGCTCCAGGCTCAGCTTCCAATGGTGATGTTTATTTTAATACTTCCACTGGAAAGTTTCAGTTCTATGCTTCAGGTTGGGGACCATTGCCAGGTTCTTCAGGTGGTCTTGGGTTTGATTCAAGTTCAACTCCAATTAATTATATAATTGCTGGTCCTGCATCTGGTTCTGCTGGTCCTCTATTAGCAAGAGCCATGGTAACTGCTGATCTTCCTGTAGTCGATAAAACTAAAGGTGGAACTGGACAAGACAATACTTCAATAACTATTAATAAATTCTTTGCTTCTCCAACTGGAGGAACTGGTGCTGCTAGCTTCAGAGTAATTGATACATCAGATATTCCTGGTGTGACACTAACAAATATCTATTCAGGAATGTTTTCAGCAGAAGCCGTTGCCCTGACTATGAATTCAACTAGATACCTTGGATTACCTGGCACAGCTACAGATTCAGCTACTAGAATTTCTCTAGGTAAAGTTCCTTATATTGGAGCTAAGATTAGAGGTTTGACCTGTGGTGTTTTAACTGCACCTGGAACTGGAGATTCTGTTATAGCTACGGTTGGAACTTCTACTGATGAAGGAGCAACTTGGGTTGACAGCGCAGAAACTTGCACCATTTCAAATACTGCAACTTCTTGTTCTGATACTACCAACGTAGTTTCAACTGGGTCAGGAACTAGAATGTCCTTAAAGATGGTTAACAGTTTAACATCAAGCGCAGTTGATTTATTTTGCACTTGGAGATTAACTCAGTAAGGATTTACAAATGGTTGACTTAAGTATAATCGATGTCCTAAAACAATACGGACCCTTTGGTTTAATTGCTCTGATGATGTATTATTTCTTTTATCAGTACCTTCCTAAACAGGGAGCTGCAATTGAATCAATTGTAGATAAGCACAATGAAAATATTGCGAACGTAGTTGATAAATTCAAGCAAGAATCAGAAGCTAGATTCTCTGCAAATAAAGAAATGTATGAGGATTTACAAGGCGCAAATAAAGAAATAATCAGTTCGATGACGGCTTCCAATGAGAAAATAATTGCTGATATGACAAAATCGAATGAGAGAATTGTAGGCCAGGCCGCCAGTATTATGAATATGACTCAAGAACATTCCAAGGCAATGGTTGAAGCAATTGCCTTGCAGAGCAAGGATTTCTCCTCATCGATGGGAAATCGACTTGACACTTTACTAGAGCACACCACCACTATTCTCTCTCACATCTCTCCTAAAAATCCTTCTCAATAAAAATTCTATTTCAATTATTAAGGTGTGGTATTTGATTGACATCGAATGCCACATCTCTTAATCCCACTACAGGTCTTATGTGTTTTCGGAAATTATTTCTATTTCAATATCTAGTTCTATACTGAATAACATATTTTTTTTTGATATACATAGTATAGAGAGATTTAGTAAGAATATTTATAGAGAGTATTTATTAGGATTTTCTTAACAGCCGCCGATATAAAATCTTTCTTAGAAGCCGCTGATATAGAATTTGAAATAGAAAATTGAAAATGGAAATCGACCTGGAAGTATTTTGATATAGAAATGCAAATATTTTATATCAGGTTATTTCAAGGTAATATAATTTGAACTGCACCTTGTCAGAGAAAATCCATATAAAATATTTCCATTTTCAAATTGATATAGAAATTAAAAATATTTCTTTACAAGAAATTGCTGTATAATTATTTCAGGAGAAAGAAAATGAAAAGGCAAAAACTAAATTCCAGCTTTAAAGTAGTAATTGATGCTCTGGTCTCAGATCGTTATTACAATGAAGGAATTACAGTTGGAGTTAATATTGGTGATGGTCAAGATTACTCGTTGACTCTTAAACCTGATAAAGTTAAAGGAAGATCAGAATAATGAAACTTGCAAAGCTACTACCAAATATTTCTTGTTTAGATTGCGACTTCCCAATTGTTCAGACAGAACCTCAGTTTGATAAAGATTTCGCAATTTACTGTTCATCTTATGATTGTCGAAACCACGTACCAACTGATATTTTAGAGAACCAATGGCCGGATTGGGTGGGAATTAAGAAAGCAAAACCAAGGAGAAAATAAATGAAAATCAATTACAAGGAAGAAATTACCGCTGCACTTTTATCAAAATTGGAAAGTATTTCAAGATTTATAGTTCTGGATTTAGAAGGTCCTTCATATGCAGAAACTAAGTTTGGAGTTGAATTTATAGATGAAAAGGGAACCTCAAGAAAAATCAAGTATAAATTGATGCTAGAAGCTGAACCTGTCTACTAAATTCCTCATATAAAAACTATAAAAGCCACCCTAGAAATTAATCTAGGGTGGCTTTTTCTTTATCTACAGCTTAGAATTTATATAAAATGTCACCAATAAAATAAATCTTGTCACCATACGTATAAGGATCAAAAATATAATAATTTGAATCTCCTAATATAGAACCCTTAATAAAAGCGCCCTCTTGAATGGTTCTATAAACCACTCCAGAATAAATTTTGATAAGCTGGTCATCAAAAAAATGAGAGTTGGTATCATCTTTATTCCAATCTTGCCCATCATAATATGGCCAGCAGTAACTATTATTTTCATTGCCAGGCTTATATTTTTGGCAGTAAGTGTTTAGCTTACAATCAAACAGCCATTCCTTAGAGTCGGTTAAATAAGAATTTCTGATGATGATTTTATCAGGGTCAAACCTAGTTTTATCTGTACAAGTAAAAGCAGGTTTTGAAAGATCTGCTTGCGAACTCATATCCTTCGATGGTGCCATATCAGGTGTGGAGTTAATAATTTGGTCATCACAATTTCTATCTTGAAGTCCACAAGCAGAAATTACTAAAGAAAGAAATAGAAGAAGTTTTTTCATAAAAAAACAAATACAACTAAATTATTTTTTATGTCAAAACAATAATTTTCTACCTTATTAATATAAAGGTTGAACCTTTATTTAATCGATGGTGCATAATTTCTTTCTCCCGCTATCAAATCTAGCTTTGCATTGTCTAGGAGTAAGGTTCATATAACGAGAAACAGCATCCCAAGGCATTAATTTTCTTCTAAAACCCCTAACCAAAGCTTTAGCTCCATCTTTAAATTTGAGCAATTCTTCTCCATCATCAGTCATATAAACTGATGCTGCTTCTTCACTTTCATGGACCTTTAATTTAATTTCATCGATTTCTTTATCATATGCTTCATAAGCCTGGCTACCAAAATATCGATAAAACATGACTTTTACTTCTTCCTCAGTAAGGTTTTTTGCTCGTCTATCCTTACCTAAAACAACATCCATATATTTAACTAGCATTGCTTCTATCCGTCCTGGATCAGGACTTCCTCCAAATAATCCATTACGAAGGTTATCTAACATAGGTCCTAATGAAGACCTAGTATTTAAAGGATTAATCATTTGATTATTTTTCTCCTTACTTATTATAGGGCGGCATTATGAAAATGAGAAAGAAATCATCTTAGATAGTTAATAGATAATTCTTACTAAATCTCTCTATACTATGTATATCAAAAAAAAAATGATTAGTTAGCTTGGGATGGCAGAAGGAGTCGATTTTCATTTCCGAAAACACATAAGACATAAGTACAAACAAAAAGATCTGCCATCCAAGGTTAATCAGATGGCAGATCTTATAGAATGAAATAGAATTTATTTTTATTTAATAAGTTCGTTCAGTTCTTCGTAATATCTATTGCTCAGAGCTTTATTATAATGGTAGGAGGTATTAAATTGGTTGTACATGAAGTTCCAAGCTATAATTGCCCCTTGTAAACTGCCATTATAAGGTCCAGAAACAAAAGATTCATTATTTCCATACTCCATTTTCATTCTCATACAAAGACAAGCTAGCTCTGCATATTGAGCTGATCTATAAATTTCCTCAGACCAAGCTCCAACAAAACCTCCTGATCCATAACCAGAATCGTATTCTTTAATTGGTGCTTGGGATAACTTCAACCAGCCGTAGGCTATATCAAAAGGAGTAACTTTTACTCTTTTTCCAAAGGCAAGGGGAGTAGAGGAAATCTCCAACATTCTATCTGGAATTTGTAAATACTGACAATTATCCCAATCTAAACCAGATAGATTATCAAGTTCCTCTACTGTTTCAGAGGTACAGTGGACTGCTTTTTTATCAAGAATTAAATAATCTACTGCGTCAGCCAAGCTAACAAAGAATCTTGTCATCATTGTTGTTTTCCTTGAGAAAAAAGATTAAAAGTTAAACAAATACTATAAGAGTATTTATACGTTCCCTTCTCATCTTTGAAATAGAATACAAGTTTTTTATTAGAATCATCAATCTCAGAATATTTAATTCCATCCTCTGGATGGTCTAGATTCTTTATTTTCTCTTCTATCGCAAAATAAAGATTAAAAAACTCTGTCTTGTGTTCAGATGGAAGATTCATTGTTGTTTCTCTTTCAAATAGAATCCAAAGCTTCCAGCTAGAAAATGTAATAGAACCATCTGTTTTTCTAGTTCCAATTGTGAAAATAAATCCACGATTATTCCTACTTGGCCGCCTTGATAAAATGAACTTACCTTTTGTTTAGTTGTTGGTTGAGCATCAATATATTTAACTTCTAAATCACTTACAGCTTGAGAAATTGTCATTTATCACCATAACTTCCAGAGAATGAAATATTTGAAACATTAACTGGAGTTTTCTCAGGACTTCTATAAACAGGTCCTGTATTAGTTTTAATGTCAAGGGTGTATTCGAAAGCTCCAACTGCTGATTTCTTATATGTTTTTGTTAAAGAAATCTCAAGTTCACACTCCTTACCATTAAAAGTGATTACTGCATTATCATCTGAACCATTAATTATGTTTTTTAGATCTTTTACGGTCATTTTTATTCATCTCCTCTATTCATCCATGGATTAATCCATGAGGTATCTCTTTTAGTAGCTGGCACTGCTTTTACTTCGTTTTTAATCATTTCTTCAAAGATCCTTCTTTCATCTTGCCCAACTAAAATCAAACAATTCTTTAGAGAATCTGCATCAAACCTCTCAGCATTTGACTGACAATCCCAGCCTGTATAATCACAGCCTCCATGAATATAAGCAAAGCCAGTTTCTGATTTTACAATCCAGTGCCAGTCTTCTCCATCATTCTCTCCAGTAATTTCTAATAGAATTTCTTGCAAATCCCAATATGGAACTTTATTACATTCGCAAGCATAAATTAAATCAGAAGCATGATCCTCTTTATATAAGGGATGATCCCACATATCTCTCATTATAGACCCTTTTCTCTTTCATATTCTGGAAGATCATCATCATTTTCTTGGCTGAGGTCAGTAATAATTCGATGTGTACCAAATATTGAAGTAAAGCCAAATAATCTCTCAACATCTTCTACTTTATCTTTAGCTAGTTCTATCTCTTTTTTTAGGAGTTCTCTTATAAATTCTCCTTTATCCTTGCCGTTTTTCTCTTGTAGAACAAGGAAATCCTTCATTTCTTCAGTAATTGCAATGTGAACTGAATATTGCAGCTGAGTTTTTCCCTTTTTTCTTTTATTTTTCAGAATTCCAGTATTAATCAAGCTAAAACCAGTCTCGTTGTTGCTTTTCTTTGTCATTTCTTTCTCCTGTACAAATTATATCTTTTGCTTGACATTAAACAAACAAATAATTATATTTATTTTGTCTCGTAATTCTTCGAGATTCATTTGGTTAAAAGCGAGGAGTGGTTCCCTCGCTTTTTCTTTTTGGTGGGTAAGTCATGAAAAAAGCCGTCTAGATTAATTTCTAGACGGCTTTTGCTTTTAAAACCTAATTATTAGTGATTATTTAGAGCATTTTCTAGAAATAGATAGATGGAATTGATTATTTTAATGGATTTCTTAATTAGAAATTCCAAGGCTTCAGCTCCTAAAAAGAATATCACTAGTAATCCTAGGAAAGCTGTTGCGTATTGAAGACAGTAAAGAATTATTAAGGTTAGCATTTATTTTTCCTCCTCCTCTGAAGGAACTTGTTTATTATATCCTATAATATTTGCTTCAAAATAAGTAATATAATATCTTTCTGCAGCTTGTAATTGGGTTTTATCGACCTCATCGATTAAACAACCTATAAATGATTCTGGGCTTTTCATTTTATTAAAATCATTTTGAATCTTTTTATTTCGATGAGAATTCGAAAATAAATAATTTTTATGTCTGGTTAATCTGGCAAGTACATCTGTGCTTTTTCCGATATAGAATTTATCATTATCTAGATTATAAATGATATAGATTCCTGATACTTTCGGCCCTGGGATATTAAATTGATTAGCTTTTACAATTTCTAAAAGTTCAATCTTTTTTTGAATATTTTTATTATTTTCTGCCTTGGGATTGAACATTTATTTGTCCTCTCCATTAAGAAATTTCTCTATTGCAGGCAGATGAATATCCCTTTTCCATACTAGTTCATCAGGAATCTCCGAATAATTCCCTAAAAAGGAAATATAAAGGAATTTCTCTGGAATTTGATATGAAATTGGCAAAGGAAGATTATTTGAAGGAATTTCAATATTTTCTTCATTTGCTTTATTCTCAGTCCAGACCAAGCAAGTATCGATTTCTAATTCTTTTGCAACCTGGTCAACTGCTTTGGTGATTCTATCAATCCAGTATTCTTGCTTGGATGAGAATTTGATTACACAGCCATCAAATAAATAAAGAATAGGTCGAAATTCCTTTGTGGAGCTTGCTAATTCAAATATTGGATAAATCACTTTCATTTCATAAGATTGAGCAATTCCAGCCATTACTTTGATGACATTGTCATGTCTAACAATGATTTTCTTACCAAATGCATCGTAAGCTGAACCTACCATTTGCATGGTTTTGATGACATTTTTTCTTGCAACTAGAATTGCCTTGATAAGTGGAAATTGAAGGAATTTCTCTCCACCTTTATCAATTCCAAATTGTGAAAGCTCCTTATTTAATCCCTTGACTTTCTTTACACAGCGTTTTTTTGCTTCTTTCTGAGCTTTTTCTGATAATTCCAACCCTTCATTTCCTTCAACTAGTGAACCGATCCCCATGCCAAATATGGTAGAATATACATATTTTTTTAAGATATCCTTCATTCCCTCATATAGCTCAGGAGATAAAACCTCACAATTAAACCCATAAAAGGAAATAAGTTCTTTCCATAATTTTCTTCCACTTTTTAAGAAATCTTTAACTTCTTGAATATTCCATAAATTGGCAATAATTGCTAGCTGAGCCGATGAAAGATCGGCATTCCAAGTTCCTTGTAGAATCAAGGCTCTTGCATGTCTCGATAGATTTTGTAATGAGGAACCCTCAGTAAAAAGTCTTACTGAGTTCTTAACTGGTTGATAAAGTGGAACTGGACGTTCTTTAATTGCCCTTAAAGTAAGCTGTTGATGTAATTTTCTATTTTTTTGCTCTTCAGTATCTTCTGGGAGCGATTTTATAAAGCTCTCAGCTTCAGAAACGTTCTCCATTAAAGAAGAAAAGGTATTGCTGGGCAAATTATTCATATAAAAAGCAATATTCTTGGCAATTTCACAATCCATTAATTCCACAATCTCCATTGCAGATTCTTTATCAGCTAAAATTGCAGCTCTCTCCTTCTTTTCTGATTTCATAAGCCCTGAATCAATATAAACCTCATCCTCACTATCATATTTACCCGATAATTCATCATTAATTATCGATTTTAATTCATCCGAAAGCTCTAAAATCACCTGTCTTTCTCTAGAATCTGAGATTTTTACTTTTTTTCCCTCGGAATCTTCTGAATAATCATCCCAGAAAGTGTAATCTCTACCTTCGGAATCTAGATATAGGGTAGCTAACCCTTTTGGAAGGACTTCATTATTAATGTGATCCAACACTTTCTTTGAATTGAATCTTCCTCCAAAGAAATCCTTATATCGTCCAGCTAATAAAGAAACTGTCCTGGCTCCTACTCTCTTATACCCTGTAACTTCATCAATGAAGGGTGAAAAGCAATAATGAGCTAGGAATCTTATATGAGCGCCTTCATCATGAAGTGTTGAGCACTTCGCGCATGAAAACTGTAACTCAGGGACTGCTTTTAGTAATCTTTCTCGTGTGGTTCTGTGAATTAGGTTCATTTGGTTTTTCCTTACATTTATAAATTAAGAAGTATCTCGATTTATGTCAAGAAAATATTTTATAAATAATTTCCAGATAAAAAATCGTAACTGATTCTTATAGATAATTATTACTAAATTCTCTCTATACTATGTATATCAAAAAAAAAATGATTATCTAACTTCAAACATCAAAATGTCTCGATTTTCATTTCCGAAAACACATAAAACCAAGAATGGAACTAAGAAAACTCCAAATCGACTTATTTCTATATGGGAAATTAGGTTTTCGGAACTTCTGATAAAAAATCGATGATAAAAATTATTTTTGAAATAAAAAATTCAGAAAATTCCCATATAGAAATTTCTATATCAAATCGAGAATGCAAATATTTTATATCAATTTTCTCCTACAAGCTGCACATCAAAAATTCTTTAAAAATCGATTTCTATATCAAATATTTCTACTTTCTATATCGAAAATACTTCCCCTCGATTTCCATTTCTCAAAATATTTATTAAATTCCATATAAAAATTCCATATAGAAATTTCTATATCCTGAGAAATGGGGGATTCTATATGAAATTCCCCTTATGAAAATATTCCTTGCCAAATCCGATTTAAATGAAGTATTTTGTAAACGATAGATTCTTGCTGCTCTTCAGAAATTCTTCTTGTCTTTCTCCTCTCAAATTCACCGAGATCTCCTTCAGAAAGAATCTATCAACCCTTTCATTCACTGGTAGTACTAATATAAAACCACATGCTGTTAACATGGTCGATCCTGGTTTAAGTCCAGGCCAGTGAGCCAATACTATATGAGAAACTAAGTATTCTTGACTTGATTAAATAATCAGGGAGTTGGAGAACCCCATGCCCAAACTTATTTCTCTTTTAATTTTATAAAAATCCCTAGCATTTTTAATGCCAAGTATTAAAAAGGGATTAAAACCATATAAAAACCTCATTAAAAAGTACTATGCAAATGCTGTGCCAGGTTATGATCTCTGGCTTATGAAACTGATATAGAATTCCAAATAGAATATATTAAAATATACAATCCCAGCCTACGAATTCTATTTGGAATTCTATATCAGATGTCTAATATAGAGGTTCAACCATTGAAAAGGTGAGATTTTATATGGATTATAAGGACAGCCTGGCGACCTTTCGTTCTTGAAAGATTAAGAACCCTTAAAGGACGCCCTGACTTATGATTTCTATTTAAGGATAAAGGAGAAGCAGAAATGCCAAGGAAAGATGAGAATGGAAAAAGGTTATCAGGACATCAGGAGAGAATGATAGCTGAGAAGGTTAAATCTGACATTTTTAATGCAGAGAGAGCAAGGATTCACACAGGTAGTAAGGCAGTTTTAAATAGTATTTTTTCTAGTTTACCAAAAGCTCCAATAGGAGAACCACACAAAGCAGTGATGTGGGCTAATGATGTTTTGATGACATCGATGGAAGCCATTGTAAAAGATGACAAAATGGCACTAGAGAACAAAGTTAAGCTTTTATCTGATCTAGCTGGCAAGTTAGGGATGATTCGAGATAAAGCATCTGAACAAAAGAAGATTGTAGACTATATAACAAGAATCCAAAAAGTAGATGGAGCCGATGATATCTCCAATATCGAGGCTCCTATTGAGATTAAGAAACCAGTACAGTCATGACGATAGTTTCCAAAGCACATGAAGAGTTTAGATCAATTCTAGAAAATGAAGAAGAGAAAGAACTCACACGCTATATTGATCTTTGTGTAGTTTGGAAAAGAAAACTCACTGGAGAAGTAATTTATAAAGGTGGAGGAAGATGGGATAGAGTTACAAATAACTGGTCTCCAGATCCTCCTAAAGAAGGAAAAATTATATACCTAACAGAAACTCAATATGAACCTGCTGTTAAGGCAGCTTATTGGATGCAGGAGTTTAAAGCAGGTAGAGCTAGAGATTTCTTCTCTATGTTTTTATATGGAAATCGAGCAGCAGGTAAAACCTTCTTAGCTTCTGTGATTTTGTTTACTTTGGTAATTGAATTTCCAAAGATGATGGGTTCACCAACTATTGCTTGGCAAGTAAGTTCAAGCCATACAACTAGAGATGAATTAGATCGAAATATCCAAGATTTATTTCCTTTTAGAGGAGATTGGTACACTTATCGAGAACATCCAAAACATGAGTACAGATTTGTAAATGGTGCAGTTCTAGTGAATGTTTCAGCTGACGATGCTGAAAGTTTAAAGAGAGGTCGAGTAGATTTCGTACTCTTTAACGAGGCGCAGAAAGTTGGAGGTAGAGTTGCTGTTCATGGTATTGGTCGAGTAAAAGATAAGGGAGGATTTGCTTTATTTACATCCAATCCTCCAACCAATAGAAAAAGTGAATGGATTTATAATTTATGGGATGCTTATTGTGATGCTAGAACCAAGGGAATAACCTTTCCAATTCAATTTGTGAATATGGATGCCAAGTTCAATGAAAACATTGATGCGCTGGTAAGTACACAAATTGATGATATGATCAGGATAATCGACCCTATCAATGCATCTGCAGATATTGAAGGCTTGATTAAACCAGTTGGAGCTAGAGCTTATTGGAGTTGGGATAAAGTAAAACATATTAAAGAATGTCCTAAAACAGGGGATATCACTGAGAATCTCACTCGTAGAAAAGAAGGACAAGCTTTCAAATATGTTGCTGGAGCTGACTTTCAATTCTTTCCTCATAATGCAGGAACTATTTATAAAGTCTTTGGAACCATTGACAAGCCCATCTTATGGGCTGTAGATGAAATTCTAGTAGATGAATCTGATGAAGATGATTTATTGGATGCTATTGAGGATTTAGGATATACGTATAAAGATATTTTATGGATTGGGGATGCCAGCGGAGATTGGCAATCTGGAACTCATAAAAAGGAATCCAGAGATTCATATTCTGTTTTTAGAAGTAGAAAATGGAATATTATTCCACCTCAGAAGAAGAAAACTAAGATTGGAAAATCTGCAAAGAATCCTCCAATTGAACAAAGAGTAAGGTTGATCAATAAATTATTAGATGATGGTCAACTATTTGTAGATCCAAATTGTAAGAAATTAGCATTGGCGCTTAAGGAATGTAAGCTAGCGCCTACAAGATCAGGATATGGAAGTAAACCTGAAGGAATTTATGCTCACATTACCGATACTGTTGGTTATGCTGCATGGTTCACAGTTCCAACTCCAATGTCTAAGGTGAAGCCTGGGTTACCAGGCATTATAATTCCTCCGCTTACAGCTGATCAGCAATTTGAGAATTTCATAAATGGAGTGAAGGGAAAGATTTAAATGGCACAAACTAAGAAATCAGCAATAAAAGCAGTTCCTAAGAAGAAAAAGGTAGGATTTTCAACTGCACCAACAGTTCCAGGAACTGGAGGGGTAACTGGACTTACAAATATTGCTTACTCAATAAACGAAGAGCAACAGAGAATTGCAAAAAGTAAAGCTGCCCTATTTGGTAGGATTACCTATGGAAGTGGACCTACTGCAGATTTTGTAAGTACTTACCCAGCTTCTTCACTTACTCCCCAATCTCTTTCAAGTATTTATCAGCAATGCAAAGTTAGCGGGTATATGCAGTTAAAAGCTGATCTTGATGAGCAAGTTATGAGCAGAGACATGCATTTAGCTTCTGTTGACAGAGCTCGACGAGTAGGAACTACATCCAGACAATTCAGAACTAGACCAGCAAATGCAACATCCAATGCAGTAATTATTAAAAATTATGTACAGTCGGTAGTTGAAGGAATCGATAGATTTTCTGATTCCTGTTATGAACTTTTATCAGCTCTGCATGCAGGATTCTCTTTAGCTGAATTAGTTTGGAAAACCAAATCAGTAAGATTTGCAATTGAAAAAGATAAGATTGCCAAAATAAAGGTTCCTGTACCAGTTCAAATAGATTGGGTAAATAATCGACACGTTCAGTTTGATGTTAACAAAGATATTCCGTTGATTAACCAAGGAAATGGTTATATCAAATTAGAAGATGCCCCTCATAAGTTCATCTACCATGTAGTTTCTGGAGATGGACAAGCAAGAATGAGAGGTTATATGTGGCAAGTTGCTTGGGGTGTATTATGGAAAAACCCAGCTCTAGCAAGATGGGCTGTATGTTTAGATTTATTTGGGGTTCCAAGTATCTGGATTAAGAATGCAAAAGATATCTTCGAGAATCCTGAACGTAAAGCTGAGTATTTAGCATTTGCTCAAGAACTTGGACAAGGGAGAGTTGGTATCACGACCGATGATTTAGAGGTTGAGATTAAGGATTCTCCTACAGGACTTGATGCAAGAGGAATGCACGCTGCATTAATTGGATTAGTTAACTCGGAAATGTCGAAGGTAGTATTAGGAAGTACCCTTACTACTGAACTTTCTCAAATAGGTTCTTATAATGCTGCTGCAGAACATGCAATGGTCAAGGAATCTTTTATTAGACAGGATGCAGTAAATCTTGGAAATACTTTAAGAACTTATTTGTTCAAGCCGATTTTAGAGAGAGCCTGCTATTTATATGATGAAGAAGGAAATATCATAGATGAAGATCCTGAAGGTCTAGCTGCTATTCTAGGAATAGAAGCAGAAGAAGTACTTTCTCTTTGTCCGTATGCACTATGGAAAGTAGAGCGTGATCAAACTCCAGCAGACAGAATTGCTGTTTATGACAAGATGGTTAACCAGCTTGGAATGGCTGTTGATCAAGAACAAGTTTATGAAGAATTTGGTATAGATCCTCCTAAAGAAGGCGGAACTGCAATTCCAGGTTCTACTTTAGCAGAAGCTGCTTCAATTCTACAAGATAAGAATGGTGAAAAAGCCCAGAAAAGTAGTGTGGAACTTACAGCAACTGCTCAAGGAGCTGTTGTTAAGGTCAACGAAGCCAGACATATTCTTGGTCTACCTTCATCATTCGGAGCCGATGGAGATCTAGCTATTAATGCTTTCATTAATAAAACAGGTGGAATCCCTGTTGCAGAAACAGAAAATAAAGGAAATTCTCAATAAATACTATCTATAAATATTCCAACTAATTCTCTCTATACTATGTATATCAAAAAAAAAATCATTACGTAGTATAGAGTTGAATGTTGAAATAGTTTTCATTTCCGAAAACACATAAAACCAGAGTACAAATTAAGAAAACCTCAAATCATTAGATTTACTAACAAAGAATTACCTTTTGAAGCTCTAGGGGTAATTTTCAATGAATTTTCGAGCTAAGAAACAAGGAAAAATATAAATGGCAACACGAAATGAAGCCCTTCGATATAATCGAGATCAAGTATATCCAGCGGCAGGATATAACATCCTATACACTAAAACAGCGGCAGAGAGCACTTTCTTACTAAGTTCAGATTGTTTAGTAGAAGTCGATACTTCTGCACTTGCAATTCCAATTTACCTACCTACTGAACCTTATACTGGTGAACAACATCAAGTATTAGATAACACTGGAACTGCTTCTGTAAGAAACATTACTGTAGACGGACAAGGAAAACTTATTAATGGTGCAGGTAGTGCAGTAATTTCAACCAATTACGGAAGCCTAACAGTTCGATATAATGGAACTGCCTGGCGAATAATCGGAAGGGTTTAATTTAATGGCTAATATTTGGATTTCAACCAGTGGAATTACATGTGATGTAGTTGCTACTGGCAATATCACTTTAAGTGGTTTACAAACTATTGATAGCGTAGCAGTAACAGATGGAATGGTTGTTTTAGCAGCTGGGCAATCAAGTGCCCCTGCTAGAGGACCTTATATTGTTAGAGCTGGAGCTTGGGATAGAATCATCTCATTAGTTACTGGACAGCAATTTTATATTGCATCTGGAACTACAAATGCAACTTCTCTCTATGAATTACAAACTGCACAACCAATAACAATTGGTTCTACTTCTTTGACCTTTGGCAAAATCAGTGGTGGAGCTGCACAAGCAGGTTCTTTCACTACTGTAGATGCAACTGGAACTGGAACTTTTGCCAATGTCACTGTAAATAACAGTGGAACTGCAGTTCCGAGTGCTACCAATCTTGCTACAGCTTCTTCAGGAAAAGGATTGGGAATAATTTGCGGAAATGGAAATACTGTCAGCGTATTAAATACGGCAGATTCAGGAACATCAGCTGCAACATTAGATGTGTTTACTCTATCCCTAGCTAATGATGCAACATTTGACTATGCACCTGGATTAGGTGGTTCTATGTTAGTTTCTGTTCCAGGAGCTACTTCATGTCCAATGGCTCATATAGGATTTGCAGCTAATGCTTCTCCTACACTAAATGGTGTAACTCCAGCTGGTGGAATCTCCCTGACCCTTGATAATGCAACTACACTTAATATTTATGCCAGCGGTGGAAATGTAAGATTCCAAAATAAAGTTGGTTCTACAATTAGCGTTTTAGTATCTGCAACTAAATTTCTCTTCGCATAATAGGAATTAACAAATGAGCAATGTATGGATTACAGACAAAGACTTCTCATGTTCTCTAGCTGCAACTTCTAATATTACCTTAAGTGGACTTTATACACTGGATGGAGTTGCAATTACTGCTGGGATGACAGTTTTAGCAGCTGGACAAACTGATTCTACTGCATCAGGACCTTACATTGCTAAACTTGGTGTCTGGGACAGAGTAATTTCACTAGCAACTGGACAGCAATTTTATATAGCTCTTGGTTCTACAAACGGCACCAAGATATTTGAATTACAAACTCCAGTTCCTTTTACTGTTGGAGTAACTTCTTTATCATTTGTTACACCAATTGTTTCAGGAACTCCTCCAATTGGTACAGCAGGTGGAGATTTATCAGGTACTTATCCAAATCCTTTAGTATTGGGGTTTAATGGCAAACCATTAACAGCGTCAGCTCCAGCAAGCGGAAGTCAAATAGTATTTGATGGCACTACTTGGCAATACCAAATGGGGGTTTCAGGACCACCAAGTGGTCCTGCTGGTGGAGATTTAACTGGAAGTTATCCAAATCCAACGGTTGCAACAGGATTATCTGCTACTAAAATTGCAGATGGCAGCGTTAGTAATGCAGAGTTTCAATATCTTGATGGAGTAACTTCTGGAATTCAATCTCAAATTGATGGGAAATTAAGTTCTAGCTCAACAAAACTTCCTCCTACTCCAACTGGAGCTGGAAAGTTAATTTATGATAATGGAACTGCATACGTAGAAAACACAGCTGGAACTACTGATCAGGTATTAGTTGGAGGTTCTACTCCAAGTTTTAGCTCTGTTCCAGCAGCAGCATTAACTAGTGTTCCTTCTTCAGCTTTGACTGGTACTATTGGAATAGCTAATATCCCAACTGGAACTTCATCTTCAACAGTTACTATCGGTAACGATAGCAGATTACCACCAACTCCTACTACAGCTGGTAAAATTCCTTATGATACTGGCTCTGCTTATGCTGAAACTTCAGCTGGAACCTCTAGCCAGGTTTTGATAGGTGGAACTACACCTTCTTTTGGTAACGTACCATCAGCTGCCCTAACATCAGTTCCTGCCTCAGCTTTAACAGGTACAGTTGCAGAAATAAATGGTGGATTTGGTTCTGACACTTCTGCATTGATGGCTGGTTTTCTAGCTAAGACAGCAACAAATACTTATGTTACTCGTACTTTATCGTCTGGAACTGGAACTACGGTTACTAACGGAGCTGGTACAGCTGGAAATCCTAGTGTAGACGTAACTTATGGCACTGGCTCTAGCACTGCAACCCAAGGAAACGACACTAGATTACCTCCAACTCCCTCAGCAGCTGGAAAAGTAGTCTACGACAATGGTTCTGGTTATACATCTACTGCAGTTGGAACTTCAGCTCAGGTTCTTCATGGAGGAGTTAATCCATCATTCTCAGCTGTACTTTTAAGCAGTGATGTATCTGGAACTTTACCAAAGGCAAATGGTGGATTTGGAGCTGATGTTTCAACTGGACTAACGAATGATCAAGTAGCAATTGTCAGTGGAAATGCAATTACAATCGGTGCTTTGACAACCAATGCAATTCCATCTGGAATCTCTGCTACTAAAATAGGTACTGGGACAGTTGATAACACTGAGCTAGGTTATTTAGATGGAGTTACTTCAGCAATTCAAACTCAATTTACTGGAAAATTAGATACAACTTCAAATAAACTTCCTCCAACACCAACTGCAGGTGGCAAAATCTTGTATGATACTGGATCAGCATATGCTGAATCAGCAGCTGGAACTTCAGGAACTCAGATTTTAGTAAGTGGTGGTACAGGTTCTCCAACATGGGGAACTAGAGGTGGAGCTGTAATTTCTTTCGTACTTAATACTGCTCAATCTTGGACAGCAAATGCTTATTTAGGAATTGGTGGGGATGGAACTAGCACTCTGAGCAATAATATCGTTGGCTGGAGAGCTCCAGCAGCTGGTACAGTATCGAATTTAACTGTGTATGGACTTACAAATACTTCAGGTAGCACTGTAATTACAATTTACAAAGCAACTTCAGCAACTACTTCCCCAACCTACTCAAGTACAACTCTAACCTGTACTTTAGGAACTGGAACTAATAATGGCTCTGACACTACACATTCTTTCACTGTAAATGCAGGAGATTTAATTGTTGCTTTTTCAAGTGCTTCGTGGTCAGTAAACGGAGCTTGTGTAAACGTAATGTGGTACCCAACTTAAGGAAATAACATGGCAAATCAACCAAATATCAATAGACAAGCATTAGTAGCAGTAAAAAGAGCAACAACTGGATCTTTACCAATTGGTAGAGGAGGAGTTTTTACAGGGTCTTACTCAGCAGATGGCTTTGCATTAGTAGATGCTTCATCAGGAGCTGATGGTCCAG